>WPCI01315436.1_pt1 | contig 16983 bp, 16 predicted proteins | sample 5399871 | NCBI WGS metagenome assembly WPCI01 (sample SAMN12869469, study PRJNA574797) | sludge metagenome | isolation source: wastewater treatment of pH7 | place: China:Beijing | collected 2019-05-20 | reverse complement strand
CCTCGCCAAGGCCCGCGTCCACGTCATCGACAGCGACCTCGAGGAGGTGAGCTCACACGCACTGACCGAAGCCATGTAGAACATCAGTGAGGCTGACGCGCTCGACCGTCGCCTACACCACCCCCTGGGGCATGACCCTCGGCGGTCACGCTCTTCAAGGTCAAGTCCCACGCGCCTGAGTTCCTCGAGTACCTGACGGGCCAGGCTCCTGCCTCAACAGGGTCGACAGCCGCGGCGGTCGAAGACGACGCTGTCGACCTCGCCGAGGACGAGCCCAACGCCGAGCGGGTTGACACCTACAGCCGGGACTTCGTGGTCGACGTCCTCCGCCGCATGGACGCCTTCCGGTTCGAGCACCTCGTAGCCGGGCTCTTGTCGGCGATGGGCTATCGGGCGACTGCGACGGTCGCAACCGGCGACGGTGGGGTGGACGTGATCGCCAGTCGGGATCCGCTGATGATCGAGCCGCCGATCATCAAGGTCCAGTGCAAGCGGACGATCTCAACCATCGGCGGACCAGACGTCCAGAAGCTCGCCGGGGCCCTGGCGCCTGGTGGTTCCGAGCTCGGCCTCTTCGTGACGCTCGGCGCCTACTCATCCGACGCAATGCACCTCGAGAGGACCCGTCAGGACCTCAGGCTCCTCAACGGCACGCAATTGATCGACCTCATCTTCGAGCACTACGACGGTCTGGCCGCAGAGTGGAAGCGCCTTCTCCCCCTGCGCAGCGTTTACGCCGTCGACCGGGACACGCTCACGTACTAGGCGCCTCTAAGCGTTCGGATGATTAGATCCGATAACGCCTAGTCCTCGCGCAACGCCGCTTCCAGCGCTTCTTTCATCTCCTTTATTGGCTCCGCAACAACTACTCCTGCCGCCCCAAGGCTTCCGAGGATGACGTTGGCGAAGTCGAGAGCGCGAGAGAACCGTGCCAATTGCCTGCGAAACCACCGACGAAGCTGCTCCCGTCGACGCTGTTCACGCGGCGCCCTTGCCACCTCGGCAAGGCGGTCTGCAGACGGAGGCGGATCCATCAGTCGGAACGTCCGGTACCCAACGAGCTTGAACTGGAGCTCTACTCCCGTTAGCCCAACCTCCTCGAGCCTCAGGTCAAGCGGGAAGGTAGGTCGCTCTGGGTCGAGAGCTTCCAAGACGGCAGGAAACCTGTCCGCCACTGACGTCCACGCCGCCCGCGCTTCGCTGGCGACGGATTCGTGGACAAGTGAGGTCCCAATGATCTCCATCAGGAGCTGGTCCTGCCGGTACAACTCCACCGTGTCGATCCCAAGTACAAGATCCGCCGGCGTCGTAATCGCTGCTCCGAGATCACGAGCGAGCTGCCGGATGAATTCGGAGATCTCTTCCCTGTCACTTTGTGCCATGAACGTCTGTCTAGCCCGGGGCGTCAGACAAGCCAGCGATGAGAGCCTCGGAAGCGGCTACGAGTCTTCGGGACCGCGGTACGGGGCTCGAGTGACCTCGCGCCCTGACTCTCTGGCACCTAGCCATCCGCATCAGCGCGGCCTTGCGCGGGAAGGGACGGATAAGCAAGAAGGCACGCTGCTACAGCCAAGCTGAGCACGTCCTCACCGTCGTCGCTCGGTATCCCGGCGGTTTCGAGCCACTCGACCCACATCGGATCGTGGGTCCGACCGCCGATCGAGTCTTGTGTGGAGAAAGCTCGATCTCAGACGTCGGCGGAAGTGATAGGGCCGTCGTCAGGGACTGCCGTCGCTTCTGGCAAGTCAATGCGCTTCGCCGTCGGCCAGATACTCGCCGCGTTGTTTGCACTTGTTGGCAGCGGACAGGATCTGCTCGGCGGACCAGGGGCACCGTTTGGTCTCCGCCGTCATCCGTACGCCTCCGCCTTAGTCGTCGTCCTCGTCGAACATCGTGTCTATGGTCTCGTCGATGGCCGCTGCGAGCACGATCAGGGCCGAGCTACGCAGGCCTGGGAGCGTGAAGGTTTCCCCCCTCTGAAAGCCTGCCATGGTCGCGATCAGGTGGCCGTCGATCTTGAAATACTCAAAGATGCCCACCTCTTCACCGCGTAGCTCGGGCATGCTCGCACGTCCGATGTATCTGACGATCGCTCCAGTCGTCGAGTGGTCGTAGTGCTGCCCTACCTCCCACGTCTCTAGGTCCGGCCGGCTCCGCGCCGCGGGTGCCTGCTCCGGCCGATACCAACGGTTGTCGCTCGCACGCCACCATCCAGCTCGGCTCAGCACCCCGGGCTGGTACCACTTTCCATTCGACGCCTGTTCCCAATACGGCCCGCTCGGATAATCAGACACCCTCTTGCCTTCCGCTTCGAAGGTGAGCGTGCCGCCGTGTCCACGCTGTGCAGCACACTCGCCTCCTGACCTCCTCGCTGGACAAACCCACCAGGTGCTGCCTTACGGCCATGCACACATCCCGAGCAGCTGCGGCGGCGTGCCGCCCAGGGCAAATCACCAGCTGTGTAGTTGCACCACTCACGGGGAGCCGGCGGGCAGCTGTTGGCCCTCGGTGACCAGGTCCCTCAACTCGGAGACCAGTTGTCGTTGCGTAGCTACCGTCTGCAGAAGATCGTCGATGGCGATGTCGTTGGCGGTGAGCCCTAGCCGCTCCCGCAACATCTCTAGTGCGGCATCGGCTCGCGCCCGCCAGCCCGGCTCACCACCAGCCCCATCGACGACGTCGACGCTGACGATCGCGGCGTTGCTTTCGATCCGATCCCGCGCCTCCTCACGTTGGCGCCGCCGCTGAGCATCGAGCGCTTGTTGGCGGCGTTCCGCATCGACGATGGTGACGACGGTCAGCACGGATTCGGCGATCTGGAGGCTGGCATCGAGGGTGACGGCCGCTTTGGTCGCCTTGGCGCTGACGTCCTTGGCTTTCGCGACACGCCTGGCAACGTCGGTGCCCGATGTGGCGCGTCGGGCGTTCGTGAGGAGGTGCTCGAGCGACTCGCCAGTGCAGAGCTCGAATGTCTCGCGGGCAAGGCCCTGGAGATCGCTTTTGATGCCGTTGAGGAGGTTGACGACCCGGCTGTTCGGTTGGGGTGCGGCGATGCTGCCCGGCTCAGCGGTGATCGAGCGGAGAAACTGGTTGGTGCGTTCGGCGCGGGGCCGGCCGAGCCGGTCGTCTACCTGCACGTTGGCTTCGCCGAGGACGAGGTCGAGCTCGCCATCCCACCGTTGCGCCCACCGATCAAGGGTGGAGTTCATGCGCTCATTTATTTGTGATCGGGATTGCGCCTCGTCGAAGCCGAGTTCCTCGCTCAGCTCGCCCGCCAGGGCGACGAGGGTGGTCTGCAGGTCAGCTTTGGCTGCGTCGATGACCGCGTCCACCCGAGCTTTCTGTTGTGCCCAGTCGGTTTGGCGTGCTCGTAGCTCTTCCGCGCTGGCCTCGAGGTCGTCGATGACGGCGCCTGCCTGCGACACAACGGCGACCGCGACTCGGCAGAAGTATCGGACCGCGGCGGCACGGCGCAGCTCGACGTCGCGTTCTGGCAGGGCGGCCAGAGCGGCGCTGAGTGCCTCGATGCCGTCCCATTCTCGATAAGGATCGAAGGCGGACCTCTCCGGCTTCGTCTGGCGGGACTGTTCCTCGTACGGGTCCGCCGCAACGCAGAAGACCTGCAGCTCCGACAGGGGCAGTTTGGCGGCGTCTTCAAGCTGGGCGATGAGTTCGGATCGTTTGCGTTCCGCTAGGTCGTGCATGCCTTCAACGTCGTCGTCGGGGTCGATCCCCATCGAGTCCGCTTGCGCGATGGCCGCGACGATCGCCCGGTCGGTGCCCGGGCAGGGCTCTCCGAAGAAGTAGGTGCCGGACAGGATGGATCCGACCAGCTCCCGATTGGTAGTGAGCAATTGGGGCGGCACGACGAGGAGGAAGGCGTCCGACAGGGCGAGGGCGTCTTCAGCCAGTTCGTCATGCAAGTCGCTGCCTGCGGCGAAGCCGGGTGCATCGGTGAAGGTGAGGTCGCCGACGTCGACGGCGTTCAGTTCGAACGTCTCCCGGCGCGCGCTGACAGTCAGCCAGTCAGGGAGGGCGGCGCCGCCCTCGATGACGAGGCGGCGCAGCAAGGTGCTCTTCCCAGCGCTGTACGGCCCGACGCAGGTGACCTCCACCCTGTCCCGGGCGGCATGCTCACTCCATTCGGCGGCCACCTGGGCGGCCTGCTCGACGCCGAGGAGGCGTTCCATCTTCTCGAGCACGGCCTGTTGCCAGCGATCATCGGTCATGACGCGGTCCTCTCTAGTAGTTCGAGCGCGTCTCGCATCCGCTGTTCGCAGCGGTCGATCTGATCGGCCAGGACGACTGCGTCGGCCTGGTCCTTCTCCCATTCGCGCGCCAGGTCGTCCCGGGCCTGTTGGATCTGGTCGAGCGACTAAGCCATGTTGGCGCCTTGGTCATCCGGTTCCGGGCTGACAAAGAAGGTCTCGGCTGCCTCGCGGACCTGGCGGAGCCCCTCACTGCGTCGCTGGCGTTCCGTCCGCTCACCGTCGCCTTCCTTTTGGGTGCTCCGCCAGGTGCCGTACAAGTCGAGGGCGCCGAAGACGATGCCGAAAGCGCCGCCAACCGCGTTCACCTTGGTGGTGAGCTTGGTGGCGCCCCACGGTTTGAACTTGCCGCCGAGGGCATGGACGACGTTGGTGACGGTCTCCCGGGGGGCCTTGGCTGCGGCCTTGGCCAGCTGTTTGGCCCCCTCGGTGGCCGTGTCCCACACAATCGGTTTCTCCTTTGGCTTGAGATGGTCGACGTCGAGGGCGGCGTCGTCCTCCGGGAAGGCGGAGAGGAAGGCCGCCGAGGTGAGACGCGCTTCGATGCGGGCGGCGGCGGCCTCTTGCCATTGCCGCTGTTCCCGCTCAAATCGCTTCGTCCACTCCTGGTACAGCTGCTGCAACTCTGGATCGCCGGCCCAGTCTTCGAGTCGCGTCGCTCTGGCGAGTGCGTCAGCCTTGTTGGCAGCGCCGGCGACGTCGTCAAACAGGGTGGCAGCGAAGCCAACGAAGCCGGTTGCGAGCCGGTCCCGAGCGGCAGCTTGAAGGGCTCGTCCGGCGCTGAGGCAGGCGTCGAGGTCAAGCAGGAGGCGCTGCCGCTGGGTGATTGCGTCCTCGAGTGAGACGACGTGCTCTCGGCGGGCTGCGATCAGATCACCGAGAGCAGCTGCGCCGCCTTCGAGGATCTGGATGTCGACGCCGTTGCGTCCCAGGAACACGGACGCCTCAGCGATCCCGCTGTGGAGGGCGTCCATGCCGTCCCAGTCGCGGTGGTCGTCGTAGTCGGCTCGATCCACATCGTCGCGGTCGCCGACCAGGCCATAGGGGTCGCTGGCCACGCACAGGATCTGCTCGGCGCTGACGTTGCGGTGCCCGCTGGCGGTCTGGCCATTGAAGACTCCGAGCGCCTGTGCCAGTTCGAGTTGCTTTCGTTGGCACAGGTTCTCGTAGCCGGCCGGGTCCTCCCGGGGGTCGATGCCGAGCTCGTCGGACCGGTTGATGATGAAGAGGGTGCGGGGCAGCTTGCCCACGCGTCCCGCTGGCCGGTCACCGAGAAGCACCGCTACCAGGTCGGATGTCGCACCGACGACCAGGTTTGGGTTGAACAAGACAACAAGGAGGGAAGCGCCGACGACGGCCTCCCGGGCGACTTCGGCCTGCCCTGTGCTGGTGCTCTGGAACCCTGGGGTGTCGACGAGTTCCCAGCCGCCCCAGCGGAACACCTCGGCCTTGGCAGTCTTGGGTTGGGCAGCCACTTCAAGCTGGTCGGGGACTCTGAGGTCGGAGTCGACGAGTAGGCGTTTGATGAACGACGACTTGCCGGTGCTGTAGTCGCCGGCCACAACGATGCGGGGTGGCGCTTCTCGAGCCAGCGTCCGGACCGGGGTAATGGCAGTAAGCGCGTCCTCGTTGCCGGCCAGGTCATCGAGGGTGGTAGCGACCCAGGCGGAGCCAGCTCCCGCCGCTGGGACGAGCCCCGCCGCTTCGGTGACGGACCGAGTTTGCTGCAGGAGCCGCTCGAAATGGACCGGATCGTGCCTGACGGCTGTCGTGGGTATCGCCGCCTCGGTCTCGGTGAGGCCCTCGGGGTCGGTGCACCAGCTCTCGCCGAGCCAAAGGAGCCGCTCGGCGGTTGGCTCGCCGGGGTGATGACGGCGTTGCAGGTCTCTGGCGACCTCGGAGAGGAGATGGCTGGCGTCGGCCACCGAGGGGATGTCCTTCGTGGCCTCCCCCAGTTCACGGGCGGCGGTGGTAGAGGCCTCGGCGACGCGACGTAGTGCAGAGGCTTGGGCCACGTCGTCGGCGAGCCGGGCATGCGCCGCTTCGGAGAGGATCCGGCTGAAGTCTTCGCTAATGGCCCGTTCGAGCTCGTCGAAGGTGTCGTTGACGGCTCGTCGGGCATTCGAGCGGGCCTCGCTGAGGGCGCCGAGCCTGTCGGCGGCGCCCCACTTGCGGAACTTCCCACCGACGAAGCTGATGACGATGCCGCTGACCGCGATGGCTCCGATAGCCCATCCTGACGGGTTCCAGCTGTTGAAGAGGGCATAGACGAGGAGGACACCGGTGCCGACGCTCAGCAGCCCGTTGCCGGTTTGGAGTGCCAGGCCGATGGTGCGGGCGGTCCGGCCGGCAGTGGAGTCGGTGCCGTCGAAGCTGGTGATGGCGGCGCTGAGGTCGGCCCGCACGTCGTCCGCGACGAGCTCGAGTCGCTGGAACAGGTAGTTCTGGAGTTCGGCTCCGATGCCGCGAGCGACCTGTTCGGCTTCCGCCCGGGCGGGGACGAGGACCTTTCGCTCGAACTCTTCGGGTTCGAGGTCTGCCTTGGCTTCGAACGCCGCTTCGACGAGGCGGTCAGCGCGACGGAACGCCTCCCGCTTCGCATTCTGCAGGCCGGCGGAGAGCCGATGTCGAGCATGGCGGAGCAGTTCGCTGGTGCCCCCAGCGCCGAACCCGCCGCGGAGCTTCTCGAGTTGCTTGACGCCTTTGGCCAGAGCCCTGTCAGAGGGCCGGCCTACCAGTGCGATCACGTCGGCAATCCCCCGTTCCAACGGCTCGGCGAGCAGGGCGGCTTCGTCGTGTGCGGATCGGGCGGCGGTCTCAGCATCGGTGAGCAGCCCACGGGCTTGCTCGTGGAGCATGCCGAGCCGTAGCCGTGGAGCGTGGTGTGTGAGGGCTTCGGTGATCAGTAGCTCGAGCGCTGGCAGGTTGGACCATGCCAGTAGCGGATCGAGCCCATACTCGTCGCGTTGCTTCTCGCGGCTGTTGGCGTCCGGGCCGGTGTACGGGTCGCTGGTGCGGGCAAAGGTGGCTCGTTTGGTGTGGACAGCGACAACGGGGACGTCGGGGAGGTCGACCCGACTGAGTTCGTCACGGATGTTGCCCACGTGCTCAAGGACCGTTCGAGACAGGTCCCGCCGGGCCGACTGTGGTCCCACCTTGGCGGGATGGCGCCAGCGGCCGTTGCGGCTATTGAGTACGGCCACCACGGGCTTGCCGTAACGGCTCACCCACTCTGCGATCTTCGAGAACTCTCCGGCTTGTTGGCTCTGGGTGTCGAAGCAGAGGATGACGACGTCGGCGTCGGCGACGGCCGCCTCGGCGCGTGCGTCGAGCTTGGACCGGGACACCGTGCGGCCCCAGCCGCCTATACCGGGCGTGTCGACGAGACGGGTGCTGCGCCAATGCACGCCACGGACGTCGGTGGTCCAGTCGCTCTCGCCGTGCGAGATGGGTTCGCCGTGACCGCTGGAGAGGGCTTCGATGAGGCTGGACTTCCCGGCGCCGGTGCGCCCGAAGAGGACCAAGTTGAAGGTTGCGAGTCGGGTCCGCTGGCGGACGAAGCGCTTCTCCGCCTCCGCCTTCCTTTCCGTCAGAAGCGCGCTGTAGGCAGTGAGGACATCGCGGCCTGGACGGTCGCCGTGCTCGGCGCACGCCTTCTCTCCCGCCTTGATGCAATCGTCGAGGACGGCGGTGACCTTCTTCGCGAGACCATCGACGACCTCCAGCCCCTCGGCGACGGCAGTAGCCACGGCAGCATCGAGCTCGGTGCCGTCGTCAGGCTGAGTCGCTAGATGACCAGCCGCCAAAGGGGTCTGGCCCTCCGGTGTGGGGACCGTCCCCGGCGCCGCTCCCAGGCCGACCGTCGAATCAGTTGCCGCCACCTGCCACCCCTCCACCGCTCTGGCTGTGCAGGATTGTTACAGGCGACGTGTGACGTCGCCGCACGCGCAGGACTCCGGCGGCCGTCCTGGTTCGTGCCCCTGGCGCCGCCCCCCACCTGGCAGCGTCAGATGTCTTGGAGCGCCACGGGAGGTCGGGCGCGGGCGCGTGCATGGGTGACGGAGAGACCTCCGCGTCGGCAAGGATGGTCACCGATGGGGACGGTTGTGCACGAAGGCGTAGGCGGGAGGACCATCGGGTCTTGGGAATCCCGCGCCGCGTGCCGTTGGACTGGGGTGCAGCTCTTCTTCGACAGCGAACGCGCGGATCGAGCCAAGCGGGTGTGCGAGTCGTGCCCCGTCGTACCGGACTGCCTGAGGGCTGCCCTCATTGATGACCCTGAGGGAGTTTGGGGCGGCCTCACTGCGAGCCAACGTCACTCCTTGCTCCCTATGGGGCCACGACGGCAAGACTTCGTTGCCGCCCTCCTCGACCGTTCCCTGCAGATCCTGTTTCTTGATGGGGTTGGCAACCCGACGAACTCCGCTCGTGCATCGTGGGCGCAGTTGAGGATCAGACCGGATGGGATCGAACCGCGCGCGCACTATGCGGAGCTCGGGGACGGCTTGCCGTCCGGCCCGCCGCGAGCTGACGGTGGGCGGTTACGAGGCAAGGAGATCGCTGACTTGTGGGTATCGGAGTTGCGCGGGCGCCTTTACGCCGAGCTTCATTACGTAGAGATGCGCTCACGCCTCGTGGACCTTGGATACCGCCTGCCGGGGCAGAGCGTGAAGGCGGAGCTTAGGAACGTGTATCAGGCGGCAGCGAGCGACTCCCGCCTTTCAAAGGCCCGCCCAGGTGTGTTCGCCTTGCGGGACGCAGGCGGCGCCCTTCCCCCGTGGCTCGATGGCATTCGATAGCGATTCTCGCGGGTCGGGCCGCCGTCAGACCGGTCAGCGGTAGCCCAGCAGCTGACCGACCAAATCATCAAGGTCGACGAGGTCGTGTGGGGCCGGCTCCTGGAGGTGGAGCCGGGCGGCCATCTGGGTGACGGACTGGGCGCTGTGGTTGCCCTGGTCCCACCTGGGGGGATTGAGATACTCGATCGGGCTAACGCCAAGGCTCAGAACGGCCCCGTACGAGGAGATCGCTGACCGGACGGTCGGGGCATTGAGGATGCCGGTCAGGTAGTGCGCCTCTTCCTCGCCGGCGCAGGGGACGAAATAGACCTTGTGATCCGGGATAACAGGCTTGGTCGTGTCCCCAACCTGGCGGGGCCCTACAGCTGCTGCGGCGAATTGGCCTCCGTGGAATTCGCGCCAGACCACCTTCCAGTCGGTGAAGGTGTAGGGGCCGGTTGACCACGTCGACCACCAGGGACGGCCTTTCTGAAACCTCCGGTAGCTGCTCCGCTGCTCGAGCAGGTCTTTGAACTGGAGGAGATATCGGTGGGTCGCCGGCGCAGTGCCGGGTAGCTCAGGGTCGCCGTGCATGCCGCGCTGGGGCATCAGGATCCGGATGTCATCGTCTGGGACTGCGTTGAACATGGCAACGTCCCTCCCGCGCAGAAGGGGGAAGAGGTGCTCTGACTCAACTTGGGCGCGGACTCGAGGGAGTTGCTTCCGGCCAAGTCCAGGATCGTTCGTAATCGGGGTGAGGGGTGTTCCCGGCCCGGTCGGGGTGACGAAGAAGACGCCATTCAGGTCGGTCGTGACGCCTTTGCGGCCTTCATACTGCGGTTCGGCGTGCGGGTCGTAGCGGGCGTAGAGCTTCGACCATGCCTCGAGCGCATCTGGGGTGCCTCGCAGCCAGGGGCCACCGTCGGTGCCTGGCACGGGCATGGCCGCGAGCGCATCTCGGCTCGTCGATCGGAGGAAGGTCGCCTCGTCGGGGTAGCGGCGGCCTCGTTCGCCTCGAGGCGCCCGGCACACCCGGTAGGGAACGGGGTACGTCGTGGGCTCGCCGTCACGAGCGACTATTGCGGTCGGGTGGTTGGTGACTCCGTCAAAGGGCGCGAGTTCTTGGTAGTCCTCTACCTCGGTCACCTTGAGGGGGGCGTCCCCGGGGGAGAACCTTCGGAACCCCTGGGCTGATTCGGTGGTGAACACTGTCCCGGTGAGGAGCATGGCGATGGTGCCACCGGCGGCGAGGCACCACTCTGAAGCACGGAAGAAGATGAGGGTGCAGATGTCGGATTCGATGCCGCCGACCCATCTGGCGTCGCTGAGCAGGCCAAGGTCAGCGCAGTGCTCCTTGATGAACGACGCGTATTCCGAGGGCAGGTTGCTCCACTTGACCCAAGGCGCATTGCCGACAACCACGTTTGCTGGCGCCACGGCTGCGGCGGAGAATCGCTGGGCGAGCAACGTGCTCCAGATGCCATCCCAGCCTTGGCTGTGCAGCTCCAGCAAAGCGGCCACCGTCGCGAGCAGTACCTCGCGGTCAGAGGCGGTCAGGCTGGGAAGGCCCGGATTTCCCTCGAGCGCCCAGTCCAAGGCCGACTCGGCTGGCGCACCCGAGGCGATCTGGCGTCGCACGCTCTCGAAGAAGGCGGACAGCAGCTCCGGCTGGGCGAGCTGGGCCGGCACCGCGAACGTGAGGTCGCCGCGCTCAGTCTGGATCACATGGCGTACGAGGCCTTCCTCGGACCGGGCTGGGTTAAGCGTGTCCGTGAGATACACCGGGATCCGGCACGGTCGACGGGGATCGAGCAGGCCGCTGCGCGACAGGAACACCACTATTGATGCTCGGGCGGCGAGCACGGCGAGCGGGTTGATGTCGAAGCCGGTGACGCCGTTTAGGAGGGTGAGCGCGTCGGCGGCTTCGTACTCGGGCGCCGCCGCTCTGCGGCGGAGGGCTTCGATGAGGAATGTCCCGGTACCGCAGGTCGGGTCGGTGAGGGACTGGCCAACGTGCCAGCCTGAGAGCGTCACTACCCGTTCGGCGAGCCAGTCGGGGGTGTTGTACTCCCCCAGTGAGTGGCGGACCTCGCTTGGGATGAACTCCTCGTAGATCCCTTTGAAGAGGTCGCGGGCGAACTGATGCCCGCCCGTGGGGGTGAAGTCGATAGTTGCGGCTGTACCGACGAGTTGCTCGATGTAGGGCTCGAACTGTGGCCAGGCAACGTCATCGAGGTACCAGGAGAAGAAATCGCCATCGAGAAGGCCGGCCACGCCAACGTCCGTGTACAGGTCGCCGTCCTCAAGCCGCTTGAGGCGCGCTTGCAGCGGGACACTCCCGTCGGTGACGTCTTCGGCCGCTCCGGGAAGGGCAAGCGCCGTGACGAGTTTCGCGACGAGTGCCACCTGTGTGGACAGAGCGAAGAGCCAGCACTCCGGGTCTGTCGAGTAATCGACGCTAGGTGTGCTGAGCCGTGCGGCCAGTTGGCGCAGGTTGTCGGTATGGACGCCAAGCGCCTGTGAGACGAGGCGCTTCCACTCCGTGAGCAGTAGTTCGGTACGGGTTGTGTCAGGGGAGTTCGATGCTGCGACCGCCGCCTCGTACAGCCGCGGGAGAAGCGCAATCCCGAGGTCAGTCTCCGGGCCAAAGTAGGCAGTCAGGAGCGCAGCGGATATGACCGGCGAACCCTGGTCGCGCAGGAGGATCAGCAGGCGAGTCGCTGCGGCGACCTCAAACACCTCGAGCGGGTCCCACTGAGGCCCACTCGAGGTGTGCCGGCCGAACGCGATATGGCTGCCATCCCACACCACCAGCTGGTACGCGGGCAATGGGCGCCCCTCGTGCGGCGCCAGGTACTCCGCGTACTCCTCCGCCTGGTGGCGAGCGTGCTGCAGCTGCCTGCCTTCGCGCCCCCGAAATGACCGCGACGCCTCGTACTCGATGAGTACCGCGCCATGGGCGACGTCCGCGAACCTGATGTTCTTGCCCGACGACCGAAGGGCCAGATCAAGGCGAAACGGGGTCCACGGCGCGCCAATCGCCCGACACGCGACCTCAAGCGCGTTCTCGAGCCCGTGGCGCAGGTTTGCCTCGTTCGGTGAACCCGCCGTGACGGTCCCTGCGGCTTCGACGAGCCGCTCGACCTCCCCCTGCATACCCATCAACCCAGCCCGTCAACCACAGCGCCGACCCTCATACGAAGTGCTGCTCAAGCGCCGGCTCGAACCCCAGGTCCTCGTCGAGGGGGAACAGCGAGCTCCTGTCGATCAGTGGGCGCAGGAGCGACTCGATCAAGAGGGGAGGAACGGCGTTCCCAATCTGCTCGAACTTACGGTCCAGGTTCCCCGAAGGCTCAAATCCCTCAGGGAAGGTCTGGATTAGAGCGCACTCCCGCCAAGACAGGCGCCGCGGGGCCTCGAGCACGGGGCGCTCGGGGTGACCCTCAAGGTGCTCGTACCGATCACTGAACTCCCACCGCTGCTTGTACCCGTCAGCGAGGTTCGACCACACCATCTCCATGGCCGGTGACGCTGGGTGAACGGTGATGTGTCGGGAGTTCGACACCACCGTGAACGCGGGTGCGTCCCAATCAGCCTTCCGGTTACGTGACATGTACCACCAAGGCCAGTGGCCAGTGGGATCGTGCGGCCGCTCGTAGAACTCACCGTCGGGCCACAGCGGCAGGTGCGCGATGGCGTCGCCGTGCGATGTCGGCGCCTTCAGGCCGTCCGATGTGCCATGGGTTGGGTCCGGGAACACGTACCGAAGCCCCAGGTCCCGGCGCACGCCCACGATGATCAGCCGCTTGCGTCGCTGCGGCACGCCATACTGATCCGCCCGTACGAGCGCCCAGGTGATCGCGTAGCCGCTGGCCCCGGCGTCGGAGAAGAGGTCCAGCTGGTCCCGGAGCCAACGCCCCTTCTCTAGGCCCTTCATCCCTGAGACGTTCTCGGCGACAAAGAACTTCGGCGAGACCTGCTGGAGGCAGCGCCCGAACTGCGCGTAGAGAAGTGAGCGTGCATCAGTCGACGGCTTGCGACGTCCACCGAGGGTGAACGACTGGCAGGGGTACCCACCGACCACAAGGTCCGCGTCGGGGAACGCCGCCACATCGGCAACGGGCCGGTGGATGAACTCAACGCCGGGATAGAGCCGGCGATAGGTGTCAGCCGCCTCCGCCAAGACGTCGTTGGCGAACACGACCTCTGCCCCGGCGCGCTCCGCGCCGAGGTCCATCCCGCCGCAGCCCGAGAAGAGCGAAATTGTCTTCATCTCGTGGCCCTGCTCCCTTCGTCGCAGCCAACACGATGATTACACAGGTGTGATTCGACCGCCACGGCCACCACGCTCCGAAACCGCGCCCCATGGGGGCACCTCGAGTCGCTGGCCCTGCCCAGCCCGAGGTCGTACGCCGGTGAAGGCACGACACTGAGGCTCAGCAGTCTGACCGCGTCCGGCGCCTCCGACAAGGGGGTCGTGGCGGCAGGCCAGCAGACGCCAGAGCCCCACGGGGTCGTCGAGCAACGCCTTGGCCTTGGCGGTGGCCGAGAGCGTCCGACCCCGGCGGCGGACGAGGCCCAGCGAGCGAGCCGCGTTGCGCAGCAGCTCGAGCTGGAAGACGTCGGCCTCTGAACGCGGCGGCTTGTCCCACTCCCACCAGTCGAAGCGATCGACGGCCTCGAGGACCAGCGCCCTCGCGAGGTAGCCGCTCTGGGTCAGGGTGATGCCGTCGGCGGCGTGCGTGAGGAGCCAGCGCATCGGCTCGACGACCGGGCCCACGTCCGCCGGCGGGTCGATCGGGCTCAGCAGGCGATTGGCCACTCCTTGGCGGAGCCGTTGCACCGTCGGCTCGTTCGTCCTCAGCCAAGACCCGACCCGCTCGGTGGTGACCAGCGTCAGCCAGCTCTGGCCCGGGACGGCCTCGACCGCCGCCTGCAGCGTGCGCTCGGCGATGGCCGCAGCCTGCGCCTTCCACCCGCGCCCCCCGGGAACGAGCTCGCCGGCGACGATGGCCGCCTCGAGGGCCCGCTCGACCGCCTCCATGGCCTCGGACTCGGCGCCGCCGAACACCGTCCCCCAGGTGAGCAGGTCGGTGTCAGGCGCCGCCACGCCGGAGGCGGCTCGGGCCTTGGTCGCCCGGGTGTGGCCCTCCTTTGGGCTACGGGCCCAAGCCTCCAGCACCTCCGCGGTGGTTTCGGACCGGGCCAGCGCGGCGTAGCGATCGAGGCCCAACTCATCGAAGAGCGCCGCCGCACCGTCGATCACCTCCCGCCAGCTCTCGGGGTCCAGCCGCTTCGGGATCCGCCACCAGAGCTCGTCCTGCAACCTGCCCTGGGAGACGACGTCGGCGCCTTCCCCGGCGGTCAGCAGGTCGGCCGCGAGTGCGGCGTCGTCCCCCAGCCGCCGGCCGCCGGCCCGGATGCGAGCGACCCCCGCCTCGACCGCTCCTGCGCTCAGGTCCACGACGACGCCGGCCCGTGATGGTCACGCCCCACCCCGCTGACGCTACTGCGGCCGACGTGCGCCTCGGTGAGCTGTCAGACCCCCTTCCTAGGGTCGAATCGATCGCCACGAAAGGACGACCGTGACCCATCAACCAGACCTCCGCAGAGTTCAGGCCCGACCCATCCAGATCATCGCCGCGACCAAGGTGGTGAACGAAGACACGGGTGAACCGATGATCGCCGTCGGGATCGGCGAGTCGATCGAGCAGAGCGAGTTCCTCGTGATGAGCATCCGTGATGCCCGTTCCCTGCGCTTCTCCCTCGGCGACGCCTTGGTGGCGGCGCCTCCGCCCCGTGTGCCCTGAGCGAGACAACCCACGGGACGCCAGCCGGCCGTCGGAATATATACCAGTGCTCTCTGGACATATACTCACCACCGTGACCAAGCGGCTGATCGACATCGACGACGCCCTGCTCGAGCGGGCCCGCCGGGCGCTCGGCGCGGACTCGATCAGTGCGACGGTGCGCCAGGCGCTCGAGCGGGTCAGCGAGGCCGACCCCGGCGACGCGTACCTCGAGGCCCTCGCCTCGCTTCCCGACCTCGACCCGACGGCGCGTGCCACGGCATGGCGAACCGGCGAACGGTGACCGCCTACCTCGCCGACACCTCCGTCCTGAGCCGAGCCGCGCGAGTCCCCGAGATCGGCCGGCGCATCGCCGATCTGCGGCGCTCGGGCGCCCTGTGGACCTGCGACCTGGTCAGCCTGGAGGTGGGGTACAGCGCCCGCAATCACCTGGAGTGGGACGCCGTCCAGCGAGCTCAGGCGCAGCTGCACCAGGCGACGGTCACCGGGTCGGTCGCCGGTCGCGCTCTCGAGGTGCAGGGCCTCCTCGCCCAACGCGGCCACCATCGGGTCGCACTCCCCGACCTGATCATCGCGGCGGCGGCCGAAGAGGCCGGCGTGGCGGTGCTTCATTACGACCGCGACTACGAGTCCATCGCAGAGGTCACCAGACAGTCGGCCGAATGGGTCGTACCGGCCGGCTCGATCGACTGAAGCAGACCGGTGGCTGCACCCGGTGGGTGGCTCACCATGGCACGCGTTCGACGAGGGAGAGCCGTGAGCCGAAGACGGGACCCCCGGCGGCGTCGAGCAGTACGAACGTCCCACCGGGACGCGAGGGGATCAGAGGCCGAGGACGACCCGCAGCCCGTCGTCGATGTCGTCCAGCAGGACCCTGGGCAACCGACCCGACTGCTCGGACAGCAGAGCGCGATCTACCAGCTCCAGGCCCAGCGGCACGGCGACGGAGTCCTTGGGCAGCCCGGTCACCTCGGCGCGCAGCAAGACGTTGCCGGCGATGCCCGCCCGGTCGACGTTGGACGTGAGCGGTACGACGTGGGTCTGCCACACCTCGACGCCCAAGACATCGTCCGAGGACACGACGACGCACGGTCGGCGCTTGTCCAGATCGATCCAGTACACGCCCCCGCGCACTACCACGGCGCGGACCGCTCCATTCGTTCGACCACCTGCCGAGACTCCTCATCCGTCGGCGGGTCGGCACCACCCAACGCCGCATCCGCGAGGAACTGCTGGCCGAGGCTCATCCCCGTCCGCGTCGCGGCGTGGTGACGAAGCTGTTCGGCGACCCAGGTCGAGAACGGCATGTCGAGGCTCTCGATGATGGGCACCACATCCTCGGGAAGGCTGATGGTCTTGTTCGGCATGTACGCATGCTACATACGTACAGGCTGCTCCCGTTGCACCCGGAGGCCTCCCATCTCCATCAGGTGCCGGATGGCGGTGGCGCGCCTCATCGCTTGCATGCTCCCACGCGTCTCCCTGGCCAGCAGGCCGGCGTCGCTCGCCGGAATATTTAGTGCTAAAGGCTGTTGTGGCCGGGCAAGGAGATCGAGACCGAAAGGATGATCCATGGCCCGCTACGTGACCCGAGTGAAGGCGCCGCTCGCCGCCGACCAGGCGTTTGACTACGTCGCCGACCTCACCAACTTCGCCGAGTGGGACCCGGGCGTGTGGCGGTCGGTCCAGGTGGACGGCGAGGGGTCAGAGCTGGGCGCCGCCTACGACGTCACGGTGGCGGCGGTCCCCCGGGACCTCACCCTGCGCTACGAGGTGGTCGAGCACGACCCGCCCCGAACGTGTCTCGTGGTGGCTCGCAGCGCGATGTTCACCTCGACCGACCGCATCACCGTCGTGCCCGACGGCGACGGGTCGATCGTCACCTACGACGCCGAGCTGGCCCTCAACGGGCCGCTCGGGCTGTTCGACCCGGTGCTGCGGCTCGCCTTCGGGCGCATCGGCGATCGGGCCGCCGCCGGCCTGCGGCGAGTCCTCGACGGCACCTCGGTGCCGGCATGAGCCCCGCCGCCTTCGTCGAGGCCGCCTCGGCCTGGGCGCTCGCCCCTGGATTCCGGCGGGCCCGGGACGGCGAGCGGCCCTTGGCCATCACTGTCGACGGCAACGAGA
>WPCI01162130.1_pt1 | contig 16995 bp, 17 predicted proteins | sample 5399871 | NCBI WGS metagenome assembly WPCI01 (sample SAMN12869469, study PRJNA574797) | sludge metagenome | isolation source: wastewater treatment of pH7 | place: China:Beijing | collected 2019-05-20 | reverse complement strand
TCGTTCGTTTGAACCATGAGAACGAGTAATTTATCCCAATTACAGCAATACGTGTAATAGAGAGCTTTATCATAGTCGTTATATGTTTGCACTGTGTACCCTCCTTACCGAGAGTTATATATAGTGTGTGATAAGTAAGGGGAAATACACTTGAAAGAATTTGTTAAGAAAAAAAGTGAATGAAAAGAAAAAACGAGGAGTTTCCTCGTTTTTTAAGCTTTTGGCATTGGCGTAGGTGTTGGTTTGCCATAGCCTTCTTTGTATTTATTATCGATATAGTTACGAATTTCAAGCGTTGATTTTCCTTTTTGTTTCATGGAAGCAGATTCAACTGCGATTTCTAGGCAATTGACGCAAGTCGTTGCATGGGAGTCCCAAACAACTTCACCATTCTTTTTAATTTCACGAATAAAGCAGTTTTTATTATTTTTATGTCCTACACTTTCACCGCAACCACAATAGCATGGAATCCAATCTAATAGTTCTGCATTTTGTCCAGCGACAGTGTAGATATCTTTCATTTGTGGATCAAGCTTGTCTAGGAAGGTAGGAAGTGTGTCGACTCCTTTTGTTTTCTCTTGAATGTCAGCTTGCTGAGTGTGCGATGCGTGGTCATGTTCTTCTTTTTTTGATTCAGAAGATTTTTGGTCATTTGTACTAGTACTTCCGCATCCAGCAAGAATTAAGCTTAGTACTGCAAGTAAAGAAAATACATACTTTTTCATTCGCTTGTCCCCTTTACAAATGTATTAATCAAATTGTATCAGACTAAGGGACACCTAGGGAGAAGTTTTTTTTGAACGATTTTTGAAGTACCATCTTAGTGAATGAAACAAAAATAAAATTGGGATATAAGCGTATACAATATATAAACCCGCTTGAGATAGTACGGTATTTAATGTGTTGATACTTTCACGGTTTGTGAAAAGTAGAGAAGCTGAAAATATGATGAAAATAAAAAACGGTAATGTAAATTTAAATGAAATATGAAAGGAACGCTTCATCGTTTGACATGATGACCAAATGGTTAAGCAGAGGTTTGGTAAAATAATTAAAAACCAAACGAAAATAATAATATATTCAAAGCGCTGGATAAAAGGAACTTTAATTATTTTTAACATCGTTAAAGTAGGCCAAATAGTACGGTTTAATTGTCCCTCGCTGTAATACATAAAAGATACGATAGCTAAAACTACATAAATTAAGGTGCTAAAAGCAATTCCAGCATGGGCCCATCGCTTTAAAGATTTTCCTTTTTCAATAAAGGGATAAAAGATAAGAATTGTTTCAAACCCCAGAAATTCCAATGCGGATTGTTTTGCAGATATAAGCATGTCAAAAGGTGAATGTGTAAAAATAGGTAAAATATTACGAAAATGAGCATATTTCATTGGATAGATTAAAAAGAATACAACGAAAATAGGAAGAACAATACCCCAAAAACATATCCCTGTCACAGAACGGAAGCCACCTTTTATAATGTAGTAAGTGACTAATAAAAACATAAGCGTAAGTTTCCATAACTTAATGGTAGGGAAAATCCAAACTTGTATCACTTCCATATACGTACGAAGAACCGTAAGGCAAAATAATAAGCAATAAAGAGTGAAAATTACAGAAAATATAGAGCCAACCCATTTTCCAAAGGTTGTTGTATGAATGCTAATTAAATCTCCGTCTTTTTCAAGCATTTTTAACATACAAAACAGCACAATATGAGTTGCAATTCCCGCAATAATAAGAGAAATCCAGGCATCATAACCAGCGTTTTTTAAAATTACACGTTGATATCCGAGAATTCCTATACCAATCTGGAGAGAATGCAATAAAATAAATGCAAAATATGGAGAGACTGTCTTTGTTTTATTCATTGTATTCATTGCTTATTTCACCTCACTATTCTCCGATTCCAGATTGTACAATATTAAGATCTAAATTTACATCCACCGCTACATTTTTATACATATTTCGAATTTGTGTTATATTCCATTTTCTCGTATGGCTTCTAATTTCATCTCGTATTCCTAAAGGATCAATTTCCTTTTCTTGAAATTGTTTTATTAGATCTTCACAGTCTTTTTCAACATTTCGTTCAATTTGTTTTTTTATATAGTTGATATTTGTTTCTTTTCTTAAATCAATCCAATTAGGAGAGTTTTTAATTAATCCATTTAATTTTAAATGGATTTTTACTTTTGGTATGTCGCCAGTTTGATCTATATTATACTTATTTTCCCCAGCTAAGTTTTGTATAACAACCATACCTTTATGTTTATCCTTTTTTATCGCTGCTTCGTAACGTCCATTTTTCGTAGGATTAATAAGTAATTTTGCTAAAACAGAATGTCTTTTATCCGTATACATGACGACTTTATCGCCTTTTAAAAAGGCAAGCCCTTTGACAGCGACAGAATGATTATCGTCCATTTTAATATAAGGAACATAGGCATCACATACGGAAGAGTAATAATTATATAAAAAAGTGTTTAATTCGGTTTGTGGAATGTTTTCATTTCTTATATTTTGTTCGAGTAAATCAGCAATATATAAAGACCCATTTTTTTTTCCGTAATTTAAAAGCTCTTCAGCTGATCCATCTACAATTGCTAGTTGTACATCACGCCCGATATTTGGGTCACGTTGTAAGTTAGTAATAATCTCTCCCATTCCGCGTTCTCCTAGAGCTTTTCCAAATAGGACGACACGCATTTGACCTACAACGACATTGTGAGGAGATTTTGCATTTAATCGTGAAGCGATTGTCTCAAGTGAACGGGCAGATGTTGATTGCGTTTCTGGTTTAGACTTTACACCATGTGTGTACTCTGGGAATAGAATAGTTCCTTGGAATCTTTTCTTTTTTGTGATGTCAAATCCAGCGATATGAATAATACGCTGCGTATCCACTATATAGGTTTGTGTACAGCCAGTTTGTAAAATGAAGAAGATAATGATAATAAGGTGCAATAAAAATTTTTTCATTCATTCTCACCATCACGTTTTTGCTTCGCTTTGTTTGGATTATAGCGCCATTTTGATTTTGGTCTAAGAAAAGAAGGTCTTTGAGCTGTTTGACTAAATGGTAATCGAAGAAAACCTTCTGCTGTACCTAAACCACGAAATGGATATAAAGGTAATAAATAAGGTGATCCAAGTGATTTTAATTTAATTAAATGAGCTAAAATAAATACAAATCCGACAATAAGACCTAATCCTCCGAATGCACCGGCTAAAAGAATAAGTGGAAAGCGTAATAACCGGATAGTAGAAGACATCTTTACGGTCGGTGTTGTGAAAGATGCAAGAGCGGATAAAGCAACTGCAATTAATAAAATTGTACTAGTCAAAGCTGCCTCCACGGATGCTTGGCCAATTACAATCCCCCCAACAATACCAATCGTTTGTCCGACTTTTGTCGGTAAACGCGCTCCAGCTTCACGAAGCAATTCAATTGTAATTTCTAAAAAGAGTGCTTCTAGAATGGGAGGGAAAGGTACGTTAGCTCTCGAGAAAATAATAGGACCTAGTAAATCAGCTGGAATCATTTGATAATGATATGTTAAAGCCGCTGTATAAATAGCGGAGGAAAAAAGAGAAAATATAGCTCCGAAAAAACGAATAATACGAAAGAACGATCCAATCATCCACGGTAAATAATAATCTTCTGGTGAAATGAAAAAATCCAGTAACGTTGTTGGTCCTGATAAAGCATATGGAGAGCCATCTGTTAAAATTAAAACTTCCCCGTTAATTAATGCAAATACAGCTCGATCTAATCGTTCTGTAGGTAATAGAACTGGAAAAGGTGAATTGCTATTATCACTAATAAATTGCTCAATCATAGTTGAATCAAACGGGACATCAAAGTCAATGTCTTCTAGCCGTTGTATTGCGGTGTTGATAAATTGTTCATTTGTAATTCCTTCTATATAAGCAACTGCTACTTTCGTTTTTGACATAGATCCGACGGTAACTTCTTTAAAAATGAGTTGCTCCGTTACGATATTTCGGCGTAATAAGTGGATATTTGTATCAAGGTTTTCAACGAAACCGATTTTAGGCCCGATTACGCTATACTCATTTTCTGTATCGTTATATAATCGTGTTCCTAAAACAGTACTTTCGGCACGAATTAAAGCATATTGATCAGGATTCGAATTGTTTTTTAAGCGTATTAAAATATATCCACCTAATAATTTCTCACGAATATCATCAATAGAAGGGGAGGTAATAATGTCTTCAATAGAGACGATATTACATAAATCAGAGATGTTTTGGATTTGTTCCGATTCCTTTTTTAGAGGAGTTAAAATGAATTGTTTAATAATAAGTGCTTCCACGACAGATTTATAATAAAACAAGCACAATGTTTCATTTTCAAGTACGTTATGAGAAACAAAGTCGCTTGATTCTTTCATGGTTTGTATAAATTCTGGAATAGAACAAAGTGTTTTTGTATTAGTCTTTTTTGATTTTTTAGATGATAAACCGAACATTTTCTCACCCCTAACTTACATCATTTACTTGTGTTAGTTTTTGGGAAAGACGGGAATTTATACTTAAAAATTGAAAGTTCATAAAGAAAAGGAAGAGTGGTGAATGCCTCTTCCTTTTTAGCATTTTAATTTGTTTTTTGTTCTTTAATAGACTTCACTAATTTCATCATTTCCGCTCGTATATCTTCTCTTTTTACATTTAATTTTTCGGCAATTTGTTTAATGTCCATTCCATCTTTTTTCATCTTTAATACATCATCAAGAGGAGTATTGCTTTTTTGAGAGATGATTGTTAACACAGTAAGATGACGCAATTTGATGTTATATTCTTTCATTTTTTGCTTTAGCTGATCCGGTGTGGATTTTTGCATAGTTGCTAACTGTTGTAGCAGTGCTTGCTTTGTTTCTTTATTCATATGATGCTTTTTCAGCTTACTTGGATCTATACCGAAATGCTCGGCTGTTTTCTCCCAAGATTTATTTTGCTTATAGTAAGCTAAAACATCTTTTATTTCTTTATTACTAATTCTTGCAATATGAGCAGCTTTCCAAATTTCATGTTTGTTATAGCCGAGTTTTTCTAGCGACTGCATTTCTTATTCTGAAATTGGTTTATGTTGATGCATTGTTACTTCTTTTGGGGTGGCAGCGGAAGCGGGGAAGATAATTGCTCCGCATAATAATGCTGCCATAGTCATACTTACCGCGATTTTTTTGTACATGTAAACTCCTCCTAGATGGATAATGTAGAAAACTGTACACATATCATTTCCATAAAATGTGAAATACTTGTGAACAAGTTAAGTTTTTTTATTCACAGTATGGAATGACGTTTTTAGAAGTTTTCCAACATAAAACATTGATTAATAGTAAAAAACTAAGGTATAATCGAAATTGAAAATCAATATCAATACTAATGATAAACTTATACATATAGATAAAAATAAGGGAGAGATAAATATGACTACATATACTTCCATCGCTAATGTGATTAAAGAAAGACGCTCTGTTCGTACATTTACAGACAAAGCAGTAGAAAAAGATTTATTAATTGAACTATTAAACGATGCAACATGGGCACCTAATCATAAGCACCGTGAACCATGGAATTGTAAACTATACATCGGAGAAGGCCGCAAGAAATTAGTAGATGCGGTATTAAACTCTTTCACGGAAGAAGAAAGAGCGAAACGCGGTAAAATTTTATCAGATCGTTTTTTAAGCACGCCTGCACAAATCGTTGTATATATAAATGAAGATCCACGTCAAATTCAACGTGATGAAGATTACGCTGCAACATGTGCATTTATGCAAAACTTCCAACTTCTTGCTTGGGAACGTGGATTAGGTTGCGTTTGGAAATCAGGCGGATTAAACTACAATCCATTATTTATAGAAGGAATCGGTTTAACAAGAGGCCAACGTATCGTTGGAATTCTTCATATCGGCTATTTCGATAAAGCACCAGAAGGAAAAGCTCGTACTCCGATTACGGAGAAGATGGAGATTATCGAAGGTTAAATAGGTGAGGCATCCTTGTTAAAAACAAGGATGTTTTTTGTTTTTGAGAAGACTATGAAATAGCAATCTAGCTATGTTGATAATTTTTGAGAATAAAGGTTTATTTGTTATATTTTTTATGTAGAGAAGCTACTCTTTTATATGATAATCATAAATATGTAATTAATTTAAATAGGCGTAGGGAGAATAAATACAAACAAGCACATTCCTCAATTAGGATGCGCTTGTTTGTATTTATTCATCAATTTGTTTAATATCAGTTCTATATATGGAAGAGATGTTATGCATTTCCTGTAATTCATTACATGATTTAGCATTTAGGAGATAAAAGTCCTTTTTTGATATAGATTTTTTAAAAAGCTCCTCATATGCTAGTTCGATATTGCAGAGAAGAGGACGTTCTTCATAAATTTTACATGACCGATTGTCAATATCATAATGGATACAACAGCCATCACCTCTGTTTAAATGAGATAGGGAGTCAATACCTTGTATGTTTTGACAACAGATTCCACATTGGGTACAAGGAAAAGTTATCATAATATGAATGACTCTTCACTTAGCATAAATGAATTGAACTCATCTTGATTTTTAAATTTAAACGAGACGTTTAAATTTTCGGCAAGTTGATGAATAGTCGCTTCTATATTTTCACCTGTATGAATCGTTTGTTTAACCAATCCAGTTACGTGTTCTATTTTTGCACCAGTTTCTTGATAAAAGTTACAAATACGTTCTTCTTCTTGTTTAATGTAATCTATAAGGACTTTACTTAATTCTTCAGCTCTTTTTCGTTCCTCAATTGTTAATTCCAATTCTTGTTGAGCACGAGTGAATGCTCCATAAAGTTGTTTCATTCCTAGCATAGCGACGGTAGCGCCGACAGCTGCACCGACAGGACCGAGAAGCATTGCTCCTGCTGCGCTGAATACAATTCCAGAAAAAGTAGTAACAGCGTTTTCACCAACTATTTCTAAAAATTCTTCAATAGATAATTTTCCTTTTATGAGTTGGTAGGAGCTTTCCGTTAGTCGAACAGCTGAAGAAGCAAGAGCTGCTGCTACGTTTCCTTTCATCATCACACTATCTTTACCAATAAATTTAATGCCATGAGCAATGCCTGCAACAGCAGCGCTTTTTCCAGCTTGTTTGCCACTATCTTTTCCTACTTGTATAAATCCATCTTTTATTTGCTTTTCGCTTTTACAAATCTCAACAGTTTGTTGTACAAGTGATACTCCGCCACCTACACATGCCCCTGCTAAAGCACCATTCATCATAGAAGAGAATGTTCCTTCAGCAAATGTATATATTTTTTCTTTTAGTGCGTATGTTTGTGGTTGATTTGTAGCTTTTAAAGCTTCCTCATATGTAGTGCCACCACTTGTAATGTTGTTTGCTTCTAGTTTTCCGTTTATGTGAGGAGCTGCTTGTTCGTAGTCTTTTGCATAAATACTTTGGGAATTTGCACGTTTCTCAACTAATTCTTTTACTTTATCAGCTTTTTCACTGTTAACTAAACGATCCATATCCCCATACTTTTCGCTCGATACCATTCTTGCTAGTGATGCAGCTTTAGCACCAGACTTTGCTTGTACTTCTTTAATTAATGTATCACCATCTTTGATTAAGATATCAGCCGCGGCATGTGGATCTCCTAAAGAGTCTGTTGTAAAAGCACGCAAACTTTCACCTTTTAAGGCTGCGTCTTTATTAAATTTGGTTGCTTCAATAATTTCAAAAAGCCGTCCTTGTGTGATATTGGGTGAACAGTTCATATATTGTTTTGCTACTTTGGTTAGTGTATCCATTCCAGCAAATGTTTCAATAGTAGCATTTCCATAGCGCTCAATTTGCTCAGCTACAATTTGAGTTGCGAGAATATCTAGATTTTTCTTCATATGCAATTACCTAGTACATGTGTTTAATTGATTTTTCTGTGGTTTTAAGAATATTTTCCAAGGTTTTGGATCGGTTGCCACCTTCATCAATAACAGGTGTATCTAATAATTTTTTCAAAATAATTGCAAGTTCAGCAGTATAACGGATCGCAAGTTGTTCATCATCGGAGAAGTTACGATAGTCGATACCCTTTTCATCGATGATAGAACTCATTGTTGCAATATAATCAGCAAAAAGTGTAGTTGTTTCAGTTGTTAAGTTTGATAATTTAATAGTGTACAATTTTATCTCTTTTAAGATAGAAGTGGCACTTTGTAATTTTTGCATTTCTACTGAAACTTCTTCTTTTTTTATTTTCATTTCTTCTAGCTTCTTTTTAGTGGATGCAGCAAAGATCATACTTCCTAATGCTAAAGCAGGAGCAAGAGCAATTCCACCTAGAACAGCCATGCCACCAGCCATTCCTAATCCACCAGCAGCCAGTGATCCACCACCTAAAAATGCTAACGTTGCATTGGTCGCTGCTACTCCGCTTAAAGAAGCAATAGCTGTCCCAGTTGAAGCGGCACCAAATGTTGTTGCTGCTCCGAGTGCTCCGAAAGCTGCAAGTCCACCGCCAGCAATTGCAGAAACGCCAGATTTTAATAGATCAGATGCAGCGATGACTTGTTTTTCTATTTCTTGCATGAAGTGTTTAGAATCAGAAACATCTTCTAGAGAATCAATAGTTGTTTTATCTGTAAAATCAACATTTTTTAACTTCTTGAATTCTGAAATGAATTCTTTCATTGTTCCATTAAGAATATTCAGTTTTAATTCTCCATACTTTTCAAATTGAGTATTTGTATCTTGACGTACTTGATCAAATATATTAAATACAGTTTTGTATTGCTTATCCATCGATTGAGCAATATTCTTTGTTTCTTTCATGTTTTTGTATGAGTCATGTCCTTTTTTTCCAGCGACTGCAGTGGCAACTGCAGCACCAGCAGCAACAGCTAATGGAATAAATGGTAATGGCATTCAAATCGTTCCCTTCATGATAAAATTTTCCTATAATATAATTAAAATATTACAATATTATCGAAGGATATTACAGGTTTTTTGTGAAAAACAAGAAATGTTAGATTGATTTAACATAAAATTCTATATGTATGTTTGAAATATAGAAAGATTGAATTGGGTAGGAATCATGTATTAATCTGTAAGGTATAACAAATATGAAATTCCAAAAATATTTATAAGAAATGGACAAAAATGCTTTTTTGATCCAATTAGAAAGAAATGAGTTTTAATTACTCCTGAAGAAATAGTAAGGTAACAAGGTATTCAGTTTGTAATTAAAGATAGCAAGTTCCAACTGAGTATATTGAGGTTAAAGTACTGATGTCTTATTTTAAGAAAGGTTTAAAAGGAAGTATTTAATTTGCATGATATTTTTGGAAATAGTTATGAAGATATAGAAAATGATCTTAAACAATTAAATGAACCAAATCTAATTATTTTAAAATAAAGTATAAATGATGTGGAAGATGTATTAAGAGAAGTTGTTAGAGAGTGTAAATTATCACGGAGATTAGCTAGGCTTAAAAATAATTAATAGGGTTTTGAATGCGTAATACTAAATAATGGGGTAATATTGTGAAGTGAATTTATAACAAAAAGGTACTGTCGTCCTAATAGGCTTCAGTACCTTTTTGTTATAAGACATTCTTCCTTTTTCATATGGTTTATAAATAAAAGAAGGGGAGAAGAGAACATGCAGCTTAGTAATATTCGCTTAGAGTTGGTGAAAATACAAAGCATCGTCCCTATTTATGCTGAACATGTTTCAAAAAGTGCTGTGAAGAAACTAGTTCGAGCTTTGGAACAAGGAAGTATGTTAAGTAGTAGCATCATAGTTGAAAAAGATAAGTTTGAGGATAAATATTGGCTTGTGTCAGGGTTTCCAGAATATATAGCTTATCTCGAGATTGATGATGCAAACCTACAATATAATACAGTCTATTGCGTTGTACAGCCTTATTCTAATGAGACAGAACAAAGGTTGAAGTTGTTACAGAGAATGTTCCATCACCAAGTTACCAAATGGATAGATAAACACATATTAATCAGTCAAATGGTTTATGATGAAAAAAGCATAGATACAATTTCGAAAAAATTAGGGGTCAATAAATCTGATATTAAAAGATATTTCATTCACCCTGATATTCCAATAAGTGTTATTGAAAAGGCTTATCAAAACAGTGGTAGCTTTATTAATTTAGAACAGATTCGAAAGTTGAAATTACATTCATTTTTGAAAGATAGATTGTACGAAAAAGTGGTGCTACCACAAAGACACATTGATCGTTTAACAACGGACAAATTACAAAAGCTCAAGTGGGTTTTAAAAGAGAAAAATTTTTATGACTTAAAGCGTGAGGATCAATGGGATTTGATACAGCAAGCTTTAAATTACAAAGGAACATTACAGAGCAGTTGGAGTCGAGAAATTCAAAAAAGATTAAAGCATAATGCAAGAAGTAACTACATTATAAGAATGAATTGTAATAATACAAATCATTCTTCAGAGCATAAACATTAGGAACAATTTAGTGAGGTTTTATATATTTTGAAACAGGATAACAACAATTGAGTATAGAAAATGTATTTAGATATTATGCAGGAATTTAAATGGAAATAACGAGGATTATATAATGAAAGATACTATCAAATGATTGGAGTAAAAGGATGACAATTCTTCAGGACTATGGGCAAATGCCACCGCTGTATCGTTTTATTTATTATAAAGTAAGATTTTATGACGGAAAGGATATACACAAATTTGTATCCAAGATGATAAAGGACATCGAGAAGAAATTTATCAACAACTCATGTTAAGTGGAGATGCGAAGGTTAAATGGAAGAATGAAGCGGAGTTATTTAAACTCGTAGTAAAACATTATCCGGACGCAATTTTCCAGTATAGAGCAGATTGACTTGATAAATAGTCTCTTGATGTGTATATTTCTAGTTTGAAAATTGCTATTGAATTTCAAGGACAATAACATTATGAGCCTGTTGAATTTTTTGGAGGAGAAGATGCTTTTCTATATCGCCAAAAACTCGATGCATTAAAAAAAGAAAAATGTAAGGGAAATAAAGTTAAATTGATTGAATGGCATTATCAGGATGTGATATCCATGACAAATTTGAAACGAAAGATTAATCAATAAGAGAGGTAGGCTACCTGTTTCATAAACTAAAGAGGAGAATTTTAATTGAAGAATTTTTGAAAGTATGAAAAGGGTAAAGAATTTACATATTGAATAAATAGGACGATGTAGTATAAACCATCATCTTATTTAATCGTTTTTATTTTATATAATGTCAATACTAAAACTAATAAATTAATTAGACAAGTAGCTAAATATCCTTCAGACTTATAAATAGGTGATGAATGATGGGGATATTAAATCTTTAAATTGAATAAATGAAGTAACTACGTTTATTTTTCATGAAAGCTTGTTCTTCATCATACACTTTCTTAAGGGAAAGTGTAAGGAGGGAAAATAATGAGAGCAAGTGATGATAAAGCACTGCAATATGCGATTGCGGAAATTACGGAAATTGCGACTGGATTTGGGCTTGATTTTTATCCGATGCGTTATGAAATATGTCCAGCGGAAATTATTTATACATTTGGTGCATATGGGATGCCGACAAGGTTTTCACATTGGAGTTTTGGAAAACAATTTTTCAGAATGAAATTACAATACGATTTAGGACTTAGTAAAATATACGAACTCGTTATTAACTCTGATCCATGTTACGCCTTTTTATTAGATACGAACTCTTTAATTCAAAACAAATTAATTGTAGCGCACGTTTTAGCACACTGTGATTTCTTCAAAAATAATATTCGTTTTTCAAATACGAAGCGAGACATGGTGGAGAGTATGGCGGCAACAGCGGACCGTGTGAAAGCGTATGAGCATAAGTACGGAAAGGCAGAGGTAGAAACATTTTTAGATGCCGTACTTGCCATTCAAGAGCATATTGATCCGTCGCTTATGCGTCCGAAGCTCGCATGGAGTATTGATGATTTAGAAGATGAAGAAGTAGAAAAGAAAAAGGTGTCGCAATACGATGATTTATGGAATTTAGATAATCGCAATAAAAAGCAGGAACGTTCTAATGTGCGTAAAAAGAAGAAAATTCCACCACAACCAGAGAAAGATTTACTGCTCTTTATTGAAGAATATAGCCGTGAGTTAGAAGATTGGCAGCGTGATATATTAACGATGATGCGCGAAGAAATGTTATATTTTTGGCCACAGCTTGAAACGAAAATCATGAACGAAGGCTGGGCTTCGTTCACTAAGGTGCTTAATCGAAATGGATATCTTTTTTGAAATTTAATATTGATGAAGTTGGCAATTAAATATGTTCTGAAATAAAAAAGAACGCCACATCAGCGTCCTTCCATAAATTATAATTTATGAATACCATCCAAGTCTATCATAACAACTCGCTTAGATGTTTTTTCAACTATGCATTCAAAATTATCACCGAATTCAAACCCCTTTTCTTTAAATAAACAATACACATTTTGGAATTTATTATCTTTAAACTTTTCTTCTGGACTACAATCATAAAGAGTTTGAATCATGTGAAATTCTCCGTCTATATAATCCATAATGATAAAATCTGCATTCTCCCAATCATCTTGTTGAATAGTAGGGTAATAAAATTTTGGAACATGCCGTGTAAGTTCGGAATGTTTTGTGATTTCTATGTAATTTTTTATATCACCGATGATAGATTTTTCAACAAAGTTTTCTGGACTGTAAACTTCCTTTAAAATTTCTAATGTTTCTTCGCATAGTCCGTCAAATTGATTTCTTTCAATTTTAGTTTGAATGACATATGGCTGAAGCGATGCATCAATTGGACACTTAATACAAAATGATTGCAAATTTTGATTATTTGATTTTAGTATTACAGCATTTCCACCACTGATAATTGTAAAGTTTGTTTCGTAGTTTCCAGAAGCCCTAGCACTAAGAAAGTGTTTCTTTAGTAGTTCGATTTTTTCCTCTATCCCCATTTTTATACCCCCAATTATGTGATAACCGCCTAAAGGAATTTTAACCCAAAATGTAAATTAGTTAAATAGATAAGTTAAATGGAGGTGATGATATGAGCCGAATACTAATTGCTGATGATTCTGTTTTAATGAGGAACAATTTAAAACAAATATTAAAAATGATAGGAATTGAAGAAGTAATTACATTTGAACATGGCAAACATTTAATTGAACATTATAAAGAATGTTTTAAAAATGGCATCCCAATTAATCTTATTATTCTAGATACAACAATGCCAATTATGAGTGGTTTTGATACATTAGAAGAAATCTTAAGAATAAATCCAAATGCACAAATTATAATGTTTACAGAACTAGACCAAAGAGTTGTAGTAAAAGGAATTAAACTAGGTGCAAAACAATGTATTGCTAAACCTCTTAATAAAGAACAGGTTAAGCGCGTAGTAATGAAGTTCATTTGATTTTTGATATTGATAAAAGCATAAATGAACGTATCCAAAATAATAATTTGAAAAATCACCTAAAAGAAAAACAGAGTCGCTTTTCATAATATGAAAGGCGACTCTGTTTTTCTTTAATAATTCGGAACGGTGATTATTTGCTCGACAATATCATCCTGTGAAACACTTTCCAAATATTTTTCTCCAAGTATCATTAGCTAGAGCGGGATATTTTTCCTCATCTGCTATGGCTTCAACAGTTCTAAGATAGCCTTGTTTGGCTTTATATTCAAAATTGCCTCTTCGCCAAACTGGTTGACCGCTCCCGTGAGCTTTCCAAAACGATTGTTCAGGATTTTGCTCAGATAAGTATTTAAAAAAGTCCCTAACCATCCAATCGTAATATACGTATGTTTTAGATGCATATTCATATTGTGTTAAAAAATTCATAGCAAGAGTTTCTAATAGCATCCCTGATATAGGTACATTATTTTCATTTCTCCACGCCTTCATGATACGTACGAGATGCTTTACGTTTTTATTGTATTTATTATTTAATTGGTTTATAGCATTGATTTCAGCAACAGGGTTACAAGTTCTCCAGCATCCTCCACCGTTCGAATCTGGGTAGATATAACTCATACCATCTTTATCAATGAAAGCTGGTACTACCTCAAACATCATTCCATCAGAAAATTTAACAACAACAACTTGACCATCTCCACCAACATCTGTATTGGGGTACGTTTTGCGAATGGAATTTCGAACTGCTTGTAACAAAGCAGATTGTCCCTTTTCTGCATACCTATTATACTTGGAGTAAGTTTCATCTGGAAGATGTATTAACATATCTACATCGCTAAATCCTTTAATGGCGGTACCCCTACCATAAGAACCTACATATCTCGAATACAACGAGTTAGAATCTCTACCTCTAAAGTCCCAATTAATTCTCTTTGTTATCCGTTTATACCTTTCTGAAACCGAATCATGATTAGTTGTCCTTGTGTTTTTTACTAGGTTTTCAAATTTACTAGCTATGCTCAAATGTTCTCCCACTCCTTTAAATATAATCATATATTACTCTAGTTTCTATTTTACCAGAAAGAGAACGTTTGTACGAAAGCTAAGCATACGTAATGTAGATGAAGTTACAATGTTTTTTATTAATTAATGCCATTAGGTTATAGATAGCTTGTAAGCGACAGAACTTATGAATGATGTTAATATATATTTGTGAAATCGTATATAAACAAAAGAGATAGGAGCTGATACGTATTGGATAAAGGTGCCTTATTAAAAGAATTAGCCACAAACGGATATAATGTTGGTTTTGGAGCAAAGAAACATTTTGCTACCTACGATATTGTTGAAAAAATTCCTGTTACCATATCTGTCATCACTTTCATGGTAGGGCTTGGACAGTTAGCCTATCCTGATGCCCCCTACGCCAAATTTGTTTCCTTAATTTTAGTTATTATCAGTGCATTTGCCTTTTATATTTCGCCTTACAGTCAGGATAAAGAGAAATATGAAAAAGCTGGTGTCAGGACTACACAATTGTTTAATCAATTAAGAGCATTATATCTAAAAGTACAATCTTCTTCGGAGAATACTTTTCCAGAAGAAGAAAAAGAAATGAAAAAAATCATGGAGGAGTTTTATGCGGTTAGCATATCAAAACAAATATATGCTAGTGATTGGTTCGCTCACTATAAATTTTTTTTTCAAATGCAAATTGATTGGATAGATGAGCAAAAACAATTCAGGTGGTATAAAGATTTAATCCCAAAATCACTTGTATTTTCTCTTTTAATGTATATAGCAATAGGTATACTTTTAAAAATAGCATTCACAGGGGGACTTTGATGTTATCAGATTCATTTTCGGACTATATAGAAAGCTTAGCAGTAGATAATTTAGAGGACATTGATAAGAAATATAAGCGGATAACTAAAAAGTTAAATCAATCGTTTTGGAGTTTAGAAAATGATGAAGAACATGCGCATAAGGTGGGGTCGTTAGGCAGGGGAACAGCTATAAAAGGTGTTAGTGACCTAGATATGTTGTTCATCCTTCCGGATGCATTGTATACACAATATAATAATCACGAGGGGAATGGTCAATCGAAGTTATTGCAACGAGTAAAAGAAGTAATAAAAGAAACCTACCCTAGGACTATTGTACGTGGAGATGGACAAGTTGTAGTCGTAAGCTTTTCTAATTATCAAATAGAAGTTTGTCCTTGTTTTTCAGAAAATGATGGCAGTTTTACATATCCAGATTCTAATAATGGGGGAAAATGGAAAAAGACAAACCCAATGCCGGAAATTAGGGAAAGTCTCTCCATGACGAAGGAAACTAACACGCATTACCGTTACATATGCAATATGACACGTGCATGGAAAAATGAAGTAGGCTTTAAATTCGGTGGATTATTAATTGACACCTTGGTGTATGATTTTTTCGAAGAATATGCGGGCTACAAGGAGTGCGATTTTGATGATTATTTATCGTTACTTAAGGACTTATTTGCCTATTTAAAAAATCAAAGCGAAACCAGAAAATATTGGCTTGCATTGGGAAGTAATCAACAAGTATATGATAAAAAGAAAGTCTTCATTAAAAAGGCTAAGAAAGCCTATGGAAAGTTAGAATCATTATCAGAAGATAGCGAAGATATATACGATGTTCTCCAAGGGTTATTTGGTCAAAACTTCCCAGTTCCTGAAAAATTACAAGAAATTGCAAAACGTGCTTTCATATCTTATGAGTATAATAATAATGAGCAATTCATTGAGGAATTGTTCCCAGTAGATATTAGATACAGTTTAGTGATAAATGCTAATGTATTACAGGATGGTTTTCGCGAGGGGAGTTTATCAAACTTTATAATGAAAAGATTCCCTCTTAAGACAAAAAAGAAATTGAAGTTCTATATTGAACAAAATGAAGTAGCTGAGCTTGAATTACCTTACACAGTTTATTGGAAAGTGCGAAATGTTGGAATAGAGGCTGTTAAAAGAAACATGATTCGTGGGGAAATCTCCCAAGATACAGGAAACGAGCAAATAACAGAAACTACAGATTTTAAAGGTAGCCATTACGTTGAATGCTATATTATTCAAAATGAAGTATGTGTTGCTAAAGACAGAATCAAGGTCCCTATTGCTATTGCTTAACAGTACAGTGCTATTTTTGACAGAATGTTATGAATGAATTCATTTAAGATGGTAAAAATAAAAAAGTCAAATACCCACAGCGTGAGCTGTGGGTATTTGTGTTGAAAATATGTTGTTATTCTGGTTATCTTTGGGGGGGGGGTAGGGTTGTTATACACTTCTAATTAAATATGTGTTTGCTCTTAATGTAATCACTTATAGATGTCGGGAATATCAAAATCTTATTCATGTATTGTTATTTTCGTAACAATACATGAATAAGATGACAAAGATAATGTTACGACAGTAAGGTGTGAGAATATGGGGAGAATGTTAAATGTGGATGAAGCGCTATGCATTTTGCAGAACTACTTTATCACTGA
>WPCI01106519.1_pt1 | contig 16997 bp, 12 predicted proteins | sample 5399871 | NCBI WGS metagenome assembly WPCI01 (sample SAMN12869469, study PRJNA574797) | sludge metagenome | isolation source: wastewater treatment of pH7 | place: China:Beijing | collected 2019-05-20 | reverse complement strand
CGGGTCGGCAACGGCTGCGGTGGACCGTTATCACTTCGTGTCCATCTTGTGACCTTTATGAACAGAACTTAACCGTCCGGTCGGATAGCGGCTCTTTTCCCGTCATTGCACTCTTTAATCGGTTTCCAGCCATCGCCGTGTACCAGCAGCGAGCAGCGCAAAGCCGGTGGAATCGCCCCCGCAAAAGCGGATTCCACCGGCTCTTTTTGCCACTCAGCGGAAGTTAGCGCTCAACTCAAAAGCGGGCTTGTTCCACCGCAGTTCCTGGCGGAACCTGCTAGTAGTAGTGTCCGCGTCAATTACCATCAGTTCGGTCCGAGCCAGGTCCGCAAAAATCCGCAACACGTCCACCGAGACGGCAGTTGTCAGGGCGGTATGGTGCGCTCCGCCTGAGTGCATCCAACATTCGGCCGAGGTAACCAGATCCGGTTGTGGTTTCCAGACAGCGTGCGCCACCGGAAGGTTCGGCATTGGCTCGAGCGGATCGACCAGATCCACCAGATTGGCAGTCACCCGGAAGCGAGAGCCGAGGTCTGCGAGCGCTACCACCAAGCCCGGGACCGGATCCGCGCTAAAGACCATCCGAACTGGGTCTTCTCGATCACCAATGCCTAGGGGGTGTATCTCCACTCTTGGGCGGGTCGTGGTCAGGCTTGGGCAAACCTCAAGCATGTGAGCACCCAAGATAAGTTCCTGGCCTGGCACCAGGTTGTAGGTGTAGTCCTCCATGAGGGAGGCACCACCCGGGAGCCCCTCCCCCATGACCTTCATCAGTCGGACCAGAACCGCTGTCTTCCAGTCCCCCTCAGCCCCAAACCCGTATCCCTCGGCCATCAGCCGTTGAACGGCCAGGCCGGGTAGTTGCCGCAATCCTCCCAAGTCTTCGAAGGTGTCGGTGAACGCCGTGGCCCCCTGCTCCGTCAAGAAGGTGCGCAGTGCAATCTCCTGCCGGGCCGCATACACCAGGGACTCGTGACGCTCACCTCCCACGCGCAGTTCCGGCTGGACGTCGTAAAGCTCCTCGTATGTCTGCGCCAGCTCCGCCGCTTCCGCCTCGCTGACCTGCTCCAGCTGGTTAACCAGATCCGTCACACCCCAGGTGTTAACGCTGACACCAAAGACCCTTTGAGCCTCGGTCTTGTCCCCCTCGGTCACGGCGACATTTCGCATATTGTCGCCAAATCGCACCACTTTCAGCTGGTGCGCTTCTGCCCAACCAAGGCAGGCACGGATCCAAGTGGCGACGCGAGCGCGCACATCCGGCCGGCTCACATGGCCGACCACAATCTCCCGGTTGATGCCCAACCTCGACACCAGGTAGGCAAACTCTCGGTCCCCGTGCGCCGACTGGTTCAGATTCATGAAATCCATATCGATGGTGTCCCAGGGCAACTGCTCGCTCTCCTGAGTGTGCAGGTGCAGCATGGGTTTCTGAAGGGTTCCGAGGCCGGTGATCCACATTTTTGCCGGGCTGAAGGTATGCATCCACAGGATTACCCCAACGACCTCATCTCTCCCGTTAGCCTCAAGGATCACACGCCGAATCTCCTCCGGATCTTTCAGCGTTGGGCGCCACACCACGGGCACCGGCAGATCCCCGGACAGATTGAGCTGTTCCACCACCTGCTGGGATTGGTGGGCTACTTGAGCCAATGTGTCCGGTCCGTACAGTTCCTGCGAACCGGTCAGAAACCAGACTTCCCGCCCGGCCATTGCACTTCGCATGTTGTTCCTCTTTCCTAGTGTTGTCCGTAGACGTGCTGGTATCGCTGATAGAGAGCGTCAATCTTGTCTGCCGGGATCGGGAGGGGCGTGCCGAGTTGACGGGCCAAGAACACGGTCTTGGCCACCTCCTCTACCATGGCGGCAGTTTTGACCGAGGCTTGGGCATCACGGCCCACAGTGAAAGGCCCGTGGTTTTGCATCAGCACTGCTCGTGAGCGTGAGTTAGACAGGGTCTCGACAATGCCTCGACCGATCGAGTCGTCGCCAATCAGGGCAAACGGCCCGATCGGGATCTCTCCGCCGAACTCGTCCCCCATCATGGTCAGCACGCATGGGATTGGCTCGCCGCAGGCCGCCCAAGCCGTGGCATAGGAAGAGTGCGTATGGGTGACCCCACCAACCTCTGGCAGGTGGCGGTAAACGTAGGCATGGGCAGCAGTGTCTGAAGACGGCGAGTGCTCGCCGCGAAGGAGGTTTCCGTCGAGATCACACACGACCATGTGATCGGGAGTCAGCTGATCGTAGGTAACTCCGGAAGCTTTGATTACCATCAGGTCGTCAGAGCCGTCGGGGGCGCTGCCCCGAACCCGCTCAGAGACATTGCCGGCGGTCCAGACCACCAGGTTCCACCGGGTCAGTTCGGCGTGCAGGGCACATACGCGCTGCTGCGCCGCTCGGATGGCTGCTTCCATCTCGGGAGACCACTGTTGCTGTTGCCCCATTGGGTTTCCTTTCTGTGTCAAACCCCGTCTGGCAGGCTGAGTGCGGGATTGGGGGTTGGACAGCCGGGTGGAGAACTTCGTTGTTTCGCCTCCGGATCCGACTCCGGATCACGTTAGCGCTAACATTGTATCGCATCCGGTCCAACAGAAGGACAGAAGGAAGAAGAAGTTTCCCAGTCGAGCGGCTGCCCAGCCGGACGGCTAGGCCGAGTCTCGCACGATCAACTCCGAAGGAATCAGGATATTGCCAACCGCTTTTCCGCGAATTACCGCCAAAAGCATCTGAACCGCCTCCCGGCCAAGCCGGAAGAAGTCCTGCCGAACTGTGGTCAGTGACGGGTAGAAAAATGCGGTTCCAGCCTCATCGTCATAGCCGACGATGCGCACGTCTTTGCCCACTCGCACCCCCGCCTCGCCAAAGGCCCGCAGAGCCCCAAGGGCCATTTGGTCGTTAGCGATCACAATTGCCTCCGGCAGGTGCCCGGCCAGCATCCGCTGAGCCATGACGTAGCCCGACTCTGCTGTCCAATCACCGCGGTCATATCCACCGAACCGGAGGTTCAACTCCGCCATCGACTCATTCCACTGAATCGCCCGTTCTTCGGAGTCAAACCAGTGCGGTGGCCCGGCAAAGTGGGCAACTTCGTCGCACCCGGTCGCAGCCAAGTGTTCCAGTGCCTGGCGCACACCGACCCTCTGCCCCACACCGATTCTGGCAATGGTCGAATCCGGGTTGATCCAGCCGGAAGCCACCGCAATACTCGGCACCGGGACCGTGATCCGCTCCAACTCTTCGGCAATACGCACCACGGGAGCCGAGATGATGATGCCCGCCACTCCCTGGGACAGGAACTGGTCAATGGCCTGCCGGAGTCGCTGCGCTGAGAACTCGGTCAGCGTAGCCACCGAGACCATGTAGCCTCGCTCCGCGGCCGCTAGCTGGATTGATAGCAGCGTGGTGGCTGGACCGTAAAGGACAAAGTCGGCTGTAATCACCCCAATTAGGCGAGAGGTCCGAGTGGCCAGGGTCCGGGCGGTCTCGTTTCGTCGGTATCCCAGCTGGTCGATAGCTGCCAGCACCCGGTCGCGAGTCTCGGGCCGCACCGCGTCGGCCTGATTGAGGACTCGGGACACAGTCTGGTGCGAAACGCCAGCCACCGCTGCCACATCCGCCATTGACGGCGGGCGGGTCCCCGACGAACGCCGGCGCCGACCTGTGTCCGACGCGGAAGCGGAATCCTGCTCAGTCAAGATGCTGCCCCTTCCAGTTACTACTCTGCGGCCTGGGGCAGGTTTCGCCCAGCTCGCTCTTGGGCCCACTTGTAGGCGGAGTCCACTTGTGGCATCACCACCTGCCAGTCGAGCGGGCAGACAGTACCTCGATTGTGCTCCCTGATTGCCTGCAGTTGGGCGGGCTGGCGTGTCCATTCAACCAGAGTCTGGGTGAGTTCGGCATCGGTTTGGGCCCGAACTCCCTCGTCGGGGCCAATTCGTTCGCCCAGGCCAGACTGACTCCGAGTCAAAATGGCCAAACCGGCCGCCTGCGCCTCAGCTGCGGCAATGGAGGCCGCCTCGTTGATTGACGGCGACACGAACACGTCTGCTCCCGCGTAAAGCCGCCGCAACTCAGGCGCACTCAGGCGACCCGGCAAAGAGATCACGTCCTCAAGTCCGTGACGCTCCACAAAAGATTGAGCCGACTCGAACCCGGGCCCATCCCCGGCCAGGACCGCCCGCAGGCTGCCCGGTTCTACCTCTCCGGCGGCCTCTCGCAGGATTTCCAGCAGGGCTGGGATCCGTTTCCGAGGGGCAAATCGAGCTGCAGTTACCGCTACCAACCCCTCGTGCGGTTCGGGTTCCACCCGCCAGCGGGACCCGTCCACCCCGTTCGGGAGGACCTGCACGTTCTCCGCGCCGACCGCCTCTGCCACTAGCCCGGCCACCAGGTGCGAAACCCCGGTCCAGCCAATGTGAGCGTCCCTGAACGACTTACCCAACCAACGGTAAATCGGCAGGGTCACCCGCCGGTTCCAGACGGAATGCACGGTCACCAGAGTGGGAATGTGAGCGTTCCGCAGGCGCCACAGCAGGGCCTGAACTACCGGGGTCAGCTCCCCCAGGTGCAGGTGCACCACGTCGGGGTTCAGCCGCTCTAACACCTGGTGGAACCGGCGGGGTGCGCGCGGGTCCACCGGTGCGTGCACCGGGTTGGCCCAGACCGAGCGCAAGACCCGATACGGAAGCTCAACCTCACCCGGAGTGCAGGTAAGCACGGTGACCTGGTCACCCCGTTGCGCCTGCTGGGCAGCCAGTTGGGACACCTGGGTCTCGATGCCCCCCATCATCGGGAGGAAACAGTCGGTAACGTGAACGATGCGCATGGGACCTATCGTGTCACATGCACGCGAACAGACGCTCATCAGCTCGGCAGCCTGTGGATAAGAATAAGAATTTGCGAATGGCAACTATTGCCTGAGTACCCCCAACGGGATTTGAACCCGTGTTGCCGCCGTGAGAGGGCGGTGTCCTAGGCCGCTAGACGATGGGGGCTAAGGACAGAACCAAACTGGCTCTGGTACCCCCAACGGGATTTGAACCCGTGTTGCCGCCGTGAGAGGGCGGTGTCCTAGGCCGCTAGACGATGGGGGCCTATTTGGTTGCCTGATCTAAGATCAGCCAATCGCTGGGGTACTAGGACTCGAACCTAGACTAAATGAACCAGAATCACTCGTGCTGCCGATTACACCATACCCCAAGGTACTTCGTGGTCTTGCTCGCTCAGATCGGGTCTGTTACGACCAAGGCCAACGAAGATTTAGGTTACCTGACACGGGCGCAGCACTCAAATCTACGCCTCGTGAATGCGGTCACGCCCCGAGGGAGTCCCGCAGGGAACGGAGCCGCCCCAAAGTGGTGGTTCGGCCCAGAATTTCCATGGATTCGAACAGGGGCGGCGAGACACGACGCCCGGAGACGGCCACCCGGAGGGGACCAAATGCGAGGCGAGGTTTCACCCCCATCTGCTCAACGATGGCTTCGCGCAGCGCCGACTCCAACTGTTCGACCCCGAACTGATCCTCCGCCAGCCCTTCGATCACTTCAATCGCGGTCTCCAGCACCCGATCAGCCCCATCCTTCAGGGTCTTTCGCGCATCGTCTTCCACGTGAACGCTCTCATCCGCGCTGAACAGGAATCCCAGCATCCCCACGGCCTCACTCAACACCTGGATGCGAGTCTGGATCAGAGGGGCAGCCGCGGTGAGAACCTGCTGCTCCCGCTCAGTAAGCGCTTCGAAGTCAGTGGCCGAGACCAGGTCGGCTTCGGCCAGGAACGGCACCAGACGGTTGCGGAAATCGTCGGCTTCCAGCAGTCGGATGTGATCGCCATTAATGGCCAAGCACTTCTTCTGGTCAAACCGGGCCGGGTTCGGGTTTACATCGGCAATGTCAAAGGCCGCCACCATCTCGTCCATGCTGAAGATATCCCGGTCCGGGGCAATGGACCACCCCAGCAGGGCCAGGTAGTTCAACAGTCCCTCGGGGATCATCCCGTTTTGCCGGTGCAGCAGCAGGTTGGACTCGGGATCACGCTTGGACAGCTTCTTGTTGCCCTCCCCCATCACGTAGGGCAGGTGGCCAAACTTCGGCATTTCATCGGCCACGCCCAGCTCAATCAGGGCGCGGTAGAGCACGACCTGGCGGGGAGTGGAGCTGAGGAGGTCCTCACCGCGAAGCACGTGCGTGATCTTCATGAGAGCGTCATCAACGGGGTTGACCAGGGTGTAGAGCGGATCTCCGTTAGCGCGCACAATTACGTAGTCCGGCACAGAACCGGCCTTGAAGGTGACGTCGCCGCGGACCAGGTCGGTGAAAGTAATGTCCTCGTCGGGCATCCGCAGGCGAATAACCGGCTCCCGCCCCTCGGCCCGGTAGGCCGCCCTCTGCTCGTCGGTCAGATCACGGTCGAAACCGTCATAGCCCAGCTTCGGGCTCCGACCTGCCGCCACGTGACGCGCCTCCACCTCTTCGGGGGTGGAGAATGACTCGTAGGCGTACCCGCCCTGAATCAGCTGATCAATCACCTCTCGGTAGATTTCGGTCCGCTCCGACTGGCGGTAGGGACCGTGGGGTCCTCCCACCTCAATCCCCTCGTCCCAGTCCAGGCCCAGCCAGCGCAACGACTCAATGATCTGGTCGTAGCTTTCCTGGGAGTCCCGTCCAGCATCGGTATCTTCGATCCGAAACACGAAGGTTCCGCCGGTATGACGGGCGTAAGCCCAGTTGAACAGGCAGGTCCGAACCATGCCGACGTGGGGGGTCCCGGTCGGGGACGGACAAAAGCGCACGCGAATTGCAGAATTGTTGGTATCCATGATGAGTCCAGAATATCCTGGTTATTGGCTCCGTCGAAACCAGGAAAGGCTCACCATGTCAATTTTTGAACCCAGTGTTGCTCACCTCCGCGAGACCGGATCGCTCAAGTGGACGGGAGTGAGCGCCCCTGGCGATCGGCCGGCGCAGGGAGCCTGGGTAGCAGAAATGGATTTTGGTACCGCCCCCGTGGTGGCCGAGCGCCTGAAGAAAGCCATCGACGACGGGATGTTGGGGTACCTGCCCTACTGGCTTGAGGACGCCACCGCCGAAGCCCTGACCCGGTTCCAGGAAGCTCGTTACGGCTGGGCAATTGAGCCCAGCTGGGTCCGGACCGCCAACTCGGTCCTCGGCGCGCTGGAGGCCACCATCAGCCACCTGACCCGGCCCGGCTCGTCCGTGATCGTCCCCACCCCGGCCTACATGCCGTTCCTGACCATTCCCGGGCGACACAACCGCGAGGTCATTGAGGTACCGTCGCTGCACACCGCCGGCCAGTCGTGCCCGGACGCATGGTCGCTGGATTTGGCCGGGATCAAGGCTGGGCTCGAGGCGGGGGCCGGCCTGGTGATTCTGTGTAACCCGTGGAACCCCACGGGCCGTTCACTGCGAACCGAAGAGCTGGTTGCCCTCCACGATCTGGTGTCCCAGTACGACGCGATGGTTTTCTCCGATGAGATCCACGCCCCCCTGACCTTTGCCGACACCCCTACCTTTGTTTCCTATGCGTCGCTGGGACCCCACTTCGCCGCCCACACGGTGACGGCGGTGGCCGCCTCGAAAGCTTGGAATATTGCGGGCCTGTCGGCCGCACAGGTGATTTTGCCCGACCGGGAACTGCGCGAACAGTGGGATCAGAAGGCCAGTGCCATTTCCCGCTCCGCGGTTCCCCTTGGGCTGCTGGGTGCGGTGACCGCCTACGAGTCGGGCAGTGACTGGCTGGAGGAGGTCCTGGCCTACATCGGGCGAAACCTGGACCTGCTCGACGAGGTTGTGGCCGGCACCGCGGTGGACTACACCCGCCCTGAAGCCACCTACCTGACCTGGTTGGGGATGGATGCCTACGACCTGGACCAGTGCCCGCAGTCGCTGCTGCTGCGCGACTACTCGATCGCGGCCAACGCTGGCGAGACTCTGGGCGCTCCCTACTGCCAGTGGGTCCGCCTCAATGCCGCCATGGTCCGCCCCGAATGGGAACGGACCATGGACCTGTTGGCTCAGGCACTGAAGGCCTGGCCCCTGAAAGGCTAGCCACCTCAGCAAACCTCAGCCGCCTCGGCAAAAGGTCGAGGCACTGCCTCAGCGGCGCACCACCGGGTTCGACAGGGTGCCGATTCCCGAGATGGTCACGTCGACCCGGTCCCCCGGTTCGAGCGGCCCCACGCCGGCCGGGGTGCCGGTGAGGATCACGTCTCCGGGCAGCAGGGTGAAGACCCCGCTGATGAAGGAAACCAGCTCACGCACCGGCACAATCATGTCCGCGGTGGAGGCCGACTGCCGGAGCTGACCGTCAACGCTGGAGGTAATCAGCAGGTTGTCCACATCCAGGTCCGGGTCGACCGTGATCCAGGGACCCAGCGGACACGAGGTGTCAAACCCTTTGGCCCGGGTCCACTGCCCGTCCTGCTTCTGCTTGTCCCGAGCTGTCACGTCGTTGGCGGCCGTATAACCAAGGATAATGTCGTCCACCTGATCCACGGGCACATCCTTGGCCAGCGTCTTAATCACCACTGCCAGTTCGGCCTCGTGTTCGACCCGCTCCGACCACCTCGGCAGCACGATCGGGTCGTCCGGGCCGATCACCGAGGTGTTGGGCTTCATGAACAGAATTGGCTCAGCCGCCGCCTCGGTCCCTCCCATTTCCCGCACGTGATCCAAATAGTTCTTCCCGACCGCGACCACTTTGGAGCGGGGAATGACCGGAGAAACCAGCCTCACCTCGTCCAAATCCAACACTTCGCCAGTGGCTTCGATCTTGCCAAACAGGGGATCGCCCCGGAGCACGAAGATCCGGGTTGAGTCCTCCTGCATCATTCCGTAACGGGGATTGTCTCCATCAGAAAACCGCACAATTCTCATGGGACTAGCCTAGCCCCGGCTCGCCCCCAGCGCTGCCATCCGGTCCCATCCCGCTCCCCACGGCCCCGGCCACAAACGCGAGATGCGACAATGGAACCATGAAGGCGCCTCTGAACGAACTCCTGGACCAACTTGAAGACAGCGGCGAGGTGGATTCACCCGACGCTCTGTTTGACGCCTTTTCCCAGTGGGCCGACTCGACGGGCCGCCCACTGTACCCCCACCAGGAGGAGGCCCTCCTCGAACTGCTAGCCGGCAACCACGTGGTGGCTGAGACGCCGACCGGCTCGGGTAAATCGATGATGGCCCTGGCCGGCCATTTCCTGTCGTTGGCGCGCGGGGGCCGCTCCTACTACACCGCCCCGCTGAAAGCCCTGGTCTCCGAGAAGTTCTTCGACCTGGTTGAGGCATTCGGCGCCGCCAACGTCGGCATGATCACCGGGGATATTTCCCTGAACTCAAAGGCACCGATCATCTGCTGCACGGCGGAGATCCTGGCTAACCAGTCCCTGCGCGAGGGGGCCGCGTTGGACACCGACCTGGTGATTATGGACGAGTTCCACTTCTACTCTGATCCGCAGCGCGGCTGGGCTTGGCAGGTGCCGCTCCTCGAACTGACCAAGCCGCAGTTTGTCCTGCTGTCCGCCACCCTGGGCGACATGAGTGAGCTGGCCGAGGACCTGGCCGAGCGGACCGAGCGGACCGTGGGAATGGTCACCGAAGCCACCCGGCCAGTTCCACTCGAGTTTGAGTACTGCCTCGACGAGCTTCCCGTGGTGGTGGAGCGCCTGCTGGCCGAGGACCGGGCCCCAGTTTACATCGTTCACTTCGCCCAGCGGGAGGCGGTCAACACCGCGAAGGGCCTGCAGAAGCTCTCCATTCTCACCAAGGAACAGAAGGCCGAGCTGAAAGAAGCCCTCAGGTTCGAGAGCTTTGGCCGGGGCTTTGGACAAACCCTGCGCGAGTTGGTCCTGCACGGGATTGGTGTTCACCACGCCGGGATGCTCCCCCGCTATCGGCGCCTGGTGGAGCGCCTGACCCAGCGGGGACTGCTGGCCGTCGTCTGCGGCACCGACACGCTGGGGGTGGGCATCAACGTGCCGATCCGAACGGTTCTGTTCACCTCGCTGATCAAGTTCGACGGGCGTAAAACCCGCCACCTGTCGGCCCGGGAGTTCCACCAAATTGCCGGACGAGCGGGGCGGGCAGGCTACGACCAGGTTGGTTACGTCCGGGTCCTCGCTTCGGAGGCCGAGGTGGAACAGGCGAAACACCGGGCGCGCCTCTCTGCCGCCCAGGAGGAAGCCAACGCCAAGAAGCTCAAGAAGCTGGCCAAAAAGACCAGCCCCAAGTCCTCCACCCCGGGCAAGATCAGCTGGACCAAGGGAACCTTCGAACGGCTGGTTGCCGCCGAACCGGAGGTCCTGCGCTCCCAGTTTGCGGTCACCCACGCGATGTTCCTGAACGTGCTGGCCGGCCCGGGAGACCCAGAGGCCCGGCTGCTGGCCCTGGCCGAAGACAACCACGACCCGGACCAGGACGCCAACGAGCACCTGCGCTCCCTCGGGGACATCTACCGCTCGCTCCGCCAAGCCGGGGTGATCACCCGCCTTCCCCACGCCGAAGCCCAGCGCCAAGGAGTGCCCCGGCTCCAGGTTGTGGCCGATCTGCCCGACGAGTTTGCCCTGAATCAGCCCCTGGCGCCCTTTGCGCTGGCCGCACTGGACCTGCTGGACCCGGACAGTCCCGATTTCACCCTCGACATCATCAGCGTGATCGAGTCGGTGATGGAGGATCCTAAACCACTACTGTTCGCCCAGGAGCGGAGGGCCAAAGACGCCGCCTTCCACTCGATGAAAGCCGAGGGAATCGAATACGACGAGCGGGCCGCCCTGTTGGACCAGGTGACTTGGCCGCGCCCCCTGGCCGAACTGATCGAGCCCACCTTCCGGGTGTTTTCCCAAACCAACCCGTGGGTGGGCGAGGCGGAGCCGTCCCCCAAGTCGGTCCTTCGGGAGATGATCGAAACTGCCGCTACATTCACCGGCCTGATCGCCAAATACGATCTGCACAATGCCGAGGGCGTGATCCTGCGCTACCTGACCGACCTGTATCGGGCGCTGCGGCAAATTCCTCCCCTCTCCTGTCAGACCCCGGAGTTGGCCGAGGTGATTGATTGGTTGGAGAGACTGGTTCGCTCGGTCGACTCCTCGCTGCTGGATGAGTGGGAGCGGCTCAACCGCGGCGAGACCAGTCCGAGCACCGGGGCCGGCAGCGGGGCCGGGCAGCCACAGGAATCAGGGATGGAACCTGCCTTCGGCGCCGACCCGGACGGCACGGTTACCTACCGGACCAACCCGCACCTGCTGCAGCGCGACGTCCGCACCGCCGTGTTCCGCCTGGTGGAGCAACTAGCGGACGACCGGGTGGAGCAGGTGGCCAGTTACGGTTCGGACACCGGCTGGGATGCTGACCGAGTTGACCGCGCGCTGGCTCAGTACTGGGCCGAGTATGACTGGATGGGGATAGATCATCGGGCCCGCTCGGCGGAGCTATTCCGGGTGCGGCGAAACCCGTCGGTGGACGAGGTGGAACGCGCCATTGAGGAAGGCGGCGCCCAACTGGAAGGCTCGGCCGACGAGGATCGCTGGTGGTTGATCGACCAGGTGGTGCTCGACCCCAATGAGGACGGAGACTGGCGGGTAACCCTGGCCCTCGACCTGTGGAAAACGAGGGAAGAAAACCGCCCCCACCTGCTGCTGCTCGGATTTGGCCCCCACTAAACCTGGAGCCGGGCTCAGCTCCGCCAAAGTTGTCCACAGTTTCAAGCGAGGCGGGTGAAACCGGCGCGCAATTCCTTCATCCTGAAGTCAGTTGGATGGAGGGAGGCGCAGTGAGTGGGTACTGGACCGCGTGGGCGCGCGCACTGACCGGGTTGACCCCGACGGCCAAGCTGGTGGCGGCGGAGTTGGCCCTGCTGGCTGACGCCCGCGGGGTGGCGATCGTGCCGTTGGCTCACCTGTCGCTCACCACCGGCCGGACTGCGCGGGCAGTGCGGGATGCGCTGCACAGTCTGGAGCAAAAAGGCCTGGTTCGCCGGGACGCAGAGGCGAATCCGCGCCTTCCTTTCCGGGGCACGCGCCTGCAGTTGGTTGCCCACCGGCCCCATCCCCGGGCGGCGGGTTCGCGGCGACGCCCTACCGGGCCCGGCTCCCCGGGATCACGACCAGCCCCCGGGTGCCAACCACCTGGGCCGCAACTACCTGGGCCGCAATCGGCTAGTCTGCGCGAGCTTGACCAGCACGACGTTGGCCAGTGCGGCGTTGTCCAGCGTGACGTTGCCCAGCCGGCCGGCGCCTCTTCGCCCGGATCACACCCAACTCTGATTGATCCGGCTGCGGCCGAACGCGACCTGCGCTCAGTTTTACGTGAGTGCCGGGACAGTGGTTGGGAGCCGCCTCCGACCTGGCGCCTGGCCACGCTGCTCGACCAGGCGGGCCGCGAGTATTTCGGCAAGCTCATCGGAAACAGGCGGCGCCTGCGGGTCACCGATGACCCGTGGGACACCCTCAGCATCGCGTGGGAGGTAGCCCGCCAGCACGACCAGGCGCTGATCTCGGCTCGGGAGCCGTGGGCCCTGTGGATTCACCTGACCGGGCAGGCCTGTAGCCGCGAAGATCGCGAGTCGCTCTCCCTGCTGCCCCTATCGGAGGATTGGGCGGAAGGCGGGACTGCGCCGATCCCGGCGACGGGAGCGGAGCGGCCCGAGCTTCATTTCGGGTTGGACGACTTCGATGCCCCGCTACAGCAGGTGGTCGCCAGCCTGATGAAAGCCGGGGTGCCCGAGGCGGTCGCCTGGGCGGGAACTGCACGCCTGTTGGAACTGGTGGAGGCGGGTCCGTCTCGGCGTCACTGGCTCGCCGGAAGAGACGCCCAGTTGCAGGCGCTCGGCATTGGCGAGCGGGCTGCCCGAGCCTGGATGACCCTCCTGGTGGGGAGCCGTAGGGGCTCTTCCGGGGCACTCACCACCGGGATGGGCACCTCCGCCCACGAGCTGGCTCGCCTAATTGGGGAGGAGTTCGGGGCCCGGATTCCGTAGGTGAACTGCCGAGTTGACCGGTTGCCTAGTCAATCCCAAGTTCACGGCGTAGACGAGCGACGTGCCCGGTCGCTTTCACCCCGTACTGGGCCAACGTCAGGGTGCCGTCCGGGTCCACCACAAAGGTGGAGCGATTGACGCCCAGGAAGGTGCGTCCGTAGTTCTTCTTCTCACCCCAAACGCCCCACTCGGTCATCACCTCGTGGTCCGGGTCGGAAGCTAGCAGAAAGTTGAGGTTCTGCTTGTCAGTGAACTTCTCCAACGCCGAAATTGGATCCGGGCTGATCCCAATCACCGTGTAGCCGGCACCTTTGAGCGAGTTCAGGTTGTCGCGGAAATCGCAGGCTTCGGTGGTGCACCCGGGCGTTCCCGCCTTCGGGTAAAAATAGACGATGACTCCCCGATCAGCACCCTCTCGCAGCTCCTGGAGCGATTTGGGGCCCGACAGGGTATCCAAGGTGAAGTCCGGCGCTGGTTCTCCCACAGTTAGTTTGCTCATGAGGCCATCCTGGCACCTGTTGGACAGGTCGACCAGTGGGCGGAGGCGACTATGCCGTCAGCGAAGGACCCAAACGACAGGTCTCCCACCGGGGAAAACGAGTAAAACCCCGGTGGGAGACCTGGCACTTCGGAAAGGAGTTAGAAACGCGTTGGAAGAACCATGAGCAGCCGTTCACAGCCCTGCCGTAATCAACTTAATCAGATCTTGATCTAGCTGTCAATACCAAATCGTTATCTACGCAAAAATGGCTCCCCGAGCCTGGCGCGACCACCTCCGGATCCAACCAGGTAGGGTTTAGCCCGCAGTTGAGCCACTTGCAGCCCCGGCCGCGGTTGGCACCAGGCGAAACTGCCATACCCGGATCAACTCCGACCCCACTTCACAGTGGCCGAAATACTCATTTCGAGTGCCGCGTTCCCGCCGAGGAAATCGTTTGGTGCCCCATACACTTACCACCGGAACGTCGTTATAATTCCAACCACTGCTCGATGCCCAACACCGCGCATGCCCCGGACCTGCGCCAACTCCCCTCCGTCCGTCGGTCGTTCCGGTGTCAATAATTCAACGCGTCGGCCCGGTTGCGACCCCGCGTGCTCCAGATTGCCAGCGAGGACCGTTGGTGTTTGAAACTATTGTTAGGACTTCCTGTTGGTCCCGTTTAACCCCTCCCTCGCCCCATTAGCGACCCAGAATCGGACTACGCTGATGGACATGGCAGACTCAGCAACCAAGCCCAGGTCGGGCGCGGATTCCCCCACAAAAATCGTGTTCTCCAGCTACGGCAGCGAAGGGGACTCGACCCCTTTGATCAACCTGGCCCAACTGATGGTCAGACAGGGTGACTCGGTGACCCTGCTGCTGGAGCCGGACGGGGCTCGACGCGGTCAGAAAGCCGGATTGGTGACCCAACCGCTCGCCGGTGATCTTCGCTCCGAACGCCAACGGTCCCCCAAGGAAAAGGACCCTACCCTGCGCCTCGCAAGGCAGAACTTAGCCGCCTGGGCCCGACAGACTGCAGCTGCCGCGCAGGACGCTGACGTCATTGTTGGATCTGGGCTGGGAGCCGAGGCCGCTCAACTGGCAGCGCGCCACCTGGGGCTGCCCTTCGTGGGGGTCACCATGTTCCCAATCGTGCCGACCCGCGAGTTCTCCTCCCCCCTGGCTCTGCTCCCCGTCCCCAAGTTTTTGAATCGGCCCACCCACTCCTTCATCCAGCATCTGCTCTGGAGTGAGTTCGGTCGGCACCTGAAGCCCGTCTGCCAAGAGTGGCAGATGGAACTGCCCAAACTGGACTTCACCAACCATCCAACCCTGTGCGCGGTCTCCCCCACCCTGCTGCCAGAACCCAAAGATTGGCCCACCGCAGCCCGAGTGGTCGGGGATTTGCGCCCAGTCAGCACCGAGAGGCAGGTTTTGGCGCCTGAGCTGGAACAGTTCTTGGCCGAGGGTCCCGCTCCGATCTACCTTGGCTTCGGCTCGATGACGCTGCCGCATCCGAACCAACTGGCCACCGCGATCAAGCAGTTGGCGGAACACCGAAGGGTGATCTTCGCTCCGGGCTGGTCCGGCCTCAAGCTAGCTCCCACCTCGAACCTGTTCATTGCCGGTCACACTCCGCACGAGGCGCTGTTCCCCCGGGTTGCGGTGGTGGTCCACCACGGCGGGGCCGGAACCGTGCACACGGCAGCCCGGTTGGGCGCGCCGCAGGTGATCATGCCTTTGGGTGGCGATCAGGCCTGGTGGGCGGAAATAGCGCAGCGCGCCCAGATCGCCCCGCCACCGCTCCGCGCCAAGAACCTCACCGCGTCTGCACTGCAGGAAGCGATCCGGGCGGCGGAGTCGTTGCGTCCAAACGCACTGGAAGTTTCGCAGAAGATGTCCACCGAGAATGGCACCGGCGAGGTGGCCCGGGTAATTCGTCAGGTGGCCGGGGCCTGACCCGGGCCGCCGAAGTCACCGGTCGGCGGCTGACCACCGCCGGGCATGCCGCCGCCCGGCATCCCGCCACCCGGACCGCCCATCCGGTTCGCGGAGGCCGGATCCCACTCGGCACCGTTGGCGATGATGGTGACGCCGTCGGCCACGCTAATCTCTCCGTTTGCATCGATCGGCCCATCGCCGCCATTGTTAGCGCTAGTAATGGTGAGTTCCCCACCGGTGATCGTGATGGTTCCGTTTGAGTCGAGCCCGTCTGTCCCCGCGTTCACGGCAATGGTGCCGCCGGAGATCTCCAGGCGCTCACCGGTGTCTGCCTCCCGGTTTTGGGTTCCATCGTTCAGCCCGGAGGCATTGATCCCATCGTCCGTCGAGGCGACCGAGATGCCGCCGTCGAAGATCGCCACGTTCGCCGCCTCGATCCCCTCCAGGGACTCGGTCACCGCCACAGTTCCGCCTGCAATCGACACCACCTGCTCACCTTTGATCCCGTCGTCCGCCACTGCGACAGAGATGGTCCCCCCGGTAATGATCGTGTCGGTCTGCGCCTGCACCCCGTCGTCACCCGCCTGAATGTCGATCGTGCCCCCGGTGATCAGGATGTATCCCTTGGTCTCGTCCTGATCCTGATTGCTCTTCATTCCGTCACCCTCGGCCGCAGTGAGCGACAGCTCACCGCCTTCCACCACGAGCGAGTCCTTCCCTCGAAGGGCGTCGTCATGCGCGCTCACTTTGAGCTGACCAGAGAGAACCACCAGGTCATCGCTGCTGGCAATGCCGTCACCGCTTTTTGCTGTTACCGCTAACGCTCCAGTTCCCGAGATGGTCAGGTCCGCGTCAGAGAAAACTGCCGCCGCCCCGGTGGCATCCGCCGAGTAGGTAGTGGTGTCCGTGACGGTATTTTGACTGCCAGTCGCCAAGAAGATCCCCAGGTCGTCAGCACTGGCCACATTGATCGCGGACCCGCTGTCGCTCGAGATGTTGACCCCGTCGAGGATCAGCACGACCTGGGCCTCATCCCCAGCGTCAACCACCACCTGCCCGTCAAGGGCGCCAACCAGGCGATAGACCCCGGCTTCAGTGATGGTTACGACCCCGCCCCCACTGGCAACTGTCGCCGAGGCGCTGCTCGCCCCCGTGCCGCTGAGAGTCACATCGACCGCGGCAGCGGCCGACCACTCGTCGTCATTCACGGTGGTGTAGTCCGCGTTTTGACCCAGCACCGCGTCCGGGCTCAGGTCGCCAGTAAACGCCGACAGGCTGGTCGGAACCGGCTCCACCGCTGACTGCTCGGTGTCTGGCTCCACCGCTGATTGCTCGGTGTCCGGGCGGCCCGACGCGGCGGTAGTTTCCCCGGCCTGCGCGGCGCAGCTCGAAAGCAAGCCGGCAGACAGCAGGCCGCCCACGATCAAGGCTGCACCAGCCATTGGTTTCTTGTGTTTCATCTTGTTTCTCCTAGCTTCTGGGTGCCCGCGGTAACAGACTGCTGGGCAAACGGGCCCCGCAGGACCCGCGCCCACTTGTTGCGCGGCAGGTTCGCGTGCAGGGCAGCCGTCCCAGTCCC
>WPCI01186217.1_pt1 | contig 17025 bp, 16 predicted proteins | sample 5399871 | NCBI WGS metagenome assembly WPCI01 (sample SAMN12869469, study PRJNA574797) | sludge metagenome | isolation source: wastewater treatment of pH7 | place: China:Beijing | collected 2019-05-20 | reverse complement strand
AGGACCAACGTGGCTGAGCCGTGGCTGTCCGCAGACGACATCGCCGCCCACCTCGGGGTCACCAAAGACACCGTCTACACCTGGATCGCCGAGAAGGCCATGCCCGCCCACAAGGTCGGACGCCTCTGGAAGTTCCAAGCCAGCGAGATCGACGACTGGGTGCGTGCGGGCGCGGCGGCCAGCGACGACGAGACCGCTCAGCAGCCCACGCAACTGTCAGCGGTCACTCCTACGATCGTGACGACGAGCACGGGAAGGGGAGCCGATGACGCTGAGTGAAGCCCAGCGCTTGGTGAAGTCCAAGCAGCGCGTTGCCGATCACGGCGAGGTGTTCACGCCGGGGTGGATGGTCGAGGACATGCTCGATCTCGTCAAGCACGAGTCCGAGCGGATCGACGCTCGCGTGCTTGAGCCCGCTTGTGGCTCGGGAAACTTCCTTGTCCCGGTCCTAGCCCGCAAGCTCGTCACTGTCCAGCTCCGTCACGGCAAGAGCGAGTTTGAGAAGCGCCACTACGCCCTGTTTGCGCTGATGTGCACGTACGGCATCGAACTCCTCGCAGACAACGCCGAAGAGTGCCGCGACAATCTCGCCGAGGTGTTCAACACGTTTCTGGGCATCAGCAGCGATGACCAGTGGGCGCAAGCGGCGCGCGCGGTCCTAGCCGTGAACATCGTCCAGGGGGATGCCTTGACCATGACCTTGGTGAGTGGCCAGCCGATCACCTTCCCTGAGTGGGGCTACCTCGGCAAAGGGAAGTTCCAGAGGCGCGACTTCCGCTACGACGACCTCACCCAGCGAGCCTCGTACGAGGGCACACTGTTCGGCGAACTCGACGACGACGACCTGTTCGTTCCCGCGCAGACCTACCCGACCATGACCGTCAGCCAGATCGCCGAGGCCGCCGCGTGACCCTTGCACCTTTCACTCTCCGAGGGCACAACCCGGATGTCCTGACATGCATCGCGAATCTCTCCAACGATGAGGTCTTCACCCCGCCCGAGTTCGCGAACCAGATGCTCGACACGCTTGCCACCGCGTGGGCAGACGCGAACAACGGCGCGGACATCTGGGCCAACCCCGATGTCACCTTCCTCGACCCGTTCACAAAGTCCGGTGTGTTCCTCCGCGAGATCGCGCGTCGGCTCACCGACGGACTGATCCTGACGATCCCCGACCTCGCCCAGCGCGTCGATCACATCCTCACCCATCAGGTCTTCGGCATCGGGATAACCCAGCTCACGGCGCTGCTCGCGCGCCGCAGCGTCTACTGCTCGAAACTAGCCAACGGCCCGCACTCGATCGCCAAGTCATTCACGACCGAGGACGGCAACATCTGGTTCGAGCGCACCGAGCACACATGGGGCGGCGGCAAACGCGAGTTCCGCGTCGATCCGCTCACGAGTGAAGAGATCGCTGTCTACACCAACCGCAAGTGCGTCTACTGCGGGGCAGCCGAGGACGACTACGCACGAGGCGGAGACCTTGAGACTCACGCCTACGCCTTCATCCACACCGACGACATCAAAGCTCGCATGGCCGAGCTGTTCGGAGACAACATGCAGTTCGACGTCATCATCGGCAACCCGCCCTACCAGCTCAGCGACGGCGGACACGGAACCAGCGCCGCCCCGATCTATCAACTCTTCGTAGAGCAGGCCAAGAAGCTCGACCCGCGATTCTTGTCCATGATCGTTCCCTCGCGCTGGTTTGCGGGAGGAAAAGGTCTCGATGACTTCAGGGAGTCAATGCTGATCGACAGCCGCGTGCGGGCAATCAACGATTACCTGAGTGCTTCGGACGTGTTCCCAGGCGTGGGACTCAAGGGTGGCGTGTGCTACTTCCTCTGGGATCGCGACCACCCTGGCCTCTGCGAGGTCACCACCCACTTCAAAGATTGGCCGACGACCACGGCGACTCGGTCCTTGCTCGAACCAGGTGCGGATGTTTTCATCCGGTTCAACGAGGCTCTGTCAATCCTACGCAAGGTGATTGCCGTCGAGACTGGGCAGGAGCACTCGCTGGCGCTGCCTGAGAGCAAGCGCTTCGAAAGGCTGGTCAGCTCTCGTAAGCCCTTTGGTCTTGAGACCACCTTCAAGGGCAGGGCATCAAAGGCGCCTGGCGATGTTCTCGTTTACCAGAACGGTGGGACTGGGTATGTGGATCGAGCATCGATTCCTTCGGGCGCCCACCTCATCGATGGCTGGAAGATTTACGTTGGCCGCGCCGCGCCCGGCACTGGGAACAAGGACACCTATCCCCATCGGATCATCAGCACCCCCTTCCTCGGTGAGAGCGGGAGCATCTCTTCCGAGACGTACCTCTGCATCGGGACCTTTGACACGCGCGGAGAGGCGGAGAGTGCGCTGTCGTACCTCCGCTGTCGTCTGACGCGTTTTCTCATCCTCCTCCACAAGCCCTCGCAGGACACCACCCGGAAGGTCTATGCCTTCGTTCCGACGCAGGACTGGACGCGAGACTGGAACGATCGTGACCTCTACGAGAAGTACGGCCTTTCGGAGGACGAGATCGCCTTCGTCGAGCGGATCGTTCGACCGATGGAGGCGGACGAGTGAAGCGGGAGATTGACGAGCTCCTCCCCGAGAAACCGGAGGCGCGACTGCGCATATACGCGTGGTCGCCGAACGATCCACCGGTTGGATACGCAGGACTTCTCAAGGTTGGGCAGACAACGAAGACGGATGTGAACGCCCGCATCCGCGAGTCGCAGGGCCAGATGCAGCAGGCCTACACGCTCCACGTCGACGAACTCGCCGAGCGAGGCGACGGGTCGATCTTCCGCGACTCAGATGTGCGCCAACGGCTGATCGATAAGGGCTTCGAGAACCCGATCTTCGGCTCAGCGCGAGAGTGGATGCGCTGCACCCCAGACGATGTGCGCACGGCGATCACAGAGCTTCGCACCGGCGTGAAACTTAGCGGCACCCACCACGAGACGTTCCCGATGCGCCCGGAGCAGGCCAGCGCCGTGGACAAGGCTGAGGGCTACTATGAGTCAATCTGGGCCGAGGACCCCCAGGCAGTGCCACGCTTCCTGTGGAACGCCAAGATGCGCTTCGGAAAGACCTTCGCCTCCTACCAACTCGCTAAGCGGCTCGGCGCCAGACGCATCCTCGTGGTCACCTTCAAACCTGCGGTGGAAGATGCCTGGCAGACCGACCTGGAATCTCACGCCGACTTCGACGGCTGGCAGTACCTCTCCTCAGCGACTGGGGGTAGCCCGGACGACGCCGACAAGACTCGGCCGCTGGTCTACTTCGGATCGTTCCAGGACCTGCTCGGGCGCGACCGGAAGACCGGTCTCATCAAGGCAAAGAACGAATGGGTCCACACCACCAACTGGGACCTCGTCATCTTCGACGAGTACCACTTCGGTGCCTGGCGTGAATCCGCCAAGGAGCTGTTCGAGGGCGAGGACGAGAAGGTCAAGCAGAAGGAGTTGGCCGCCGAGTACAACGACGGCCTAGTCGCCTTCGATGAAGAGCTTGACGAGCTCGGCAACGACGAGGACGACTTCCTGCCGATCACCACCCGCGCCTACCTGTACCTGTCGGGCACGCCGTTCAAGGCGCTGGCGACTGGTGAGTTCATCGAGGAGCAAATCTTCAACTGGACCTATACCGACGAGCAGCGGGCCAAGGCTGAGTACGCGGTCGCGCACCCGAACGACTGGAACCCGTACGGGGCACTCCCGGAGATGCGCCTGTTCACCTACCAGATGCCCGACGAGCTCATCGCCGTCGCGAACCAGGGCGAGTTCGACGAGTTCGACCTCAACGAGTTCTTCGAGGCAAAGGGCATCGGCGCGGACGCCGAGTTTACGCACAAGACCGACGTTCAGAAGTGGCTCGACCTCATCCGTGGAGCTCACCTGCCCACGCAGGTCGACGCCATGCGAATGGGCACCCGCCCGCCGTTCCCGTACTCCGATGTCCGGCTCCTGCCCTACCTGCAGCACTCGTTCTGGTTCCTACCCAATGTGGCTGCCTGCCAGGCGATGGCCAACCTGCTCGCGGAGAAGCAGAACGTGTTCTGGCACGACTATAAGGTCCTCGTCGTCGCAGGCACTGGCGCGGGCATTGGCCTGGATGCCCTCCCACCGGTGCGAGCGGCGATCGGCGACGGCCACGACACGAAGACGATCACCCTGTCCTGCGGCAAGCTCACCACGGGCGTCACCGTCAAGCAGTGGTCCTCGATCCTGATGCTGCGAAACCTCAACTCGCCCGAGACCTACTTCCAGGCCGCGTTCCGTGTGCAGTCCCCATGGTCGATCAAGAACCCCGACGGGGACAATCCGAGCGCCGAAGCTGTCCTCAAGCCGGTGTGCTTCGTGTTCGACTTCGCGCCCACCCGGGCGCTGCGTCAGATCGCCGACTACGGGGCTGGTCTCTCGCCGGAGACGCCGAACCCGGAGCAGGCCGTCGAGGAGCTCGTGAAGTTCCTGCCCGTGTTGGCCTACGACGGGTCGAACATGACCCAGGTCGATGCTGGCGGCATCCTCGACATCGCCATGTCGGGCACGTCCGCGACCCTCCTGGCCCGCAAGTGGGAGTCCGCGATACTCGTCAACGTCGACAACGACACCCTGCGCAAGATCATGAACAACCCTGACGCCCTCAACGCCGTCATGAACATCGAAGGCTTCCGCGCGCTCGGCAACGACATCTTCGAGACCGTCGTGAACAAGAGCGACGCCGTGAAGAAGGCGAAGAAGGAGAAGGGCGAAGAGATCACTCCGGCGGAGAAGAAGGAACTCACGGCGGAAGAGAAGGAGTACAAATCCAAGCGGAAGCAGATTCAAGAGAAGCTGGTCAAGTTCGCCACCCGCATCCCGGCGTTCATGTATCTAACCGACTTCCGCGAGAACACCCTCCAGGACGTCATCACCAAGCTCGAACCGGGCCTGTTCCGCACCGTCACTGGACTGACCGTTGAGGACTTCCATCTGCTCGTGAACCTCGGCGTCTTCAACGCCACCCACATGAACCAGGCCGTCTTCGCCTTCCGGCGCTACGAGGACTCGTCCCTGTCCTACACCGGCATCGAGTCCCACAAGGGGCTGCGGCACTACGGCCTCTACGACACTGTCGTGGCCGTCGATGACGACGCCATCGCCTGACCATCTGCCAGCCCGACCGAGAGAATCCGCATGTCGTTCCAGACCCCGCGCAGCATCGAGGAGATGCTGACCGCTATCCACAAGCGCGAGTACCTGATGCCGGCGATCCAGCGAGAGTTCGTGTGGGGTGCCGATCAGATCACCAAGCTCGTCGATAGCCTCATGCGTGGGTACCCCGTCGGGTCGTTCCTGCTCTGGGACGTCAAGCCTGAAACTGTGCAGTCGTACACGTTCTACGAGTTCCTGACCAACTACCACGAGCGCGACAACCCCTACGCCGACAAGGCAACGGTTCCCTCCGGGAGTGGCACGACGGCGGTGCTCGATGGACAGCAGCGGCTCACCTCGTTGAACATCGCGCTGTACGGCAGCTTCGCGGAGAAGAAGAAGTACGCGTGGTGGAACAGCGCGGACGCGTTCCCCGTCAAGCGCCTCTACCTCAACCTCGTCGACGAGCCCGACGACGAGGAGCTCGGCACGAAGTACGACCTGCGGTTCCTCACCGACCGGGAGGCCTCCCCGGCGGACGGCGAGGCCGACAAGTGGTTCCGGGTCGGCGCAGTCCTCGATCTCGCCAACGCTGGCCCCGCGATCATGCGCGAGCTGGAGCAACGCGGCATCGCTGGATCGGCTGACGCGTTCCAGCGGCTCTACGACCTGTACGAGGCGGTGCGGGTTCTCAAGCCGATGAACTACTTCCTGGTCACCGATCAGGACGCCGACAAGGTGCTCGAAATCTTCGTCCGCGTCAACAGCGGCGGCACCACGCTCTCGTACTCCGACCTGCTGCTGTCGATGGCGACGAACCAGTGGCAAGAGCTGGACGCGCGCGAGGAGGTCCGCTCGCTGGTCTCCGAGATCAACAGCAACGCCGGGCGACAGTTCTCGTTCTCCAAGGATGTGGTGCTGAAGACCGCGTTGACGATCGCGGACGTGGATGTGCGGTTCAAGGTCACCAACTTCACCCAGGGGAACATGGCCAAGGTGGAGGCCGCGTGGCCGCAGATCAAGGGAGCCTTGCTGCGTGCTGCGACTTTGCTTCAGCAGTTCGGGTACAACGAACGTAACCTCACCGCGAACAGCGTGATCGTCCCGGTCGCGCACTACCTGCACCTCCGGGGCGCAGGTGACTCCTACCTCGACTCCACCGCGGACGCGGCCGACAGGCTCGCCCTTCAACGGTGGGTGACCCGCTCGCTGGTCAAGCGCGGCATCTGGGGGTCGGGACTCGACACGCTCCTCACCCGCATCCGCGATGTCCTCCGCACTAACTCGACGAACGGCTTCCCGGTCGCTGCGGTCGAGGAGGCAATGGCGGCCGTCGGCAAGAGCCTCACGTTCGACAACGCCGAGATCGACGAACTGCTCAACCTCAAGTACGCCGGCCAGCGGACGTTCTCCGTCCTCTCGGTTCTGTATCCGGGGCTGGACCTGAGCAAGAAGTTCCACGAAGACCACATCTTCCCCAAGTCCCGGTTCACCAAGAAGAAGCTCCTCGACGCCGGAGTCCCGCTCGACAGCATCGACGACTACCTGGCGGCCGTGAATCTCCTGCCGAACCTCCAGTTGCTCGCTGGCACCGCCAACATCGAGAAGCAGGACAGCCTGCCCGCGGAGTGGATTGAGACTGCCTTCCCGAGCGAGGACAAGCGAGCCACCTACCTCGCCGAGAACGACCTCGACGGCCTTCCTCTCGACCTGGCCGACTTCACGTCGTTCTTCGAGCAGCGCAAGCAGCGAATCCGGACCCGCCTACTCGCCGCTCTGGGAACAGCACCGGGCGCACCGGAGGACGCGGCTCTGCAGTAACCCACGTTCACGCGGCGAGCAGCGACAGTGCGGACACGGCCCGGAGAGGTAGCACTCCGTTGCCCAGCGCGGTGATCTGCTGGTTCTGCGTCAGGTCATCGCTGTCCGTAACCCATCCGTTCGGTAAGCCCATGAGCCATTCGACGAATGCTGGTGCGGGACTGTCAGCAAAACGGTGGATCTGGGACTGGCCTGACCGAAAGGAAGGGCTATGAGCCAGACCATCGAGATGATCGATCCTGTGACGGGAGAGATCATCGATCAGCAACAGATCGCCGAGCAGCTGCTTGCGCAGGCGAAGGAGCAGGGCGTCAGCCTCGTGGGGCCGGGAGGCCTGCTGGGCGGGCTGACGAAGACCGTGCTCGAGACCGCGCTCGAGGCGGAGATGACCGAGCATCTCGGCTATGAGAAGCACGCGTCATCGAACGGCGAGAACGCGCGCAACGGGACCCGGTCCAAGACCGTGCTCACCGAGGTCGGTGCCGTCGAGATCGACGTGCCGAGAGATCGTGACGGGTCGTTCCAGCCGAAGATCGTGCGCAAGCGGCAGCGGCGGTTGGACGGGATCGACGAGATTGTCCTGTCGCTGACCGCGCGCGGGCTGACGACTGGTGAGGTCGCGGCGCACTTCGACGACGTCTACGGGGCGAGTGTCGGCAAGGACACGATCTCGAAGATCACCGACAAGGTGATCGAGGAGATGACCGAGTGGCAGAACCGTCCACTGGACCGGGTCTACCCGGTGGTGTTCATCGACGCGATCGTGGTGAAGGTCCGGGACGGGCAGGTGCGCAACAAGCCGTTCTACGTCGCCGTCGGCGTCACCACGGCCGGGGAGCGCGACATCCTCGGGATCTGGGCCGGCGATGGCGGCGAGGGCGCGAAGTTCTGGCTGGGCGTGCTCACCGAGATCAAGAACCGCGGTGTCGAGGACGTGTGCATCGTGGTCTGCGACGGGCTGAAGGGCTTGCCGGAGTCGATCACCACGACGTGGGAGCTCGCGGTCGTGCAGACGTGCATTATCCACCTGATCCGCAACACGTTCCGCTTCGCGTCGCGCAAGTACTGGGACCAGATCGCCCGTGACCTGCGCCCTGTCTACACCGCGCCGACCGAAGCCGCCGCGAAGGCGAGGTTCGAGGAGTTCGCCGAGAAATGGTGCACGATGTATCCCGCGATCCGCAAGCTCTGGGAGAACGCCTGGACGGAGTTCATCCCGTTCCTGGACTACGACGTCGAGATCCGCCGCATCATCTGCAGCACCAACGCGATCGAGTCCCTCAACGCCCGGTACCGCCGCGCGGTCAGGGCGCGTGGGCACTTCCCGAACGACGCCGCCGCGTTGAAGTGCCTCTACCTCGTGACTCGGTCGCTTGACCCCACTGGCAGGGGTCGGGCACGCTGGGTGACGAGGTGGAAGCCCGCACTCAACGCCTTCGCGATCACCTTCGAAGGCCGAATCAACTGAAATGCGCCAGGCCAGATCCACCGTTAATCTGACACACCCGTCCTTGGAGGCGATCGAGCACAGGCACCGCCCCAGCGCGAACGCCGCCAGCCCGACCAGGATCACGACCCCGGCGACCAGGCCCTGCCCGAGCGCGGCGGTTCCGGCGATCACTCCCGCCGAAGCGGCCTGCACCAGAGCGCCGGAGATGAACACCCACTTGCGGAACCGCACACGGACGATGAGTGGCGTGAGGAACGCCTGCGGGAGCATCGAGAGCGACACGCGGATCGGCACCAGTAGGCCCGTCAGCGCCACGGGAACGCCGAGGGCGTTGAACAGCCACGGCAGCACGGTCGAGGCGTTGACGATCTGATCGCCCGAGGACTGGAGCGCGTTGGCGGCCACCAGTCGAAGTCCATTGGGCGCGAGATTGCGTCGCACCTCAGGATCGAGCTCCTGCTCGGCCCGCTTGTCCCGGTGCAACACCGCCGAGTAGATCCGCTCCCCAGCGCTCATACCCGGGAATCTAGACCGCGCCCGCGACATCCGCGAGACCTCTGTTCGACGCTCGCGTCTGCGCGCGGAACTCCATCCGTTATGCCCGTGTGCGCATAGTCCCACGACACGTCGGGCGGGCTGGTAGCGTGTAGCGCATGGCCGCCGCGCAGCACATGCCTCTGACGCCGTTCGTCGACGTTCTGCCGTTGCCCGAGCGCCTGCTCGCGCGCGATCACAACGGCCGTCTGACGGTGCGGATCCGTACCGGCTCACACAGCTTCCATCGCGATCTGCCCCGGTCGCGTGTGTGGGGCTACGACGGCACGCTCCCAGGCCCGACGATCGAGGCTGAGCGCGGCCACCCGGTCCGCGTCGAGTGGCGCAACGAGCTTGACGGCGGGCTGCCCGTCATCGTAACGATGGCCGGCGACGAGGTCGACGCCGACGGTGTGCCTGTGCAGTGCAGTCCCGGTCTGAGCGGCGGCACGCCGGACCCGCACGCCGCGGCGCTGACGGGACACTCGGTCGTGCACCTGCACGGTGGCCTGACACCGGCCGTGTACGACGGCTGGACCGAGAACCTCTTCGCACCCGGCCAGCTCGCCGTATTAGACTACCCGATGGACCAACGCGCGACGCTGCTCTGGTACCACGACCACGTGATGGGCGTCACTCGGTTCGACGTATACGCCGGGCTGGCGGGACTGTGGATCATCCGCGACCAGCGCGAACGTGACCTCGGGCTGCCCGAGGGACCACCGTACGAGGTGCCGCTGCTGCTGCAGGACCGTAACTTCGGACTCGACGAGGGCGGTCGGCTGACCGGCCAGCTGGTGCACAAGACCGACCCTGGGGTGATGGAGGCCTTCGCGCCGTTCACGGTCGTCAACGGCAAAATCTGGCCTATCCTCGACGTCCAGCCCGCCACGTACCGCTTCCGCGTGCTCAACGGCTCCAACGCCCGCACCTTCCGGCTCGTGCTGCTGCGAGACGGCGTGCCCGAATTCGATCGCATCACTCAGATCGGCACCGACTCGGGCCTACTCCGCGAGCCCGTCGCGCTGCCACCCGACGGGCTGGTCCTCGCCTCAGCCGAGCGCGCCGACCTGCTCGTCGACTTCTCGGACCTTCAACCGGGCACCGAGCTCACGCTCTACAACACCGCCGGCGCTCCGTTCGATGGCGCGCCCTTTCCCGCCGCTGATGCCGCCGATGCCGCGGATCTCGACGCGCTGCTGCCGTACCCCCAGGTCATGCGTTTCCGTGTCGTCCCGGGCCCGGTCGCGCACCGTCCGGTGCCCCGTGAACTGGCGACCGACTTCGCCCTGCCAAAACCCGAGGAGCTGGACGCGGCGCCGCGGCGTGCCATCGCGCTTGTCGAGCGCGAGTTCGAGGACGTACCCAACATGCTGACCATGCGTGAGCTCGCCGTTGTCGACGACGAGGACGAGACGACCGGTCCGCTGATCACCCTCACCGACGGCGACCACACGACGCGCTACCGCGCGGTTGCCGCCCACTTCGAGGACACCGCCACGTTCTTCCCGATGCTCGGCCAGTACGAGATCTGGCAGCTCATCAACCTCACCGATGACACGCACCCCATCCACATCCACCTCGATCCCTTCCAGGTCCTCGCGCGCCGGCCCATCGGCTGGGAGATCCCCGACGACGGCATCGGCGATCTCGACCTCAGCGCGCGGATCACTCTCGGTCGCGACCCCGACGACGAGCTCGACCACGTCATCGACGCCAACGAGCGCGGGCTCAAAGACACAGTCCGCGTCAACCCCCACGAAATCGTCGAGATCGCCGTCCGGTTCCACGCCTACAGCGGCCGCTACATGTACCACTGCCACATCCTCGAGCACGAGGATCGCGATATGATGCGGCCCTTTGTGACCATGCCTCCCGAACTCATGCCGTTCATGGCGTGACCCTGGCACGTCAGGAGCGCCAGGGAATACAAATCGATTCGCCATGTTGAAGTGGGAGACGGGCAGCCACTTCTGCTGGCCCTGCACTGTACGACGCGCCAGGCCCGCGAACATCGAATCTGCTGGGCGCCCGTTCGCGTTTGAGAAGGAGTACGAGAATGGCTATTCAGGATAAGGTCGCATTGGTCACCGGAGCCGGGCAGGGGATCGGGCGCGGCATCGCGCTTCGTCTCGCCGCCGACGGTTTTGACATCGCCGTCGCGGACATCGAGCCGCAGCGCGAGAAGGGTGATTCGGTCGTCGCCGAGATCGAGCAGCTGGGCCGAAAAGCGGTCTTCGTCGCTGCGGACGTGTCGAAGCGCGACCAGGTCGTTGCCGCTGTCGACGCAGCCGCCGAACAGCTCGGCGGGTTCGATGTGATCGTCAACAACGCCGGCATCGCCCAGATCAAGCCCGTACTCGAGATCACCGCCGAAGAGCTCGATCAGATCTTCCGGATCAACGTCGACAGCGTGGTCTGGGGCATCCAGGCGGCCGCAGCGAAGTTCGAACAGCTCGGTCACGGTGGAAAGATCATCTCCGCGGCATCCATCGCGTCGATCCAGGGGTTCCCCATCCTCAGCGCGTATTCGGCCTCGAAGTTCGCCGTTCGCGGCTTCACCCAGGCGGCCGCGCAGGAGCTCGCTCCGAAGGGCATCACGGTGAACGCTTACGCGCCCGGCATCGTCGGCACCGGCATGTGGGAACTCATCGACGCCGAGCTCAGCAAGATCAACGGCAAGCCACTCGGCCAGAACCTCAGGGAAAACGTGGAGGGCATCGCGCTCGGCCGCATCGAGACCCCCGAGGACGTCGCGAAGGTCGTGTCGTTCTTCGCCGGCCCCGACTCGGACTACGTCACCGGCCAGGTGCTTCTCGTCGACGGCGGCATGCTTTACAACTGAGTCATCACTGACCGTCTCACCACCCGCCGCGCGTCGGCGTGTGACCCTCCCGGGCGCCCTCCGGTATCGGCAGCTCAGCCCGCAGACCGAGCAGTCGGAAAGGCCTCGTGAAGATCAGACGAAGTCACGACCGGATCGTACTCACCTGCCCCTCGACGCGACCTGCGTCGGGGGGCTTTTTCGCGCCCACAAATCGGCGCCCAGTGGTGCAGCCACCTCGATACGCCTGTACTGAATTACGTATCGAACGCGTCAGCCGCAACCTCCGCGAGCTCGAGGTCAGGGCGCGCACGCACGTCCGGCGGGTTCTGCCTGCCGGGACGCTCACCGCGCGTCGAGGGCTCCCGGCGAATGTGGTGTTCGCAGCCGCCTTGTCCATGGCGTTCTTCACCGCAGACCTGTTCATTCCGCTCGCCCTTACCAGCGTGCGAGGGATCAGCGCTACACTCGCCGGGATCGTCCTGACCGCAGGCATCATCGGGTGGACCGCCGGCGCCTATGCCCCCGCCCGGCTCCTGAAGTGGGGCATGACCAAGGGGGGCATCGCGCGCCTCGGAGCGATTTTCGTCATCGCGGGTTTGACGGTGATCGGTGCCGTGATCCTCACCACCGTCCCCGTCCCCGTCGCCGCCGTGGGCTGGATCATCGCCGGGCTCGGCGCCGGTCTCGGTTTCACGATCAACTCCATCGCCGTCCTCGATGATGCCGCTGGCACGGTCGGGCGCGCCTCATCGCAGATGGAGCTCGGCAACCAGGCCGGCATCGCCATCGGCACCGGGCTCGCCGGTGCCCTGGTCGCCACCATGGGCGCCACTGCAGCCGGACTAAGCGGCGTCCTCGTCGTCGCTGGGGCCGGCGTCGTACTCGCTCTCCTCGCCTCCACGAGGTTCGCCGAAACCCACCCACCCTTGACTCCCCCCGAAAGATGATGCTGACTTAGACTCGAAGTCCGAGCACGAAAGGAGAACACAATGACCATCAACGACATCGGGCCCCGCCCGAACGCGTTCGACATCGAAGAGGCCACCCGGCGGAACGAGAACTACCGCAGCGTGGCGTGGACCGGGAAGTATTTGCAGGTCACGCTGATGTCTATCCCGGTCGGGGAGTCCATCGGCCTGGAGGTCCACCAGAACACCGATCAGTTCCTGCGCCTCGATGCCGGACAGGGCAGGGCCGTCATGGGCCCGGCCAAGGACCGGCTCGACTTCGAGCAAAACGTCTCGGATGGGTGGTCTGTCCAGGTCCCCGCCGGCACCTGGCATGACGTGATCAACACTGGCGACGAACCGCTGCGCCTCTACTCGATTTATGCCCCGGTGCACCACGCACCTGGCATCACCCAGAGAACCAGCGACAAGGCAGAACAAGACGAAGCGACCGGTAAGGACGAGCCTCCCGCATGGACCGTCCAGCCCGAGGACAGCGCGCCGGACGAGCACGCCAACTGACGTCTACTTGTGTCGCCGCTCCGTAAGGATGTTGCGGACGAGGATCGTCTTGGTCCACCCCGGGCAGCGCGCCCCGCCGCCGCGTGAAGACATCGGCCGGTCTCGACCGGCCGATGTCTTCACGCTCCCGCCCCTCACGCTGGTAGGTCTGACGATCACGGATGTCGAGGACCTCGACTGGGCCTCGTGTCAGAGTGTCGGCAAGGCCGCATGGTTCCTCGGGCAGGCCAACACTGTGCCCTGTCTGCGACACCGTGCGATCACAGAACGCCGCCACAAAGCGTCAAACTCCACACGCATGGGAACGATGCATCTGGCGGCGGAGAAAGCGGGTGCCCAGAAGCCGCTGGCAAAAATTTCACCGAGCTAAGAGGACGCCCGCCGAAAACGATCGTTTTCGGTGACCAGCGTGCTGAACGAGTGGCAGGCTCGGAGAGTAAGCCGAACGGGGACAGATAATAGGTACGAGCTTGAACCAAGCTGTGTCGGCCAGCTTGGTTCCCGTAAGGCCGAGCAACCCCACGCACGATGACATTCGAACATCGGAAATGCTATGCAAAAGACCTCACTCATCGCCCTCGCGCGACACGAACTCTCTCAGGCGAAGGAAGCGTCCAGTGGTAGAAGCGCGAAGACCGTCTTCGGAGGACACGAGCATCAACTCCGACAAACGCTTATTGCTCTCAAGGCCGGCGAAAGCCTGGCTGAGCACGAAAGCTCCGGAGAGGCAACCCTGCAAGTCCTCGAGGGCCGCGTCCTGCTCAGATTCGGAGACCTGTCGTGGAACGGATCTCCCGGTGACCTCCTCATCATCCCGGACGGGCTCCACTCACTCGACGCCATCGAGGACTCAGTCATCCTCCTGACCGTCGTTAAGAAGCACTGAAGCAGGTTGCGTACGGATCGTGGGAACTCCGCAGTACGGTGCACTTGATCCTCTCGCGCTCATCCATGATGAGCTGATACACGATTCCACCAACAACGCGCTGCGAGAGCAGGGCATGGACCCCATTTACACGGTGGGTGCCGCTGCGCGCGTGGCCGTCATTGGCCAGGCGCCGGGACGCCGCGCGCAGGCAAGCGGGGTGCCGTGGGACGACGCCAGTGGTGCCACCCTCATGCAGTGGCTTGGTGTCACCGAAGGACAGTTCCGAGACCCGGACAATTTCGCTCTCTTGCCGATGGACTTCTACTACCCCGGCCCCGGTCGCAGCGGGTCGGGAGATGCGCCGCCGCGTCGAGGCTTCGCGGCCAGGTGGCATCCGCCGCTCTTCGCGTTGATGCCTGATATTCGTTTGACTTTGTTGATCGGACGCTACGCACAGCAGGCGTACTTGCCGATTGCGAAGACCGCGACGCTGACCGCGACGGTACGGAATTATCAGCAGTTTCTTCCTGAGCTGTTCCCTCTAGTGCACCCGTCGCCGCTCAACTTTCGTTGGCACGCGAGGAACCCGTGGTTCGCCGCAGACGTCGTGGAAGATCTCCGTTGGCACATCGAGACCGCGTTGCGGTGAAACCGTTTCTGGGGGTGAATCAATCGCTGATGCCCGCGCACTACATCGGGTCGCGCCGGCCCGTGATGTCCTCCGTTTGGGGGACACCCAGTGGTAATGTCTGTGTGGTAGCTGGGGCTACGCGCGGGGCGTCTGGGGCGCTGCGCCAAACGCAATGAGGCGATGTCACATTCCGTGTGACGAGCCCTCTCCGAGCCACGATTCTGGGGAACTCGACGTTCTGAGAGGGCTACTCGCTCGGCTCACGAGGTTCTCCTGGCATGAGCCGTCCGTCCTCGTGATGCCGACGCTCCCGGCAGGCCTCCGAGCACCGACCAATGCCGGCGGCGGTCATCCTGTCGGAGCTTCGAGCACTTCATCGAGAAGCGTGATGCCTCCGGAACTGTTGGCCGATTGCATGAGCGCGTGGATCCATTGCATGTTGAGGTGCGGGGGCTCGAACTCGTCGAAGGTGAATCGTAGATGAGCCGCCCCCTTCATTCGGTCCGGACGTTCTGTGAGTCGTCGGTTTCCATTTGATGGGTGCACTGTCGAGCGTACTCGGCTGGGGGTAGGTAGCCGAGCGAGGAGTGCCGGCGGTGGTGGTTGTACTCGTCCTTCCAGTCGCCGATGATGACCTGCGCGTGCAGCAGCGAGTAGAAGCTGTTGATGTTGAGGCACTCGTCGCGGATCCGGCTGTTGAACGACTCGACGTACCCGTTGCGCCACGGCGAGCCCGGAGGGATGTAGGACAGGCCGGTGCGGGTGCCGGCCCAGTCGGCCATCGCCTCGCTGATGAACTCCGGCCCGTTGTCCGACCTGAGCACCGCCGGGGCGCCCCGGGCGGCGACGAGGTCCTCGAGGTGGGCGGTGAGTCGGTCGGCGGTAATCGAGCGCTCCACGAGGCCGCCGATGCACTCCCGGGTGTGTTCGTCGACGATCGAGCAGATCTTGATCGGTCGTCCGTGCTCGTCGGCGTCGAACTGGAAGTCCACCGCCCACACCACGTTCGGCGCGTCCGCCGTCGGCGCGTCGACGGTCGAGGACCCGACGCGCTTGCGTCGACGCCGCTGCGGGACCCGGAGCCCTTCGTCACGCCACAGGCGTTGGATCTTCTTGTGGTTCACCACCCACCCCTCGGCGCGGGCGTCGTGATACGCCCGCCGGTACCCGTAGCGGGGATGGTCCTTCGCCCAGGCGCGCAGCCACTCCCTGAACGCCCGATCCGGGTCCGCGACCGTGTCGCCCTTGAGCGGTCGCCGATACGCGGAGCGGCTCAGCCCGACCAGACGGCACGCCATCCGTTCGCTCACCCGCAGCTTGCGCTTGAGGTGATCGACGGCGGCGCGGCGCCTGTCCGGGCTTAGAAGTTTCCCTCAGCCAGCTCCTTGAGCGCGGCCTTCTCCAGCTCCGCTTCCGCGAGCAGACGCTTCAGGGTCGCGTTCTGCTTCTCCAACTCCTTCAGGCGCTTTGCGTCGTCGGCCTTGAGGCCGCCGTACTGGTTCCGCCACCGGTAGTACGTCTGCTCGGACACCACGAGCTCCCGGCACACCGCCGCGACGTCCTGACCGTCGGCGAGCATCCTGTCGGCCTGCCCGAGCTTACGGACGACCTGCTCCGGGGTGTGACGCTTCCTGCTGTTCGTCATGATCTGACCAGTCTCCCTGCCCGCGACCGCGGACAACAGGACGACTCTCATAACGACTGGACCTACGAAACGGGGTCAGCCCACCTGGGTTGCGTCGTTCATGGTCGTCTCCTTCTGCGGGTGGCCGTGTCGCGGGTGAGGACAGCAGCCCGCGGACGTTCTCGATGACGACCCACTCGGGCTGGAGCGCGTCGATGGCTGCGGCCATGTGCGCCCAGAGCCCCGAGCGCGTACCTGGCGCGAGGCCGGCGCGCTTGCCGACGGTGGACACGTCTTGGCATGGGAAGCCGCCGCTGGCGTCGAGGTCGTGCATGAAGTCTGCTCCGGCGACGGACGTCCCCGGCATCCGTGCCTCATCGAGAACTGATGCCGAGCTGGTCACCTGTCAGGTGCACGACTCCGACACGCGCCCGCTGCTCAACCGAGCCCCCGCTTGCCGCCGCCCGATGCCTCCATCTCCGGCCTCGGCTCCGACCGCCATCCGAGGTCACACGCCTCTTGCAGGTCGAGGTTGAGTCGGGCATTGCCGCTTCAGAAGTCACCGGGTGCGGGTGCTCACCTGCCCGGCAGGAGCGGAGGTGGGCATGACGGTTTCGATGCGCGTGATGTCGGCAGGTGACGGCTACAAGTACCTGCTCAAGACCGTCGTGG
>WPCI01475443.1_pt1 | contig 17033 bp, 11 predicted proteins | sample 5399871 | NCBI WGS metagenome assembly WPCI01 (sample SAMN12869469, study PRJNA574797) | sludge metagenome | isolation source: wastewater treatment of pH7 | place: China:Beijing | collected 2019-05-20 | reverse complement strand
TCCTGGTCAACAACGCCGGGATCCTGCGGGACCGCGTCCTGGTCAACATGCGGGAAGACGAGTGGGACGCGGTCATCCGGGTCCACTTGAAGGGCACCTTCGCCACGTGTCACTTCGCGGCGAACCACTGGCGGGACCGGGTGAAGGCCGGTCAGGACGTCGACGGCCGGATCATCAACACGACCTCGGCCTCGGGGCTCTACGGCGCCGTGGGCCAGGCCAACTACGGAGCGGCCAAAGCGGGCATCGCCTCGCTGACGATCATCGCGGCCCAGGAGCTGGAGCGGTACGGGGTGGCGGTCAACGCCATTTCTCCGGGCGGCCGGACCCGCATGACCGAACCCCTCGGCTACGGCGTCGGCATCCCGGAGGACAAGTTCGACTTCGCCGACCCCGAGAACGTCGCGCCGGTGGTCGTGTGGCTGGCCAGTGACGAGGCGAAGGGCATCACCGGACAGGTCTTCCAGGCCAGTGGGGGCACGATCGGTGTCGAGGTCGGCTGGCATCACGGTCCCGAGGTCCGCCAGAAGGCCCGTTGGGAGCCGACCGAGCTCGGGCCCGTCGTGCGCGACCTGCTGGCCCGGCAGACGGCGGGCTGAGCGTGGACCTCGACGACACCCCGGAGGAAGCGGCGTTCCGAGCCGAGGCCCGGGCCTGGTTGGCGGGCGAGGTCGAGCCGCTGGCCCGCGGTGAGTCCCCGTCCGCCATCTCCGAGTTCGAGGACCCCGAGGAGATCGAGCGCTCCCGGGCGTGGCAGGCCCGCAAGGCGGCCGCGGGGTGGGCCTGCATCACCTGGCCGGCCGAGTACGGCGGCCGGGGCGGGACCTCGATGCAGAGCACGATCTTCCGGCAGGAGGAGGCGCGGTTTCGCATCCCGCCGGACGTGTTCACCGCCGGGATCGGCATGGCCGGACCGACCCTGATCGCCCACGGCACCGATGAGCAGAGGCAGCGGTGGCTCCCGGCCATGGCCCGGGGTGAGCAGATCTGGTGCCAGCTCTTCAGCGAGCCGGGTGCCGGCTCCGACCTCGCCGCCCTCCGCACCGCTGCGGTGCGCGACGGCGACGAGTGGGTCGTGGACGGCCAGAAGTTGTGGTCGTCGGCGGCGAACGTGGCCGACTGGGGCCTGCTCCTGGTGCGCACCGACCCCGACGTGGGCAAGCACGCCGGGCTCACCTATCTGCTGGTCGACATGCGCAGCGGCGGCATCGACGCCCGGCCGATCCGCCAGATCACCGGTGGGGCCAACTTCAACGAGGTGTTCCTCACCGAGGTGCGGGTGCCGGACGCCAACCGTCTCGGCGAGGTGGGTCAGGGCTGGTCCGTCGCCCTGACGACGCTCCTCAACGAGCGGTCGTCGCTGGGCGCGGGGGGCACCGGTGGCCCGCTCGGCGTCCGATCCCTCTTGGCCCTGGCCGCGACCACCCACGACGAACGAGGCCCGCTGCTCGATGACGATGCCGTCTGCGAGGCGATCGCGGACTGCTACGTGCGCGCGAAGGGCGTCGTCTACACCGGTTGGCGGACCCAGACGGCGGCGTCGCGCGGGGTGCCTGCCGGTTCCGAGGGCTCCATCGCCAAGCTCGTCGCCGGCCGGATGCGCCAGCAGATGATGGCTCTGGCCCTCGACCTCCAGGACCTGTTCGGAGCGGTCGTGGAGACCGATCCCGACGTGGACCACTTGGCCTGGGACCACGGGTACCTGTTCGCCCCGGCCGCCCGCCTCGGCGGCGGCACCGATGAGGTACTGCGCAACATCATCGGCGAACGCGTGCTCGGCCTGCCGCCGGAACCACGGATGGACAAGGGCCTGACCTTCCGCGAGGTCCCGACCGGGCCGGTCGCCGGATGAACTTCGACTTCGACGAGGAACACCGTGAGCTGCAGCGGGCGGCCCGCTCGCTGCTCGAGGACCGCTGCTCGCTCCGCCAGGTGCGGTCGGTGCTCGAAGGTCCTGAGCCCTATGACCGCGGCCTCTGGGCCGCCGGCGCGGAGATGGGCTGGATGGGCATCGCCGTGCCCGAAGCGCGCGGGGGTCTCGGCCTCGGCTACCTCGAGCTGGCGCTGTTGGCCGAGGAGCTGGGCCGGTTCCTGGCCCCGATCCCGTTCTCGTCGTCGGTCTACCTCGGCGCCGAGGCGTTGTTGCTGGCCGGATCTCCCGAGCAGCAGGCTCGGTACCTGCCTCGGCTGGCGTCGGGTGATCTGATCGCCACGCTGGCCGTTCAGGAGCGCCGTGACCGCGTCGGTCGGGCCGACCTGACCTGCCGATTCGTGGATGGTCGCTTGGACGGGGTGAAGGCGCCGGTGCCCGACGGTGAGGTCGCGGGTCTGGCCGTGGTCGTCGCCAACGGCGGGTCCACCCTGGCCCTCGTCGAGCTCGAGGGCGAGGGTGTGCGCCGGGAGCCCCTGACCTCACTGGATCCGTCCCGCTCCCTGGCCCGCCTGCACTTCGACGGCGTGCCGGCGGAGGTGCTCGGGTCCGACGGCGACGGTGGGGCGCTGCTCGATCAGCTCTATGACCGGGCTGCGGTCCTGTTCGCCTTCGAGCAGCTCGGCGGGGCCCAGCGTTGCCTCGATCTGGCGGTCGACTACGCCAAGGAGCGGTACACCTTCGGCCGCCCGATCGGCTCCTACCAGTCGATCAAGCACAAGCTGGCCGACCTGTTCGTCGCCGTCGAGTTGGCCCGCTCCAACGCCTACTACGGGGCCTGGGCGCTCTCGACCGGGAGCGAGGACCTCGGCATCGCCGCCTGCCTCGCCCGCATCAGTGCCACCGAGGCGTTCCAGTCCGCGGCCGAAGAGGGCCTGCACGTCCACGGAGGCATCGGGTTCACCTGGGAGCACGACGCCCACCTCTTCCTCCGACGCTCCCGGCTGCTCGCGGTCGAACTCGGCGCCGCCCGTCGCTGGAAGCGCACGCTGGTTCGCCGTCTGGCGGCGCGGGCATGAGGACTACCGTTCCCGGCCAATGGGCTGCGGAGCAGATCGGCGGGCCGGTGTGAGGTCCGCAAGGCGATGAGCGACAGCGAAGAGCCCTCGGCAGGGCGCAGGGCGAACCAGGAGGGTGTCCCCGGGGTGGTCGAGCCCGTCCAGGGTCGCTCGAAGTTGTCGACCCGGCGGCTGCTGGAGGCGGCGGGCGACCTGATCGCCGAACGTGGCTTCGATCAGACGAGCCTGGCGGCCATCGGCGAGCGGGCCGGCTACAGCCGGGGCCTGGTCACCACGCGGTTCGGAACCAAGGAGAACCTGCTCACGGTCCTGATGGAGCGGATCACGTCGAACTGGATCGAGCACAACGTCCTGCCGGAGATCGAGGGCCTCCCCGGCCTCGACGCGATGCTCACCTACCTCGACACCGTGATCAAGCAGCTGGAGCGGGACCCGCAGGCCATGCGCGTGCTCTGGGCCCTCTCCTTCGAGGCCGTCCGACCCACCTCACCGCTCCGCCAGTACGCCGTGCCCTATCACCGCAACACCGTCAGCGCCGTCACCGCGTTCCTCGAGGCCGGCATCGCGGACGGGTCCATCAACCCGGAGATCGACCCGACCTCCGAGGCCCTGCTCCATTCGGCGACCCTGCGCGGGTTGGCGTACCACTGGATGCTGGAGGGCGACTCGGCCGACGTCGTGGCCCTCTTCACGTCGTTCCGTGACCGCATCGCTCGGGAGTACCGAAACCCGCCGGAGCCCACCCGTCGGAGCTGAGACCACCGCGATCCAGATCTTGACAGCTGACAAGGTTTGGTGTCTGATGCGACCGTGACGGATCTGGCGCGCGTAGACGGCCTGGCGCAGGCCGAGATGGTCCGGACCGGGGAGATCGGCCCCGTCGAGCTGCTGGAGGCGACCCTCCGTCGCATCGAAGCGGTGAACCCCGACGTCAACGCCGTCGTCCGCACCATGGAGGACGAGGCCCACCGCGTGGCGGCCGGCGACCTCCCGGACGGACCCTTCCGTGGTGTGCCGTTCCTGCTGAAGGACGGAGGTGGCGCGGCGTACGCGGGTGAGGTGGCCTCCGGAGGGAGTCGGTACCTCGCCGACTACGTCCCCGAGACCGACGGCGAGATCACCCGGCGCTACAAGGCCGCCGGGCTCGTCACCTGCGGGAAGACCAACCTCTCCGAGTTCGGCATGCAGCCCACCACCGAGCCCGAGCTGCACGGCCCGACCCACAACCCCTGGGACCTGACCCGGATGGCCGGTGGCTCCAGTGGTGGCGCGGCCGCGGCGGTGGCCGCCCGGATGGTGCCGATGGCCAACGGCAGCGACAGCGGTGGCTCCATCCGGGTCCCGGCCGCCTGCTGCGGGGTCTTCGGCATGAAGCCGACCCGCATGCGCACGTCCTCACCGCGTCGGGAGCTGGGACTGGCCATCCGCATGGGCTTCCTCTCCGAGCACGCCTTGACGATCTCGGTCCGCGACTCGGCCGCCCTGCTCGACGCCACCGCGGGCGGTCTCCCCGGCGACCCGTTCATCGCCCCCGCCCCCCGCCGTCCGTACCTCGAGGAGGTCGGCGCCGAGGTCGAGCCGCTCCGCATCGTGTTCAGCACGCAGGCCCCGTCGGGCGTGCCCCTCGACCCCGAGTGCATCAGTGCGGTCATCGACGCGGCCACGTTGTGCGAGGAGCTGGGTCACCATGTCGAGGAGGCGACGCTGAGCCTGGACGTGGGTCGGCTGGCCGGTGCCTTCGGCCACATCTCCGCCGTCGGCACGGCGTGGGACATGCGCAACTGGGAGCGCAAGATCGGCAAGCCCGTCGTCCAGGAGGACTTCGAGCCCGGCACCTGGGCGGCCATCGAGCGGGGCCGCACCCTCGGCACCTCGGCCGACGACCTCATGGACGCCCAGGTGACCATCCAGAGCATCTGCGACGCCGTGGCCGCGTTCTCCAGCCCCTACGACGTCTGGCTGACGCCGACCGTCGGTTCACCGGCGCTGCCGCTCGGCATGTTCAAGGCCACGCCCGAGGAGCCCAACCGGGCCATGACCACGTCGATGCACTTCCTGCCCTTCACCATGCTCCAGAACATGACGGGTCAGCCCGCCATGTCGGTGCCGCTGGTGTGGACCGACGACGACCTGCCGATCGGCCTGCAGTTCGCGGGCGCCTACGGCGACGAGGGGCTGTTGTTCCGCCTCGCCGCGCAGTTGGAGGAGGCCCGGCCCTGGGCCGACCGGATCCCTCCGACCAGTGCCGTTCTGAACGACTAGCTCTCGACACCCCTCAGGAGAACCCTCATGGCTGCATCCGTCGAGTCACCGGTGTCGATCCCCTCGGGGGACACCTGGACCGCGTACACGTTCGTCGACGACCCGGTCATGGACGACCAGTTCAAGCACCACCTCAGCATGATGCTGTACGGCATGGCCGACCTCGGAGAATGCCTCGAGGTGGGTCGCCACATCGTCGCCGACGACATGGAGAGCTGGATCGGCGCGTGGTCGACCATGGCCGAGCGGATCCAGGCCCGGGCCGAGACCTTCGAGGTCAAGGGAAACCGGGTGTCGGCGTCGTCGTCCTACCTGCGGGCCGCCACCTACTGGCGGGCCGGGCTCATGCACTTCGGCCCGCCCTCTGACCCGCGGGAGGAGGAGCACACCAAACGCAGCTACCACTGCTATGACCGCTACCTGGAGCTGTCGGGGTACCCCGGCGAGTACGTGGAAGTTCCCTACGAGGGCAGCGTCCTGCCCGCCTACTTCTACCGCTCGCCCCACACCGACGGCCCGGCGCCGACGATGATCTTCCACCAGGGCCGGGACGCCTGGCCCGACGACACCCGCTGGGTGTACGACAACGCCATCCAGCGGGGCATCCACTGCCTCGCCCTCCACGGTCCGGGCCAGGGCCTGTCGATCCGCCTGTACGGGCACCCCTTCCGCCACGACTGGGAGCAGGCGATCACCCCGGCGCTGGACCGGGTCCTCGAGCTCGACGGGGTCGACCCCGACCGGGTCGGCGTCATGGGGGCCAGCTTCGGCGGCTACCTCGCTCCTCGGGCCGCGGCCTTCGAGAAGCGCCTGGCGTTCTGCATCGCCAACCCGGGCGTCCTGGACTGGGGCAGCTCGATCAAAGCCGCGTTCCCCCCCGAGTTGCTCGAAGCCCTCGCCGCCGGGCCCGAGCAGTTCAACGCCACGATGGAGATGGTGATCGGCCTCTCGCCGACCCACTCGTGGTTCATGCAGGACTCGATGTGGAAGCACGGCGTCGACACCCCGTACGACCTCATGAAGGCCTTCGAGGCGTGTGACCTGACCCCGGACGCGGCCAAGATCGAATGCCCCACCCTGGTCATGGACGGCACGCAAGAGGCCTTCTCGACCGGCCAGGCCCGACCGCTCTACGACGCCCTGACCTGCCCGAAGGAGTACCTGCTGTTCGACGACGAGTCGACGGCCCAGCTCCATTGCCAGAACGGGGCCAACGCCACGGCCGGGGAATTCATGTTCGACTGGCTCGAGGGCGTCCTTTGAAGGTCGATGGCGGCTTGGCCACCGACCTCGCCGAGGTGGGTGCCATCGCCCAGGAGCGCGAGGCCCAGGGCTACGACGGCCTGTGGAGTGCCGAGACGGCCCACGATCCGTTCCTCCCGCTCGCCCTCGCCGCCGAGAGCACCGAGCGGGCGGAGCTGGGTACGGGCATCGCCGTGGCCTTCGCCCGCAACCCGATGCTCCTGGCCCAGGTCGGCTGGGACCTCCAGGCCGCGTCGGGTGGCCGGTTCATCCTCGGCCTGGGCAGCCAGATCGAGCCCCACATCACCCGGCGCTTCTCCATGCCGTGGTCGGCGCCGGCCGCCCGCATGCGAGAGATGATCGAGGCCATCCGGGCCATCTGGACGTGCTGGCAGGACGGCACGAAGCTCGACTTCCGGGGCGACTTCTACACCCACACCCTGATGACCCCGCTCTTCAGCCCGGGCCCCAACCCCCACGGGATGGCAAAGATCTTCCTGGCCGGTGTCGGGGAGCGGATGACCGAGGCCGCCGGGGAGGTCAGCGACGGGTTCCTCTGCCACGCCTTCACCACCGAGCGCTACCTGCGGGAGGTGACCCTGCCCGCTCTCGAACGGGGGGCGAAGGCGGCCGGCCGGTCGCTGGCCGACGTCGAGGTGTCGGGACCGGCATTCGTCGTCACCGGCACGACCGAGGAGAAGATGGCCGACTCGGCCGCCAAGACCCGCCAGCAGATCGCCTTCTACGGGTCCACCCCGGCGTATCGACCGGTCCTGGAGCTGCACGGCCTCGGCGCCATGCAGGACGAGCTGAACGTCATGTCCAAGCAGGGCCGGTGGGAGGAGATGGGCGAGCTGATCACCGACGACGTGCTCGGCCTCTTCGCCGTCGTGGCCGAGCCCGAGGACCTCGCCGACGCCGTGGCCGAGCGCTTCGGCGGGATGGTCCAGCGCCTCAGCTTCTACACGCCCCGCACCGGCGACACGGTGCGTTGGAAGACCGCCATAGAGCGACTCCAGGGCGTCTGACGGTGACCGACGGGCCCGTCCTCCACGTCGACGTCCACGACGGGGTGGGGGAGCACCTCCTGCTCGTCCATGGGTTCCTGTCGAGTCGGTCCCACTGGCTGCCCAACCTGTCCCGCCTGGCCGAGGTCTGCCGTCCGGTCACCGTCGAGCTCTGGGGCCACGGGCGGTCGCCGTCGCCGATCGACCCGGCGTGGTACGACCCGTCGGGCTACCCCGCCGCGTTCGAGCGGGTCCGGGAGGCGGTCGGCTGTGAGCGGTGGTTCGTGTGTGGCCAGTCCTTGGGCGCCGCCTTCACGTTGCGTTACGTGCTCGACCGCCCCGAGCGGGTGCTCGGCCACATCTTCACCAACAGCGCTGCCGCGATCGCCGTCGAGGGCAAGCTCGACCCTGAGCGCATGGAGGCGATGGCGGCCGCGTTCGAGCGCGGGGGGACCGAGGCGATCCGGTCCCAGCGCATGTTCCCCGGCAACGTCGAGGGCCTGGATCCCGACGTGGCATCGGCCCTCCACGCCGACGCCGCCCTCCACGACCCGGTCGGCCTGGCCCGCACCCTGCGGCACGGCTCGGACACCTCGTCGCGGTCCCGCGTCGGCGAGAACGTGGTCCCGACCCTGCTCGTGGTGGGGGAGAAGGAGAAGGGCTTCGTCGCCCCGCGGCGTTTCCTCGAGGCGTCCATGCCCCACCTCGAGGTGGTCCTGGCGGATGCGGGCCACGGCGTGAACCTCGAAGCCCCGCAGATCTTCAACGACGCCACGGTGCGGTTCATCACCGCGCACACACCGGCCTGACCGGACACGTCGACGGGAAGGCACCGGTGCCTTCCGCAGCAGCCCGCGGCCGGGGCGTCCAAGAACCTTGTCAAGCAACAAGGTTATTGCTACTCTCCTGCGATGCACCCGGGACACCACGCCCAGCAGGCCCCGGAGCGCGCCGCGCTCGTCGTCGCCGGCACCGGGGCGATCACGACCTTCGCGGAACTGGACGACAGCTCGAACCAGCTCGCCCGGGTGTTCTGGGCGAGCGGCCTGCGGCCGGGTGATCACGTCGCCCTCTTCAGTGAGAACCACCCCCGGTACTTCGAGGTCTACTGGGCCGCGATGCGGTCGGGCCTCTACCTCACGCCGATCAACCGATCGCTGACGGCGCCCGAGGTGGCCTTCATCGTCGAGGACTGCAACGCCCGTGTGGTCGTCACCTCCGAGCTGCTCGGCGACACCGCCGAAGCGCTGCCCGACCTGGTGCCGGGGTGCGAGCGGTGGCTCATGTTCGACGGCCTGCGGCCGGGCTACGAGAGCTACGAGGAGGCAGTGGCGGCCCAGCCGGCGGAGCCGCTGGCTGACCAGCCCCTCGGCGAGGTCATGTTCTACAGCTCGGGCACCACGGGTCGGCCCAAGGGTGTCCTGCGGCCGCTGACGGGGCGCTCGATCGACGCCAACCCGGGCGGGAAGATGGCCGCCAACTTCCTGGGCATGGATCCCGGGGCCATCTACCTCTCGACCGCGCCGCTCTACCACACCGCTGCGCTGGGATTCGCGGCGGCCACCCAGGCCCTCGGGGGCACCTGTGTCCTGATGGAGCGCTTCGATGCCGAGGATGCGCTCCGGTCGATCGAGATCTACGGCGTGACCCACACCCAGTGGGTCCCGACGATGTTCAAGCGGCTCCTCTCCCTGCCCCCGGAGGTCCGAGCGGCCTATGACCTCTCGACCCACGAGGTCGCGCTCCACGGCGCGGCCCCCTGCCCGGTCGAGCTGAAGCGCCAGATCATCGAGTGGTGGGGCCCGATCGTCCTGGAGTACTACGGCGCCACCGAGGGCAACGGCATGACCGTGATCGATTCGAACGAGTGGCTGGGCCACGTCGGCTCGGTCGGCAGACCCGTGTTCGGCACGGTCCACATCTGCGACGAGGAGGGTGCGGAGGTCGCCGTCGGCGAGGACGGCCTCGTCTACTTCGAGCGCGAGACGGTGCCCTTCGCCTACTTCAAGGACGACGCCAAGACCTCGTCCACCCGCCACCCGGACCACCCGCTCTGGACCACGCTCGGCGACGTCGGCCACGTGGACGAGGAGGGCTACGTGTACCTCACCGACCGGCAGGAGTTCCTGGTCATCTCGGGTGGCGTGAACATCTACCCGGCCGAGAGTGAGCTGCTGCTCCTGACCCATCCGCTCGTGGCCGACGTGGCCGTCATCGGGGTGCCCGACCCCGAGTTCGGCGAGGCGGTGAAGGCGATCGTCGAGCTCGGCGCCGGTGACGTCGGCTCCCCCGAGCGGGAGGCCGAGCTCATCGAGTTCTGCCGAGCGAACCTCGCCCATTTCAAGTGCCCGCGGTCGGTCGACTTCGTCGACGAGCTCCCGCGCCTCGAGACCGGAAAGCTGGCCAAGAAGGCGCTCCGAGACCAGTACCGCTCCCTCGCGATGGCCGGTGGCTGGACGAGCGATGCCCGGTGAGGTAGAAATCATGCGAATAGTACGCAGTGCCATCCGAGGGGGAACCGCAATGGGAAGACGACACGGAACGACGTGGTACCGATCGACGGGGGTGGGCCTGCTCGTGGCCTTCGCCCTGCTCGGCGCGGCGTGCAGCAGCGACGACAGCGGCAGTGGCGGTGACGACGCCGGGGGGGACACCACCGCCTCCTCCGCACCGGCGCCCGTCGAGGACAGCCGGTTCACCGGCACCGAGGCCTTCTGCACGCCGGCCGACGGTGAGCCGGCGGAGGCCCCGACCGCCAGTGACGACGGCATCACGGCCGACTCGATCTCCGTCGCCCAGGTGCGGCTGATGCTGGAGGACCTCGAGGAGATCGGCTTCGCCGTCGACCTGGGGGACCAGAACGCCTACGCGAGCGCCTTCATCGACGTCCTCAACGAGGAGTGTGGCGGCATCAACGGGCGGCAGGTGACCCTGGAGAACGTCGAGGTGCCGGTGCCCGGTTTCGCGCCCGACGCCGAAGCCGCGGCCCAGGAGGCCTGCATCGCGATCGCCGAGGAGCAGCGGGCCGTCGCGGCGTGGTCCAACAGCGGCGTCGGTGTCCCGCTGGCGGGCTGCCTCACCGGTCCCAACGACGTCATCTTCATGACCACCTATGACCTCAGCGCCACCGACTTCGAAGAGTCCGACGGCCGCCTGTTCTCGGTGTCGCACTCGCCGACCGACATCCTGCGGTACGCCGCCCTCGAGCTCACGCCCGACCTGGAGGGCGCGCGGATCGGCGTCGTCCATGGCGACACCGACCCCGATCCGCAGGTCGCTGAGGAGGGCCTGGTCCAGACCCTCGAGGACCAGGGCCTCGAGGTGGTCCGGGTCGACACCATCGGCTGCCCCGACGGCCCGCCGTGCACCGAGGGCCTGATCGAATCGGCGCAGGGGATGCTCGCCGACGAGGTCGATGTGATCTTCCCGCTGCTCGACACGACCTCACTTCCGGGGTACCTCGCCGAGCTGGTGACCCAGGGCGCACAGCCGGGGGACATCCAGTTCTACAACACGAGCTTCCTGGCCCAGGACAGTGAGCTGGTGACCGGCAAGATCATCGAGTTCGGGGGCGAGGACGCGGGCGCCCTCTATGACGGCGCGGTGTTCATCAGTGGCGCCCAGTCGGGTCAACAACGCGAGAGCGATTTCGAACCCGATCCGTTCACCCAGATGTGCAACGAGGTCTACGCCGAGGCCAGCGGCCAGCCGGTCTATGACCCGACCGCAGGGGACGACGAGGCCCGCTTCTACAGCTCGGTCTCGGGCCACTGCGCCTTCGTCCGGATGCTGGCCCGGGCCATCGAGGCCGCCGGGCCGAACCCGACCCGGGCCGACATCGCCGCCGCCCTCGGCAACCTGGGTGACGTCGACCTCGGTGAAGGCGCACCCGGGAGCTTCACGCCGGGCAAGCCGACGGCCCCCGACGCCATCACCCGGCTCCAGTTCCAGTACCCGTGTCAGATCGACACCGACACCGAGACGGGTCACTGTGTCCAGTCGGAGGGGGACTACCTCCCGATACCGGAGGGTTGATGCGTCTCGAGGGCGACACCGCGAACAACGGGACAGCTCCGACCACCGCCCCGGCCGCACTGGCCGGGGCGGTGCTCGCCGAGGAGGCCAAGCGCCGACAGGTGCAGGTCGATCGGTCAGCTGACGTCGTCCTGCCCGATGACCTCCTGCCGGGAGTCGACGCCGAGGCCCTGAGCCTCCGCGAGACCCTTCGGGCCGGGGGGTTGGCGATGATGATCGTGATCGTCCTGATCACGGTGGTGGAGGAGTTCAACCGCCAGACGGTCACCGTCCTCGGCCCCGACGTCCAGGACACCTTCGCCATCACCGACACCAAGCTGGTCGGCCTGGCCTCCTTCGGCGGCGTCGCCCTCGTCCTCGGCGCCGTGCCGCTGGGCTGGCTGGCCGACCGGTTCTCGCGCCGGTTGATCGTCGTCGGCTCGCTGCTGACGGCGTGCCTCGGCCTGCTGCTGGTGGCCGCGTCGGTCAACACCTTCCAACTGTTCTGGGGCTTCACGCTCGTGGGCTTCGGGGCCGCCTACTCGAACCCTGTCTACGGCTCCCTGATCGCCGACCAGTACCCCATCCCCGGTCGCGGTCGGGCCTTCGCCCTCTTCGCCATGGCCACGCCCATCGGGTTGATGATCGGCCCCTTCGCCGCCGGGTGGATCGCAGACGGGGCGGGTGGCCCCGAGGGTTGGCGCTGGGTGTATGTGACCATCGCCGTTGCCATATTGGTCATGGCGCTGGCCGCGGCGCTGTTCCTGAAGGACCCACCCCGCGGCCGGTTCGAGCAGGAGCTGATCCTCGGGGAGCTCCTCGACGAGGAGGCGACCCGCAAGGAACTGCCGATCACCGTCGCCACCGCCTATCAGCGGATGAAGAAGATCAAGACCTTCTGGTTCGTCTGCACCGGCCTCGGGGTGCTCGGCTTCGCCCTCATCACGGTCCCCCTGCAGCTCGGCCTGTTGCTCCGCGACGGCTACGGGTACGGGGCCTACACCCGGGGCTGGATCCTGTCGATCGCGCAGATCCCTGCTGTGGTGGCCATGGTCGCGGCCGGGTTCCTCTATGACCGCTCCTTCCGGCTGGATCCGGAGCGGATGGTGCGCCAGGCCGGCGGCTTCATCGTGCTCTTCGGCGTCGTGCTGGTGGTCGGCCTCCGGTTCGAGCCGATCGTCCCGCTCATCGCCTTCTACGCCGTGGCCGCGGCCTGCACCAGTGCGGCCCTGGTGGCCGTCGGTCCCATCGTGGCCTCGGTGTCGCCCTACCGGCTGCGGGCCCAGGCCTTCGCCATCGTCCCGGTCTTCACCTTCCTCATGGGGGGCTTCTTCGGGAGCCTGCTGGCCGGCGCCCTCTCGGATGCCCACGGCCAGCGCACCGCGCTGACGGTCGTCGTGCCGCTTTCGGCCACGATCGGCGGACTCCTCTTCGTGCGGGGGGCCCGCTACCTGAAGCGGGACATCTCCCTGGCCGTCGAGGACCTGATCGAGGAGCAGCAGGAACAGCAGCGCATGCGCCAGGCGCCCGAGGACATCCCGGTGCTCCAGGTCCGGAACCTCGACTTCAGCTACGGCTCGGTCCAGGTCCTCTTCGACGTCGACCTTGAGGTGCGGCGGGGTGAGGTCGTGGCCCTGCTCGGCACCAACGGGGCGGGGAAGTCGACCCTGCTGCGGGCCATCAGCGGCCTCGGCATCCCCGACCGTGGCGTCGTCCGCCTCAACGGCCAGGCCCTCACCTACGTAGAGGCCGAGATCCGCTTCCAGGTGGGGGTGGTCCAGCTCCGCGGCGGCGCCGGGGTGTTCCCGGACCTCACCGTCACCGAGAACCTCCGGGCGGCCCTCCTGGCCGGTGACCACGAGCCGCGCGAGGTGCGGGCGAAGGCGGCCGAGGCGATGCAGCTCTTCCCCGCCCTGGCCGATCGTCCCGGGGTCGATGCCCGGGACCTGTCCGGTGGGCAACAGCAGATGCTGGCCCTGGCGATGGCGCTGGTCCACGAGCCGGAGATCCTGCTCATCGACGAGCTGTCTCTCGGCCTCGCGCCGGCGATCCTGCAGGAGCTGCTCGAGGTCGTCGCCCGCCTCAAGGCCGAGGGGACCACGATGGTCATCGTCGAGCAGTCCCTCAACGTCGCCCTCGCCTTCGCGGACCGGGCCATCTTCATGGAGAAGGGGCGGGTCCAGTTCGAGGGCCCGGCCCAGGAGCTGCTGGAGCGGGATGACCTGGCGAAGGCCGTCTTCCTCGGCGGGGAGCGGGCCGGCCGGTGATCCTCGGCGTCGAGCTGACCGAGCAGGCCCTCTTCTACGGGGCGATCAGCGGCCTGACCTATGCGGTGCTGGCCGCGGGGTTCGTCCTCGTGTATCGGTCGACCGGGGTGCTCAACTTCGCCCAGGGCGAGATCGGCGCCTTCGGTGTGGCGATCATCGGGCTCCTCGCCGCCGGCTACGACATCCCCTACTGGCCGTCGTTCTTCCTGGCGGTTGCGACCAGCGTGGTCATCAGCGTGGTCGTGGAGATGACCGTCGTGCGCCGACTCTCGACGTCGTCTCGCCTCGTGCTGCTGATCGCCACCATCGGGCTCGCGCAACTCCTCTTCGCCGCGCGGCTCCTCCTGCCCGACGCGGCCGCCTCGGAGCCGTTCCCGTTGCCCTTCGATGTGTCCTGGCGACTGACCGACACGATCCTGGTGGTCTCCCGCGAGGTGCTCGTCCTCATCGTCGCCCCTGTCACCATCCTCGGCCTCGCCCTGTTCATGACCAAGACGCGGTTCGGCCTGATGGTGCGAGCATCGGCGTCGAACCCTGACACCGCCCGGGTGTTCGGCATCAGCGTCAAGCAGACCTCGACGATCGTCTGGGCGATCGCCGGCGGGTTCGCGGCGGTCACCGCGATCATGATCGCCCCGATACAGGGGATCACACCGGGGAGCGCGGTGCGGGCGGGCACCGCGGCGATCGGCCCCGCCCTCCTCGTCCGGGCCCTCGTGGTCGCCCTGATCGCCCGGATGCGGTCGTTGCCCCTCTGTCTGGTGGGTGGCTTGATCGTCGGCGTCTTCGAGTCGGTGGTGCGGGCCAACGTGGACCGCAACAACCAGTCGATCGTGGATCTGTGGCTCTTCGTCGCCGCCCTGGTCCTGGTCCTCTTCTGGGTGCGGGGGAACCGCGACCCGGCCGCCTTCTCGCTCTCGGCCCGGGTGAAGCCGATCCCGGAGCGGCTCATGGCGCTCTGGTACGTCCGCCACCTCACCACGATCGGCTTCGGGGTCCTCTTCGGTGGGCTGGCGCTGCTGCCCCTGTTCCTCGATCGCCCGTCCCAGGAGTTCCTCTGGACCGACGTGCTGATCTTCGCCATGGTGGCCCTGCCCCTCTCGATGCTGCTGGGCTGGGCCGGTCAGTTCAGCCTCGGGCAGTTCGCCTTCGTCGGCCTCGGTGCCGGGGTGATGGTGATGGTCACCCATGACCTCGACATCCCGGTGCCCTTCGACCTGTTCGACCTCAGCCTCCAGCTCCCGTGGGGGGTGGCCCTGCTGGTGGCCACCGCGCTCGGCGTGGTGGCCGCGCTCCTCATCGGGCTGCCGGCTCTGCGGGTCCAGGGCCTGTTCCTGGCCGTGGTCACCTTGGCCTTCTCGGTGGCCGCGGCCAGCTGGCTGTTCGACCAAGGGGCCTTCACCGGGTCGGCGTTCGCCACCACCACGCCCTTCATGGAGCCACCCGTGATCGGCGGCATCGACTTCGGTGACCGGCGCAGCTTCTACTACCTCTGCCTGGGCTGCCTCGCTGTGATGACCGCGATCATGGCCCGGGTGCGGCGCACCGGCCTGGGCCGGTCGATGATCGCCGTCAACGAGAACGAGGACATGGCCGCAGCGTCCACGATCTCGGCCATCCGGATGAAGCTGGTGGCCTTTGCCCTCTCCGGGGGCATGGCCGCGTTCGCGGGGGCCTTGTTCATCACCCTTCGGGTCGAGCTGAACCCGGCGGGCACCTTCACCCCCGACGGCTCGTTGCGCATGATCGCCACCGCCGTGATCGGCGGGCTGGGCTCGGTGGCCGGCCCGATCATCGGCGCCCTGTTCGTCCGCGGCGTCCCGGTGGCCTTCGGTGACGTGGAGGAGGTCCAGCTCCTCACCAGCGCCATCGGCCTGCTCCTGCTCTTGATGTACTTCCCCGGCGGGCTGATGCAGATCGTCTACTCGGGCCGGGACGCCGTCCTGGGCCGGGCTGACCGCCGTCTCGGTGACCGGGGCCGGATCCCGGCCACGCCGGCCCGACCTGTCGTGCCCACCCGGCACGCCCGGGACATCGCCGTTCCCGACGGCGCGGCGTGGCTGCGCCTCGACGACGTCCGGGTTCGCTTCGGCGGGATCAACGCCGTGGACGGGGTCTCGCTGGTGGTTCAGCCGGGGGAGTTGGTGGGGATCATCGGCACCAACGGGGCCGGCAAGTCGACGTTGATGAACGCCGTGAGCGGGTTCGTGCCCTCGACAGGGACCATCGAGGTGCTGGGTCACGATGTGAGTGGCCTCTCGGCTCACCGCCGCCATCGGGTGGGTCTCGGCCGGGGCTTCCAGGCGGCTCGGCTCTACCCGGAGCTCACCGTCCGGGAGACGATCATGGTCGCCTTGGAGGCCCGCGAGCGCTCGCTGGTGGTGCCCTCACTGACCGGGTTGCCTCCGTCGCCCCGGGCCGAGCGCCAGAAGCGGAGCGAGGCCCTCGCGCTCATCGACTTCGTCGGTCTCGGCGACTATGCCGAGCAGTTCGTGGCCAACCTGTCCACGGGCACGCGGCGCATCGTCGAGCTGAGCTGCCTGGTGGCCGCAGACGCGAAGCTCCTGCTCCTCGACGAGCCGACCGGAGGCGTCGCTCAGCGGGAGACCGAGGCCTTCGGCCCCTTGATCCTGAGCATCCGGGAAGAGCTGGGCGCGGCCATGGTCGTGATCGAGCACGACATGCCGCTGATCATGGGGATCTCCGACCGCGTGTACTGCCTGGAGGCCGGCGGGGTGATCGCCGAGGGGACCCCGGAGGCCGTTCGCGACGACCCCCTGGTCGTGGCCTCCTACCTCGGCACCGACGAACGGGCCATCCAGCGCTCGGGCGGGTTGACGGGTGCCGCGGTCCCGGTCGGCGCGGTGCCGGACGAGGGCGAGCGATGAGGCGGGTCGGCCACTGGATCGGGGGGAAGGCGGTCGAGGGCGGCTCGGGCCGCTCCGGGCCGGTGTTCGACCCGGCGACGGGGGGCCAGACGGCGTCGGTCGACCTGGCGTCCATCGCGGAGGTCGACGAAGCCGTCGCCGCGGCCTGCGCGGCCTTCCCGGCCTGGCGGGCCACATCCGTCGGGCGCCGGGCCGAGATCTTCTTCGCGCTGCGGGAACTGCTGCACCAGCGCCGCCACGACCTGATCGAGCTCGTCACCGCAGAGCACGGCAAGGTCCTGGCCGACGCCGCGGGGGAGGTGGCCCGGGGCCTCGAGAACGTCGAGTTCGCCTGCGGGGTGCCGAGCCTGCTCCAGGGGGCGTTCACCGAGCAGGCCTCGACCGGGATCGACGTGACCACGATC
>WPCI01327963.1_pt1 | contig 17166 bp, 22 predicted proteins | sample 5399871 | NCBI WGS metagenome assembly WPCI01 (sample SAMN12869469, study PRJNA574797) | sludge metagenome | isolation source: wastewater treatment of pH7 | place: China:Beijing | collected 2019-05-20 | reverse complement strand
GTTTAGTGCCGCCCGCAGCTCCTGGCGGGGCCGGGTCAGAACCACATGCCACTGTGCAGTCATGGCTTCACCCATGCTTGCTACTCCTGTCTCGCTGACCATTTCCGGTCTTGATTCTGACGATCGTCTTGCTGCAATCCGAAACGGCCACGGCCACCCGGTACTCGTCGGCCCTGGCCGTCATCTGTTACGCCCACCTGGCGCCTGTCCACTTTCGGAATGCTGTCAGCATAAACCCGTTAAATTCTTTCGACACTTTTTCGACACTTCTACCCGAGAAAAGAAAAACCCCTGAAAATGTCTAGCATAATCAGGGGCTCATCTTTGCTTTGTTGGTGAAACCGGGGACAATCCAATTTGCAACGCATTCCATTGATTACAAAGGAGGAATTAAAATTAATTGCAATTTTTTGGAATACCGATTGGAATACCAAACCCAAATACCCAATCTTACCGGCGCCCATAACCCTCTCATTTCACTAATAATTTGTCTATTTTGCTCCAGCGAAAAGCCACACCGCCTCTCCAAGAGCCAAGCCTAAATGCACGGGCATCACTGCCAAGCACGACTTATCCAGTCTACTTCGTATCAAAAGCAGCATGCGCACTACACAGATGCGTGCATTGTAGCAATTTTTTTGGGGGCTACTGCTACAGCTAATAGGAAAAAATCCTGCGCAGCTGTTTTTTGCCGCTCTTAATCAACTGTTGTACCTGATCTTCAGGCAGATAAGACTTGGCCACTAGGCAAAGCTGGTCAAACCTGTGCAGCAACCACAAAACCTGAAACCCGACTTCTGCCGGCGGGATCAAACCACACCCATCCAGTCGTAGCGTGAGGACGTCAGCTTAATATTCTGATGCGACACAGGATGTCACTGCTGTGGCTATAATGACTGCATGCTGATCTATCCGTGCCGCAGTGCCTATATCACTTCATCTAGGAACACATAGGAATTTTCATGGCAGACTCATCTCTTCGACTACTTTTACTGCTACGTGAAATCCCGCGAGAACCGCAGTACGTCAGCACCAGTACGCTTCACGACAGGATGGCTGAAGCAGGACATGAAGTTTCCTTGCGTACCATCCAGCGGGACATGCTGGCACTGTCTACCTACTTTCCACTGGTCCAGAACAAACCAGAAGGTCGAGGGAAAACTGGGCTAGGCTGGGCGTTCTCAGAAAACAGCCAAAACATCTCATTTCCGGTAATGGGCAGTGCTGCTGCCCTAACCCTGATGCTCGCTAGACAACACCTGCAGCATTTACTGCCAACCGAGGTACTGAAACACCTGGAACCTTTTGTTCAGGAAGCACACAGCCTGCTTGATACACAGAATCACGGCCAATATCGAGACTGGTACGACAAGGTGCGAATTGCACCGCAAAATGTCTTGCTCCCACCCGAAGTGGACGCAAGCACACTCACACCCATTTACCAGGCTCTTTTAGAAAGTCGGCAATTCAGCGCTACATACAACGGTCAGCCAGAACGCATCATTCACCCTTACGGATTGGTACAGCAAGGCAGCGTGCTATACGTCATTTGCCGCTTCTATGAATACGATGACGTGCGCATCACGGCATTGCAGCGATATTCAGAAGTGAAGGTGTTGGAAGACCCCGTTCGTGATTTTCCTGATTTCAGGATTGACGATTACTTGGGTCAGGGCGTCATGCACTGGTCACCCAGTGGTCAGATTGAGCTGAAGATAAAAGTGAAATCATGGTTAGCCAACCACCTCGACGAGTCCCCCCTTTCCTATCAGCAGCAGCTACAGAAATGCGAAGACGGACAATACCTAATCACTGCAGAGGTGCTAGACAGTCTGCAGCTCAGGCGATGGCTTTTGTCGTACTGCACAGAACTGGAAATCTTGGCTCCCGTTGAAATCAGAGAGTGGGTAGTTGAACAGCTGTCACGAGCAGTCAAAGCTCACATCGAATAAATTAAACGCCACAAAGTGTCGTATTAATAAGCAAGAATACACCTACTATCTTGGTGTCATCGCGCTGATACCGTACTGGTACTACGGTGTGGCTAATTTTATGAGGATTTTCAATGCCTGAACCTAGAGTGTTTTTAGTACGCAGCCCTTATGAACTGGTGGACCTTGACCAGGCAGGCTATGGCTGGCCGCAATTAAACTTTTCTGAATTTGAATCACTGGACGAGCTGATATCCACGATCCGTACGCGAGACATTGACGTGGGCAGGCAACTCAACCAAATAAAACGATTCTACTCTATCAAGTCTGGTGACATCGTTATCGTACCCCTACCACGAGCTATCGCAATCGGCTATGCAACTGGTACTAAGTCCTATGAAAAAGGAATTGATTACGGCGAAAACCGTATCGGCGTAAATTTCTTGCGTCACGAAGATGACACAATTTTGCGTATTGCCAGAACCGACCTAACCGGTGCCTTTTCCAGTCGTCTCAAGATCCGCATGACTGTCGTGTCACTGGGTGAATTCAAAGATGAGGTAATGAGCGTCATTGAGCGAACCAAGTCTAACGGCGCAACTGCACTGGACAGTCACGTTCAAGCGTTAGAGGAAAAAGCACAACAGCAGCTAAAACAGCAACTTCTACAAAATATTTGTTCCGGCAAAACATACCTTGAGAGCGGCGGCTATGGTCTTGAGAAGCTTGTCGCTGAGCTCCTAAGAGCCGAAGGCTACGATGCAAAGATATTGGACAAAGCCACTTTTGAGGGTAATGCAGACGCCGATATTTTAGCTGTTCGTGAGGACCGTTTTTCTTCAACAACGCTTCTAGTTCAAGTTAAGCATCATGGTGGAATCACTGGTTTTCAGGCGGTCAGACAGCTAGAAGCAATTGACGAAGAGTTGCAAGCACAGAAGTGGATAGTAACCTCCGCAAAAATGAGCCAAGGTGCGAAAGAAGCTGCAGAACTGCAAGGCATCAATGTCATTGAGGGTGAAGGTCTGGTTGATTGGATTGTTGAGCAAGCCGGAAATCTATCCCCCAAAACATTGCTAAAACTCGGTATTTCTTCTGTTCCAACTTTGCTCTTTTATTGAGAACTTGAATTTATAACATTTTCATTCAAATTCGAAGAACCTTACAAGGAAAATAAAATATGCAGAAAATCAATAACTACATATAAGTCAGACAATAACCAATACGGTGCTTTCTCAGACATAACCTTAACAAGACCAGCAAAATTGATACTCACCCAAACATATAAAATACAAACTACAAAAGGAGCCAGCATGGCTAATAAATTTTACTGCAAGTGGTGTGGACACACTTATGGAAACATTTCCAGTCTAACATCTGGGACCTGTTCTCAGAACCCTAATGGTAAGCGACATGAGCTATATGAGGGAAGTGAAAAATCACATTATAATTGTAAATATTGCGGTCAAAGATATGCTTCTCTTTCTAGCTTGACGTGTGGCTCTTGCTCAAAAAGCCCAAATAAACGCCATCATCCTGCACTTTAGTTAATAGGATACGGTACAGCTTGGGAAGTGCTGAATAGTGTTGGCGAGACAACCAGGGCAAAAAATCGATGACAAGGCTATTTACAGCCTTATAGCAAACGAGTATTTTGAACTGACATTTAACTCAACCGATTGCTTAGCACTTCCTTATATTACATAATTTAATTTCTACAGCCCGCGGGTACTAAGAAACTCATTATTTAAAAACAGCTCTCTCGCCTCTCTTGCTAAACCAGCTATTTCATTAACCATAGAGCCATTTTGAATAGCAGCCCAAGGCAAGTAATTATATTCCCAATCCCTATACCCTTTAAGATACCGACCATCATCAGCATATTTCCACCACGGCCACCAAAGAGACTGATTAGCATTGCCAAATTTTTCCTGCATGCTTTCGTGAATATTGTTCCACCTATTCGGTGAGTTCGGTATTTCTTCTGAATTTCTTGTTATCCCCCAAATCATGCCATTCAAATTACTAGACTGAAATTCAAAACAAAGTGTAAAAGCCTCTTCCATACAGCTACCAATTTTAATTGAGAAACCACAATATCGAGAGAATTCATCATCAACATTCCACTCAAGAATTAGTCCAGCATCCAAAGCTTTTCTCAAGTCATCTTTCAAAACCAATAACATTTTATGCTTGTAGTATTTCATTCCATGCAAAACCGAAAACAAAGTTTCAACATCGGCTTCATACTTTATAAAACCAAACAAGTCTAAATGATCTGCCTGTTTCATATTTCTATTTACCTTTTCATCCACCAGCAACTTTAACTCTTCAATAAAAACATTAATCTTTGCTGCCTCTGTATATAGAGCACACTCTGACAACCAATCAACCACCTTATCAAAGCCAATTGTCCTAAAATTCCCAGAGTCCTCATAAAAATGTTTGGTCTCACTATCAATACTATACTCAGATGGTTCTGAGTTACATAGATAAAGAAGCAGCCACCTCCCTTTTCTGTAACGCCTGTTACAATCTTTTTGAACGTAGCTAGCATAATCTTTTAACTGGCCTTTCTGATCATTCGCCCATGGCTTATTCTCAATAGCAATAACGCCATAGCCATCAAGCTCTATATAAATATCAATATAACGTCCGTTGTCTGTTATCCACTCCACACTTACCTTGCTGTTTTCAAGGCTTGATTTATTTATTTCACTGTAAACACTTGGTAATATAATCTTGAAAAACAACTCTAGAAAAAGCGTTCCTTGCCCATGCTTACCTTTTATATCCAACAACATCTTTATGCATTTAGATAGAGTATTTTCATCTTGGCACATAAAATCATATAACCTGAAATCAGGCGCATTGGTTTTGGCTTGTTTTGTACAGTTTATGCGCCGCTCTTCGACAACCAGTTGTGCCTGCTCTAAAAATTGCTTTACATTTTCCATGTGACTACCTTTTAGTCTTAATCCAAAGCATCTGGCATTAAATCTACCAATCCAACATCAGTAATCCCTACCTCGAATGCCACATCACTATAAACCATTGCTGTTTCGTAATTACTGCTGATCAGCAAGATATTGCGCACAAAATGGCACCGTTCCAATCCACCTGACACTTCTTCCAGCGCCACCCGCGCAGCAAAATCCTTGGGATACTTGTGAATGCCAGTTGAAATGGCAGGAATAGACACCGTTTCCAGCTGAAGCTGGTCAGCACAACGCAGGATGTTGCGATATGTCTCTCTCAGCGGTGCCGCTGGGTTTGCTGGGTGTTCATGCCATTTAGGACTTACAGCATGAATCACATACCGTGCCGGTAAATGGCCTGCCGTTGTTGCTATCGTGCTGCCTACAGGTCGGGCACGGTGCTTCCGGAATAGCTCCTGACAGGCCGCAGTCAGCTCCACCCCACCCTTTTTATGCATGACACCGCACAAACCGCTGCCTGGTAAAAGGTTCTCATTGGCCGGGTTAACCATCGCATCTACAGCTATCGTCGTCAGGTCAGCCAATAGCAGAACTATTGTTTTTCCTTTACCCATTCCGCCCTCTTCAACACTTTGGATGAATGAGCGAATAGCTTAAATCCATAAAACGACATCATGCGTCGTAGTTCTGCATAAAACTGTTCAACACCTTTAAATCACTCACTAAGTCGCTTTAGAGCGCTGCGGAGCCTTTCACAGTTTGTTCAAGCAGAGGGTTTGGCATGATCGGAATTTTTTGGGTTTATCGAGGAATGGTTTTTGGGCAATCAGAACCGGTATCGGCGGGTACAGAGGCTGTAGTAGGTTTGGTGGATAGCAATCTTGCCCATGTTGAGCTGTGGGACAGAATGACCGCGGCAAGGCAGGCCTTCCCAGAGCTAGCAGCTATGGAATATCAGGATGTATCACGCGGGCGGGTCTTATGGCAGTGCCGGGATGCTCGGCATCGAGTTTATCTGGACAAAACTCTGCTTAACCCGAGTGCCCGCTCGGCCATTGCCAAGTTTTTTGGGTTTGATGCAACACAAGCAGTTTGGATAACCGACAGCCACTACACCACGTCACCCGAAGATCTCGAAGCGCTTTTTCTGGATTGATCGACTTGAATTGCAGCCATTCCAGCTCATAGCCAATCAACCTTTTAAGGATTACCTTCATGAATACCAGGCACGACTCAGACAAAATTTGTGTAGATGCAACCCAAGTATTGGGCTATCCAATTAATATCCTTATCAACCGCACACACACTGATAAGCCACTATGCTGGACCTCTTATAGCAATGCAGAACAGGTCAGTGAAGGTAATTTTCTGGAATCTCCAGGCTTACCCCTAAGCATCCTGCTAGGCGATGAACTGTGCTCGCTGCCACCCTCTGTTTTTGATGTGCTTCAGGCAGCCACTCCTTGTCGCCAGTTTGCTGTACTGCAGGCCATGCTGTCGTCCCAACAAGCACAAGAGCTGGCACTATCCGCCCCGATGCTATTTTTACTACTGGTCGAGCATGCCGTTCAAAACGGCATTGACGAGCAAGATTTTCATCAACTGGCATGCAGCAAGCGTAAGCAGATACTTGAAGACTTGGGACTGGTAAACAACGCAAGCACCCTGAAAATACTGAACAGAATGCGCCTGCAACTGCGCCATAACGAAGATGTGCGCACCCTCACCCGCGTTCTTCAGCAACCGGAGCTGGTGAAATACCTTCGGCATGTGCCTCATCCCAGCTTGGCAGCCTTTCAACTGTTGAGCCGGAACCCACAGCTGGCGTGGCCGGGACTTCTGTCCATGCTAGATGACAGCAGCACCATCAAGGATGTGCTGTTGCTCAGTCGACTGGTACGAGACTCCCACAATATGGGCGCAAGCTGGCAAGCCTTACAGCAAACTCAAACCAGGCAAGATTTACAAAGCCTACATGATCGAATGGTCAGGCGTTTCAACGAGACAGCGGCCAATGACTATGCGCTTTATCTTGCTCGTCAGTATGCTGAATTCCCATCCCCGCCCTTTCAAGGCAGCGACACTATTGTTCCTCTAGCCTCTTGGGAAGAACTGCTGCAAGAAGGCAGCTGCATGCAACACTGTGTTGGCTCCTATACCGGAATGGTTGCCGCTAGTGAGGTCTTTGTTTACAAGGTTACCGAGCCTGAGCGGCTTACCCTGGCACTAAGGCGGAAGGCACATGGCTGGGTATTGGATGAACTCAAGGGCTTTCACAACGCCGAACCCGACTCGAAAGCACTGGAGGCGGTATATACCTGGCTTCATTCAGAAACCGAAAAGCAGCAACAAGCCTGCTCTTTGAAACCCTGTCAGGCTGTAGTCCCCATTGCCAGAACCGAGTTACTGGAAGAGGTTGCAGCCTTTGTCAGTATGCGTGGACGATGTAGCATTTCAGAAATCCAGAGACGATTCAGGCTGGGCTACAACGCAGCCGCCTCACTTGTCCGTTGTTTACCAGATCAGCCATGACGGTTTAGCCCGGCCTTAAATTCTGACCATGCCATCGGACGGCGCAAATTTATTCCAATAGCGGCAAACCAAGAATAAGTTGGCCAACTTGCCGAAACTATCTGAGCAATCCTATGGCCATTTCAGCGGCCCTCTCGAAATGCTCCAGCAAGGTACCATTTCGATCCTTGGTCTCTAATTCATGGTCATACAGGAACATTGAGCAATCCAGCTTTTGAAGGGAAGCCAGCGTCTGCTTGGCAAACTCTACCCGCGAGCCTTCAAACGAAAACGGCAAGGTCACAAAGCCTCGAACAGCCATACCCTTGTTACGTGCCAACTCTGCAAAGGCCAGGCATAGACGGCTTCCAGCTTGGCCACCAAGACCGACAAACATAAAAACTTCTGAGAACCCAGACAGAAGCGCATTTATTTCGGCTTCACGCTCAGCCACTTGGGCTGGCAAAGAACGATTGGCAGAGAAGAACACGCATTGCTCTGGGTTGCGCACGGTTTTGCTGTCATCTGTATTGATGTAGAACCGCGTAAAAGGACTAACTGCAGGTAATGCATCCAACATGTTGCAGCCTGCTCCGCCAAAGGCAAGGATCAGCTTTCGGCTATTATCAACAACCAGTTTCATGGCAACTCCTTGAGTGTATTTTTTGTCAGTGTGCTTGAGATATACGACATCATGCGTCGTATATCTATCAACAACCGTTAACCCTGCTTCTGTTACTCGGCACACTGGTGATGTGCGACATCACGTCATTCGATTGAAAGCCCTAAAAAGGAGTCAGGCACATTTGCACATAGCTTGGAATACCAAATGGAATACCGAAAGCGCTAGATTGGCTGGGATTGAATGAGACAGAAAAAGACAGAAAATATCGTAAGTGGTTGATTTATAGTTATTTTTGACACAAAAAAAGACGTCTTGAGACGTCTTTTTTATTTTATTGGTGGAGCCGGGGGGATTTGAACCTTATTTGCCTGTGTTCAGTGCTGTTCTTTGATGTGCTACGGCTTGATTTTGGCGGTTTACAGTGCATTGCGGTGTTCTTTGGTGTGCAGTGCCGTGCTTGGCTGCGTCAGATTTAAGTCAGATTTACCAGTTCTTTTCCCGTGTGCCGTTCACGCACATTTGTACTTCGTCATCGATGAGGCCACCTGGTTTGATGCAGTCTTTGACAGATCTCATTGCTCTTAGCGTTTTTTTATCGCGGTTGAGTTGGTGGTTTTTTTCTGCTTGTTCAAACCTTGTACCTTTTAAGATATGCCTTGTGAAAGCTTCAGAGAATGAATGTAATTCTCCGCCTATAGCGTCTGTCATCGGCCTGGTCATTTCCAGTGTTCTGTCATATTTGTTTCTGTCTTCTGCTTGGATGGTGATACTGAACGCCAACAACACTGCTGCAAGGACTGTGAATTTTTTCATGGCTGTTCTCTCCTGAACCATCGTTTGGCGGCCTGCTTTGTCAGCATCATCCCGCGCTTTGTTCGTGCAATTTTTCGTTTGCCAGGTCGTACTCAGGGCTGGTTTGACCCATCTCTGGTATGACGTCTCCAGTGAGTAGCCACCACCTGTAGTTTGGGAAAAATTGGCTCATTATTTCTATTTCTTCAGCGCCAATTCTTGCGCGGCCTCGCTTTATGTTCATCCAGCGAACATAGCTTGTAGAGCCAGCTTGTGAAAGCTCTACAACGTTGCACTTGTCCAGCAATAGCAAAAATCTATTGTTAATACCGTTCTTCATTTATAAATACCATGATTTGTACTATGTACAAGATATCTATTTGTAGCTATGATTGATACATAGTACAAACAACAGCCCGTCATTGACCGACACTGAACATTATAGGGTGAAGTAAATGGAACAGCTACCACTTGGAAACGCGCAAAACCTGCAAAAGCTGCTGATCGCTCCCCCGGTCATGCCATGGCGGGAATTTGCAGACTGGATTCAGGTGGGTGCTGACACGGTGGAAATGTGGATTAAGCGCGGTTACCTGCCGACGGTAAAAATCGGCCGTTACCGCATGGTGAATGTGGCACTGCTTACCCGGCAGCTCCTGAATGATGAATGCGAGGTTTAAGCGATGAACCGTACTGATTACCTGGAACACTTCCGTTCACTGCTTTCTTTGATCCGCTTCCAGGTGCAGCTTCCTGCCCAGGAGATTGACGCGGACTTTTACTTTCGTTGTGTTGAGCATTTGTGCAAGTCCCTTCGCATGGCTCAAGACCTTGGCCATATCACTGGAGCGGAGTACCGGGAGATTCACGCGATTCGTGACCAGCTCCATGATCACTATGAGGTTGCTTGTCGTGAAATCTATGAATCAGTTACAGCCCCTTTGTTCTTCACGCAGCTTTTCCGAGAAGCTGAAAAAGATGCTCAGGGCTACCCATTCCCCCAGGTGCGACTGCTCGATTTGCTGGAGCAAGACGTATTTAAAGAGTTGCCAGCAATTGGCCACGCCACGCCCGGAACCACAAGCAACATTCTTTCACTTGCTGGATGAATCCAGCCAATAAATTTTGGAGATGCATCATGAGTAAATCAAAAATTCAGCCACGTCAGACCCACATCAAGGACGAAAACAAGCGGTTCTACTGTTCTGCGCCTGCGTCGGTCCACCTGGCATTGACCAATGAAGCGCATAAGCGTGGCACGGATCTTTGGACGCTTGCCGGCCAGGTGTTGGGTACTTGGGTCGCCAATGGATATCCAGACGACATTGTTGACCGTCAGACCCTGCAGGGTGTTTCAGAATGAACGCTTTTGCTTTTGCGGACCCTGTCCAAGCTCCGATCCTTTCCCCTCTGCCCGTCGCGTCGTGTCGCTCGCGTGACCCGTCGGGCGGCTTTGATAAGCAGTGCAAGGGCGCGAAGCGGCGTAGCGAACCCTTGCACTGCTTATCAAAGGTGCCAGGGTTCACAAGCGAGCAGCACGAAACGCGTCGGGTAGAGGGGAAAGCTCCCCCTGCCCCGAGCCGAGAAGAAGCGAGCGCTTTTGATTGTAAAAGAAGCCGCCGCAGGCGCCATTAACGCTTTTGCTTTTACTGGCAGGGGTACACGTAAGTTGAGTACTACGCGGGATACCCACCCGTAAGGGTGGAGACAAAACGGCTTTATGTTTTGGCTCCATTCATGGGTAGCCCGGCGGACTCGCCTGGAAACTGGGAGTTTCCGTCCAAATTATCAACAAGTTTTATCAACCGCTGAAAAATCAGCACAACTAGAAAGGCTAACAGTAGCCGAAGGAGAGCACTATGCAAATGCAAGCCATGCTTTTGAGCGTACAAAAAACCGCCGTTGAGGGAAAAGTTTACGCAAAAGCCTTTATTGCGCTGCCTGCTAATAATGAAACCGAGGCCGTTTCTAGCGTGATGCAGCTGACCATTCCAGATTCGCATATTGATACTGTTATGCGTGATGTGATTGCTAGTGATATTAAACTGGGCGAGTTGTGCAACATTACACTTGAGATGGAGCGTGGCGGTAAAAACAGCCTTAAACAGATAATTGTCGGTATTGTCAGCGCTCAACGCCCTGGACATAAGCAGCCACAGTCCAGCCAGGAAAACAAAGGTTAAACCATGATTTACGCCGCCTGCGAACCGGAAAACCTGACCCTGATCGAAGGTGGTTTATTGCACTGCAGTGACTGGCAACTTTTGCCGGTCACACAGTCCAGCCTTGAGGAATTCTTTACTCTAACCCCTGAAGACTTCGGGGCTGGTTTATCGGCAACACTTGGCGTCTTTGCCATTGGCTTTGCGGTTGGTGTTGTCCTTTCAATTATGAAAAAGGCCCGTTAGGGTTAAGGTGATTATTATGAGTAAGTTCAAAAACCTGTTCAAAGCTGGCGCTGCCAGTGTAGCAACTGCTGGCGCACTGGTTGCCGGCAACGCGCAAGCGGCCATGGTTGACGCCGATGTTGTTGATACCATTAAGGGCGCCATCCCTGAAATGGAAATGATCGGCGCGGCTGTGATCGGCGTTATTGCCATTGTTGTGCTGTTTTCCATGGTGATGGCCATCATCCGGAAGGCCTAACCGGCCATGTTCGGGTTTTTGATTGGTGTCGTCACGGCACTGGTTTTTATAACGGGCCTGCGAACCGGTCAATATGTTTGAACAAAAGGGATGCAATGCATCCCTTTTTTATAAGGGGTGGTTGATATGGAATTCCAGGAATCGTACATGCTTGCTGTTATTGCTTGCCTTTGGTTTAACTTAATTGTTTATTTTATCTGGTTTGATTAGAGGGATTTAACTATGCAAACATTACGAAATTTGTTGTTGTTTTTTCTGTTGTTTCCAACATTAGCATTTTCCTCTGACTATACCTGGCATGCCAATAGGCAAAATTTAAAAGGAACAGGCTCGACACCTTCCGAAGCCGTTTCTAATCTGTCATCAAGTTATTACGTTCATTCTTGTGTAGTAATTTCAAAAACTAAGGCAGATTGTTGGTTTGATACAGTGTCTCCGCCCACTAAGTTTTTTTACCAAGACGTTTTTCGTTTAACTGATCAATGTCCAGATGGTCATGATTTCAACTTTGATAATGGAAAGTGCGAGCCGGAAGAGCCAGAAGAGCCGGAACAGTGCGAGGCTGGCAATGAGGTAAGTCACTGGAAGTTTTTTGGTAAAAACACTTTGTACAACATTCCTCCAACTGCCTGCCTGGTGGGGTGTCGTTATAACCATACCTCTTCAACCCCCTGCATGGGTCCTGTTGAAAGCAATGGCGCTGTTGGAAACAGCTGCAAGATGACTTACACCGGTACTGGAGAAGAGTGTAGTGGTGGTAATGACTCCCCGCCAGATGATGAGCCACCAGGTCCGGAAGCGGAAGAAAACCCCGACTGTAAGAAGTTCACAAACGTTGACGGATCTTGGGGTTTTGACTGTAGCCCCAAGCCTGACCCGGATGAAGAAAACAACAGCTGTCCCCCTGGGTACATGATGCAGGGTGATACCTGTTTCCGAATCCCGCCTGAGCATCCTGATTATGACCCGGACAAAGATCCTGAGAACCCTGGTAACGGAGATGGCGGCAACGGTGGCAACAATGGTGAGGGTGATGAAAATGGCGACTGGGCGAAGGAGTCAACGCTCCAGGGCATCGACAAGACGCTTAAGGACATTGACAAGACTGGCAAGGCCATTGAGAGCGCAATGAAAACAGGCAATGCCACTACGCATGATTTGCTTCGCGGTATCAAGGATGCCATCGGCAATATTCCGGGTGGTGGTGGTGGTAATGGCAATGGTACTGGTTCGGGTGATGGTGATGGCGAGGGTGAAGGCGACGGGCTTACTGAGCCGGAAGGCGGCTCATTCGATGAAGCCATAGCAGAATATGAAGAGGCCATAGATCTGCTGAAAGAACAGGTACAGGAACGCTTTGACCGCATCAAGCTTTTTAAGATACCTGGACTACAGCTGAGTGAAGGCGGAGGCACCTTACCAAGTTTTTCCTTTTCTACCAAACATTTCGGAAGTCATGAGGTAGATCTTAACCACTACGCTGAACCACTCTCTGTACTGGGTAGCGGTTTCGTTTTTGTCTGTGGCTTTCTTGCACTCGTTATTATTTTTGTGAGGACTTGATATGTTCGACTGGCTCGTTGACTTCGTGCAGTGGATATGGGATTGGCTCGCTTCTGGGATATATGATTTTGTTGTTGCTGCCTTTGTGCTGCTGACCAAAGTGGCTCTTAAACTTTATTATGAAATGACCGTATTGGCCGCTGATGTGGCATATGAGCTGTTAAATGAATTTATCGAGTCGCTTAATCTGAGTGAATATATAGCACAAAAATACAATAGCCTGGATTCAAAGGCTGTGCAGTTCTTCGCGTTCTTTCGTATTCCCGAAGGTTTAAATCTGTTGTTTAACGCAATGGGAACCCGGTTAATCATGCGCTATATACCGTTCATTGGGGGTAAGTGATGGCTATTAAAATCCATTGGGGCGCTAATGGTGCATACAAGACAAGTGGAGCTATACAGGATGATGCAGTTCCTGCACTGCTGGCCGGTCGTGTGATTGTCACGAACATCAGGGGCTTTACGCTGGATCGAGTTTATAAGGTTTATCCAGACTTACCGGAAACGGCACAGATCATCAATCTGGATCTTGATAGCCTGGAAGAGTTGGAAAAAATGCGTAACTGGTTCACCTGGGCTCCCTTGGGTGCATTCATTATTTTTGATGAGGCGCAGTTAGTTTTTCCGAAGTCATGGCGTGAGAAGGATCTAGAAAATTTTGATTACCCTGGCGGCATGGAAGCGGCCAAGGAAGCAAATCGGCCCTATTGTTGGCTGGATGCCTGGACACGTCACCGGCACTTTGGTTTTGATATTGTTCTGACTACTCCGAATATTTCATATATTCGTGATGATATTCGCAGTACTTGCGAAACCGCATACCGGCATGCAAATTTGGCTGTAATCGGCATTCGTGGACGTTATAAAGAGGCTCAACATGACGCACAACTCAACCGCCCCCCTGAGCAAGGCTCAATCATTCAGTACAAGCGAATCAAACCAGAAACCTTCCGACTCTACGGCAGCACATCAACCGGAGAAGTCCGCGACACGTTCGCCGGTCAAAGTCTTTTCAAGTCACGTAAAATTCTTGTTTTTATGGCACTTGTTACCATTGCTTTATATGTTGCTGGAAGTGGCTTTAACTCTAGTCGGTTCTTTGGTTCAGGCCGCACACAAGTTGATGGTGCTCATGATTCCTCCGCTCGTCTGGATTCTACGCCTGATCGTTCGGCTGATTCTTCGTCTGTTCGTCTTCGTTCTGTTGATTTATCTGATAAGCAAGGTCGTTCGCCTGGTCGTGTAAGTCATCCGTTTTCTGGCCATGAAATAAAAATAATTGCTCGGCTTTCAAGCGCTTCCAAACATTCGCTTTTTGCTTTCGAGCTTAAAGATGAGAATGGTCGAACGTTTGTACAAACAAGCAACCAGCTATTGGAAGTCGGATACACAATTAGCCGTGCAAGTGATTGCTTTGCAGTTCTTACTTTTGGGCTGGCGGATATTCCTGTTACATGTCGCGGCGTTTTACCAGGTGTAAATTCGCAGCAAACATTGCAAGTTGCTTCTGCTCCTGAACCTGATGAGGTGAAACAGATTCCTGTGACTGTGATCCCTCACGTCAAAAACAAACATTTTTCATGGTAGGAACCCGCGCCGCGCCTGAGGAATGGCTCGTCTCGGAATGACGAAGGCGCGGCGCGGGTGACGTCCCTGTAACACGTCTTTAAACAAACCCTGCAAAGGGTCAGTACCGGTCATAAGGTGTCTATATGTCTAAAGTGATTCATCAAACCCGTTTGAACCAGGACGGGGAGTTTGACAAGCATGGTCGGATTTTTGTCTGCCCGAAAACAGCAGCTGTGACCGACCTGTCACAAGTTGAGCTTTTGCGCCTGGGCGTGGATACGGTGCGTCAAATGTACCGCGGCACGCTGGTTCCTGGTGTGCTGGAACTGTTTGAGGTTGGCGGTTTTGTCGAGTTTGGCGGGTACACCTGGGCGGCATCTCGGGTCGGCCGCGATTCAGGTTATCAATACAAGCTGCAAAACAGCGACCTTGGCCTGATTCTGCTTATTAAAAATTTCAACTGTAAAGACGACCTGCCGGGGCCGCATTTGAAAATTGAGGTGTCGCCGCATTTCATTGAGTACCATACACCGGCAAACCTGCAGGCGAAGATCGATGCTCTAGCGGCTCTGGTACTGGATGACTGCACGCCGAATCAATGCGCTGTGCATCTGGCCCTGGACGTAACCGGTTGGCAACCACCGGCTGACACTGTACACCGGATGCAGTGCCGTTCCAGGAAAGTCCGCGACATTTCCGGCATCGATTCCATCGATTGGGCTGCTAATGCCAGCGTCTACGGTAACTGCGAAACCTTCATGTTTGGCAGTGCCTCAGGCCTGCAATTGTCGATTTACAATAAAACCAAGCAAGCCAGGGCCACCGACCGGCTTGACTACTGGGAAACCATCTGGGGCAAGACATACAAGGATCTGGACACGCCGGCCTACGATGGGGAAACGGTCTGGCGTGTTGAGCTGCGTTTTCATCATAGCGTTGTCCAGCAATTCGCCAGCGGATCAGCCAACAAGGAAACCGGTGAACTGATCGGAACTCGCACATTTGCTGAACTGGCTCCGCACCTGCGCGGCCTGTGGCGGTATGGTTTCGAGGCGTTCAAGCTGCTGGAGACTCCGGCCACGTACTCGCCCGCGTGGACGCTGTTTTGCTTTGATCCGTCTGTGCAGTCGGGTGCTGAGTGCCTGAGCCAGGAACATCATTACCGGCGGCACTATAAAACCGCTGGCGGTTTCAGCGGTAAAAACATCGAGCTGTTTTTGGGAAACTTCGTGTCAATCGTTGCCCGTGAACGGACCGGGGCCGGTAAAGCCTTTAAGGAACTCAAAAAATTCTCCGGCTTCCAGGTGATCGTTGACCATTTCGAGGCCAAGGGCAAAAGTGAGCGCGACATTTATTGCTGGCTGAGGGACAAGCTTCGGGAACGGCATATCAGGTATGGGGTAGCGGTCTGATGGCTATCAATAAAACGCCGGAAGGGACTTGGCTGGTTGATCTATGCCTTCCCGATGGTCACCGGCTTCGCCGTCGATTCAAAACTAAGCTTGAAGCTACCCGCTTTGAGTATTACACCATCTCCAAGACTGAACAGGGTAAACCATGGAAGTCTGAAAAGGACCGTCGCAAGCTCAATGACCTTATCAATCAGTGGTTTAAACTGCATGGGTGCAATCTACGTGATGGCTCAAGGCGGCTTACAAAGCTGCTTTACCTGTCTGAGGCACTGGGTAACCCATTGGCATCAAGGCTGACCCCTGCTGTTTTTGCGGAATATCGTGTTAAGCGGTTATCTGCTGGTATTTCTGGAAAAACATTGAATAATGAGCTGGGATATCTTCGGGCAGTTTTCAATGAATTGCATTCACTGGGTGACCTTGATTACACGAATCCTTTGGAGCGTGTTAAACCGCTCAAGCTTCAAGAACGCAGCCTGACGTTCTTAACGCCGGTTCAGGTGGATGAGCTTTTAAGTGTGATTCAAGATAGCTGTGATAATCCTCATGTCTACCCGATAACTCTGATTTGCCTGGCAACGGGTTGCCGCTGGTCTGAGGCGGAAAATCTGAGGGCTAAAAACCTGCACTCTGGCCAGATAGTTTTTGAGGGAACGAAAAGCGGTAAGGTTCGCGCGGTTCCTGTTTCCGCTTCCCTGGTAAAACAGGTTCGCGCACATTGGAAAAAGCATGGTGCTTTTACTGCCTCGTTATCCAGTTTCCGGCGTGCCTTGCATCGTTGCAGTTTTCAGTTACCTGCTGGCCAAGCTTCGCATGTTTTGCGTCACACATTTGCCAGCCACTTTGTACAGGGTGGCGGCAACCTTCTTGTACTGCAAAAAATCCTCGGCCATTCAACGCTGGCGATGACCATGCGTTACTCACATCTGGCACCGGATCACTTGCAGGAAGCTCTGGGGCTAAACCCTGTAAGTCAGATTTTAGTCAGATTTGAAGAAACAGCAGACACAAAAAAGCCGTAACCCCTGAACAATCAAGATGTTACGGCTTTGTATTTGGTGGAGCCGGGGGGATTTGAACCCCCGTCCGCCAGCACTCCGCTATCGGTTCTACATGCGTAGTCATCTCTATTAGGTTAACTCCTCACCGCCCGAGTGACAGGGTGTTTGGAGCGAGCT
>WPCI01193373.1_pt1 | contig 17206 bp, 20 predicted proteins | sample 5399871 | NCBI WGS metagenome assembly WPCI01 (sample SAMN12869469, study PRJNA574797) | sludge metagenome | isolation source: wastewater treatment of pH7 | place: China:Beijing | collected 2019-05-20 | reverse complement strand
ATTGAGCAAATGAAGCAATTAGAAGAATTGTGGATCGGGAAAAATGAAATAAAAGATGTTACTCCTCTAAGTAAGATGACACAGTTAAAACAATTACACTTACCTAACAATGAGTTAAAGGATATTACTCCATTATCAAGTTTAGTAAACTTACAAAAGCTTGATTTAGAAGCGAATTATATTTCAGACTTATCACCAGTTAGTAATTTAAAAAAATTAGTATTTCTAAGTTTTGTTGCAAATGAAATCCGTGATGTCCGACCAGTTATAGAACTAAGTAAGACGGCTTATATTAATGTCCAAAATCAAAAAGTATTTTTAGAGGAAACAGAAGTAAATAAAGAAGTAAAAGTACCTATATATGAAAAAGATGGTGAGATTTCTACGAAAATCCGTCTGAAGAGCGATAATGGTACGTATAGTAATGGTGTAGTGAAATGGAGTACACCAGGTGAGAAAGTATATGAATTTGGTGTGAAAGATCCATTCGCGGATACAGGAATCTTCTTTACAGGATCTGTTATTCAAAATGTAGTAGAAAGTAAAGACGGTAATACATCTAAAGAAGATGAGAAAACAGAAGTGGTAGAATTTAAAGATGTACCAAAGGGACATTGGTCAGAAGAAGCAATTAATTACTTAGCGAAAGAAAAATTATTTATAGGCTATGGAAATGGTGAATTTGGATTTGGTGATAACATTACTCGTGGACAAGTAGCACTTCTAATACAAAGGTATTTAAAATTAGAAAATAATCTAGAACAAAAAACGGCATTTACAGATACGAAAGGAAATATGTATGAAACGGCTATTGATGCAGTGGTTCAAGCTGGAATTATGACAGGCTATGGAAATGGTATGTTCCGTCCAGCTGGAGTATTAACTCGATATGAAATGTCAGTAGTACTACAAAGAGTATTTCAGTTAAAAGAAAATGAAAATAGTGCAGAGAATTTTAAAGATGTACCAAATGGCCATTGGGCGAAAGGATATGTGAAAGCTTTAGTGGATAATAAAATATCAAAAGGCGACGGGGAAGGGAATTTTTTAGGAGATAATTTCGTAACACGTGAACAATACGCACAGTTTTTGTATAATGCAATAAAGAAATAAAGTGAAACTTTATTCAGTGGGGGTTTTGTTCATTCCCTACTGATTAGTAGCCCTCACCAATCGGGCTGCCCGTTAATGCGGAATAAAAAATGAGGAAAATACGCTATTCTTTAATTAAAGAATAGCGTATTTTTTATGTGCAAAATGAAATAGATAGGAGTATAGACATATGAATAGCCTATTTTAAAGAAGAACCACGAAACTATATTGACAAAAAAGCGTTCTCATGTGATAATTCAATTAAATTTTTAGAATAATCAAAAAATATTCCTTTTACATAGAAAGGATTCGAACCTTATATGAATATTATGCCGGGGGTGACGAAATGTTATTTTTTCTGAAGAAATGGAATGAATTAAAAGATGTGAAATCTGAATTGGCACTTCGTGATTGGTTTTATGGTACCAAAATTAGCTTATCGCTATGTACGTCAAAAGAGCCGTTAACATTTTTAGTAAATGTTGAGGGAAGAGATAAAGGGCTATTTTCGGAAGAAGATTTTATTGTCGTAAATTGCATGTGCGAGTCAGTATTTGAAAATGAAGAAAAACCAGCTGCAGAGTCATTTATGCATGCGGATATTTATAAAAAAAGTAGTGCAGGATGTATTTTACAAGTGCAGACTGTAGATAGTCATTTAATATCAGAGTTATATGGGGAAGAAGGAGAAGTAACGTTCGATAAACGCAGTGTGGAGCGTGTTTTCGGAAAAGAAGGTATAACAGAAATGACAATTCCAATTGTAGAAGATGAAAAAAAATTCGCTGATTTATTAGAAAGCAATGTTCCGAATTTCATTGAAGGTGGAGGAGTAGTTCTTGTTCATAATTACGGCATGATTGTGTGGGGAAAAACGCCAGAAGAAGCGAAAAAATGGCTAGAGGGTATAGAATATTTAATGAACTATCATGTAAAGTTATTAATGATTAAGGGTGCAAGGAGCTCTGTTATATAAAAATGGATGTGATATGGCTACAAGTTAATAAACAAATGAAAGCGTTTTAAAAATAATTTCACTCATAAAATATAGGTCTCCTTATTATATATAGATTACATGTTGACATGTAAGGAGGAACATATTTTGCGAGTTAAATATCATTTTCTGCCAAAGCAGCAAGTAACATTTTGCAAGATAAATGATTCTGGTGAAGAGGCACTGCAAATGATGAACGAAACGGGATTTCGAGCCATCCCGGTATTAGCAGAAGATGAGAAGAAATTCACGGGGATTATTTATAAAGTAGATTTATTGGAAAAAAATGCAATAGCGGATTAGAGCATGTAAGTGCAGGGGATATGCTTGATGATTCCAATGCATTTATTTTTGAAAAGGATTCATTCTTCAGAGCTTTTTATGTAATTCGTCGGCTTCCGTTTTTAGCCGTGCTAAATGATTATAATGAATTTGTCGGTATGTTAACGCATTCGAATATATTTGATGTTATTGAAGATTCATTTGGTATGCGAACAGGTGGTTATATATTAACAATTGCAACACAAGATTGTAAGGGAACGATTAAAGAGCTTGGGACATTGTTAAAAGCATATAATATCGGTGGCCTATTTACGTTAGATAACGGTGATCAATATATCCGCCGCGTTATTGTAAATATATCAGATGAGTTAGATGAAACAAGATTAAAGCAATTAATCGGAAAAATAGAGAAAAAAGGATTCAGAGTGAGTCATGTAGATTATATTTAAGTTAAAAAAAGTACCTATCTGTTATATATAGATAGGTACTTTTTTGTCCCGCCATTTGTGGGCAGTAAAATCCGCGCCTCAAAATTCAGCGCAAGTAAAGAAGTTAAGTGGGGGGACGGATTGCCCATAAAAGCCCAATTGGTGAGGGCTGATTAAAGTTTTACTTTATGTGAGTAATGAACTTTATTTTGAAACAGGAGGCGGGGATAATGCTAGATCAGATAAGAAAATAAAGTCTGCATGCTCACGAATTTTAGGGATAGAAGTTTCAATAACGCGTGATGTAATTTCACCTGGAGGGCCCACATGCCCGATAGCTACCATAATAGGTTTTTCTTGAATTTTTTTGATGAGTAATTGGGCTTGTTTTGAAATATGTCCTGCTGTATACACATCATCAAAAAATAGTTGGTTTTCAATAATAGGAACTCCTAATTCTTTTCCGATTTTTGGGACGACACTATTAGGATTCGTTTTACTATCTAAGTAAAATAAACCGTGTTTTTTACAAGCAGCAAGTATAAGGCGAACAATTCTTTCATCCGCTGTTACTTTTGACCCCATATGATTGTTCATTCCAATTGCATGCGGTACTTCTTGAATCGCTTGTTCAAGTCGGTTGTTTATTTCTTCATCGCTTAAATCAGTTGTAATTGCTTTCGGCCCAAGCCATTCTTTTTTACCTTTTATAGGTTCCATTGGCATATGTATAATAACTTCATGGCCTTTCTTATGGGCAGCTATTGCATCTTCTTTTGTGGAAGGAAGAAAAGGCATAATAGCAACAGTGAGTGGAATGGGAAGTGATAACATTTGATTAGTCCCCTTCATATTATTTCCGAAATCATCAATGACAATAGCAACTTTATTCGTATGAGCGTTTGCTTGAATAGGAAATAAGAAGGACGGTAAAAACAAAACAATGATGAATAATGCAATCGTATATTTTCGCATATAAATATTTCCTTTCTATTGTTATCCCGCTATTTGTGGGGAGTAAGACTCCCACCTCAACATTGGGCTGGATAGGTGGGAGATTCACTGCCTACCCGATTGGTGAATGCTAATAATCAGTGGGGGCTGAACAAAAAACACTGATTAAAGTTTCACTTTATCAATCATCATTATGTTTTGCTTTTTTATATAAATTAAACAAAAAATGTCGAAGAAAAGTAGGTGGAAAATTAAGAATCCACGGTTTACGTAGCATTTATAAAAAAACAAGATGAAAAAAATGTCTATTATTGCGAATGTATTTACAAAGATAGAATAATTTGTAATAATTCTCAAAGTGAGGGTAAAGATTTGTAAATTACAGGGAGAAAATGTTAAAATTTCTGATTCTTCAAATTTGCATATGATTAAGTAGTTAAAAAAGTCAATGGAGAAGTGAAGTTAAGAGCATGGAAGTATAATAAGGGGGATATGGATGTTTACTGTAAAAAGGAAGTACACATTAGAAAAGCTTTCACGTGATATTCATATGAAACGTGAAGAAATGATTCAACTAGGATTAACAAGTGGGCTAAATAGTAGGGAGACAATTCAAGTTAGTCAAGAATTGGACAAGCTTATTTTACAATATCAATGTTATAAAGAAAAACAAACACCGAAATGGTTTTCAATTATAAAAATACCTATTTTCCAAATCGGGTATGAAGGAAAATCAAATAATTTTTGGCGAATGCTTGTGGCTGGTTTTATGAAATAAGTATAATTACCCTTATAGGATAAGGATAATTATACTATGTGTAACGGAATTTCGATATGAACTGCTGTTCCTTCGTTTTCTGTACTGTCAATAAAAATATGCCCATTATACATCTCTACAATTCGTTTACATATGACAAGTCCAAGACCTGTTCCAGTATCTTTATTAGTAAAGAACGGATGAAAGAGGTGTTTTTGAATATGTTGCGGAATCCCTTTTCCAGTATCTATAATCTGCAATTGTGCGTGTGTTTCATTGTTTTTTACTACAATGGTTAGTGTATCACTAGAAGTCATGGCCTCAATTGCATTTTTTGTAATGTTTAAAACCACTTGTTTCATATGGTCTTTCGAACAACGGATATGAACAGGATGGTCTGGCAAATGTAAATGGAATACAATGTTATGTAAATTCGCCTCAGATTGAATAATTAATGCTACCTCATTTAGAATTTTTCTTACATCATACGTTTGTTCGATGATGGCGGTTGGCTTTCCGAGAATAAGAAATTCACTTACAATTTCATTGATTCGCTCTATTTCTTGTTCAATTACGGAAAAGTAGAACTGATCTTGCTCATCTTTATATTTCTCTTTTAATAGAGCGACGAGTCCTTTAATTCCAGTAAGAGGATTACGGATTTCGTGTGCTGTACTCGCTGCAAAAGTTCCAACTAATTCAATTTTTTGTAGTTCATTTTGTTGCCTTTCAATTTTTGTTTGACGTTTTAACAACATATATTGAGCAAGTAAAAATAAAATAGACATTAAAAATAAAGTAGCTATACACTCTATTGCAACCCACTGGTATAAGGTTTTTTGATGAATAGGTAATGGAGAAACAGAGACCTTCCAATTTAATCTTTGGAGTGGGGTAGTAAGCATATTAGAATGCGTATCACTTGTGTCGTTATTATCATCGGTTAGAAAAACTACATCATGTTTATCAGTTACCTCAAAATGGTATTGTGGTTTAATGGCATTTAAAGAAGATGAAATGTAATCAAAGCGTAAACTAGCTAATAATAATCCTGAGAGCTCCTTCTGTTTATTAAATATGGGGGCAGCAATCATAATAGCTTTATGTCCAAGAACTCGATCAGTAATGACTGATGATACAGTGGTTTTTTTAGTTTGGAGCGCGTCTTGAATATATTTACGGTCTGAAACATCTATAGGCTTTGATTCATCTTCAGATGCGATTGTAATGACTCCTTCTGGTGTAGCGTAATATAGACCAGAAAAGCGTGCATCGTTTCCATCTGTATCATGTACAATTTGTTTAATACCATTTATATTACCAGTCTCGGTGCCTACAACTTTTGCAAGCATGTCTAAAGCAGAAATTGCTTCACCAAGATGATGATCCAAATAATCTCTATATAAAAAGAGAACTGTATGAGCAGATAATTTGTTTTCCTGTTTCATTTTATATGTATGATACGAATAAAATGTAGCACCAATCCCTATTGTCGGTAGGATAACAAGCAATATATATACAATTATGCTTTGGAATTTGACTTTCAAATGTGGTACTCCTTCTTTTTTTATTATCATTATATATAAACTATGTTAAAATTGTCATGTTTTTATTCAAGAATGATCCTTAATATATTAGGGGAGAGGAAATGGATGAGTGAATGCTCATTCGGAATTCACAGGAAGTATGAACTGGCATTTTCTTTTTATTGCTGAGAATTTAAGTGAAGGGTTGAAAGTTGTATGACATCAAATAATGAACGAGAAGATATTTCTCAATCTTTAAAAGTATTTATTGCATTATCTCGTGTACATCGTTCTGTTATGGATACTACAAATAAATCTATACAAAGTAACGGGTTAAATCCAACTGAATTTGCTGTATTAGAACTGCTATATCATAAAGGCGGTCAACCACTTCAGCAAATTGGTGAGCGTATTTTAATAGCTAGTGGCAGCATTACATATGTTGTAGATAAGCTGGAGAAAAAGGGATTAGTAAAGAGAATTCCATGTCCGAATGACAGACGTGTTATTTACGCGCAATTAACTGAGTCTGGCGAGAACTTTATTGCTTCTATTTTTCCGGGGCATGAGAAAGTTATACATCAGTCTTTTGAAATGTTAACGAAAGATGAAAAAGATGAATTACTTGATTTATTAAAAAAAATTGGGAAGTATGAAAAATAATATGTTCCAAAGGAGCTTTGGATAAATAAATCCAAGGCTTTTTTATTTGTAATGAGCTCAGGGCAATCACTGCCGAAATTTGTTGAAAATTAAGAGGGAATTCAAGAATACGTATTGAATTATAATAAAGGTATGTAATGGAGAGGAGGCTCGTTCATGTCATTTAAAGACTATGAATATAAACGCCCAAATATTGAAGAGTTAAAAGAGAAATTTACTGTTGCTTTAGAGAAGTTTGATAACGCAAAAACTGTAGAAGAACAAAAACAAGTCATTCATTCAATTAATGAGATTCGCAACGATTTTGGTACAATGGGAAACCTTTGTTACATTCGCCATTCTGTTGATACGACGGATACTTTTTATAAGGAGGAGCAGGATTTCTTTGATGAATTCTCTCCAGTTGTACAAGGATATGGTACAAAATATTATAAGGCACTCATTAATTCTCCATTTCGTGAAGAATTAGAGGCGTATTATGGAAAACAATTATTTGCTCTAGCAGAATGTGATTTAAAAACATATTCAGATGAAGTCGTGAAAGATTTACAATTAGAAAATAAATTATCATCGCAATATACACAGTTATTAGCATCTGCAAAAATTGACTTTGCTGGAGAAGAAAGAACGTTATCGCAACTGATTCCGTTTATGCAAGGAAAAGAAAGAAGCGAACGTAAAGCAGCAAGTGAAGCATACTACGGATTTTTAGCTGGAAATGAGGAAGAACTAGATCGTATTTATGATGAGCTTGTTAAAGTGAGAACGAAAATCGCAAAATCTTTAGGTTTCAAAAACTTTGTTGAACTTGGATATGCAAGAATGTACCGTACAGATTATAATGCGGAGATGGTGGCTAATTACCGTCAGCAAGTGCTAGATTATATCGTTCCCGTTACAACGGAATTAAGAAAGCGACAACAAGCACGTATCGGTGTAGAGAAGTTAGCTTATTACGACGAAAACTTTGAGTTTGCTACAGGTAACCCAACTCCAAAAGGAGATGCGGATTGGATTGTTGATCATGGAAAGACAATGTATAAAGAGTTATCGGCTGAAACAGATGAATTTTTCAATTTCATGCTAGATAATGATTTATTAGATTTAGTTGCGAAAAAAGGAAAAGCTGGTGGCGGATATTGTACATATATTGAGAATTATAAAGCGCCATTTATTTTCTCAAACTTCAATGGAACATCTGGTGACATTGATGTATTAACACATGAAGCAGGTCATGCTTTCCAAGTATATGAAAGTCGTAAATTTGAAATTCCAGAATATAATTGGCCAACATATGAGGCGTGTGAAATCCACTCTATGAGTATGGAATTCTTTACATGGCCATGGATGAAGCTATTCTTTGAAGAAGATGCAGATAAATATTACTTCTCTCACTTAAGTTCAGCACTTCTGTTTTTACCTTATGGTGTATCTGTTGATGAATATCAACATTATGTATATGAAAATCCTGAAGCATCACCTGAAGAGCGTAAGACAGCATGGCGTAACATAGAGAAGAAATATTTACCACATCGTGATTATGAGGAGAATGATTATTTAGAGCGTGGTGGTTTTTGGCAACGTCAAGGGCATATTTATAGCTCACCGTTCTATTATATTGATTACACGCTTGCTCAAATTTGTGCGCTACAATTTTGGAAACGTGCAAGAGATAATAGACAAGAGGCGTGGGAAGATTATGTGAATCTGTGCCAACAAGGTGGAAGTAAATCGTTCTTAGAATTAGTAGAGGTTGCAAATTTAACATCACCATTTGCTGAAGGCTGTGTGAAAAGTGTTATTACAGAAATTGAAGCATGGTTACATGCGATTGACGACACAAAATTGTAAAAAACATGCGCTTTTTTTCACATGTTTAACATCGACATAATGGGAAAATGATGAGATAATAAAAGAAAATTCAGAATACTAAAGAGGTGTTTCTAATAAGGAGCACCTCTTTTCACCAACAAAAGGGGGGAACAAGTATGCTTCAATCTAATATGGATGTAAGTTTAGAAAGTTTAGTAAATTCATTACAGGCTACTCGAAGCACGCTATTATCAGAAATTGAAATGTTAAATGACACAGAAGTGAATGTAAAGCCACGCCGTGATAAATGGAGTATTATTCAAATTTTACACCACTTGCATTTAGTTGAACAATCTGTCACGTCTGCCCTTGTATATGCTTTACAAAAAAATGAAAGAAACATGACTCCATTTAAAGACCTCCAACTTACGCTTGATCGCACACATAAACGAGAAGCTCCTCAGCAAATGCAACCAACAGAAACTTTAATGAAAAAACAGCAAGGAATTCAATTGCTAGAACATTCACGCAAAGAACTATTACACGCGCTTCATAGTGTTATAGATGAAAAAGATTTATTTGAAAATGGATTAAAGCATCCTGTTTTTAATGATCTGAATTTGTATCAATGGGTTCAATTTCTTGATTTGCATGAACAAAGACATCTTACGCAGTTAAAAGAGGCGAAACATGCAATTTTGCAACGCTAAAGTGGAAGAAGTGGGAAACCACTTCTTTTTTGATACGTGCATAGTTTTCTTTCTTATTTTGGAATACTACATGGAGAAATAAGAAAGAAAAGAAGGAGTTGAAAAAAACATGTCTAAGAAGAAGCGAGAAGAAGAGCGCGCCTGGAAAGCACGTAAAAAAAATCAACAACCGCACGGAAAAGTGAAAGCTTTTGCTGAATTAGTTGAAGGAACAGAAAAAACGTGATGAGTATTTCATCACGTTTTTTGTATGAGTGGAAAAGTTAATAAAAAGGTTGTACCGATTCCTTTTTCACTTATAATATCAATTTTTCCATTCATAGCTTGAACAACACTGAATACGACCATCATTCCAAGTCCAGTACCTTTTTCTTTCGTTGAATAAAAGGGCGAACCAAGACGTTTTACTTGTTCTGAATCCATACCGACTCCTGTATCTTTTATATATAACTGAATATGCTTATGATCAGGAACTAATGTGAAATAAAGATCACCGCCTTTTGGCATAGCCTCAATGCAATTTTTTAAAATATTTAATAAACATTGATTTAGTTTTTGCTTTTCTCCAGCGATAAAAAAAGAAGTGCTTTGCTTTATATAATGAGTACGTACATTTGTTAAATTAGCAAGCGGTGTAATTAGCGACAATGCATGGAGTAATTCTTCTTCTAACTGTAATATTTGTTCTTTTTCAATGCTTGGTTTAGCAAAGGTTAAATAATCTGTAAGAACATGATTTGCTTGTTCGATGCCATTAATGGCAATGTCGATATATAATTTTCGTTCCTGCTCAGTGCATGTATCTGATTGTAACAGTTGTAAAAAACCTTTCGTTGAAGTTAATGGATTGCGAATTTCATGAGAGATAGACGCTGCCATTTCACCAATTAAATGAAACTTTTCAGCATTTATAAGTTCATTTTGGAGACGAACTTGAGTTTGTAATATGTGTAGTAAATATAAAATTAGAATCGTACCAAGCATTGAACATAATTCATACACAATAATATGCGGTATATAATCAGTCTTATTTGTAACCTTTGAAAGGAAGAAGGGTATCCAACTAAATCCGTATGTGAGACTGTAGATAATAGCAAGTGTTATTTTTATACGATTAGAAGTTCGATTGAAAAATTTATATGTTAATAATAGAACAATAAATAGAAGAACAGAACCGATAAGAGATGGGAAAACACCTACCCCACCTAATAATAAGCGATATATGTTTAATACAACTAAGATAGAACCACCAGCAATAGGCCCTCCCGTTAATGTACCGACAATTAATACAATATGGCGCATATCAAATTGAAAACCATTATTTGTTTTTGCTGCAAATGTAATACAGAGTACGGTAGCGAGGCAACAGAGTACAATGAATATAGCTGAATTTAATTTAGGAGAGCGTTTCCCTTTTTGATTCCAAAATAAATGATATACGAGCATTGTAATCAGGATGAATAATATATTTAAAAAGAGATAAATAATAAAGGATTTCAGTGGGATGCCTCCTCTCTTCTTATATTAAATTAATCATACTATAAAATGAAAGAAATGAAATAATAAATAGCGGAAAAATCAGAAATTTTTACGCTAGTATACAATATGTTACAATAAGCTATGTCAATGAAAGAAGAAATTCCGTGCACTGCGCGGGAGAGGTTCGCGAACTCCCTCTATAAAAAACTATGGAAACAACAATATCCTTAGGTATTGTTTTGTTTTTTTATTGTGACAGTTCAAGAACGTTCTTTCTTCTTATTTATAGTAGAGAAGGAGAATGAGTGAAATGAAAAAAGAAAAAGCAGTTGTTGTTTTTAGTGGAGGACAAGATAGTACGACATGTTTATTTTGGGCAATAGAGCAGTTTGCAGAGGTAGAAGCTGTAACGTTTAATTACAATCAACGTCATAAGCTAGAAATTGATTGTGCAGCGGAAATTGCAAAAGAACTAGGAATAAAGCATACGGTACTAGATATGAGTCTATTAAATCAACTTGCTCCAAATGCGTTAACGAGAACGGATATGGAGATTACACATGAAGAAGGTGAATTGCCATCGACATTTGTAGATGGACGAAATTTACTCTTCTTATCATTTGCTGCTGTATTAGCAAAACAAGTTGGAGCACGTCATATTGTAACGGGTGTATGTGAAACTGATTTCAGTGGTTATCCAGACTGCCGTGACGTGTTTGTGAAATCGTTAAATGTTACTTTAAATTTATCTATGGATTACCCGTTTGTCATTCACACGCCACTTATGTGGATTGATAAGGCTGAAACATGGAAATTATCAGATGAACTTGGAGCATTTGAGTTTGTTCGAGAAAAAACATTAACATGTTATAACGGAATCATTGGTGATGGTTGCGGTGAATGTCCAGCATGTCAACTTCGTAAAGCAGGATTAGATACGTACCTACAAGAACGCGAAGGAGCGAACAACTAATGGATAACTTTTTTGGATTTCGCATCGTAGAGAATTTGCAAAAAATGGACAAGGATATTCAGCGTAAACAACTCAAATACCATAATAAAAGAGTAATGGTCAGCAAGGAATTTACATTTGATGCAGCACACCATTTACACTGTTATGAAGGGAAATGTAAAAACTTACATGGTCACACATATAAAGTTGTATTTGGAATTAGTGGATATGTAAATGAAATAGGTCTTGCAATTGACTTTGGAGATATAAAAGAAATTTGGAAGAATGAAATAGAAATTTATCTAGATCATCGTTATTTAAACGAAACGTTACCTGCAATGAATACGACTGCTGAAAATATGGTCGTTTGGATTTATGAAAAGATGGCAGAAGCACTAACAAAAGAAAATCGAGTGAACGAATATAAAGGAGCTCGCGTTGAATTTGTTCGTTTATTTGAGACGCCGACTAGTTATGCGGAAGTAAGACGGGAGTGGATGCTTGATGAGTAAAATCCCTGTCTTAGAAATATTCGGTCCGACTATTCAAGGTGAAGGAATGGTTGTAGGGCAAAAGACAATGTTTATCCGTACAGCTGGTTGTGATTATAGCTGTGCTTGGTGTGATTCTGCTTTTACGTGGGATGGATCAGCTAAAGATCAAATTAGACAGATGACACCAGAAGATATTTGGGATGAGCTTGTTGCAATTGGAGGAGAAAATTTTTCTCATGTTACGATTTCAGGTGGAAATCCGGCATTATTGAAAAATATTGAGTTTCTTCTTTCTATATTAAAAGAAAATGGAATGCGAACGGCAATTGAAACGCAAGGGAGTAAATGGCAAGATTGGTTACTTCAAATTGATGAGATAACAATTTCTCCAAAACCACCAAGTTCAACGATGAAAACAGATTTTCAGAGGTTAGATGCTATTATTCAGAAACTAGCAGGAAAAGATATTAGTTTAAAAGTAGTAGTATTCGATGATCATGATTTTGAATATGCAGTTAAGATGCACGAACGTTATCCAAAGGTACCATTTTTCTTACAAGTAGGAAACGATGATACAAAAACAGTGGATGATGCGATGCTTATAAAAAAATTATTAGATAAGTATGAATGGCTGATTGATAAAGCTGTAAATTGTAAAGAGATGAATGATGCAAAAGTATTGCCTCAGCTTCATGCGTTAGTATGGGGAAATAAGCGCGGCGTATAACGAGAAGGGATGTTTAAAATGACAGGAAGATTAGATGAAGATTTAAAAGATGTAACATTACTAGGGAATCAAAATACAAAATATTTATTTGAATATAGCCCAGAAATATTAGAGGTATTTGATAATAATCATCCAAACCGTGATTATTTTGTAAAATTCAATTGTCCTGAATTTACAAGTTTATGCCCGAAAACAGGACAACCAGATTTTGCAACAATTTATATTAGCTATATTCCAGAGCAAAAAATGGTAGAGAGTAAATCTTTAAAGTTGTATTTATTTAGTTTCCGCAATCATGGTGATTTCCATGAAGATTGCATGAACGTTATTATGAACGATTTAATTAAATTAATGGATCCACGTTATATTGAGGTATGGGGGAAATTCACACCACGTGGTGGCATTTCAATTGATCCATACTGTAACTACGGGCGCCCAGGGACGAAGTATGAACAAATGGCTGATTACCGCATGATGAACCACGATCTATATCCGGAAACAATTGATAATCGTTAATAGAAAGAAAGGGCCTGTATAGTATACAGGCCCTTTCTTTCTATTATATTATGCATTTTGATTAATGACAGTATAGTTTTTATGACTTACAACTGTAAGAGGTTCCATATCTAGTTCTCTAAAATTCTTCATAATTGTTATATCAACAATAACAGAGTTTTGATTTACTTTTTGAACACGGCCTTGCATTCCACCTTTAAATTCGATGATATCTCCAGTTTCTGCGATCTGCATAAGCAACTCTCCTTGTTACAGTTTTCCCAAAAAAAGAATAAATTTGGGTTTTTTTATTTCCTCCTATTTTGAACCATATTTCCTACTTTGTAAATGTTTCCAAAGTAAAAATTCGAAAAATATTCACTTTTTGTAAGAAAATATGTAGAAAATCCATGTTTTTTGAAAAAAATAGCAAAAATGCGAGAATCTTTATATCGAGGTATAATGAAAAAGTAGAATAACCTGCTGAAGTGGGAGAAATTAGAGGCGGTAAAATGATGTTTGAATTTGTGGGGAGTGTTATAGCTTTAATTTTATTTTTATTTTCTTATATGCATTTAAAAAAGATTCGTCAATATGATACGAGTACATATTTTGATGGGATGGATGGTATCCATGCTTCGATAACACATGATAGTGGTGGGGAGATGTAAAGGTATATAACTTTATTTTCTTGCGTGGTATGATGTTTAGAACTAGTGCATAATAGAGTTCATAAGTGATGAATGGAGAGTGAAAAGAATGAAGATTTCTTTTATTCGTCATGGTCGCTTAGATTGTACTATAGAACCAATGACGGTTACATCCTTTCATGAATGGATAAAAGGATATGACTTACATACTATAACAGAAAAACAACCTATACCATTGGAAACAAGAGAAGCGGTTGAAGTAGCGAAATTGATTGTAACGAGTGATCAAAAGTGTGCTGTACAGTCAGCAGCTGAATTAATGGATTCTTTATCTTTTATACAAAATTCTCTTTTTAGGGAAGCGGCAGTTCCGGCGAGCTTTTATGCGCCAAAATGGTTGAAGTGTAAACTTAACGTATGGATGTGTATTGGACGAGCATTATGGATACTTGGTTACCATAAAAATGTTGAATCTTATAAGGAAGTAAGAGAGAGGGCAAGGCAAGCAGCTTACGTATTACATCGTTATGCTCTCGTACATGGAAGTATTGCTCTTGTAGGTCATAATTATTTTAATTCGATGATTGGAACGGAGCTGAGGGCAATGGGATGGTCTGGTTCGCCTATTTTGCATAGAAAGCCATGGGGATGTACAACATATACGTTTCACGAGGCGATGGATGGAAATATATTAAATACGAATTTAACATAAAAGCACACGATTTATATAAATCGTGTGCTTTCTTTTTAAGATACAGAAATTTTGACGTTTAATGGTTTTACGAGATGAGCATAAGGTTCGCCTACTAGCATAACAATTTCATCTTTTTTATAACCTAACTTTTCGTATAGTGAATAGGCGCGTGTGTTTTCTAAATTAACAAGTAAAGCGATTTTTTCATGCCCTTTTTCAGTTGCATAGATTTCGGCAGCTTCAATTAATTTAGAACCGATACCTTTTCCGCCGTGTGCACTTGAAACTGATAGTGTATCAATGTAATACTCATCAAGCTCAGCTTCTTTTTCTAACGTAATTGATTCATCTTTATGTAATTCTCTTAAGTGATGTACAATTGGTGCGTCAAGCTGTGTTGCTTCACTACCGTGATAAGCGACAATAACTCCAACTGCACTCTCGTCTTGTTCATAGACAAAACAGTTTTCGTAGCTCAGACGGTTATTTTCTTTTGAGAACCATGTCTCAAGTCCTAGTAATACTTCTGCTTCATCTGTGCTACCTGTGATTTTTTCAGCAATTTCATGCAGAGCATTATACAATAAAGGAGCTATTGCCATTGCATCTGTCTTTTTTGCTTTCCGAATCATAGTATCCCTCCTAGTTCTATTTGTATATTGTAGCATAGTGGTATGGAACTTTGCATAATTGAATGCCGAAATGTTTGATATAGAGAAGTAGCTATGTTAGTATATGATATTTAGTGGACATATAGTAAAACGATATTGTTTGCGAAATAACGAAAATAAAATCATGGCATAACAACGAGATAAAGTGAAACGTTAATCAGTAAGATTTTTTGTTCATTCCACGACTGATTAGTAGTCAACACCAATCGCACTACCTGCAAATAGCGGGATAAATTTACAGTTGTTGACCTATAGAATATACGATAAAATAAAATATTGCAGAGAGGTGAAATACATGGATAAAGAATTAGCAAATACAATTTTAGATCAGCTAAAAAATGGTGAAATAAAGGAGTATGTTGTTACGAAAGATGTATTTTATACGTTCAGAGAAGTTGTTGTAAATAGAGAAGACTTTAAGCATTTCATTGGTAACGCACAGCGAGGCGGGCAAGTGATTTATACATATTCAGAAACGCCACGTTCATAAAGAGGAATTTTGATCAGCAGGGCATCTCTCACTGATTAGTAGCCTTTCACCAATCGGACGTTTAATGCGGGATAAATAAAAGATAAAGGAGAGGGGAATTATGGGCGATTTTAAACAAGGCATTTTACCACATTGGGATTATATGTGGAAAGATAGAGCCGGCAATCGATTTATGGGAATGGTTATGTATCCAGAGAAACGAAAATGTTCAGCAAAAATGCTTCAGAAAATAAAAAGAGCATATGAAGAAGCAGTAGAAATTAAAGTAACTGTACAAGTTCGACATACATATCAGTACGTAGAAGGAATGATTGTATACTTTGATGAAGAGGCTCCGGTATGTACAATGATTGATAAAGATGAAAATCCGCATCATATATTTGTAAAAGATATTTTGCGCATTGAGCACTCTGAATAAACTTTTCATAAATAAATTGAAGTTCCATAATAATAATCTTTTTCTATAATAGTTATCTTTTAGTATGTAACGAGAAACGAAAGTATATGTATAATATATTTAATAAGGTAAATTTGATAAATGTAATCGTTTTTTAGAGCAGATTATAGTTTCATATCTGTTCTTTTTTGCGTGATGCTGGAGAAATATATTTCTTCAGCATCTACCGTTTTATGACAAAATATATTGTTAACTTTTTTAAAAATAAGGTTAAATTCGTTGACAACTTTTTTGAAAAGCACTTTATTGACATGAGTTTTAGAATGTTGTTTCATAGTCATTGTATTGAAAAAAAACGGCTATCATGTCGAAAAGTAAAAGTTAAAAAAAGAAAGAATTTATACATATATCTTGTGTCTTATTTTGAAACGTAATACAATATATAGAGAAATCAAGAACAACATATAGAGAATATAGATTTGAGAGGGAGGGTCGGAAATGTTAGTTGCATATGATTCTATGACAGGAAACGTGAAGCGTTTCATTCACAAATTAAATATGCCGGCCGTTCAAATTGATGAAGATCTAGTAATAGATGAAGACTTTATTCTTATTACGTATACAACAGGTTTTGGCAATGTACCAGAACGTGTTTTAGACTTTTTAGAGCGCAATAATGAAAAATTAAAAGGCGTATCTGCAAGCGGCAATCGTAACTGGGGAGACATGTTCGGTGCAAGTGCTGACAAGATTTCTACTAAATATGAAGTGCCTATTGTATCAAAATTTGAGTTATCTGGAACAAATAACGATGTAGAATATTTTAAGGAAAGGGTGCGGGAGATTGCGACACATTGAACTGAATAATGAAATCACGCAAATGCAGGACGGTTTTTATCAGCTTCATAAAGATAAAGAGGCATTAGAAGTCTTTATGGA
>WPCI01024481.1_pt1 | contig 17209 bp, 18 predicted proteins | sample 5399871 | NCBI WGS metagenome assembly WPCI01 (sample SAMN12869469, study PRJNA574797) | sludge metagenome | isolation source: wastewater treatment of pH7 | place: China:Beijing | collected 2019-05-20 | reverse complement strand
ACATGTTGGATATTTTTTCGCAACTGAAACCCATCTTCCACCAATGCAAGTAAATATGATTTCGTATATTTCCTATCATTGATTTGATAATGTACATCAAATATGCACATTTGATCCCGCCCTCCCTTATCAGTTGAGAGTTTTTTACACTTCTTGATTCTTACGTTTTCTAAATGCGTAAACAGCTAGGATGCTACCAAGAACGACAAATGTAACACCAATCCATTTCCAATATGGATTTTCAGCTTTGCCGCCTGTTGTTGGTAAATGACTTTCTACTTTCTTAGGTTGTTCTTTCATCGGTTGTGGTTGTTTTACAATGTGTTGTGGTTTCTCTGGTGTTGGTACAGGTTTTTCAATGACCTGTGGTGTTTGTGGCTTCTCTGGTTGTGGTTTTGGTTGTTCTGGCTGTGGTTGTTCCAGTTGCTCTGGTTGTGGCGTTTCTGGTGTTGGTGGAACTTCTTTTTTCTTATCTTGTACTGTGTGTTTGATAATCTCGCCATCCACTTTAATTTCGAAAGAGAATGTCTCTTCATTGATTAAGAATCCTTCCGGTGCGAGCGTTTCTTTATATGTGTACTTTCCTACTGAGAGTTTCTCAAATTTTGCAATACCTTGCTCGTTTGTTTTGCCTTTGACTACTAAAGCGCCTTGCTCATCGTAAATGGTGAACTCTGCACCTGGCAATTTGTCATTCCCATCCGCTACATCTACTTTTGTGATTTCAATTGTTCCTTTTGCTTGTGTGTTTTTTGCAATTAATTCGATTTTCTTTCCATTTTCATTAATGCTGAAAGGAATTGGTTCTTTAGCTAGGATGTAGCCCGATGGAGAAGATTTTTCCATAAATTGATACTCCCCATACTTCAAATTATCAACTTTAATTAGGCCATCTTTATCCGTTGTGTACTCATGTATTGCATTCCCTTTTGCATCCGCAAGGATAAATACTGCGCCTTCTAATTTCTTTTTACCATCTTGATCTACTTTCAAAAGCTGTACATTTCCTTTGATTTGTACGTTTTTCATTTCAACTACAACAACTTCACCTGTTTCACTTCAAAAGACTTTTGAGTGGAGTCTAACACATATCCTACAGGTGCTTTTACTTCTTTGATGGTATACGTCCCTAGCTCTAAGTTACCTAGTTCAGCTACACCGTTTTTATCTACTGTAATCGTTCCCATAACTTCTTGGTTGCTATTTAAGACTTCAAACACTGCACCTGGAAGTGGCTTTTTGTTCTCATCTACTTTCATTACTTTGATTGAACCATTTGCTTTCCAGTACACTTGTAAGTCTGTACTTACTTGCTCTGTACTACGTTCTAACAAAACTGTTGCATCCTGAATGGTTTCAGTTCCCTTATATGCAATCGCATTGTAATTCGTTAGATTTGAAACAACTTTTAAGGATAGTTCGTTACTCTTAGAGGATTTCGGTACTTGAATACAGAATTTTTCTCCTATCTGGAACATTTCTTTGGATTCACCTTGTTCTGTGACAACACGTGTACCTTGTGGTGCATTGTTCATTTGTACCTTGAAAGTACCTTTCTTCGCGTTTATTTGTACTGCATATGTTGTAGTTTCAAAATATTCGCCGTTTAGCTGTGCTTCTTTCTTATCTGTTGGAACTACATTCATGTATACATCTTGTGTGTCTTGACTCTGATCTGCTGCATGAATGATTGCTTTCGTTGCTTTTTCAACAGCTGCATCTTTAAATTGTAATTCTGCTGTATTGATTTGCCCCAATGAATTCCATAAGGCCAGCTGTGTTGAATAATGCGCCTGTTCCCAAGTGGAAACCCCTAATTCTTCTGGACTCTTTTGCGGGTATCCGTTTAATAAAACACGATACACAATATCATTTGTTCGTCCACTCTCAGGAAGGTCTGAACCATTTGGGAACTTCAATCCATAGACCAGGCAATAGGCAACTTGACCCTTCGAATTTTTCAAAAATTCAGTACGTATATCTTTCCTAAACTGTGGAAAATACGCCCACTTCATCTCATACTTTTCATGATTGATGACCTCGGCACTTGCTTTATTAAGCGGTATGAAGAATCTCATGAGCAGTAAGAATATACTCATGACGAGTAGTAATGCTTAATAGGATCGTTTCAAAATTATTTTTACAGCTCCTTTAGTAGTATCAAGTTTTCAAAGAACACTTTAGTATCCAACTAAATAAACTTAATATTCTGTATTTTTTCAAGAAAAAAACTTTATTATTTAGTGCTTTTTCAAAATTAATTAACTATCCCATCACATATCTTTACAAATGTACTGTAGAATAGGTACTGTTCTACTTATAAAGTTATTTCTTATACAAAATGTAGAAGATGTTTTAAAAAGGCATACTCATATAATTCTTGCCCGGTAGTATGTTGGAATAAATAATTCTTCTACTGGCAAATTAAAATAGTTCGCAATTATTTTAGCACGTTCGGCATTCGTACTTTTTTTTGTACATTCGATTTCTTGCAAAACTCCTTTTTTAATATTTAGATCTTTTGCAATTTCACCAATTGAAATTGCATGCTCTTCACGAATTTTTCTAAAAACCGTAGATCGATTGTTGTTATACATTTGTTTCACCTCCTTATTTTCATTATAGAACGCTTAAAGCTGACAGTCAACAAAAAAATATAAAAATTTTATACTTTTTTATAATAATTTTATATACTAGAGAGGAGAACTTAAATGAATAATTTTGGACAAAACTTAAAGAAACTCAGAGGAATGAGAGCTATGAGTAGAAAAGACTTAGCTAATGAATTGGATATTCCATATGTAACTTTAACAACTTGGGAAAGCGGAAGTAGAATACCTAATAGCGATAAATTGGTTCCAATTGCAAACTTTTTTGGGGTAAGTGTATCAGATTTGGTAGAAAAGACAATAAATAACGATGAAATCTTAGATATGTACCATAAATCAAACGGGGATTGTGAAGATCCTATTAAACGCTTAACTACTGCACTTTATGAAAAATATAAAAGCGTACCGGATCAATATAAAGCTGAAATTGAAAAAGAAATTCTTCGGTACGCCGATTTACTAAAATTAGATATAGATCAAAAAAATAAAGATAATGAGTCCGCTCCTTTATAATTCATCGATTTCTATATATTGTTCACATTGATCAAACAGGTGGCTACAAAACTCTAAGTCTAAATTATTATCAGTTATAATTCTTTCGATAATCTCTTTAATATTAGCCATAAAAAAACCTCCGTTGATATGTACTTACACTATTCCATTCGTCATTTTCTAATTTTAGGTAATGCAGAATGCCTTATAAACGAAGAAAAGACATCAATGATTGATGTCTTTTCTTCGTTTATTTTATTCATCCAGAGCCACCGGGATCGGACCTCATCATGGAACTGGTCAGATTTTTTGTTCCTTCTGCAATTTGAGTAGTCGAAGTAGGTTCACTCACACAAAAGAACTGAAGAAGCAATAAAAAAACAATAATATACTTGTAAGTTCCTTGTATTTTTTTCATTTACTACCCCCCAATCTTCATCTTCTTTTCACACAGATTTAACATTTCAATCGCAAACTGAACAAAATAAAATTCATTATTTGATTTAAACTCATCAATAGCGGATTTTATAATCTCAATATCATTTATTATCATGCCTTTATAGCACAACTGTATTGGAGTCAAAGGACCTTCTTTTTCTAATCTAGTTATTATAGCAAGTGCCTTTGTTTTATCCCCTTTTCGATACCAATAAAAACTTTTTTCAGCTATATGAAGTTTTCTATAATCTATAGTATCAATATTACGATTCCAATACAACTTCAAAAAATTAATATTATTCAAAATAACATTTTTCTTAAAATGACATTTTCGTTCTATACAAATCCTTAGTGCCTTTTCCATATTTTCAAGTGCTCTTTCATATGAATCAAATATCAAACTTTCGCCTTTTCTCGATATCAAAGATGCTCGCATAACCGGAAAAAACTCTAAATATTCGTAATTTTTTAGGGAATCATTAAGTTGTTTAAATTCCTCAATTTTCCCCCGCCTTAGCCTAGAATAACTGTAAAGATCCGTTATCCAAAAATTATATAAACTAATTGACTCTTTTTGCTTCAATAGATTTAAAGTGTTCAGAGCTCTATTCATATGATATTCAAACACTTTAAAATTCCCATTATCACCCAGTATTAATAATCTTAGCACATCACATAACACTGTGAATTCAGCCTCTTGTGATAAAGCTGGTTTTCTTAAATAATCAATTTCTAAATAGATTTCATCAATTGGCTTAGTTTTATACATCCTTTCACAGAATAAACTGAATATTTTTGAGTAATTTCTCATCATTCGGTTATCATGATTTGCACATAAATTAACTATATAATCCAAAATTTCAGTATATCCATTTTGGTATGCAACAATAAATAGCTTTTTTACATTTAACAAATATTCTTTAGTATACGTTGACATTAAGTATTTACAAACATCTTCAAAAGCTTCAACATCATCTGGAAACATTTTATATGCCATTTTTGAAAATGAAAAAGCCGAAATCTCTTTCCCTTCAGTCCCCCATTCACAAGCAGAGGATGCGGATACGCCACACTCTTTGCTAAATGCTATCCAAGATTTCCCCTCATTTTTCAGCTGCATATCAAACGTTTGATGAAGTATTCCCATACCATCACCCTCTTTTTAATCTCAAGTTATACTTTTGTATAATCATTTTATATACTAAGTATTGATATTATTTTTAAAGAACTATACAATAAGTATTGTACACTATGTTAGATATGAAAAAATTGAGAAATAAAAGGTCTCTATTTATTTTAAGAGATTCTAAAAAGCATAAAAAAAAACCCTACCGCACCACTTTCTAATTGGTTCAATGCTTGCCGGCTAGACACCAATTAAAAAGTCCCTGGGAAGTAGAGAATTTTTATATTACACAATAATATTCGCTTTTATACATAAATTATAACACAAAGTGAATGTCGTGTGAATAAGAACCTCTATTTTCCTAATGTTTTTCTGCAAGTGTGTGTTTTGGGAAAAATAGGAGGTCTTTTTGTGTTATTAACTAACTTTTTATTAAGTACAGCAAAACGAGAACTAAGCCATCAATTATATCGTCTTCCTAAGGGGAAGAAGGGCGTTATCAATCAAGCAGTCCAAAATGTAATCAAAGATATTGATAGCATCTTATTCGAATGTGAAGGCAAAACTACAAAAGAATTCTTCGAAAAAACTCCACGCCGATATGAGGCATTGGAAGTAGTACTTTCATACCTTGTTCATGAGGGATACTCCCAGGTAAAGCAAGAACAAATTAGCAAAAAATCAGGTATATCTATACCACTTATTAATTTTATTCTTAACTGGTTAGAGGACCTTCAAGTATGCCATCAAATTAAAACCAGACGTCACAATAAAATTGCGCCATCTATCTACATTTTAAGCCTACATAATAATTACTTAAAAATTATTGAGTATTTTAAGCAAAAATGGGCATTAACAATCGATGTTTTTTCTACATTTACAGAGTTTCTGTCCAAGAAAATTGATAAGAAAAAACATAAGGATACAGATAAAAAAGAGGATGCTCCGGTTCCTAAATGTAATGGATTCGATTTATTCACTCCTGTTGAAGTAGAAGTTGAGGAAAAAGAAAATGAGGAGCAAGGAACGGATCCTAAAGAAGATAAAAAATTAGAACTTAGATTCCAAGAGATGGATGACCATATGAGCGACGCGCAAAAGAAGCTTTATATGTACATTTTGACGCAAGATACAAATATAACTGAAAAAGATGCTTATACAATTGCGTTACGTATGCCACCAGATGTAGATTGGGAGGTAAAAAAGACTTTCGAAGATTGTGTAAAACATTTTGAATCGAACAAATCGCAAGTAAGTACACCTGCACACTTTATAAAAATATACACAAAGCAACTAACCGCAAATAGAGAGCGCCGAGATCGTGAAGCAAAAGAGTATCTTGCTAATACGGAATTTGGAAAGCCTTATAAGAGTACAATTGACTTTGGTCTATTTCGAGAAAGGATGGGCTTTAAGGAATAAAGTTTATTAGTTTTCTAGTTCTTAAAGCTTGTATTTACAATAAAATAAAGCTAATGCAGCCTTGTTCAAAAAAATTGAAGCTAACAAGGCTTTTTGTCATGCAATCATAATTGTTATTTTTAAAATCTATTAATCTTATTATTCAACTTCAAGGTGTTAGCGCCGTTTTCAGCAAAAAAACATGTGAGATTTATCATAGAGTGCCCACTAACTTTTATTAGCAATTAAATAAGGAATTGAATAAGAAGAAATCTCTAATCCCTTGTGAGAGTTAGGATAAAAGCCCTAAAATAAATCCTAATGTATTTAATGTTATTAATTCTTTTAAAACAAGATTTAATAATAAGAGTATCCTATATTTCTAATTTGAATTTCACTTTTAAAAATACTTCAAAATACCTAAAAAAATCTTATATCTCAAAAAACGAACAATACTCGTACAATATGTAAAAATCATTCATCTAAACTAGAAACATACTTAAAGACATATTCCCACTGTATTCAAACGAATATGTGATGGAATATGCACAAATCAACCATATGAATTACTGATGAATTAGGTATGAAACTATGATGTTTTCGTTCATCGCTTGGTTCATTACTTACAGTTGTCAAAAAACGTTGATATATAGGGAGGCTTCGGGATGCCCCATGTCGTCGCTAAACCAGCTGAAATCTTGAAGCTTTCCTTGTTCTGGTATCTCGATTCGAATGAATCAGATAGCAGGGCAAGGGAAAAGTTTTAAAAACTACATAATCGGCGCGGCGGGCATCGTTCAGTTCACACATCGAACTCGGCGTTCTTCCCTTCTTCGTTCGTCTTTGGCCGCTAACGCCCATTGCTTGCTGCGCGGCGCTCGGTGGCTCTGCTACGCATCCCCACACCCCTTACGCCTCAACAGACCTCAGCATGGCCCTTCCTTCCAGGTGCTCAAAAAACAGCCTCCCCCCCTTTTTTTATTGTCTAGCTCGGCGGACGGTTCTTCCTATTGGTGCGGCACGATTCTCTATTTGGGTGTTTTTGCCCATCCCCCCAAAAAAAGGTATTAATACAAAATATTCCATATTGTTTGTAAACAAATTTATGTTGTAGCCTTAGTTATTGGGGTAGAACCAGCATCTTCGAACGAATCGGTAATTTTCGAATTTTCTGATAATTAAATAGGTATTTTCATGTATTTTGAGCTTGAAATCCAAATTTTTGAGTTCTATGTCATTTTTTTAAGCTGTTAATCCGTTAAATTAGTATCATTTCTTTATGATTTAAATTAATAAGTAGCACAGAATACTGATTCTATGTCATTTACCGTTAAAAAGTAGTGAATTTCACCCAAAAAAAATCTGATTATTGCAAAATTCCTGATTTACTAGGCGATGCTGGGTTTGGGCTTTATTGGATTTGTAACATAAACGTTCGTTTTTGTTACGTTGATTGTTCATTAAGTGGTAGTTTCTGTCTTATCCCCCTTTTTCGGATTGGCTTCAGCTGAGAGAGAATGCAAAGAAAATAGCAAGATCTAAAATCCCTTATTGCTTGTTTTTGTGATTTTCCTATATAATTGCGGTACACAATTTTTATGATAGAGGAGTATATATCCATGAAATGGGATTCCGCCCTTGATTTGTTCCTTGCTGATTTGTTACTACGAGGCCGAAAGCCTTCTACAGTGAAACAATATCGGTATGATTTGACTTCGTTTGCCTCTTGGATACAGAAACAGTTCAAATCATCTCCAGAAGACGTTTTTCTCTCTTCTGATGTAAGTGCACTAGAGCACTACTTAAAATCGCTTAGAAAGGAAAATGGGGCTTCAATTTCGAATGTGAAGCGTGTACGAGGAATTTTAATCAACTTTTTACAGTTTCACGGTGCCGCAGACGGTTTAAGAAGCGACGTAGCGCCGCCAAAACTCACCTCTAAGCACTTTGCATCCGATGAGGAAATAGAGACGTTATTACGCGTTATGCGAAGTTATAGCGGGTTAACGGAGTACCAGGCGTCCGGAAGGAAGTTTATTATAGAGCGCAACCTTTTATTAGTTCGTTTTATGTTGCATTACGGACTATCTATTCAGGACATTATCACGCTCTCTATGCATGATATCCATTTTGGGACCAATACCATCACGCCAGGAGGATTACACGCCTACAAACGATCCATCACCTTATCAAAAGACGATATAAAACTTGCCCTATCGTATTACAAAACGATTCCAAACCTGGTGCGTCCTCGCCAACAAACAGGAGATCCCTTCTTTGTGGCGTTTGATTTTGGTCCACAAACGTTCCGATGGGACTACGAAAAAGATCAACCAGCTGCATTAACTCGAATCGCTGTACAACGAATGTTGCAGAAAGAAGTGAAACGCGCTGAAATTCGTGTAACCCCTACTATGTTGCGGAATCGATTCATTTTGAATTCTTTACAAAACGGTATGAAACCCATTGAAATTAAAGCGTATTTAGGATTAAAAAGCGTTGAAGCATTGCATAGATACAGTCAATTCTGGAATCAAGAACAAAACAAACACAATTTAATTAACTTTTAAAAGCCCTGGTGCATGAAAGCCAGGGCTTTTATATGTCATTCGCGGAAAAACGAATACAAGTCAATACAAGTGAATATAAGTTAATACTTATCAATATAAAAATTATTGGTATTTTAATGATTTTTCATGAGGTTTTGCGTTTGCGGGCATTTTGTATTGACTTATATTAAGTTGTTTTTATATGTATGAAATTGTATTGACTTTTACGTTTTGTTTAGCATATAATGGAATTAAGTTAATCGATGATAAATAATCTTTAGGAGGTTTTATATATGACAATTCTTGAAGCTGGTGCAGACGCAGGGAACAGTGGTTTAAAATTAATGGTTTTAGGGCAAGACCCTTTATTTATACCAAGTATCTATTCACATCATATTGGAGAAGCAACAAACATTTTAAGTGATGAAGATATTCCAGTTGAAGAATTAGAAAATAATATTGATGTTACAATTTCATCACCAGCCTTAACAGTAAACAATATGCGTTATATCGTTGGGCAAAAGGTTATCGAAGAGAACATCAAAGGAATTGAAATGGAAAAGAAATCTGATAAATCTAAGGATGATCTTGTGGTCCTTGTGACTTTAGCTGGTTTAGCAGTTAGTTCAATTAAAAAGCAACCAGACAAAAATACAATCAATGTAAAGTATGATCTTTCTGTTGCATTACCTGTCGCAACAATCACACCTAAAACAGCCGAAGAATTTGCACAACGCTATATGAATCATCATACAGTAAAATTCCATCATCCAAGCGGACGCGAAGTAACAGTTAATATCCAGGTAGAGTATTGCAAATGCTTACCAGAGGGCGCTGCTGGGTCATGGGGAATTGTATATGATGAAAAAGGTAAAGTAATTAAACGTAAAGTAGAAACTACAGAAGACAAAGTTACAGAAACAGACTTTGTTGATAAAACATTATTATCTTTTGATATTGGCGCTGGTACTACTGAAGAAGTTGTTTCACAAGGTGTTAGCTTTAAACATAAAATGAGTAGAGGCTTACCATATGGGGTTAAAGAAACTTTACTTGATATCATTAAAGTTTGGAACTTGAACAATAAACAAAAAACAATCGATAGTATTGCTGAATTCAATGCGATTTATCTAGATTCAGAGCATCCCCGTCATACTCGCTTAAAAGAAGCATCACGCGGCGCGTTATTAGGTTTAGCCAATCGAATTGCAACTGATATTATTAATAAAATCGATGATATGAAAGATGATCCATATGTATTTATTTATGGTGGTGGTGCCGCAATCGTAAAAGAAAGCCTTCAGCAAATTTTAGAACAAAAAGGACGTTTAACAAATGTTATTTTCTTAAAAAATCCACTTTTCGTAAACGCTCGTGGTTTGTTGGTATACACTTGCTCTCCACGATTTAAGGCTTTAAAAGAAAAAGCTTTGACTCCTGCCGGTGAAAAATAATGGCTCGTAAAGTATACAAGGCGGGAGACAGAGCAAATGTCTATATCAAAAAAGACATTTCACATGAAATGCTTGATTTTATTAACAAACAAAGCGATTTAACAATGTTCTTTTTGTATGCGGCGCAACAACTTCATAAACAAATTGGCGATACAGATGTGGCGGAAATTCTACCGCGCAAATATACTTTTTCATTAGATAGTGAAACAAAGCCTTTAACAATAAAACAAGATGAAGCATCAAAACTTGTTCATTCACTTGCTCTGGATCAAACACATGTCAAAACAAATCAAGAAATAACGAAGCATAGGGAATCTCATGACGAAGAAGAAAATAAATCTTGGAGTAAACTAGATGATTTAGATGATGATCCATATGCATAATTCAGTAAAAAGAGTTGTTCTTTTACAAGAGCAACTCTTTTTTACAATTTAACTTTTAAAAAAACCTAATAATTTTTGAAATCCATTTTTTTTAGTTTCCTCTATTTTTTCAACTTCTACTTCCAAGGCTGTTCTATCCCTTTTTTCCGTTATTTCATTTATATTTTTTAAAATGAATTCTGCCTGTTCCGTCAGTTTTTGATTCAGCATTTTTTCGAAATCTTTATTCTGTTTCTCTATTTTTTCTTCAAATTCTTTTTGTTGAATTTCTAATGCCTCATTTACAATTCTTTCTACAGCGTCCTCACTTAATGGACGTATTAACGGACGGTCTTTTTCGCGGACAAGACCTGTCCGTATTTGTCCTTCAATACTTGATATAACAGCATGGACAGCGTCTTTCATACTCATATTATTTTTCAAACATTTTTGGAGTAATTTTAGATTTTCAATATCTTTTTCTAAGAATGCTCGACGTCCGTTAGCATCTTTAATAAACTGATAATTTTCTTTTTCTAATGCATTTGTCCAATTACGCAATGTAGAAGTATTTGTTTTAAGGCGCTCTGCAACCTCCGCAGCCCAATAGGCTTTTTCTTGTGTAGTATTATCTATACTCATGGCATCGTCCATGGACACGTCCACCTCCTATTCTGTTATTATTCTACATCAAAAAAGACATGCCTTTGAACTTTATTTTAATCACCTTTTATTGAATAACAAAATAGTTAACGATACAGGCAAATAAAATAAGATCGATACCCTAGCATATATACAACATAAAAAAACACTGCGATTTTACCGCAATGCTCCCTTAAATCGACTATGAATCTAATAAAATTACAATCTTTTCACGAAACCGGCTATGCAACACTTGTCACTATACATGTTTTTATCAACAAGTGTTGCAATGTATATGTATTCTATATTCCACAAAAAAAGTACAAAAAATTATTTGGTTTATTTTTTACAATATATGTTCTGATATCCAAACATATTCCTAAAAGATTAGGAACAAGGTATATATTTTAAGAATTTTGTACAAGCTGTTGCCAGATAAGAAGGGAGATGAATCCTACATGTTGGGTATTAGAAAAAAACGTAGCAAATTAGGGAAATGGTTAGACAAAAATGGAATACCTCAAAAGGAATTAGAAAAGGCTACACAGCTAAATAAAAATACAATTTCTAAGACTTGCAATGATCCTAACTATATTCCAAGTCAAAAAACTATAGCAAGACTTTTAAAAGCTATACGTAAAGTTGATTCTAGGAAGAAAATGAGTGATTTCTGGGATATGTAAAGTTGAAGTAAGATTTGATAGCCTTGAAAATTATTGATAAAGTTTATTTTTCTGAAAAATCACTTTTCACCACTTCTTTCTATTTTTTCATTATCTTATAATGAAATTATAAAAAATGGAAAAGGGGACAGGAGTCGTGGAAATTTCTTATCTCAAAAGTAAAAAAGGAATACTGACAACAGGAATTGTTTTATTTTGTATTATAGGATTTATTGTAAGTGGATTAGTAGCCCGTCATTCTAAAGAAGAAGTGCGAGAAAAATTACTACAGGCTTTTGAAAAGAAAGATGCTGATACATTTTTATCACTTTTACCACAAGATGCACAGTCAGCTCCATTTGCTAAGGATGGTGTACAATCGTTTTTAAAGGAATCTGATAAATACAAGCAAATGTATCCTGTAATGGTGGATGTTATGGATGTAGAAAATACAGCTGTTTCCGCTAAGGCATTGGAAGCGCGTAGTAAAGCTATATTACCGTATACCATAGCAAAAGAAGGAAAGACCTGGATATTTTTCGATAATTATGTTGTTAAACCAGCAAAGGTAAAAGTTAGCCTTAAAGATATAGATAAAGACGTTGTCTTATCTTTAAACGGCAAAAAAGTTTCACCTTCCGTATTTGATAAACCTTTTATACCTGGCGTGTACGAATTAACTGGAGTAAAAAAATACAAATGGACCACTGTAACAGATAAAACCACTATGAATTTAGGCGGAGATGATCCTGTTGAAAGTGTATCACTCAGCTTAAAAGGAGACGAACTAGACTTATCTAAGGAATTTATAGGTTCAGAAATTGTATTTAAGGGAAAACCTACAGGTATTAAGGTTGGAGATGCTGAATCGAAAAAATTTGGTCCAATTAATAAAAAAGATGAAGAAGAAATACAATTAAAAGCAGACTTTCCTTGGGGGAAAGATGGTATTTCTAAATTAAACGATCAAAAAAATAACTCTTTTTTTGGAAAACAACAAAAGTATATATTTAAAGTCGATGAAGAAAAAGTGAATCAATTTTTCCACACATTTTTAAAGGAATATGGGGATGCAAGTACAAAACAAAGCATTGATCCTTTCAAATCAGTAACTGAAAAATATAAGAATCAAAAAGCAGAATCTTTTGCTTCGGCAGCACGTAATACATGGTCTGATCCTTGGAAAGGAACACTTGTAAAATCATATTTGAATAAAGAGGTTGTAAAGATTGTTTCAAATGATAAAGGATACCCTATTTTAGAAATGGAAGGAAAGGTAAAATACCATCTTCCATCTCAAAAGTACTCACCAGAAAAAGATGCAGTTTATAATGTGCAAGCAAAAGCATTATATGATACAGATCAAAAATCTTGGAAAATGAATGAGGTTACAGTAGATTCCTTTGCCACAGAGGAAATTGATAAAAATGAAGAAGGAACATACATTATCACGAACGTTCAATAGGCTAATTAAAAGATACGTGTTAGCTTGAAATCAAAAATCATCTCTAATTTTTCTAGAGATGATTTTTTTTGCCAATTCGTTATATTTGCACAGAAATACTGTTTGATTTTGGTGTAACTTGCTCTAGAAAGTGCTGAATAGAGGGAGCTTGAAAGATACGGAAATTTGAGCTGGAGATTGGATACTTGGTATCAGTAAGAAGTAACAGAGAAGGGAATACATGCGTATGTTTTGGCTGCCATGATTCTTTTTGCCATTCCATACTATGAAAATACAATTCGTATCGTTTTATCTTCGCTTGCATCACTGCTTTACTGTAGATAGAATTTTGTACTTCAATAAAGAATGGACTCTTTCGCCAAATTGCAAATATGTCTGGCTCCATATACCCTTTTTTATATTTAGGTTCCACCTCGAACACCTTTGGTATTTCAACTTGTAGTAACTGTTTGTATACATCTACAATCGCTAAGAAATGACGAATTTTTTGGCTTCCTTTTCGGATTTGATTAGGGTAAGGGAAATATACGTATGGGCGTTGAGAAGTGTCTACATCCGTATATCCCTCATGACATAATCGCTTCATGACAGTGTTACAACAAGTCACTGCATTTTTTACTTTCTTAAAATGAAGATCAATAATATCATCTCGCGACATACAACGAAATTGCTGTAAATTACTTATGATTTGTTCATCTCTACTCGTCAGCATCATCTAACACCCCAAATACAGCTTCATGTCTATCTTCTTCTAACACCTTATCCATAGCATTTTGTTTTTTTGGAATGCGATAGGGTTCTATGATTTCTTTCGCTTTACTTAATTCTAGAAAAGGAGCTTGCACCTTCTGTAATCCATTTAGTTTTAGGACCATTTGGCCAGATTGCTCCAAGTTTTCAGATCCTGGCGTACCCATGATCGTACTGTTTATAGAATCCGCACATTTAAATCCCATTCTTACCGTCATATTGAGCTTTAATTTGCCATCCAACACTTTCGCATCTGGACGTTGCATACTCAGCATAAGAAAGATACCAAGCGATCGGCCAACGGAAGATATTTTTTCTATGATGGCCGTACATTCTTGCTCATCCTGCAGCATGGCTACTTCATCAATTGCAAGTAAGATATAGGGGATTTGTTCATTTGCGTTTATTTCATTGTATTCATCGATATGACCCACTTCATATTCTTCCATACACACATCTTTTACATGCTTCACTCTTCGTAAAAAGTGAAATTCTGAATTCTTTAAATCTCCCAGATATAAATGTAGTTGGTCTGGTGACTTATACTGAATGAGTGTAGATAAAACAACACGCACCATACTACTTTTACCGCTTCCCGTTTCTCCCGCAATCAATAGATGTGGTGTATTCGCCTCCACCATATCATAAACAATCATTTTCCCGCATTGGTCACGTCCTACGACAACTGGTAAGCGATATTCTTGTAGTAATGGCTGCCAATGTTTGTATCGGTATGCGTATTGTTTTAATCCCGCATTGGAAAAGAATACATGAAGTATAAACTTTTTCACACTACCTTGAATCATGAGGTTCTGCCCTAAAATTTGCTGAAAGCAAAACCATTTCTTTTGGATTTGCGCTGGATCCACTCCATTTGGCAATGTAAAAGTGTACCGCACACTTTCTTTTTGTTCTAAGATGTCATGGATTTTAGGGTAAACTGGAACCTTTCCGGCTCTTGTAACATGCTCATCATATAGCTTCGCTTTTCGAAACACTGTTTCTAATTGATGTTTATACTTTCTTTTTTGTAACCACTCTTTCAAGTACATCGCCCCCTATAACATCATCAAAATACGAATGAATACATAGCCAATGAATCCAATTACACCTATCCGCATACCGTAATACAGTCCTTCTGAAACAAGTTTTGCCGGAAACATATGATCATTACGCACCAGGTATTTCTCTAACAAAACAGCTCCAATTGTAAGCCCTCCTAATATACCAAGTGCAAGATACGTATGAACAAGTGGCTGTGACATATGAAAGAATGCAAGTGGACTGATAGGACCTATACTGTATATATTTGTTTGTGTTTTCTTTTTATAGGACTGATTCATGAAGGATTGGAAAGAAATTGTCTCTTTTCACTTAAACATATTTTTCCTCCTAGAAAAACAAAATCGTTAATAATTGCGGTATCCAGTCTAATGCAATATAAATACAATCTAAAACCATATGAGAGGTATTTTTAATGAGCTCAAATGTATCAACAGGTACGTTTGTTAGGACGTTTGCCAGTTCATCCGGTAATTTTCGTATTTCTCGTGCTGTATCATTCAGTGGCTCTGTCACATACCAGCTAATCCACCAGTACAAAAAATCCGTCGTATCTGTTGCACTCATTGCATTTTGATTTAGCGCATCCCATTGACACATGAACTCGTTTGTCGAACTCCTACACCATTCAGCTATTTCTTGGCTAGTTCGAAATTGCGGACTCGGGATTTGATTCCATCCTTTCATTGGATCACTCTTCAAATAGAATTTTATTTTGTTACCAATCACCTCATAGGTATTTTCCATTGTCACGTCCCCTTATTTGTTATCTAGATGCCTACAAGATTCAGAACAATACTTCTTTCCGTAATACTCCCAATACATCCAAAGCGACAACAGACAGTGACAATACTCACAGTTTTCTTTTGCTACCATTTTGTTTTCCACCGCACTTCCCCCTTTATAAACAAAAATCAAAAATGCATACATACATAGTGAAATCAACGATTTCTTTTGGTAGTCATACCATGGTTGACGATTTGGCTATGAACTTGGTATTCACTTTGATCATTACCTTGGTAAAGAATATTCGTTGTTGATTGTCTCATATACGTTGTCACGTGTTGTCTTTTTAAATAAACCTTGCTATCGTCCTTCAATCCATAAAGTTTAATGATACAATATAAAAAGGAAAGTTTATTCAATTCAGAAAATTAGAGAGGGGAAACAACTATGTCACGATTACAGCAACATTTTGAAGAAAGAAGAGAATACATTTTCAATCGTCTTAAACAACCAGAATACATGGAAAGAAGCATAGAAAAAGTTCGCCAAGCTCAAAAAGAGATCAAAAATACAGTGCGAATGATTAAAGATTTGTTACTTTTCGACAAAACAACTGATCCTTGTTTACCAGAGGTCGCTCAATTTTCTCTTCAACACATTACAAATTCAGAGTCGTTTGAGAATGTAAAAAAACTTGTTCCATCCTCTATAAAAAAGTTAAGTGAAGAAGAACGCGCAAAATTGTTAGATGAAACATTAAGCGTCGCAAACCAAGTTATGAATTTAGAGCGTACTGTTTTTATTATGATGTTTAATGCAAAAGAACAACTCCTCATGAATTTTTACAAGAAAAAGCGTAGATCACAGACGGGGCTCCATTTTGATATTGCGGATAAAAACGGATTTGATCAGGAATTGTATCAAACACGTATTGAGGAATTGCGTAGTGATATTCGTGTGGTAGCATTTAAAAAATTCTGTTCAAATGAACCAACGCCAGATGATTTAGAATCCTTTAAAGAACGTTATGAAACGGCTATATTGCCAAAAGTACAAGAGATTGTTTCTCTCATTGAACCAAGTCTCATAAGGTTAGATGTATTTTTAAACCCAGTGATTGGATATGGTACGAATCAAATTACATTAGATGAAATGGTAAAACAATTAAGTAAAAACCTTTCTTTACTTCATGAATTATCAAAAACTGAATATTGTCCAACCGTTGAAATGACGGTAAAAGAATATGCTTTTTTAGAAGCCATGAACGATTCTAAAAAAGTAAAGGAGTTGCAACGATCCAAATGATTAATATTCAAGATGAATTATATCAGCAAGTAATCGAATCAAAAAAAGAAGTTACAATTATTTTATTGAATGGGTTTAGAATCCCTGGGCAAATGATAGCAGTGGATAAGTTTACAATTTTGATTAAAAACAATGATAAACAACAATTGATATATAAACAGGCTAT
>WPCI01354348.1_pt1 | contig 17217 bp, 21 predicted proteins | sample 5399871 | NCBI WGS metagenome assembly WPCI01 (sample SAMN12869469, study PRJNA574797) | sludge metagenome | isolation source: wastewater treatment of pH7 | place: China:Beijing | collected 2019-05-20 | reverse complement strand
AAAAAAAGACCATAGATTTATATTATGCTTCATAGGTTGCTCCTTTGTTATCAAAATATTGCTATTAAATTTTAATGGAAAATATAAGAAAAATATAGTGGTTATAAATTGGAATGAATTTTTAAACAAAATAATCCTTTTAATAGAAAGTGAGGTTAGGAAAATGAAACCCTTGAAGAAAAGAAAAATCCGAAAAGCGATTGCTCGTCGTGCAAAAGATGTGGAGAAGTATCAAGTGAATAGAGCTTGGAGAAACATTTTTGTACAAGCTGGTATTTTAAAGTGAATGCAAACAGAATATAGTCCGGCTAGAAAACTAGAGGACACCAATTCATTAAAACAGCAATTAAAGCTGTTTTAGGAATAGGTGTCCTTTTTATTTTGAAAAGGGAGATGGGGAAATGAAGGGGTTAAAGGATCAGTTACGTGAATGGAAAAAGCAATCGAATCAAGCAAAAAAGAAAAAGAAGAAAAAACGAAAAGAGAAATTTAGCACTCGTGAAATTGAGGATTTAATGGGGATGCATAGACCTTGTTATGAGCGTAGACGTGGAGCATTAAGACAAAAATAATAATAATGGAGGAATTTAATATGAATAAACAACTATCATTTAAAATGCCAATCGTGGATGGGAAAAGAACAAAACAAGAAATTGAAAAAGTATTTATTGAGTATCGTACATACTTAGCGACAATGCCATGTGATATGCTGCCAAAAGTGACACCATCATATTCTATTGTTCCTCCATCAATTACAAACGAGTTTAATAGTTCAACTGAAAATATTGCAATTGAAAGAATTGAGTATGAGCAAGAAAGAAATAAATTTATGAGTTGGTTGTATGATGCTGTGAATCGCCTAAGAGATGATGAACGTGAGGTAATCGTGAAGTTTTATATGGAAGATGACATTGGATATGACCCAGATATCTGGATGGATTTAGGTATAGGTAAAACAAAGTATTATAAGTTAAAAGGTCGTGCGATATTGCGTTTAGCTTTCAATCTAAAGAAAGAGGTATTCCAAAAAACACGTAGACAAAAAGAGGGGCAAAGTGTATGAACATTGTACAGCCGATTCGAGATAAAGAAATAATACAAGAAATAAAAGAATTCTATAAGAAGCAGAATGAGAGGAACTACATTCTGTTTCTTCTCGGTATTAATACAGGGTTTAGAATATCGGATATATTGCGTTTACGTGTTAGGGATGTTGAGGGGTGGAATATTGTAATACGTGAAAAGAAAACAAGGAAGATTAAAGATGTGAAGATGCCTACAGAACTGAAGAGAGCGATCAGGAATTATACAGAAGGGAAACCGAAAAATGAATATCTGATTAAGAGTAGAAATGGAAAGAATAAACCGATTACTCGTGCAATGGCTTATGTAATATTAAATCAAGCTGCAGAAGAGTTTGGATTAGAACGAGTAGGGACTCATTCGCTTAGAAAAACATATGGGTATCATCATTACAAACAATTTAAAGATGTAGTCGCTTTGCAAAAGATGTTAAATCATACAGATCAGAAAGAAACATTGAGATATATCGGAATGGAGCAAGATACATTAAATGATTATCAAAGGAAGTTTAGAATCTAATTCCTTTATTTTTTTATCACTTATCGAATTAGCTTTAAACGGAAAGTGTCAAATTCATTTTGATAAAATGCGAAAGATATTGATATATCTAAGGTTAAACGGAATAGGTGAATTTAACACAATCTAGTTTATAGCTAATTCATTTTCAAGGATTAAAGACCATATTTAATCAAAACTATGCGAAAAGAGGTCGAAAAACGATACGAAAAAATACATAAATCAAAAACGCGAACTATTCGTGAACTATCTGCGGACTATTTGCGAACGATTTACGGACACGTTTTGGTTTTTAGCATGATATATTTGTATTGTGAGAAGTGGCGGAAAACACAACTCATAATGTTCCTTTATAATCTATATGTTGTCTAAACGGTTTCATAATGATGGCACATAAAATCCGAAACCAGCAGATGGTAATGATTGAATGGTACCGTTATTAGGAAGAGCTTTTGCTCTTCTTCCAGTTACCTAATAATGTTCGCACAGATGTGTGTAGCAACATTAGGTAATTGGAAAAAGAATAAAACTTCACGTACCACAATCGAAATATAAATTAATAATTGAGAGAAAAGCATCCATTCGGGTGCTTTTTATTTTGGAGGAGGATGGATGATGAAATTTAAAGATATGGTTGAATGTATGGATAAGAATTGTAGAACTGTTGTTGTTGCTAAACATATTGACGGATTAAAGTGTGTTAGATGTGAAGGTCCAACAATGCCAATGAAATTTGCGCCATTAGAAAAGAAAAAAGAGAAATTAGGAACGATTGAACAAACCATTATTAACAATAAAAAGAAAGAGATCTATAAAGAGCTTAAACAACTCGCACTTTTAATAAAAGATAAACGACATGAAATTAATTTGATGTTAGGAAATTTTAGTCTTGAAAAAAATGATGTAGTGGACGAGTTTTTAATCGATGTTGTTACGAAGAATGAAATTCCTTCAGATATTGTTTTGTCAAAGGAATTAGAACAGTACTTATTAACCAAAGGAATTGAAGAGCTATTTAAGACGCCTCGTGAAATCGATATGGAACAGTTAGCTGAAAGAATTCATAGATCGGTGATTGCAAGAGGAGTGAAAGTGAATGGATTTCAATAAGCTTGAAAAAGCAATGATTGTCGGAATAATTCTTAAAGCTCTTCGTAGTAAGAAGAAAATAAAACAGTATGTTGGGTTAGAAAAGTTACCAGATGTAATTAAAGTGTTAGATGAATTACAAGCGAATACAACACTTGAAGAGAAGGAAGAAGCTATAACAAGTGTAATCAATAAGTTGTTGGATGATTTGTTAGAGCAAGATAAGGGGTGAGGACGTGGAAGGTATTTATGAACATCCTTGGTTAACTACATGGTTTATATTATGGATTTGTATTTGTGCGTCTAGTAGTGTATCGATGGTGAAGAAAGAAAAAGAACCTTGGAAGTGGAATGCAAGGAATGATATGAAGGTTGATGGACATGTAATTTATAAATGTTTACTTTGCAAAAATGAACGAAAGTTAAAAGTCCATAAAAAAGATTATTGCGAAGTAAAGGTTTGCCCGAATTGCCGTGGAGTTTCTGTAGACATTTTTAAAATAGATAAGTATAAACAAGTTGGTGAGAAAGAATAATGGATAAAGAATATCTTATTCAACTAATAAAAGAAAATAAGTTGATGAAGTTCTATAAGTCAAAAGAATGGAGAGCGTTAAGATTAAAAGCGATTGAGCGAGCTAAGAATGAATGTGAGCATTGCAAACAGGAAGGGAAAGTAACAACACGGGATACGCTTGATGAACGTGGACGCAAGACAAAGATGGATGTGAATCATATCAAACCAGTTAAAACTCATCCACATCTTGCATTGGAATTAGATAACCTTGAATACATTTGTGTACGTCACCATAACATTGCTGATGGTAAGGATAAGATGATACGTAATAGTGAACCTAAGTTCGTCAATGAGGAGCGCTGGTAGCGATGATTGTAGTTGATGGTAGTTGGACATTTGATACTGACTTAATGATTCAATACGCTGAGAAGGACGAGCGTACGTCATATGAACGCGATATGCTTAATCAGTTCCGAAAGTATTCTTACTGGCGTTACTGCCAAATAAGAGACTGTGTGAACCCAAGAAAGTGCAAACGACTTAAACTTAATGATGTTAGAGAAAGATTACAAGAAGATAATTTAATATTTACGACAGACATTCTAAAGATTTCTAGTGAAGAAGTCTTTTTTATTTTGGATTTTATTGAAACTTACTTTGAATTAGTTTCCTAAACACCCCCCGGTCAAAAATTTTGGCTTTTCTTTGGAGGACCATTCAACGGGAGGAGGAGATGGGAAAAAATATTTTTTGAGATATCAAATTAAGAGGGGGGGTACATGTGCAAAAACTATCAAAGAAAGCACAAATCAAACAAGATTTATTACAACAATTGGAAAATGCTAATTTGAATGGTATGCACTATGTTGACCTTGTTGACGATTACATAACATTGTTCGATACGAAAAACAAATTAGCGAGAGAAATTAAAAAGAATGGACCAATGATTGAATGGCAGAATAGTGAAAGCCAAAGGGGAATGAAAGCTAATCCAGCTACGAAAGAATTTCGTGAAACCAATAAACGTATGACGGACTTATTAAAAGTACTTGGTTTAAAAGAACCTGTATACGATGGAAGTAATGATGACGATGATGTCTAAGCAATCGGTAACATATCATCCATATATCGATGAATATATGGGTATGGTAGAAAGTGGTCAAATCAAATCATGTAAAGAACAAAAATTATTAATGAAATATGTCCGAAAAATATTAAGCCGAGACGACATCTACTTCAATGCTAAAGCAGCAGAGGATTCTATTAATGTTCCCGCTAAATATTTTCCGTTTGAATTATTCCCATGGCAAAAGTTTCTAAATGCATTGATGTATGGCGTGCGCTTCAAAAAAGATGATCGTATTGTATTTGATGAAGTTTTAATATTAATGGGTCGTGGTGGCGGTAAAACAGGTTATATGGCATATGATTCTTTTTATATGATGACTGGACATCATGGTATTAATAATTACGATATTGATGTAGTTGCAACCAGTGAAGATCAAGCGAAGCGAACATTTACTGATGTATATAATGTTATAAATACGCCATCTTTTAAAGAGAAGTTTAAAAAAATCTTTAAATGGACATTAGAAGAAATTCAACATAAAAAAACAAATTCAGTGATGAATTATAATACTTCCAACTCTCGGACAAAAGACGGTAAACGTACTGGATGTGTAATTTTTGATGAGGCACATGAATACGAAAATTACGATAATATCAATGTTTATACAAGTGGTCAAGGTAAAGTAAGAGGTTCCCGAATCATTTATACCACAACAGATGGACACGTAAGAGGTGGGCCACTTGATGATTTAAAAGAAACAGCAAAATTAATTTTATCTGGTGAGATTGAAGATATTCATTTTTTACCATTCATTTGTAAGTTAGACAGTGAAGATGAGGTTGATGATCCGGCAAATTGGGAGAAAGCGAATCCTTCTTTACCATACAATGATGAGTTAAAGATAAAAATGAAACGGGAATATCAAAAGATGCAACGTAATTCGAAATTACGAGTCGAATTTATGACAAAGCGTATGAATATCCCGATTTCAAATATCTTAGAAACAGTTTGTACCTGGGATGAATTGGAGAGAACAAATCAATCTATACCAGATTTATCTGGATTTGAATGTATTGGTGCTGTGGATTTCGCGCAAGTACGAGATTTTTGTGGAATGGGTCTATTATTTAAAAAAGATAATAAACGATATTGGTTACATCATTCCTTTATTAATCAAGTTGCACTAGATATTCAAGATATAAATATGGATGTTATCCGAGAAGCGGAAGCAAAAGAATTGTGTACCATTATTCGAACTGAAAAATCTATTGATCCACACCGGGTTAAAAATTGGTTCTTAGAAATGGCTAAGAAATATAGAATCAAAAAGATTTGTATGGACTCGCATCGTGCAAGTGTATTAGGACCTGTACTTGAAGAAGCGGGTTTTGAAGTTGAAATTGTAAGAAGGGGACATATTACGCATTCAAAATTATCACCACTTGTTGATGATTTATTTATTAATGGAAAGTTAGTATTTGGTGATGACTTATTAATGCGTTGGTATGTATGGAACACTTTCAAGGATAATAAAAACAATGGGAATATCGAATATGCAAAGATTGATCCAGAGAAGCGGAAAACGGATGGTTTTCACGCTTTTTTACATGCTCTTAATTTAGATAGTGAATTGAAAGAATCCAACGCTTTAACAAAAGAGAATGTTAGAAAGATATTTAGATCATTTAATGTGTAAAAGGTGGTGAGAATATGGGATTAAGAGAATGGATAAGTGGCTTTCTTGGAAGTAATAACACGATTACTTTAAAGGAGTGTCTTTATGAATTAAGTGTTGATTATTATTATAAAAAATTAGCTGTAGAAAGTTGTATTGATTTAATAGCCAACGCTCTAACCAGGAGTGAATTTCAAACGTTTGAAAAAGGGAAAGAAAAACGTGGTGAAAATCATTATTTACTTAATGTACAGCCGAATCAAAATCAAAATGCATCAGAATTTATGCATAGCTTAGTTAATCATTTAATTATGGAAAATGAATGTGTAGTAATTATGCAAAATAAGCAATTATATATTGCAGATTCCTTTGATATTACTAAGTTTGCGTTAAAAGAAAACATCTATAACAATATAACAATTGGTGATTTCACCTTTGATAAACCGTTTAATGAATCTGAAGTATTTCATTTTAAATTGAATGACCGCAATATTATGCAAGTCATAGATGGAATGTATAACAGTTTTGGGAAATTGCTTGCATCGTCCATTGACTATTATAAAAGAAAAAATAATAAGCGCTTGTTAATTAAAGGTGATTTTCTAAGAGCGCAAGATCCAGAAACGCAAGCCGCGATTGATGAAATGTTTGAAGGTCAATTAAAAAATTGGTTTAACGCTGATAAAGTAGGTTCTGCTTTTCAATTACAGAATGGATATGAAATTGAAGATATGAGCGATAGTAAAAATGGCGTCGCAAACAATAGCACAAGCCGTGATATTAGCGATTTAGTCAGTGACATATTTGGTTATGTAGCAACGGCTTTTCATGTGCCTATCGGTATTTTAAAAGGTGATGTGGCTGATATTGAAAAGCAAATGGATTCGTTTTTAGCATTTTGTATTAATCCGATTGCTGAATTGATACAAGATGAATTTAATCGAAAGATGTACAAAAAAGAAGAGTATTTAAAAAGAACATACTTAAAAATTGATACAACAAAAATTAAGATTGTTGATATTACGAAATTATCAACCGCAATGGATAAATTATTTGCGATTGGTGGCCTAACAATTAATGATGTCATAATGATGCTTGGAAAAGAGCCTATTGATGAAGAATGGGCAAACAGAAGACATGTAACGAAAAACTACCAAGAAGCTGATTCACTGGAAGGAGGTGAAACGGATGAAACGTTACAAGAATGAAAAATATAACCATTTAGCTAATGTTCAACATACATTCAAGGCAGAAACAAAAACTGATTCATTAGATATAACGATTTATGGCGATATTGGGGAATCGTGGTGGAGTGATTCTACATCAGCAGTTGATATTGAGAAAACATTGAAAGCTACTTCGGCAAATGTTATTAATATCAATTTGAATAGTCCTGGTGGGGATGTATTTGATGGGATTGCGATTTATAACCAACTTAAAAACCATCCGGCAAAAATCATTATTAATGTAGATGGACTGGCAGCAAGCGCCGCATCTATTATTGCTATGGCAGCAGACGAATTAATTATGAATACAGGTTCTATGTTAATGATTCATGAAGCTTCTACATGGACGTGGGGGACAAAATTAGATATTCGTAAGACATTGAATGCTCTTGAGGGCATTGACAAATCGCTTGCGGATATTTATATGACTCGTTATCAAGGAGAACGTTCAGAAATTGAGACAATGATTGCCAATGAAACATGGTTTACCGCAAATGAGGCAGTAGAATTTGGATTGGCTCATAAGGTAAATGAACAGGTAGAAGATGACGATGATGTGGTAGATCCAGAAGAATTTAAAAATAACGTACTTCAGAAGTTCCGAAATAAAAACAAACAGCAGAATGAACCACCAGCAAGTTTAAATGAAAATATACTTAACAAATTTAAGCGCGCGTAAAGCAGTGCTTTTTTTATTGTCTTAAAAACAGGAGGAAATAAGATGACTATTAAAAATTTAGATAGAAGTGTAATTGAAAATAAAGAGTCACAAATTACTAATGTAAAAGAAGCCCTTGAAACAGGTGATGCACAGGCGGTCGCTGAACGCATCGTAACAAACATGGAAAATAATATGCAGCATTTCCAAGACATGATGAACGGAATTATCGATGAAGCACAACAAGCTAAAAATGAAAATTGGGATGCTCAAGTATTAGCTTCACGCGGTGTTCGTACTTTAACGAACGAAGAGAAAAAGTTTTACAATGCAGCAATTGAGGTGAATTCATTTAATGAAACACATAAATTGATGCCGCCAACTATTTTCGAACGTGTTTTTGAGGATTTAGAAAAGGAACATCCGTTATTATCGCTCGTTAATTTCCAAACAGTTGGGGCAACTACTCAATGGATTGTTAGGAAAGAAGGAGCCGCTTCAGCTTATTGGGGGGATGTTTGTGATGCGATTAAAGAAATGATTGATGAAGGATTCACAACAATCGATCAAGGTATGTTCAAACTTAGTGGATTTTTAGTTGTATGTAAAGCAATGTTCGAACTAGGTCCTGAATGGTTAGATAAATATGTTCGTACATTTATGAAAGAAGTTGTGGCCGAAGAGTTAGAAAAAGTTATCGTTATGGGAACAGGAAAAAAACAGCCAATCGGTATGATTAAAGATTTAAAAGGAGCCGTAACAGATGGCATTTATCTAGACAAAAAGAAAGTAGTTTTAGCTGATTTTACGCCAGCGACTATTGGTAAAAAAATCTTAGCACCTACTACAAAAGAAGGTACGAAACGATATACAGGTGTAACATTAATCGTGAATCCCTTAGATTATGCAACAAAATTCTTCCCAATTGGAGCGAAACGTAAAGACGATGGCACTTGGACATATGATAATTTCGGTGTGCCGGGCTTAACAATTGTACAATCACCAGCTGTTCCATTAAATACAATGATTGGTGGTAAACCAAAAGATTACTTTATGGGTGTAGCATCTAAACAAACTTTAGAATCAAATGACACAGTACGCCTTATTGAAGACCAACGTTTATACCTTATTCGTCAACTTGCGAATGGACGCCCACTGGATCATGATTCATTCACAGTATTTGATATTACAGCACTTGAGCCGAAAGAAGGAACGCCAACGCCTTAAAAGGAGTGAATAATATGTACCAAGTATTAAATGATTTTATTGAAAAAGAGCATGATGATATCACTTATAAAAAAGGCGATCAATATCCAAAGGCTGGATTTAAGTCTAACGCTAAACGTGTGAAATATTTGCAATCAACCGAAAATCCATATCAAATTGCTTTCTTAGGTCCTAAACTTGAAAAAGCAAAAACGACAAGTAAGTCTACAGAAAAACATTCAGATCAAGAAGAGAAGTAGGTGGTTCAATTGGAAAACAATCTTCTTGCTGAATTAAAAGATGTTCTTAAAATAACTTGGAACGAAGAAGATGCTCATTTAAATAGTATTTTAGATAAAGGAAAGGCGTATTTGTTTGGATTAACGAATGCGTCTTTTGATTTTTCAAAAGAGTTAACACCGAAAGATTTGCTATTAGAACGGTGTCGATATGTCTATAACAATGCAGGTGATGAGTTTGAAAAAAATTATAAAAATGAATTATCCAGGCTTATTTTAGATGTAGCTTTAGGAAAAGTTGGTGTAATCAATGGCTCTAAAAGCGTATAGAGAAACCTTAAATGATGGATTTCTACAATACGGATATAAAAAAACAGAACGCTCAGAAGAAGGGAAAAGAATAGGTGAGAAGTTTCATGAAGAAGGAAAGCTTGCCTATAAAGTAATGTCTTTACGGGACAGTGATTACAAAATGGTGGGCGTTTTAACAACAGGATTAGATTTAAAAGTTAAAACACTATACCCACCTTTATTTAGAAAAATAAATAAAAATAAACTTAAGGTATTAATGGATGGAATCGAATATGACGTGATTAAAGCGGATCATGATTCTAACAAACAATACCTTTTCTTTTATTTGCAGCAGGCGGTGAAATCTCGTGAATGAAAAATCTAAAAAGCTTATGAAGGAGCAGAGAATTGGTGTTAAAAAAGCTCTTGAAGGTGGATTTAAGCTTTTAGTTGTTGAGGATGAACTAGCAGAAGATGAGGAATCGCAGCTAACAGAAGAAGGATACAATTGTTTTATTTTGGAATATGGTGAGTTTCGACCATCTTCAAATGAACGTACAATTTCTCAAAGTATATATGTTAGTTATTTATCGGAAAATCAATCGAATTTAGATGAGCAGGTCATTGACATTATTTCGTGGGTTAGCAAGGTGAAAATGGTATCCTTTGTAGTTTCTAAAAGTGACCGTCTTCAAGTGAAAGATACAGATCGTTTTATTGATCGTGTTGTTTTTACATTTAAGAGGGTGATTCCAATTGAGTGCATTTGAGCTTGATTACGAAGCAATAGAAAAACTTGAAGAAAAGATGCGGGTTTTACCAAATAAGATGGAGCCTACAATCAATACCATTCTCCACACGGATGGTATACAAATTGCAATAGAAGAGATTACAAAGCTGATTCCGGTATCTCGTTCTAAATGGAGTGTTCGAAATAAGATACATGCCAAAGATAGCAACTGGTCAAAAAACGAAAAGCTGAATTTAGGTTTTAGGATATTGGCTCGTGGTGGAGCAGCTAATAAAAAAGGATCGTTTGGTTATCTAGTCTTCCCAAACGAGGGAAGAGGTTCGCATAATCCTTTAGAGCAGCGATTTGCGGAGCGCGGGATTGTAAACGCAAGGCCAAGAATTTTAGAAGAACTACACAAAGGTGTAGATAAAGTATTGGAGGAGGAATTTTAAATGGTTAAAGTAATTGAAGAATTTGATTCCGTGACGATTGCGAATGCAAGTATTCAATTTAAAAAGAAAGGTGTCCAAGAACCAGGTGAGAAATTTGGTTGCGTTGGAACAATTGAAGGGGAACCAGAAAACAAGGAAACGAAAAAAAAATGTGGTGGCGTGACGTTGAAAAAGAAATCGAAAACCACGGAACTTAAAATTACTGTTTCAGCACATATTCCTGTTAAAGTAGCAAGGGATTATTTTGGATTTGATACAACAGGATTAAAGAAAGGCGTTTGGGCGTACGGTAGTGACTCTAAAGGATATGATTTTGTATTTACAGCTGATGTTGTAGACGAATTTGAAGATTTAGTAAAACTTATTGCGTTTCCAAATTGCTCAAATTCCACTGGTTTTAAATTTGCTATTGCGAATGGTGAAGAGGAATTGGCAATGTTGGAATTAGAATTCACAGCCTTACCAGATGACTTAAATCACTTCTATTATGAGGCATTTGTAGATGAATTAGAAGATGCAACAGTAGCGCAAAAATGGCATACACAATTTAATTCAGCTCTTGTTCAAGGAACAACGCCAGCACCTTAAAAAAGCCCTAATTTCATACAGGGCTTTTTCTTTTGGATTTAATTAAGAGGGAAATGAAAGTGAGGAAATAGTGATGAAAGTTCAAAAAATAACATTAAAAGAAGCGGAATTTGTAAAAGTAGATGGTGAGTATGAACAGCGATTTGTTAATGAACAAGACTATCCGGCGTTTTTAACAAATTACGCTTTGAAAAAAGGTCAGGAAGAAGGACTTATTAATAGTTCGATTATTGCTGATATTGTAAAGTTCCAAGCTTTAGATGGGCTAAGAGATAAGGATAATAAAGACTTATCGGCATTAGAACAAATTGATCAAACAAGTATTCATAAAGTGATTTATATGGCATTTAAAGGAGCGAACCCTAAAGAAAAGTTAACATTTGATGAATTCCTAAAGAAGTATCATGATTCGTTAGCAGAATCTATGGAGCTATATACTAAGCTTGTTGTTGATGTAATTAGTCAAGATCCAAATCAATTTGCAGCAGCACTTAAAAAAAGTACAAGTAGCGGCGGTAACGGTGAAAAAAAGTAAAAAATCCAGACATTAAAATCGAATGTGTGGAAGATAAATACGTCTTATATTGTCTAGTCTCTGGAATAGATCCAGAGACTTTTTGGCATGAGCCAATTTCGTCTGTTGAGCGTATTTACGCAGGGATTACAGCGTTTGAAGCTTGGCGTAACAATCCCAAGTAAAGGTAGGTGAGAAAATGGCAAGAAATAATTCGGAAGTTGAAGTTATATTTAAAGCACAAAATAAAGATTTTAATGATGCTATGAAGGGCATGAATCAGGAAACTAAAAAACTTCGTCAAGAAATGAAATTACAAGAAGAGCAGATGAAGTTAAATGCTACTGATTCAGAAAAACTACAAGCAAAGCTTCAAAACCTTTCCCAACAGTATGCAGTTGCACAAAGGGCGACGCAAGCAACGGCGGAACATTTACAACGTGCTAAAGAATTGTACGGAGAAAATTCTACTGTTGTAGCAAAGCTAGAATCAAAATTACGAAGTCAACAAATAACAGAACAACAGTTAGCAAATAGTATTAAACAAACTTCTGAAAGCTTAAAACAGGCGAGAGATGCTGAACAGGAAAGAACAAGCGAAACAGCTAAAGCGGCTCAAAAACTAAAAGAGCTAAAAGGACAGGAAGAGCAGTTGCAATCTTCTCTTTCTAAGTTGAATGCTCAATACGAATTACAAAAAGCAACGCTCGGTGAGAATGCTTCAGAAGTAGAGAAGTTACGTTTAAAAATAGATAACCTTGGAGAGCAACATACTGTTGCAGCTAGCAAAGTACAAAACTATCAAAAGCAGTTAGATCAAGCCAAACAGCAGTATGGCGAAAATGCTAGTGAAATCCAAAGATATGAAACGCAGCTTATACAAGCTCGGACAGCAGAACAGCAGTTGCAGAATCAATTAAGCGCGACGAATAGAAGTTTGCAGGAACAAGAAAATGCAACGAAACAATTAAAGACATTCTTTGATGCGACTGAAACGAGTGTAGACCATTTTGCAAATGCATTAGGGAATAACCTTGCAAACGCAATACGAAACGGTACAGCGACAGCTAGGCAGTTAGAACAAGCGATTCAAATCATCGGTCGTGAAGCATTAGGTTCAGAAGCAGATATTGAAAAATTACAGCGATCTCTTCGTTCTATAGATGATGGGAACTCATTACAACAAGTTCGAAATGATTTGAGAGACCTTTCACGGGAAGCGGAGAGAGCATCGCACAGTTTCAAAGAATTAGATATTGGTTTAGAAAATATTCTAGGTGGATTAATGGCTGGTGGTGGTATTTCAGGAGCCATTGAGCAAGCACTTGATACCTCTAAATTAAAAACAAAAATTGATGTTTCTTTTGAAGTTCCAGCATCCTCTAAAAAATCGGTAGAAGAAGCGGTTCGTGGTGTAGAAGCCTATGGTGTTGATGTGGAAGAAGCACTGGAGGGTACACGTAGACAATGGGCATTAAATCAAACTGTCAGTGATAAAGCTAATGCTTCCATTGTAAAAGGAGCGGGAGCCATTGCAAGTGCTTACGCAGGTATAGATTTTACTGAGTTAATTCAAGAAGCGAATGAAATTGGTAATGAATTAGGGATAACTAGTGATACGGCTTTAGGGTTAACGAATCGTCTATTAAAAATCGGATTTCCTCCTGAGCAATTAGACATTATTGCTGAATATGGTGGTCAGTTAACACGAGCTGGTTACAATGCTGAAGAAGTACAAGCAATTATGGAAGCTGGTGTTGATACAGGTACCTGGAATATTGATAATCTCTTAGATGGACTAAAAGAAGGTCGTGTTAAAGCGGCTGAATTTGGTCAAGGTGTCGACAAGTCTATGAAAGAAGCTCTTGAAGGCACTAAAATTTCGGCTGATCAGTTAGAAAAGTGGGGGAAATCTGTCGCTAAAGGTGGTAAAGAAGGTTCGGCAGCAATGACAGAGATTGCTAAAGCATTGGCTAGTATTGAAGATGAAACAAAGCGAAATGAGATTGGTGTTAAGCTTTTCGGAACGATGTATGAAGATCAAGGCCAGAATATCACCAATACACTTATTGGCGCTCAAGATAAAGTTATAGATTTAAACAAGAATCAAGAACAGCTAAATGAAATGATTAAGAAAATGGATGCCAGCCCAGCTGTAAAGTTTCAAAAAGCTATGAATGACTTAAAAATGGCACTTGAACCTGTTTTGGGAGTCATTGCTGATGTAATAAGTGCTTTTGCGGGCTTCGTTTCGGAACACCCAGCGTTATCAGCAGCTATAACAACAATTGTAACCGCTCTTGGGATTCTTGTTGGAGCATGCATGGCGTTAGCCCCAGTGTTTGTCACCTTATCCAGTATAGCTGGTATATTGGGTGTAAGTATTGGGGCTGTTGCTGGTCCAGTTGCATTAGTAGCAGGTGGAGTGATAGCCGCATCGGCAGCTATTGCTGGATTGATTATCTGGATGCGGAATTTATGGCAAACCAACGAAGGGTTCAAAAATAGCATTACGAATGTAATTGAAAGCGTTCAAAACTTTGGACACGCATTATCTTCACTTGGTAAATATCTATTCTATACGGCTGTTGATGGGGATTATTTAAATGATTGGATTACTCATTTACCAAAAGGATTTCAAGATGCGGCTGAAATGATAGGATTGGCAGTCAGTAAGATACGTGAAGCGTGCCTTCATATTTTTGATGCAGTAAAAGCTGTTTTTTCGGGAGATTTTAGCCAGTTAGGCGAAATTTTTAAGATGATTGGTCCTAGTATAGCGGGAGCAATTATCGGAGGACTTCCAGGTGTTCTTGTATCTGTATCTCGTTATTTACCAGCAATAGCGGAGTATTTGAATGCAAACTCAGGAATTATTCTTGAAACTATTACAAACATTTTTACCAATATAGCTAATTTCGTAACAACGGTATTACCGCAATTTCTTGAAGCGGGATCACAAATGATTTCAAACCTTGTGAGTGGTTTGGTTGTAGCGGCTCCAATTATCCTCGAAGCCATTGTTGGGATTATAAATACAATTTCACAGATGATTGCTACCTATCTCCCTATGATTGTTCAAACGGGAATACAAATCATTCAAACTTTAATTTCTGGAATTGTACAAGTTTTACCTACTCTGATAGAAACAGGACTTCAATTGATTCTAACTTTAATAAACGGAATTATGCAGATGCTTCCACAGTTAATCCAAATAGCTGTAACAATTATTCAAACTATTATTAACGGAATCATGTCATTTTTACCTCAGTTAATTGAAATGGGAATAAATTTATTAGTTTCATTAATTACAGGAATCACACAAGCTTTACCAATGATTGCTTTAGCGATTATTACAGTCATTACAACTTTAATTGAAGCCATTACAGCGAATTTACCTATGATTATTGAAGCTGGTGTTAAAGTTTTAACTAGCTTAATAGACGGAATCATTAAAATGCTACCGCAACTTATTGATTTAGCAATAAATCTTATAACCAAAGTAGCGGATACTTTATTAGCAAACTTACCTAAAATAATTGAATCCGGTGTAAAGATTTTAATGGCCATTATTGATGGAATTGTACAAGTGTTACCACAGCTTATTATTGCGGCTTTAGATTTAATTGTCAAAATAGCATCTACATTAATTGCGAATTTGCCGAAGATACTTGAAGCAGGTGTGAAAATTTTACTTATGTTGATTGCTGGTATCGTAAAGGTGATACCGGAATTAATTGCAGCAGCATTAAAGCTAATTGTTACTTTAGCAGGGGAATTAATTAAGAATCTACCTAAAATCCTTGAAGCTGGTGTTCAACTGATTTGGGCTTTAATAAAAGGTATTGTCAGTATGGTTGGAAAATTAGGTTCTACAATCGTGACAGATATTGTACCGAAGATTGTTGATACATTAAAGAAGATTGATTTATTCAAGATAGGTAAAGATATTATAAGTGGTTTGATAGACGGTCTAGGTAGTATGGCCGGTAAAGTGGTAAATAAGGTGAAATCTATTGGTAGCAGTATTCTGGATGGATTCACCTCATTCTTTGACATTCATAGTCCATCTCGAAAAATGAGGGATCAGGTTGGTAAGCAAGTTGGTGCCGGGATTGCTGTGGGTATGGAGCAATCTGTATCGACGGTTCTTGCAGCGGCTAAAAACTTAGCAACTTCGGTCTATTCCGTATTAGAAAATACGTTAGGTGCGTTCAATAGTTCCGCTATAAACGGAATGATGAATAACAATCCTCTTAGGAGTTATTTTGAAGCAATATTATACGATGGAGATTATCTTAATGATTGGATTACTCATTTACCGATGGACATGAGGGATGCATTAAAAGCAGTGGGTAAAGAATTAGAAAGTTTCACCATTGATGGAGTAGAAGACGATAGTCCTATTGCCCGTTATATTCGTAGTATATTAGAGGGCGGTAACCCATCCCAAGATATACTAAAAGAATTTAAGGAATCCAATAAGTGGTTAGAAATCGGTAAAAAAATAGCTGGTTTCAGGGAACAAATTCTAAAAGATTTTTATAATGCTCCAAACAATAATGCAAACAAAGATAATGTGTTGCAATCCGCTTTCAACAATATCTCAAATATGGTGGATGATACTTTTAAAAAGTTAAATTTATATGGAATAAATAAACAAGATAACATCGCTTCTAATCTGTCTGCACTGGCGACAGGAGCAGTTCAACCGATTGTTCAGCCAATTGGTAGTGGTCCTGTTGAAATTAATTTTTATAACACAATTAATAATGAACGTGATATTGATCGTATGTTTGAAAAAGCCGATGATTGGTTTGTTAAGAAAGGACAATCATTAAATATAGGTATAGGGAGGGCGCGACGTGGTTGATATTCGAATAAATGAAATGTTAGGGCAAAACTACCATCTTTGTATGGTAGAGCGCCCTAAAATACCGACAGCTAAAAAGAAAATTGAATTTATTGAAGTTGACGGAAGAGAAAATGGAGCGTTAACAAAAGAAAAAGGTTATGAAGATGTTGATTTTACAGTTGAGTTTAATTTACTTGAAGATGAAAATATTAAACCTTTATTAAGACAAATAAAAGCTTGGATAATGAGTGCTAAGATTGTTTCATTCACTGACGACTATGTTTATAGAAAGATAAAGTCAGTTGAAATTGGAGATATAGATAATGAAATAGAGGAATACGGTAAGTTCGAAGTTATATTTAAAGCTGATCCATATGAGTACGCTATTGAACAGCCAATTACAATAACAAATCCCGTTACGATTATAAATCAAGGTACATTACATTCTTTACCGAAATTAACGATTTACGGAACAGGAAATATAACGATACAGATTAACGGAATTT
>WPCI01091407.1_pt1 | contig 17232 bp, 13 predicted proteins | sample 5399871 | NCBI WGS metagenome assembly WPCI01 (sample SAMN12869469, study PRJNA574797) | sludge metagenome | isolation source: wastewater treatment of pH7 | place: China:Beijing | collected 2019-05-20 | reverse complement strand
GCCAGCCACCATGGCCGGGTCGACATGACCGTGGCAGCCTTCGGCCACCTTTACCTGTTCGAGTTCAAGGTGGTGGAACAGCTGCCTGAGGGGAAGGCGCTGGAGCAGATCAAGGCCCGCGGCTATGCCGACAAGTACCGCGCCGCCGGCAAACCGATTCACCTGATCGGGGTGGAGTTCTCCCGGGAGCAGCGACAGATCGTGGCTTTCGATATCGAGACAGAGAACCGGCCGTGACCGAGGGTGCGACATGCCTCAGCTATAGTCACCGCCCAGGGCTTGACATCACCCATGCTGCTTGGCTAGAGTACCTGTGCGGAGCAAACGAATCCGCGGCATCGGTAGCTAGCCGATTCACAAAAATAGCAATTGACTAGCGTTTTTCGGCCCACCTTGAGCCGGGAAGCGCCCCTCCCGAGACCGTCAGCATCTCTCGTGCAACTTATGCATTTATCTGCATTGTTGCACAATAGTTTTTCCTACGATGCGACCATGCCGAATGCCGTCTGACGTTCGCCACGGGTCCTCGACGGCATCCTGATTTTCAGCTCGCGCAGCTCTGCTCACGCTAGACGTTCCTCTCATCCTGAGACGAGCGCCCAGCCGTGGGCTATCTGCGTTTACGCGTACCGTTGTCGAGCCGACGCTCGAGAATCGTGAGCGCGTGTGCTGCCTAGCCCACCGGCTTCACGGTGCGGACTGACGAAATGCTGCCCTCGGGCAGCGCGTGATTTTATGCCCGCTTATCACATATATCCAACGTCATCCGCAACCTAGGAGCCCCACCTGATGCGTCCGAACACCGCCACACCCCTCGCCGTACAGCTGCACCTCCTGCCAACTCACTCACTGAGCGTGTTGGCGCACCTGCAGGTGCGCAGCATCCCGGACCTGCTGCCCGTGCCCCCTCACATCATGAGCACCGATGATCAGTCACCACACATGCTCAATCATCCCCCAGTGCTGCTCGTTAAGGACGGCGGCGGCGAGGAGGTGTTGAACATAGATTGCGTAAAAATCCAGCTCAACATTGTCGACGATAAATCATTGCCCAACGAGCCTGTACCAAGCCGACTCTTCGTCTATGTCATCGATGCATCTAACACCAACATTTCAACACGCACCCTAAATTTTATATTCGGAGACCTTCAGAGGCTCCACTATCGAAAGACAGAAGCAGCTGGCGAAACTGTCGACCTCCAAAGAGCAGTCATCGAAACGTTTGTTAGTGACAAAGAGCTCAACACATCTATCGCGCGTGATATTTTTAATAGAACATCTCTTGCAAGCCGTCACCATATGAAACTATTTGCTGCAACCAGGCTTAAAGCTAAAAGGCTAAGAAACTTGATAAAAGAGGCATACCAAAAAATGGGCATCGTTTCAAACGAGACGAGTACACCTTCCAAAGGGGCGTCAAAAACCAAGAGTTCCCGAACGAAAAAACAAAGCAAAAACACGCCACCACGGCACGTAGGCTGTGTCGACCACACCAGTACGCCTGTCCGATATCATAGCCAAGAAAAAAAACTTACACTAAGCACCAAAAAAAATAAAACAGCAGGCTCTAACGCAGCAGGAGGGAGCCCTGCTACTGAGCATCAGATGCCGATCAATTTTGATGAGCCATCACAATGAGCAATGAGAAGCATCTCTACCCGCACGAGATTATAAAGCCTTGGCAAGAGGCCGTAGAAAATCTTGACCTACCTACGGAAGAGGCAAGAATTATCATGGCTATTGTTCAGTATTCTCAACCGCCGCCATCACTGGACTCACTCATTAAAGCGGCAGAGCTATATAGCCATGATCAAGGCACGTCCATCGATGATGATATTATACGAAAATTCGAACGCTCAGACGATATCAGCCAAATAAAACCAAAATCATTCGGGACTAGCCATCCCGTATTTTACGCATTTACCCTGCCCACCAAGCTTGGCAAATTCAAGTGCTGTACGACACAGCGCACGAGAGAACTGCTCAGCGAACTCTTCCATGACGCCAAGCGGAGAGGGAATGTATCTGCAAACAGGTTTTATGAACATTTCATTGCGGCCAGGGACGTTATGATCGTGCTCATGAAAACCGGATGGGAAACCGACCAAACTGAAAAAATCAATAAAAACAAACTTCTTATTTCCTTACGCGGCGACCATATGTATGGGTACGCCACAGATCAGATAAAAGAAAAAATCTACACATTTGAAAAAATTGTTAGGGGAGAGCTTCTTCCCGGCGGAATTAAATATAAACGCACCGGTGGTCGAGTTGGCTCGGGCAGCAATGACGAAAAGCACGACATATGGCATGAAGAGCGCATAGCGAAATTGGCGCAGCTAACAAAGAAAACACCTAATAAAACACGAATCACTGCCAGCGATAACGTTGGCAATGACAGTAATGAAAGCACAGAGTTGCTCAATATTGGCATGGAGATAAATCAAAGACATACTGCAGGTAAGGAGGCAGATAGAGATGTCGGCGAAGCCCTCTATCTACAACAACCAACCCTGAACACTCTGACATTGTCAGATAGTCGTGAATCGGTTCGTCATTGGCTCGCTGGAGCCCCAACTTCGTCGATCAAGACGGTAACGGACATGGGACGACTAACGCCTGACCTCGTAAAACAGGCCATGGAGATACCGCTATCATCTCTTTGCCGAATCTTTGCTAGCCTACTGATCAGCACCGGCCTGCCACCCAAAAGACTGACTCAGCTCTCAGCAATTCGAAACCACACTCTGGAACACATCATCCACCGTGGAGATAATCGGCCCTACTGGTTGCCTAATCTACGGCTACTCTGCTATCAACTAACAGATGGTCCCACAAAAAATGACGCTAACCCTGCCGCCAAATGGGTCATACTGCACCTGCCGAAGTCAGTGGCTTCAGAATTGGATGACGCAGATAAAGACATAAAAAACCGGCCTTTTTATGGCGTACAATCAGAACTTAACCGTCAACTAAAAAAATTCTTTACCGCCACACCCGGAATAATTCCGACAACCAACCGGTTGAGTGCCACCAGCTGGCTGTACTGCCGCCCGTATGCAGTGGACGATATTGCCGCCGCGATGTTATCTGGAAATTTTGGGCTCGGTATGGCAGCGCCGGCCGCGTACCGTGAGGTTCCTCGGCAAGAACACCAGAAGATTTTTGAAAATACTCTACGGGAGCTCGGCTGGCATGTGCCTGAAACTATAGGGGCACCGCTCAATGCAGCCACGACCGATAATCTCGATTTGAGCACTGCAGGGTCAGCAGTGGCAAGACCGTCGAACGAGTTTTCTGCCATATTTGAGCAGTTGAAGCATGCGATGAAATCGCCTAGCGCTCAGCTGTCCAGATGGTGGCCGGGTGAGCCAATACCGTTGGCAGCTGTCATTGAACTCTACCAATTAGTGTCTGCCTATGAACTGCTAGCGTGGCAGCTCTCTACAGGAGCGCGCCCTATAGGACCCGGCAGCAAAAACTATCTTGGTAATTCGTTACAGTGGATCTATGACAAGAATTCTTCGATTGGAAGAGAGTCTCGCGTCATCCCTCTTTTAGCCAGCATACGCAATAGTCTTATATCGCTTCATAACTGGACCTCGTCCATCCTCCACCGCTTGAACCAGAAAGGCGTCAATGTCAAAGATCAACGCAAAGGGGATAGGAAAACACCTGGCTGGATGGAAATATCAAGGCGTGGAAATTCGATAAAAGTGCGCGACATGATGTGGCAAGATTTAGCCACTCTAACCGCCATAGACGTGGCAATATGGCCGCCTAATGTTTGTCGTCATTCTACCGCCACCTGGTTACGTCAGCATGCCCCGGATGCCCAAGTTGACCACTTACTCGGCCACACGCGGTTCGGCAGAATGCTGGCCTCGACGCAAGCAGAAACCCCCTTGGGACAACAGCACGACTTGCGAAAATTGCTGACCACCTGGTTGAAGCAGTGTGGTTATCGCCCACTTCATTGGAACCAAATGCCATGGAAATAATGTCGTCGACTAAGCTGATCAGTCTATGGAAAGTAGAGAAAAACCGACTAGTCAAACCATCTTTTCTTCCTGATACGAAGTGGATGCTCAATGCGATTTTTAGAAACAGACAGGTTAACCAGATTTCTCTCGACGCCAGCGAAGTCAAAAAGCTCGTGAGTGGACTCTTCGACCATCATAAAGCGACTGGACAACCCATCAGCCGCAAGCAGGCCCGACAACGCGTCAATCGCCTCCTAGAGCAGATTAATAGACTGCCTAACATTCATGCTGTGTTGATTCCCGAACCTGTTCTGGCCCATCGTCCGACGACATTACCCAACTCGGCAAGGTCATTTTCAGCGGCGGAAGAGATGGTTGAGCTAGATCGCCAGCTGCTCGTTTGGTGTCGTAAAGCGGGTTCAAAAACAGCGTGGATGCTCCTACTAGCTATTCGATTAATGACACGACTCGGCATGGGTGAGAAGGTCATGCTGGGCACACTGTCACAGCTGACGCTTCGGCATCTTGACAAGAAAAACAAATCCATCAACATTCCCTCTTCGCCTAATTCCGCTGGGCATAGTGATGGGCATTATCGCATTAGATTACCCGACGACATATGGCTACCATTGCGCTCCATCATTACACGAAATAAATCTTACCCGGCAGACGCATGGCTGTTTGCGAATGATGCGACATCTATGGCGCTTTCGATAGACGAGCGCCGGAAGGTGCTGCGCCAACAATTAATCAGAATTTTTCGAGAGATGCTAAAAAATATAGAAACTTCCAAAAACACTACTCATGGCCATCTTACTAGCTGGCCAAAAATGATTAACGCATGTCAGTATGTTCCCATTCTTAAAGGCATCCCCCCGCTGTGGGGCACGTTACTGCGCAATTACCCACTACCCACCTGTACGCCTATCCCTCTGCTTCTAGGTCAAGCTGGTGCTAATCATTATTCTCCGGGCAGTCGACTTGGGCGTTTGCCAGACCGCCCGTCACGAGATGACCATGATGATCTCGGAAAAACCAGACAAACGCCCACAGAGAATGAATTACACGTTTCTCGTCCGGCTGGTCTTCATGTGGTCCCTACCGACCATCTTCCCAGTGACTGGGCAAGACAGGCAAAAAAAATTCTTCAGAATTTCATTTTTGAAGCATCTAGAATTTCGAATAAATATGTACATGCCAAACCGCATGAACCTAAAATGCAGGCGCTCCTGGAAACACACGAAAGAAAGCTACAACAACTGATCCAACTTCCGGGAAACTACCCCACATGGGTGCTAAACTTCATCTACCACACACTAGTAACACAAAAAAACAACATCAGTACCGCCAAAACATATCTATCACGCCTTACGCCTATTTCGATTTTTTTTCATGACGCTGTGCTAGACATGAGCGACTGGGATGATGACGTAACACATGAGCTGGAGATTTTCGCCAATCATGGTAATCGCTGGTCTGATGCCACTATTGAATCTTTCCAATCGGCATTCACATCTTTCATTAGGTTCTGCAAAAAGCATGACATACTTGAGGACGTTACGCTTCCCAAAGGGTCAAAAAACCTTACACCAAGCGTACTAAGAACTCGAGTACTATCACCCGATCATATGGACACTGCATGGGAAGAATTGACTAAACATGCAGCAGCGGGTTCGGCAAGCCATATGAAGGCTCTCGTTATCTCACTCGGATTCTATGGAGGCCTACGCGCCTCGGAAATCGAGTCTTTAACGCTTCGAGACATCCAGGTTGGCATCCCTGAAAATAGCAGAGGAAGGAGCTGCTGGATCGATATCCTCGGCGGAAAAACGGCAGCGGCGAGACGTCGTATCGCGCTGCATATCATGGCACCACCATCGGTGGTGGAACAGCTGAGGGGATGGGTTGAGGTGCGCAGGCATTCATGCAACGGAACTGCGCTTTCAGATATCGCATTGTTCGGCCCTCGTCACTCGCCTGATGCTTATAAACGACGTTATCTTATCACTCTTGCCATTGAAGAGATGCGATATCGCCTCGGCGAAGACATCGATTTTCATGGACTTCGCCACGCTGCTGTATCGTGGACGCTACTGCGTCTACATGCGTCGCAGAATCCGGGATTTGCAGATACACTTCAGCATCGCCATCATTGGATGTTTCAACCGGAAATTCTGCAAGAAACGCTACGCTATTTCTGCGGCGCTGAAGGACCTGACACTCTTGCTAGGGGCACCGTTCTGTTGCATGTAGCGAAATGGATCGGACACCGTGATCCTGCCACTCTGCTCGAGAATTATGCCCATACATTGGGGCTTATTCATGGAGATATTCTGGCGCCAAAGCGCTCCAAAAGTCGTGACAAATGACGTTATATATGCGGACACTGACAGCCACGGCGGGGCTGACGCCGCAGGCAGAACACCCAAGCGACGACATGCACAGCTAGTACTACAGTCGTACCTACTGCAGTTCTCGTTCACATGTTGTCATCCGGGCTTGCTGCTGCCGACAGTGGCACAGCCAAGCCCGATATTGGTGCTTTCGTCGCCAATCCGACCAAAGCCTGTTTCATCCAGAACCAGAACACCGTCAGGCGAGCCCAGCATATCGATCACCCACTGGCGGAGGACATCGCGTGCCGCGTCCGCATCCCAGCGGGCTCGATCCAACAGGTACTGACTGCACCCCATCTGGGGTGGCATCGCCAAGCCACTCGGCAAGATGCCAGCTGTTCTTACGTTCACACTGACTGAGTAGCCCCTAGATATAGCGTAGAGCTCGAGCTCGCGTTTCCGAACGTGGAAAGAGTGGGCCTAACCGATCCGTCAGGTCATCCAACAATGCTGAGACAGAGAGATCCAGCTCTTGCATACTTCACCGCGTGATCGCTTCCATATCAACCACATGCATTGTAGCTCATTGAGTTACGGCTGTAGTACTAGTAGCTAAAGCACAAAGAGCACCCGCCGGAACTCTTCACGAGACATCACGTTGCGCAGCCGAACCAGCTCCATCTGCGTCGTTTGATAACCCCAGCCAGACGGCTTATGCCAACTGCTTCACGTCATCGACTGCAAGCTCGAGAGGGAGTAGACCGACCCGATACAGCCGTTTGCGTGTGAAGGAAGCTGTCATGACTCACCCTCGCTGGCACGACGACTATCGCTCCTCGCCTTCTTGCAAGCTCAGGAGCAAATCTGAGTAAAGCGCCTCTGCATCTAGGCCACTTTCACCATCAATCTCATCAAATTTTTCGATCAAATCGTCTATCGCATCGCACAGCGCCAACGTTTCAGCCGTATCACCCCGCTGAGCAATATAGTGGACCCTGAAATCAAGACACTGGTTTAAGATATGCCGAGGCCGATTTCGAAGGGACCAGAGATGTCGAAACAGAAACGTAACACCCACTCACCGGAGCTGAAGGCCAAGGTCGCCCTGGAGGCTGTCCGTGGCCTGAAGACGGCGAACGAAATCGCTCAGGAATTCGGTGTCCACCCTGTGCAGGTCGGTCAGTGGAAGAAGGCCCTCCTGGCGGACTCCGCCTCCTTGTTCGACAAGAAGCGCGGGCCAAAGCCAAAGCCCGAGTACCAGTCAGACGAGAAGCTCTACGGGGAAATCGGCCGTCTGAAGATGGAGCTCGACTGGCTGAAAAAAAAATCCGGAATCAACCTGCCATGATCCGCCGCGGCTGGATCGACGCGGCCGACCGAGTGCCGCTGCTCCGCCAGTGCGCCCTGGCAGGGGTCGCCAGGTCCACCGTTTACGCTCAACGGCAGCCAACGGAGCCTTCCGAGCAGGATGTCGAACTCTGCCATGCGATCGATGAGATCTACACGCAATGGCCGTTCTACGGTAGCCGCCGGATGGTCGTGGAACTCGGTCGCCATGGCTTTCGCGTCAATCGCAAGCGCGTGCAGCGGCTGATGCGCGGCATGGGGTTGGCAGGTATGGCGCCGGGCCCCATGACCAGCCGGCCGCATCCTGAGCACAAGGTCTACCCGTACCTGCTGCGCGGCGTGTCGATCACACGCCCCAATCAGGTGTGGAGTACCGATGTGACGTACATTCGGGTGGCGCGCGGCTTCGTGTACCTGGTCGCCATCATCGACTGGTATAGCCGCAAGGTGCTCAGCTGGCGGGTGAGCAATACCATGGAGGCGTCCTTCTGCGTCGACGCCTTGGAAAGCGCCCTGCGGCTACATGGCACGCCGGAGATCTTCAACAGTGACCAAGGCTCGCAGTTCACGAGCCAGGCCTTCACGGGGGTGCTCAAGCAAGCCGGCGTCGCCATCAGCATGGACGGCCGTGGGCGCGCGTTCGACAACATCTTCGTCGAGCGGCTATGGCGGACGGTCAAGTACGAGGACGTGTATGTGAAGGGCTATGCGAGCTTGGGAGAGCTGACCCTCGGCCTATCCGCGTACTTCTCGTTCTACAACGCCCAGCGGCCTCACCAGTCGCTGGAGAACCAGACCCCGGACACCGTGTATGCGTTGGGGACTGGCGGCGGTGCCGCCATTCCCGATCACTTTGGTCATCAACGTGACACCGCTCAGGACCATGACACAGGGCAGCGCTGTGCAGCTGCAGCCAAGGCCGAGACGATAACTTAAATCGGGACGTTTTCTGTCTTGACGATGGGGTCCACTTTACAATAACCTCCTGTCGAGCAGCCAGGGCAACCGCAGAGGTATTTCGTTTTTTCTGTTCAGTCATAGCGCCCTCACAACGGTTATTGACCTCCTCCCCTCCCTTAATGCTGACGCGACTCAGGAAGAGGATTCCCTATCGGATGCCAGCCCGATCGCTCGGGTGGCCGGTTCCTGCTGCCGACGGCCTTACCGCACCGTTCACTTCACATGTGCTACGGGCGGGACTTGCCATGGTAGGTACACATTAGCAGCGGCAGCGGGACTTGCAAAGGGCTACCCCAGTGAGCCTTCGGCTCACACCGCATTCCCCCTCATACCTTGGGCGGTGTGGGTACCCTGCGGATGCCGGATAGCATGGACCGCTTGTACAAACTCGGGTTCCAAGGCGCTTTGTTCTGGTCAAATCAGAGCGGACACATTTTCAAGCTGCAGCCGCCAATGCGATTTCCCTTGGCGTTTGGTAGCCCAGGTTCGAGTGGAGCCGGCAGCTGTTGTACTCCATCTCAATGTATTCGATCACGTCCCGCCGTGCGGCCTGTCGGCTTCCGTATCGCTGGCCAGCCAGCCACTCGCTTTTCAGTGAGCCGAAGAAGCGCTCCATGACGGCATTGTCCCAGCAGCCCCCTTTCCGGCTCATCGAGGTCTGGAATCCGTGCCGGTCCAGCGTGGATCGATAGTCATGCAACGACCGATTTAACCCGCCCTGACTGCCGCGGTCGCTATGATGTATCAGCCCTCTCGGGCTGCCGGCGTCCCACGGCCATCTCCAGAGCGTCCAGAACCAACTGCGTGCGCATATGCCCCGCCCTCCAGCTGCCAGTCGTAGAGGTCGAGCACCGCCGCCAGATTGCTCAGCCCTGCCGACCAGGCCTTTACACGCCCACCAGCCACTGCTAACGTATCGATAGTCGAGCTAAATCGTTCGGCCGGGTTTGGCGACCCAAAAACTCTAGGCGCATAAGCGCCACTGCCATGGTAGGCGCTTTTTGTTTGCCTGCCATGTCTATGGCGGTCGTGCGTGGGAGACCCTCGGGTCTGCCGGTTTCCTAGAGTGCCGGTTCGCCAACCCGCGTACGGCCGCCCCCAGCCTGTTTGGCGACAGCGGGGACGGCTCCTAAATACTCTAGGAGAACCGCCCATGGTCCATCCGACCGCTTTCCCCCATCGCAGCAATCGCCGCGCGCGCGCTGCTGCCCACCGCGCCATGGCCATCTCCGCGTTGGCCTCCAACAGCAGCCTCGCCGTTCGTTACCGCCGCTACCACGCACATATGCGTAAGGCTGCCGCCCTTTCGCGTGCCGCCGATGCCACCGTCCAGGAGGCAGTACAGGAGGTCAGCGAATGAGCCCGCGCGTCGATTCCACCACTATCCTGCCCGCTCCGAGGCCTCGGCGGAATAATCCGCTCTCGCGCATGATTGCCGAAGCCCTCGATCATCAACTGCTCTGCTGTGCCGAGAAGGACGAGTCCTTCACCATCTCCGACATCCGTGACCAGCTGCTCAAGTGGCCAGAGCTTGAAGGCGTTGCCTCAGACCAGCTGCGTTTTCGGGTTCGCGACCGGCTCAAGACGCTGGAAAAAAAGGGTCTTGTCGTGGAAGCTGGTTTCCGTGGCAAAAATCGTCGGCTGTTTCGCCTGCAGTTGAACACCCCGGAAGACGCCTCGGCGGCTAAGCCGCCGCCCTCCTCATCATCGCCCGCTCAAGCGGTCTCATCAGCCGACTCCGCCAGGCCACTGCTCGAGCACTTGGAGCAGGAGCGACACTCTTTGCAGGCGGCCATGCAGGCCGCGATCAGCGAGGCAGAGCACTACCAGCACCTGATGCAGTCATTTCCCGATGCACGCTCGCAGATCGATCCGCTGCTGCAGGCGGCCATCGAACACAGTGGCCGCCTCAAGGGACAGTGGGATGCGAATCTCAAGGTCCGGCAGCGCTTGGCAGAGCATGGCGTGTCACAGACACGGGGGGAGTGCTCATGATCCTGCCACCCACACCACGCGATGCGCAGCACCCTCCTCTGCCGCCGCTGCGCCCCTGGCAATCCGCTTGTCTGACAAGGGCGCTCGCCACGCTGTCGCCTCAGCACCCGCATTTTCTGTGTCAAGCCACGCCCGGTGCCGGCAAGATGCGCCTGGCGGCCGAACTGGCCAAGGCGCTGATCGCACGCGGCGATATCGACTACGTTGTCTACTGCGGCCCGACTCGGGCCGTGGTACAGGCGGCCACCGAAACCCTGCAGCGCGTCACCGGGCAGCCGATGCATGGCGAGATGGGCGCCGCCGGCGCCGGCATGACCTACCAGGCCCTGCCGGGACGGCTGGATGCACTGAAACGCCTGGGCATGCGGCATCACCTGCTGCTGATCTGGGACGAGAGCCACCATGCCGCCGGCCACCAGGGCGGAGAGGGTCCGAACCAGTGGGGCACTACGCTGATCGCCCTGGAGCGCCATGTCACCTACACCCTGGCGCTCTCCGGCACACCGTGGCGCACCGACGGGAGCTGCATGCCGCTGCTGCGCTATCTCGACGTGACAGATGAGGCTCAGGCCACGGGCGCGAGGACGGCACCCTCGATGGCCACCATGTCCGACGGCACGGGGGCGGACACCACAGGCGCGCAGACCTCGCAGACGCTTCAGCCGGACTTTGTGTACACCCTGCAGGACGCTATCCGGGATGGCGTGTGCCGCTATCCGCGTGTACAGCTGGTGGACAATCGGGCCATCGAGCTGACCGGCTTCCATCCCCACACCGGCCGTCAGGAGACCCACCGCTACGCCAGTATCCCTCAGCTGCTGCGCCATCCGGCGATCGACTACGGCAGCCTGGTCCGGCTGGATGCTCCTATGCAGCGTCTGCTGTCGCTGGGCATCCAGCAGCTGAACCAGCTACGCCAGCAGGATCCAGACGCCGCCGGCCTGGTCGTGGCCGCCGATATCGAGCATGCCGAAGAGGTGGCGCAACATCTGGAGTCCGAAGGATATGAGGTGTGCCTGGTCACCAGTCGCGCGCCCCTCGCTCACGCGCGCCTGAATGCGTTTCGCCACGACCGTACACCCTGGCTCGTGGCGGTGGGCATGGTGGCCGAGGGGGTCGACATCCCGCGTCTGCGAGTGGGTTGCTACCTGAGCCATATCCGCACCGAGCAAAATTTTCGCCAGGTGCTGGGCCGGATTATTCGCCGTCAGGGAGAGCACGATCAGGACTGCTTTTTCTATGCGCTGAACGACACGCGGCTCGCACGGATGGCACGTCGTCTGAGTGACGACCTCCCGCAAGACCTGGCCACCGTGTCGTTGAGCGCCAAGGTCTCGCCACCTCTCGGCGGCCACGGCGCCCCTCCGCCAGACGATGCCCCTACGACGCCGCACGCCCCGTGCACAGCCGACGCGCCGGTGGACTGGCCATCAGCTCCCGCGACCGCAAGCCGCAGCGTCTCGGTGGCCTTGGGCGCATCCAGCGTTGAGGCAACCCTTGGCGTGGCACCCGATGTCGCATTCTCGGAGGCATTCTTCGAGCGACTGATCGCCCTGCGGCTGACACCTTGAGAGAGGAATCGATATGACACGGAGTCCATCGCGTCAATCGCTGACCCGGCGGCGGCACAGCCCCTATGACCAGGGCGCCATGACAGCACCCGTTGAAGGCTTGTCCCGGGAGGCTCGGCGACTGCTCTCGGAAAGCGTCTCGCCCAACACCGTGCGCGGTATGCGCTCAGACCTCAAGGTCTATCAGAAGGCCGGCGGCGTGCTGCCGGCCACCGACGTGGACATCGCTAATTTTCTCTCGGCACAGAACAAACTGGGCAAGAAGCCGGCCACCATCGAGCGCTACGCCAACTCACTGCACATGTGGCACCGCTATCACAACCTGCCCTCGCCGGTGAAATCGATGGCGGTGCGCAGCGTGATTCGCGGCATCAAAAAGAGCCGAGATACCCGTCAGGCGTCGGCGCCGGCGCTGCGGCTCGCGGAGCTGCATCGGCTGCTGGACGTGATCGATCGTGACACCCTGCACGGCCTGCGCGACAGCGCTCTGTTTCTGCTCAGTTTCTACGGCGCCTTCCGGCGCAGCGAGGTGGTGGTAATCGCCTGCGAAGACCTGGAGTGGCGGCCGGAGGGGGTGATCGTCACCCTGCACTACAGCAAGATGAACCGCTCCGGACGCATCGAGACCAAGAGCATCATGCGGGCCCCACCTGGCACTCGCTACTGCCCCGTGGGCATGCTTGAGCACTGGCTGGCGGTGTCCGGCATCCAGAAAGGCGCGATCTTTCGGGGTGTGACCCTCGGCGGGCGGTTGGGCGCCGGGCGCATGACCGCCAACACCCTGGCGGTGCGCATGAAGAAGGGGCTGGCGGCGGCGGGACTGCTTGAGGAAGGCTATTCACCGCACAGTTTCCGGGCCGGGTTTATCACCGAGGCGCACCTGCGCGGCAAGAGCGACGTGCAGATCAAGCGGGTCAGCGGTCATCGGGACCAGCGGACATTCGAGAAGTACATTCGCATTGCAGACGCGTTCGAGAACCACGGAGGGGATTTTTTCGGCCTTTGAGCGCGCAAACGGCGCTCACCGACCACCACAACGGCGCGTCGGCGGGTGGGGCATCTTCCCCGCTCGCCTTCCAGGCCCGCCTTCCCCGCCGTTCACGACGCCCCGCATGCTATCCTCATCCCAACACTCAGCGCCAATCGCCATGCTGCTCGCCGACAGGAGGTTGCCTTGTCCACCACCGGGAAGAAGCGCTTGCCCATCGGGATCCAGACCTTCTCCGAGATCATCAACGGGGGCTACTACTACGTCGATAAGACCCCGGTGATCGAGCGCCTGGTCCAACAGAACAAGTACTACTTCCTTTCGCGTCCCCGGCGCTTCGGCAAGAGCCTGCTGCTCGACACCCTGCGCTGCCTGTTCGAGGGGCGCCAGGCGCTGTTCGAAGGGCTTTACCTCCACGATCGCTGGGACTGGGAGCAGACGCACCCTGTGGTCAGGCTGAGCTTCGGCAGCGGCGTTATGCGCAACCGCGAGGAACTCGACGAGCGCATTCGCCACCAGCTGCGCAAGAGCCGCGAGTACCTGGACCTGCCGATCACCCCCAAGGCCGATATTCCCGGCGAGTTCTCTGACCTGCTGGAGCTCGCTCACCAGACCACCGGCCAGCCGGTCGTCGTGCTGATCGACGAATACGACAAACCCATTCTCGATAACATCAGTAACCCCGAACGAGCCCGCGAGCTACGTGAGGGACTGAAGAACCTCTACAGCGTAATCAAGGATGCTGACCCGCACCTGCACCTGGTGCTGATCACCGGTGTCTCCAAGTTCAGCAAGGTCAGCCTCTTCTCGGGACTGAACAATCTCAACGACATCACTCTGGATGCCCCCTTCAGCACGATTTGCGGCTATACCGATGACGACATTGACACAGTCTTTGCGCCCGAACTGCCTGGCATGGACCGCGACACTATCCGTACCTGGTACAACGGCTACCGCTGGGGCGATGCGGAAGTCGCATCGGTCTACAACCCCTTCGACGTGCTGCTGCTATTCCAGAAGCGTGAGTTTGGCCCCTACTGGTTCGAGAGCGCCACGCCAACATTTCTCGTCGACATCCTCAGGCAGCGCGGGGTCTTCACCCCTCAGTTGGACCGGCTGCAGGCCAAAGCCCAGCTGCTCAGTCGCTTCGATGTTGACGATATCACCACCGAGGGACTGCTGTTCCAGACCGGCTATATCACTATCAAGGACATGCAGGAGCCCATGCTGGGCTACCGACTCTACACGCTGGGGTTCCCCAACCTGGAGGTGGAGAGCAGCCTCAACGATCTGCTGCTTCCCGTGCTCGGGATAGACCATAGCGAGGCCCAGACGTACCAGCTCGGCCTGATGGACGCCTTGCAGCGCCATGACCTGGCGAGCCTGGAGGCTCACCTTAAAGCCCTCTATGCCGGCCTGCCCCACGACTGGTACCGCAATAATCCGATTGCAAAATATGAAGGTCACTACGCCAGCGTCTTCTACAGCCACTTTGCCGCCCTGGGTCTCGATATCACCGTAGAAGACGCCAGCCACCATGGCCGGGTCGACATGACCGTGGCAGCCTTCGGCCACCTTTACCTGTTCGAGTTCAAGGTGGTGGAACAGCTGCCTGAGGGGAAGGCGCTGGAGCAGATCAAGGCCCGCGGCTATGCTGACAAGTACCGAGCTGCCGGCAAGCCGATTCACCTGGTCGGGGTGGAGTTCTCCCGAGAGCAGCGACAGATCGTGGCTTTCGATATCGAGACGGAGAGCCCGCCATGACAACAGCGCCCGATCTGCTCGAGAACCACGGAGGCGGTTTTTTCAGTCGGTGAGCCCGACCGGCACTCATCGGCCATCACGGCGATACACCGGCGGGCGGGGCACCCCCCTGCTCGCCTTCCAGCCCAGCCCCGTCGCTCGCGATGCCCCGCATGCTATCCTCAGCCCACGACTCTGCCACATGCTGCTCGCTCACAGGAGGTTGCCTTGTCCGCCACCGGGAAGAAACGCTTGCCCATCGGGATCCAGACCTTCTCCGAGATCATCGAGGGGGGCTACTACTACGTCGACAAGACCCTGGTGATCGAGCGCCTGGTCCAGCAGAACAAGTACTATTTCCTCTCGCGTCCCCGGCGTTTCGGCAAGAGCCTGCTGCTCGACACCCTGCACTGCTTGTTCCAAGGTCGCCAGGAGCTCTTCGCGGGTCTATATATTCATGACCGCTGGGACTGGGAGAAGACCAACCCGGTGATTCGGCTGAGCTTTGGCGATGGCGTGCTCACCAGCCGCGAGGCTCTGGATGTCCACATCCATGAACTGCTCGACGCCCAGGCTGAGGTACAAGGCGTCTCTCTGCGTAACACCTCCATTGCTGGCCGCTTTCGGGAACTGATCCACCACACCCACCAGCGACACGGCCAACGGGCAGTGGTGCTGATCGACGAGTATGACAAGCCGATCCTCGACAATATCCTGTCGCACGAGCGTGCCCGGGAGCTACGTGAGGGACTGAAGAACCTCTACAGCGTGATCAAGGACGCGGATCCGCACCTACACCTGGTGCTGATCACCGGTGTCTCCAAGTTCAGCAAGGTCAGCCTCTTCTCGGGGCTGAACAATCTCAACGACATCACTCTGGATGCCCCCTTCAGCACGATTTGCGGCTATACCGATGGCGACATTGACACAGTCTTTGCGCCCGAACTGCCTGGTCTGGACCGCGACACTATCCGTATCTGGTACAACGGCTACCGCTGGGGCGATCCTGAGCTCACATCGGTCTACAACCCCTTCGATGTGCTGCTACTGTTCCAGAAGCGTGAGTTCGGCCCCTACTGGTTTGAAAGCGCCACGCCTACCTTCCTGGTGGATATCCTCAGGCAGCGGGGAGTCTTTACGCCTCAGCTGGAGCAGTGGGAGACGGAGTACGAACTGCTCAGTCAGTTCGATGTTGATGACATCAGCACCGACGCCCTGCTCTTTCAAACCGGTTATCTCACCATCCGGAATGTCGAGGAGCCTATGCTGGGCTATCGCCAGTATACGCTCGGCTTTCCTAACCGTGAGGTAGAGACCAGCCTGAACCACGCACTATTGCCCGCCCTTGGCGTGGAGGATGGTCCGACTCAGCGCCGTAGCTTGTTCAAGCAACTGCAGCAGAACAACCTGCCAGGCCTGGAAGCTCACCTCAAGGCTCTCTTCGCCAGCCTGCCCCACGACTGGTACCGTAATAATCCGATCGCCAAGTACGAAGGTCACTATGCCAGCGTCTTCTACAGCCACTTTGCCGCCCTGGGTCTCGATATCACCGTAGAAGACGCCAGCCACCATGGCCGGGTCGATATGACCGTGGCGGCCTTCGGCCATCTCTACCTGTTCGAGTTCAAGGTGGTGGAACAGCTGCCCGAGGGCAAGGCATTGGAGCAGATCAAGGCCCGCGGCTATGCTGACAAGTACCGAGCCACCGGCAAACCGATTCATCTGATCGGGGTGGAGTTCTCCCGAGAGCAGCGACAGATCGTGGCCTTCGATATCGAGACGGAGCGCGCGCCATGAAAACGTGACAACGGCGGCGACATTTTCGGTCGGTGAGCCCGACCGGCACTCATCGGCCATCACGACGATACACCGGCGGGCGGCCCCCCCCTGCTCGCCTTCCAGCCCAGCCCCGTCGCTCGCGATGCCCCGCATGCTATCCTCAGCCCACGATTCTGCCACATGCTGCTCGCTCACAGGAGGTTGCCTTGTCCACCACCGGGAAGAAACGCTTGCCCATCGGGATCCAGACCTTCTCCGAGATCATTGAGGGGGGCTACTACTACGTCGACAAGACCCCGGTGATCGAGCGCCTGGTCCAGCAGAACAAGTACTACTTCCTTTCGCGCCCCCGGCGTTTCGGCAAGAGCCTGCTGCTCGACACCCTGCACTGCCTGTTCCAAGGTCGCCAGGAGCTCTTCGCGGGTCTATATATTCACGGCCGCTGGGACTGGGAGCAGACCCACCCGGTGATTCGGCTGAGCTTTGGCGATGGCGTGCTCACCAGCCGCGAGGCTCTGGATGTCCACATC
>WPCI01473300.1_pt1 | contig 17282 bp, 16 predicted proteins | sample 5399871 | NCBI WGS metagenome assembly WPCI01 (sample SAMN12869469, study PRJNA574797) | sludge metagenome | isolation source: wastewater treatment of pH7 | place: China:Beijing | collected 2019-05-20 | reverse complement strand
GTTAATAAAGTAAAGGTCGTAAAGGGACGTACTTTAAGTGAATCAGATATTTCTCATGCAAATAACGTTATGATGATTAGTACAAAAACAGAAGAAGTATTATTTAAGGACGTAAACCCAGTCGGGCAAATTATTGAGATGAAGGGACAACCGATGCAAATTGTCGGTGTGTATACATCTGATAATGAGTTTATGGGATTTGAAATGGAAGAAGCGTTAATTCCGCTTACGTTATGGCCTGTTTTATACGGAACAGATGATATTCAAAATATCGCAATTCAGTCGAAAAATGTAGATGATTTAGAATCGGCAGGGAAACAAGCGGTTGATGTATTAAATAGTCGTAAGCCAAGTGAAATTCCAGGTAAATATGAATTAGTAAACTTGAAAGAATTCCAAGAAGGTGTTTCTAAAGTTACTAACATTATGACGATGATTATTGGTGGTATCGCAGGTATTTCATTAGTCGTTGGTGGTATTGGTGTTATGAACATTATGCTCGTATCTGTAACGGAGCGTACGCGTGAAATCGGGATACGTAAAGCACTTGGGGCAACGCGTAGTAAAATTTTATTACAGTTTTTAATTGAAGCAGTTATGTTAACACTTCTAGGCGGCTTAATTGGAATTGGTCTTGGATATGGCGGAGCATATATCGTTTCCACATTCGCAAAATGGCCACCTCTTGTTTCATGGGAAGTTGTCGTCGGCGGCGTATTATTCTCGATGACACTCGGTATTATTTTCGGATTAATTCCAGCGAATAAAGCTGCGAAATTAGATCCAATTGAAGCATTACGTTATGAGTAATTACTAGTGTAGTAGAACTAAACATTACCGTTCTAGTGGGCGGTTCGTAGCCTCTATATGAGGAAGTGAACCGCCCGTTAGAACGGGTTATATAAATGGAAGGAGGCGTTATAATGGAAGCTAATGTGAATACACAAAAAGCTGGCGGAGAGAGACCGTCATTGTTTGGAATGATTACTTCTCCTGCTTTACAGTTTGAGAGAATGAAGACGAGCGAGAAAGTTTGGGGTATGTTCTTCTTAATGGCGCTATTACAGGGGCTTTTAAGTGGTCTTACTACGTACGTTACGAATACTTCACCTGAGATGGTTAAAATGAAAAAAGAATTAGGTGAATTTGCAGGACAGAGTTCACTGACATCTGACGTTATTTCTGGTATTGTGTCGGGTGCTGTAGGTGGTATGTTTGCAATAATCGTTGTAGCAGCTATCTATAAAGTATTTATGATGTTCTATGGGAATGATACCTCTTATAAAAAATTAGTAACGATTGTTGTATATGCGAACATTGTTGCTATTATTGGTGGATTTATTAATGGAATTATAGCTTTAATTTTAGGTGAAGCACCAAATGCATATACAAGTTTAGGACCACTATTTGAGCAAGGTTCACTCGCTTATGGAATCGGTAATACAATTGAAGTGTTCTATTTATGGAATATCGTTTTAATTTGGTTAGGACTGCAAATTACAGCGGGAGTAAGTAAAGTGAAAGCAGCTATTCCAATTATCGTTTTATTTATTATTAAAGCGTTATTCTTAGCAGCGATCGTTATGTTAATTGCGGCATTTTTACCAAATGTGCCAGTATAAATAAGGAGGCGTTATAATGGAGGCAAATATTAATACGCAAGATGCAGGTGGAAAGAAGCCGTCATTGTTTGGGATGATTACTTCTCCAGGTGAACAGTTTGAGAGAATGAAGACTAGTAATGCAGTTTGGGGTGCATTTTGGATACTTGTTTTATTAGGTGGACTTGTTGGTGGATTTGCTGCTTATGTATATTCTCTAACACCTGAAGCTATTAAGCTTAATAAGGAACTAGGTGTTACTGTTTCAGCTGGAATGACATATGGTATGGGATTCGGTGTAGGTGCCCTTGGTATGGGGTTTAGTTTCTTAATAAGTGCTGTGGTGTATAAAGTATTAATGGTGTTTATGAGCAATGATACTTCTTATAAAAAATTATTGGCGATTACTGTATATTCAAGTGTTATTACATTAATTGGTGTATTAATAAATATAATTTTAGCCTATATTTTAGGCGGATCGGGTCAAGAAATGTACACTGGCCTAGGACCAGTTTTCGCCTCGAGTAGTGGTGTTGTAAAAGGTATTGTAGATAAATTTGAAGTGTTTACAATTTGGGGATATGTGGTTACATGGCTAGGTCTTCAAATTACAGCAGGCTTAACTAAAAAACAGGCAACAATTATTACTATTGTTTTCTTTGTCTTAACTCTTGGAATGGGAGCTTTACAAGGTATGTTCCAATAAGGAAATAAAATAAAAAAGGTGGCTCTTCGGAGTCACCTTTTTTATTTTTACCCTTATTTCAAATAGCGCCAACAAAATTTCAAATTCTACCCATTGTAATTTCAAATTTCAGCGATACTATTTAAAATTACTCACAGTGAATTCCCCTCTTTATTTTTATATTGTGGAGGTACCGGCGGAATAACAAAGAGGTATACCTTTTAGAAGTGGGTACTGTGTGAAGCCAGCAACTTTTAAAGAGGCAGTTGTTTTGTATGAGGGAATGATCGTAAATCAAATAAAGAAGTTAGGGATTTATCAAGATTATGAAGAGTATTATCAATGTGGGTTAATCGGTCTTTGGCATGCGTATGAAAAGTTTGATGCGGAGAAAGGGAGTTTTCCTGCATATGCAGTTGTAACGGTACGTGGTTATATATTAGAGAGGTTGAAAAAAGAATTCACAGTGCAAGAAAAGTGTGTATGTGTAGGAGAGTATGAGGATATCTTTCGTTTTGAAGATATTGAAATGAAAGTGAAGGATTTTATGAGTGTATTAGATGAGAAGGAGAAGTATATTATTTTTGAACGTTTTTTTGTAGGAAAGACGATGGGGGAAATCGCTTTAGAGACAGAGATGACCTATTATCAAGTGAGGTGGATATATCGGCAGGCGCTTGAGAAAATGCGAAATAGCTTAAGAGGATAAATAGTATCATAAGAATGGAAGGCAAGGGATATTGCTTTCCATTCTACTTATTTTGTTAAGGTAGTAAATGTAATAAGAGGTTTTTAAATTGTAGTGAATCTTGCATGTTCATACGTGATAATACATATCCAGCTTTTAATAATTGTTGTTTTAACTTATGGGGACTGATATGTATAGTTGTAGTTGTGCCATTTGAAAAATGAATAGTAGCTTTTTTACTTTTTTTCAAAAATTCTATGTCATCTATATGATTATAAAACAGCCATATACAGTTTGGAGAAGAAGGAGATTCTGTTGGGAAAGCACAAATATATTCTCTATGATTAATTGGAATTGGAACATTTTGTTTGAACTTAAAGTTTGTTTGAACTGCATTACGTCTGCCTTGATAAGTAGAATGAACATTGGCTAGACAAGATTGCTTGATGAGTTGGAGAGCAGTTTGACAGGAGTAAAGATGGTTCCCGCTACTGTCGATAATTTTGGTACGATAATAAGGGTGCTTGTATGGTTCCAGCATCATTGTAGAATTAGAAATAATAATATCATTTTCTTCATTCATAAATTTGATTCCCCCTTTATAAATGGTAATAATTCTAGATATAATTATATACGAATTAAGTAAATTGATTGTTAATCTTTCATTTCATATTGTAAATTTTGGCTATTCGTTTACAATCAATAGATGATAGTCTTTCTAATTTGCATCGCTTGTACATATATATGAAAATAGAAAAGAGTAGGCGGTGAGATAGTATGAAGAAAAGGTATATTATTATGGCTCTAGTTGTTGTTCTTCTAGTATATTTAGCAAATAGTAATCCGAGTAAAGGTGAATATACAGATTGGGCAGCAAAGCAGTTTATGAAACGTAATGATGTAAGTAAGAAGCTAGATGAAGTTCAAAAGGAAAATGAAGAGGGTCTCCTTGGCGATTTAGCATCGGCTGGTAAGAAGTTGGCGAAAAAATATGTTGAGCCGCAAGTTGGATTATTAATCGATCATTATACGAAGCGAGATGATTATATATTCTTCTCAACATATAAGACGGAATTTGATATCGGCGGAGAACATTATAAATATGTATGCGTCGGTTTTTCAAAAATCTTTATTCCAATTGAAATGCCGAAGAAAAAAGACGAATCTGCAAAATGATGCAGATTCATCTTTTTGTCTATAAGGTAATGGGAACTTCAGATACAGTCTTTTCTACGAGACGAGCTCCTTTTTTTCGGGTATTTTCATTAATTGATGAAAATACAGATGAGGCAAGGATCGTATCCATTACTTGATTTACGACTTGTGCATCAATAGGTGTGATCGGCTTCTCGATAGAAAAGACAACTGTTTTTCCATCTTCTTTCGCGAAAATTAATTCTAGTACTTGCATACGTTGTTTCCTCCTTTTTATTTATCTTGTAATCAGTGGGGACATCCCCACTGATTACATTGCCACCTTAAAGGCTAGAAAGATCTGATGTGCTAACAAGTTGTACAGCGTGAAGTGGTGATGCTTGTAGAGAAGCTAGAGCACGAGCTACGGTTTGTACTTTCTCTAAGTTTGCGTTTGTTTTTACGCGCTTAAATTGTTTGTTCTTAAAAACTGTTTTTCCATTCTTATCTAATCCATTGTTTAAGACGAGACGTAAAGTTAAATCCATTACGATTGTTTCGACTGCCATGTTTATCACCCCCTTTCACTATATAAATAGGATGCAAATGTCATGTTTTGGCGTGAAATTTATTCTTTTTTTTGGTACTCTTAAAAGAATAAGAGAGGGGTTTCGGAAGAATGAATCGTAAATGGTTATTTTGGATTCCTGTTTTACTATGGATGGGGCTGATTTTCTATTCCTCGGCACAACCGTATAAAAAGCAGGATATGCGTTCGGATATTGAACAATATGTAAATGTGGAGTTTGTGAAAGAGCATTTTTCATGGGTATCTATCGATTACGGCGGTGGTACACCTGTTAGTATTGCAAATAAAGGTGTAGGCGGATTTATTGAGTTTTTCCTTCGTAAAGGTGCTCATTTTATGGTGTTCTTTATGCTCGGTTCATTGACGTATTACGCTTTTCATCGATCAGGTTGTTCGAGAAAAAGGTGTTTTATATACGCTCTCCTTTTCGTTGCGGGATACGCAACATTTGATGAAATTCATCAATGGTTTACGGGAGATCGTACACCGATGTGGCAAGATTCATTACTGGATACGTGCGGCGGATTAACAGGGATTGTAATAAGTAATTGGTTTTGGAATAGAAAAAGGAGCTAATCTTGTGAGATTAGCTCCTTTTGTTTATACACCAAGTAATTCTTTTAGCTCATCTGTAGATAGTTCGGTCATCCAACTATCGCTTGTAATGACGGCGTTGTTTAATGACTGTTTTCTTTCTAACATTTCATCGATTTTCTCTTCAAGTGTCCCCGTTGTAATCAGTTTATGAACGTGAACGAAACGTTTTTGACCAATACGATATGCACGGTCTGTGGCTTGGTTTTCTACCGCTGGATTCCACCAACGATCGTAGTGAATGACATGGTTGGCAGCTGTTAAGTTTAACCCTGTACCACCTGCTTTTAACGATAAAATGAAGATGTCATACGTTCCGTTTTGGAACTGTTCGATCATTTTGTCACGTTCTTTCTTCGGTACACTACCGTTTAAGAAGAGGACGCGCTGACCGAAATGTTTTTCTAACACATCTTTTAGCATGTTCCCCATACCGATGTATTGCGTGAAGATTAAACAACTTTCATTTTGATCTTTTATATTTTCAATGAGTTCCATGAGCGTGCTCGTTTTCATGGAACGTTCGATGATGTCTTTCGGTTCTGTTTCTTTTAAATAAAGAGCAGGGTGATTACAAATTTGTTTAAGTTTGTTCAGCATGAGTAATATAAATCCGCGTCGTTCAATTCCGCTTAATCCTTCTACATTTTGCAATGTATCTTGAACAAGTTGTTCATATAAGGAAGCTTGTTCACCAGTTAGTGGACAGTAAGCTTTCTGTTCTTGTTTATCTGGTAAGTTTAATGCGACTGTTTGATCTTTCTTCGTACGACGCAGTAAAAACGGCGAGATAAAACGTTGAACTTGTTGGATTTTTCCTTCGTCACGGTCCTTTTCAATTGGTGAGACGAAGCGGCGCTGGAATTGTCCTAAGCTGCCAAGGTATCCATGATTAATGAAGTCGAAAATAGACCAAAGCTCGGCAAGGCGGTTTTCCATCGGTGTTCCAGTTAATGCGATTTTGTGATTTGCTTGTAAGTTTCGCACTGCTTTAGACTGTTTCGTGTGTGGGTTTTTAATATTTTGTGCTTCATCCAAAATAACAGCATCCCAGCATAACGTACTAAGTTCTTCCTCATCAAGCTGAGCCAATGCATAAGACGTTAATACAACATCTGCTGATTGAAGGAAGTCTTTAAATGATTCTCCTTTCGCCCTATTACTTCCATAATGTAACTGAACGCGTAAATTTGGTGCGAAACGCTCAAATTCTTTTTGCCAATTTCCAAGAACAGATGTCGGTGCCACGATTAAGGCAGGACCTGTTTGGAGATTGTTCTCTTTTATATATAGTAAGTAAGTAATCGTTTGAATACTTTTTCCAAGTCCCATGTCGTCAGCTAACAATGCACCAAATCCAAGCTTTCTTAAATATAATAACCACTCAATGCCATGTTGTTGATACGGACGGAGTGTGGCGTTTAGTGAAGAAGGGACATCTATTTTTGGAATATCTCCAATGTGCAATAGTTTTTGGAATAGCTCTTCATAATATCCATCTAGTTCAATTTCAATATCGTTAAATGGACTATCTTCTTCTACAATTTCTGTTTCAGCCGTGTTGGATAAATGTTGCTGAAGGACATCTTTCATTTCAAGTCCATACTTATCAGCACGGTTCATGAGCTTTCGTACTTCTTCAATAAAGGCTGGATCTAGTCGCATCCATTGACCATTTATATTGAATAACCGTTTGTTTTGTTCAACGAGTTCAAAAAATTCGCTTTCTGATAAATCAATGCCGTTCGTTGAAATGCGCCAGTCAAAATTAACGAGTGTATTCATGCCGAAGAAAGATTGCGTTTGCGTAGCATTTTGCTTCAGTTGCACACGTAATTTTGGTTTTGTCGCTTTTAAATTTTGCCACCACGATGGTAATAAGATTGTAATACCTGCGGCGAGTAATTCGTTACTTGCTTCTGTTAAGAAGTTCCACGCTTCTGTTTCAAAGAGTTCACTTCGGAATGTATCCCCTTCTTTTAACCACGGTACGAGCTTACTGAAGCTTTCTTGTGTTTCAAGAATACGTTCTTCATAATCGTGCCATCGTTTTGGTAAAGAATCGATACTTTCATATACATATATGCGATGTGCCCCGCGCTTTGGTGTAACAATTGTTTCAAGCTTCCACATTTCAAATTCTTCTTGCGGCTCTTGTAGTCGTAGTCCGATTGTAAAGGGAAGGTCATCTTCAATGTAACCAATTTTTCGAAGCCAATCTTCTTCATGTAGTGCTGCGTCTAATTGTCTTTTCGTAAAGTCGTAATGTTCATAAAGTCTCTTTGCATCTTCCCATCCGTCATTTGAACGGTTATCTTGTAATATGCTTTCATTTACTGCAGCTGAGAAAAGAGATGCCAATGTTTCATCTTCGATTGGAGTATTTTGAACTTTCCAAGATGGTTGTTTAGGCCAACGCTCCATATCAGGTACGAAGCTACCGCTTGTGAAGGCATCCCACAATTCGTTCGCATCTTCCGTAAGTGCTGTAATAGGGCCGTTCATTTGAATACGGGCAAAGGAGTTCATCGGTTTATTCGCGATGTATTCAAATGCTTGTGCGTTTGTTAGCATAACACCTTGTCTTCCTTCAAAGCTTGCTTCTTTTAGAAACGTGCCGTAGAAGGAAGTGGAGTGCCATGTAAATGCATTTCGTTTCCAACTTGTTACGGATAATGGAGTACCGCTATCATCTTCTCCCCAAAGGAACCAACCGTGACTAACGTGCTGGAGCCTAATTGTTACTTCAGTTTGATTGATCATCGATTAATTTTCCTTTCCGTAATTCCTCTTGTAGTGCACGTAGACGTGAATGTAAGTTTGCGATGTGAATAATGAAAGCATCCCATTCATCGGTACGCTTTAATCGTTTATATAATGTACGTAATTTCTTTAAGTAACGAACTGCACGTCTATATGATTTGCGATTTCGCTCTTCAATAGCTTCGGTAGCAGCAAGGTGATAAAGAGGAAGGGCTGCTTCTGGTGCTTCCTTCTCAATATCTTTCAGCGGTTCTTTCAAAAGTTCAATCGCTTCAAAACCGTGTAAGAGCTGAAGTTCTGCCCATGTGCGATACTGCTTTTTCGCAAGCACGTATTGCTCATAGTTTGCGAAACTATATGGTAATAGCTCTTGTAGAATCATTTCGAGTCCTGCTTGTTCATTTGTATGGGTTGCATATGTTTCATACATGATGACGAATAAGCGAACGATATCTTTTATGAAAATTGTATTTTCGTGCTCATGTATCGTTTTCTTCACTTGTTTATACGTAAAGGAAAGCCAGTTTTTCGCACGATCCCATTTCATTGCATTTAATAATTCCTCTAACCAATAGAAGTACAGACTTACAACAGAAGCAGGTTGTTTCTTTAGCAAGTCCATCGCTAATCGATCTTCGTCATTTAAAAAGAGTAGATGAGAAGATGCTAACGCTTTGGAAAGTGGATTCATTTTCGTATCGATTCGTTTTTCTTCTTCTTGTAGTTGCTCGTTATTGTGTAACAGTTCACTCCATATGTGACGATAAATAAAGAACCTCTCTTGCGTATAGGCATCGGTGGAGAAGAATACTTCGTGAACGAGACGAGCTGTTTCTTGCAAAATTCCTTCAGACTCTGAAGGAATCGCTTCTGATTGTAAGTCCCGAACGATGGATTCCACTTTATCTACAAAGAGACGAACGACGTTAACAGGCTGGTGATAAGAATACGTTTTATTTGCTTCAAAGTCCTGAATTTCTTCTAATAATTTTTGAAAGCAATAAAGTGCTGCATGTAACCTGAACAATTCATGTATCACAATGATACGCGGGGCTTTCCGCTCGAGTTTCGTATAGAAGTCCGTAAAAATACTCATAAGAAAATACATTTGTTTATAAGTAAGCCGAGCTTGTTCTTTTTTAAATGATTCATATTCGTTATCAAAATATGATTGCCAACTTTTATAATCCGTTTCTTCAAAAGCTGATGATTGCAATACTTGTCTTGCAGTTCGAATAGGAGGAAGGGAAGGTTTCGTATTATTTTTGAATAAAGTTAATACATCTCCTACTTGCCCGAAACTAGATGCTGCCGATAGTAACACAGCGAGCATATGCTCACACTGCGTTGGTGCGAAGCAATCGCAATAGCTTTCAGCGACGTTACGAATCGGGATATGGACGCTATATACGCTGCCTTCAGCATCTACAGTTCCTGATAGCGTATAGCCATCAAAGTCAACGTTGTAGACAACACCACTACGATATAGGTGCCGAGCTGTAGCGACATGTTCCTGATCAGCTGTTTGCTGTGGATCTAGTCCTTGAACGAACTCATTCGCAATCATCATAATTTCATCTTTCGTAATTGAGTGTTGCAGCATAATATTCCTCCGTACACATATTTCTTTCCTTTACCATTATAAACAAAAAATGCTCAAAACAGAAAAAATGAAATTTAGATTACATTACTTGAAAATCATGGTAATATATAAAATGTTAATTTTGTATATTACTATATATTTATGGAGGGATTAGGTTTTGTCAGATTTACAATCGAAGTTTGGTAGCGGTATGAACAAATTGCAAGAGGGAATCGAGCAAGGGAAGATGAAATTACAAGTAGCTCAAGAGGTTGCGCAATTAAAGAAAATTACGCAAGAGAAACTACAGGCGAAAACGGAAATTTTGCTGGAACTTGGTCAAATGGCCTATATGCAACTCCGCAATGATGAAGTTCGAGTAGATGTGTTAAAAAATATTATAGAACCAGTACAAGAGCTGGATGTAGCTATTTATAATACGCGTAAGCAAATAGCTAATTTACAGAATCAAGGACAGAAAGGGCAATGTAGCTGTGGCGGTCCCTTATCAGTAAATGATAAGTTTTGTGGACAGTGTGGGAAAGAAAATGAGTTACTCCTTCAATCAAAAAATGATGAAAATGAATCATGTACTTCATGTGGTGAACAAATTGCAACAGAGGCTACATTCTGTCCAGTTTGTGGTATGAAGCAAAGTAAGGAGTGAGGAACATGTATTGTAAAACTTGTGGTTTAGAACAATCGGATGTAGCGAATTATTGTACACATGATGGATCAAGTACAGGTAGTGTAGAAAGTGAAGTTACGTTGTTAGCACCGAAAGACTCAAAGTATTGCCGAACTTGTGGAGTGGAAAGTAAAGGGACCGCTACATATTGTGAGAAATGCGGGGATTCCTTATTAGGTATTATGAAAAAAGAAATGAAAACAAGATTACCAGACGAAAATTTACAATTACATGTAAGTCCACCTGGCAGCACTTTGAAAAAAGGTTTACTTGGTGGTGGGCTTGCAATCGTATGTATGTTTATAGCCGGTTGGATTGGTAGCCTAATTGTCGATGCGGCGATTAACGATTTAGTGAGAACGATGCTTACAAAGATGAACGGTATGCTGAATATGACTACTATTGATCAATCTTTCATCGGTATAGCACCATTAATTTTAATGTATCATTTAATAGGCCTTGAAGTTAGTGGGAGCGGGGAATATGCGATGTCATTTATCCTTCATTTCCCATTGTTCATCTTGTTAGCAATTCCAGCACTTATATTAGGTGGAATTGGATTCTTTGTAGAGAGAAGCAAACCTTCTGCTATTTGGCGTGAGAAGTTACTAACATCAAGTATTATCGGTATTGTATATGGGGTTTTCTTGTGTATTGTCAGCTTTATCGCAAGTTCTTCTACGACAATTTCTCAATTCTATAAAACGATGACAATCAGTATTGGTTATTCACATGTTAGTAGTTTATTGTATGGCATTATATTTGGTTTATTATTTACCTTTATTGGTATGTGTATTCAGGCAGGACCACACCGTCTATTATCTTCTATAAGTCGAAGTATTCCATATGCAACATCTATTTATTATAGTGTGGTAACTGTATTAAAAGGATTGCTTATTACATTTGGTATTATACTTATTACAATTTTATTTAGCAGTTCAAAGTCAGTGGGACCAATTGATTTTCCAGAGAAAACATATAAAACATTCATTTCATTAGAAGCAACACCATACATGTGGAATATGGCTCACTTTGCTCCAACAGCAATTGAATGGGGAGATATGGATAGAGAAATGAGAAGATACGCAATGGAAAAAGGGCCATTGCATTTATCTTATACGTCAGGAATATCAATAAATGGTACGTCATTAAAAGATTTGGAAATTGCTAACGGAGCTAATCTTCAACGAGTAAAAGAAATTGATGACTTTAATTCCTATATGTACTGGTGGGGGTTATTAATTTTATTACCATGTATTTTACTATTTAGAGCTGGAATGAAATTGGCTCAATATCCGATGAAAAATATGTACGTAACTATCGCTGTGTTTAGTGTGGTGTATACTTTGATGATGCTTTGTGTAAATGGATTGGCCAAAATTCATGTTGAGGCCTCAGGGAGTAAAGAAGTGATGAAAGAATTTGCTGGGATTTCCGGTCCATTGTTTTCTATTCAAAGTAGCACGCTATATTTAATAGTAGGTAGTTTTCTTCTTTCTTACGCATTAACATTCGCCGGTATGAAGTTAGGGAAAAAATAAGGGGGAGAGCCATTTGAAGTTTTGTGGGAAATGTAATAAACAAGTTGCAGATCATTTGAACTTTTGTTCCGAGTGTGGAAGTAAGGTAGATGTAATTGCTGATCAGGCAGCTTCTTCTCGTTCAGAAGTACAACGAGAAATAAAGCCAGTGAAAAGTAAGAAAAATATAATGTTACTTATAGGCTTTGTTGTTATCTTTGCTATATTGTTTGGTGCGTATAAATTTGGAGCAAGCAAGTTTTCGAAAGAAAAGCAGGTCAATGCTATGATTGAAGCATTCCAAAAGAAAGATGCGAATGCAATTGATGAGTTTGTAAAAGTAGATGATCCGAGTTTGAAAGTGAAAGTTGACGATATTAAAGGATATATCCGTTATTTAAAAGAAAATCCTTCTTATAATAAAGAACTGCTATCTTATTTACAAAGAGAGACAGTAGATCAAAAACTAGCAAGTGATAAAGCATCATTTAAAGATGGTCAAATTATAGAAGACGGGAAAGAATGGTTCTTATATCCGAAATATAAATTTAATATGAAATCTTATTATATGAATGTAAGCACAACTGCGAAAAGCGCTGAAATATATGTGAATGATAAGAAAGAGACAGAGTTATCGAGTGATAAAACTTCAAAAGAAGTTGGTCCATATTTCCCTGGTTCTTACGTTGTAAAGGCAAAAGCGAAGACGGAACTAACTGAGTTAGAAACAGAAAAAGAAGTGGACTTGGCAGATGAAAAAGAGGCGAAAGTGGATGTGACATTATCATTAGAAGGAAATTATGTAACCATTTCTTCTGATGAAAATGATGCAACTGTATTTGTGAATGGAAAAAAACGTGGAAAATTAAGCTATGGAAGTTATAAGCTTGGTCCTGTATCCACAGATGAAACAGTAGAAGTACATTTAGAGAAAACTACTGATTTTGGTGTGATGAAATCTGAAAGTGTTAAAATCGGAGACCAGAGCACGTATTACTTAAAATTCCCGAAAGAAACATCAAGTTCGGCTGTCGGCGACTTTGTACGAAATCATCTTTATGATAATGTGCGTGCGATTTCATTAAATGATTTTAGCCTAATTGAAAATAATTATGATAAGAGCGGGAAATCGTACAAGGAAGACCGTGATTATATACAGTATTTACACAAAAAAGGAATTACAGAAGATTTATTAACAATGGAAATTCGTAATGTAGAGCGTCAAAGTGCTACGAAATATAAAGTAACGACATATGAAGAGTATCATATTCGTTACGGTGATGGCTCTGTGAAGTTCAAAAGCTTTAATAATGATCATATCGTTACTGTGAATGGAAATGGAAAGATATTGTACCATTCTCTTGGAGCGAATAATACGTTGAAATCAGAGGAAGTATCTGGTCCAACTCATTAATGCAAAAGACTATCTCATGATTGAGATAGTCTTTTTTCGATTAGAAGCGCGTCTCTTTTAATATCGCTTGTACATATGGATCATGTAATATTTGCTCTATAATTGGTAACATGTTTTGTTCAAATGGAATGTCGATAGGGAATGGCTTTTGTGAGCCGGGTTTGACTCCATATTGGACAAATTTGTAATGTGTATTTTCTTCAGACTTGAGCACAATTAATTTATAGCGATTGTCGTCGCCAGCGAGTGAAAAATCAATAGAAGTAGCGTCATATGTTACTTTATCTTTATATATATACGGTTTTGGTGTACCGATCCAGTCTACTTTTGCTTGTACATTCATGAGTATAGCCTCCTTATAACTATTATAAAAAAATAAAAGCCAGCTCTCAACAAAGAGAACTGGCTTTAGCAGTCATTGGTTATTTTAAAATTTTCACTTTAACAGTTTTGCGGCCCCATTTTTGAGCAGCGCTATCTGATCCAAGTAGGATGTCGATACGGTTACCTTTAATTGCACCGCCAGTATCTCCAGCGATAGCTTCTCCGTAACCTTCTACCCATACTTTAGATCCTAATGGGATTACTTTCGGGTCAACAGCGATCATTTTCATGTTTGGATTCGCAGTTAAATCATGACCCATTGCAGTTAATACACGGCCGCCATATGTGCCACCGTTTTCGCTCGGATGAGCTGTATATGCTGTAGCTACAACTGTTAACTCACGACCACCAGCAGGTGCGCTAGTGTTAGCAGCTTTTACAGCAGGCTTAGCAGCTTGTTTTGCTGGTGCTGCAGGTGCTTTAGCTGGTGCTACAGCTTTAGCAGGAGCAGGTTGTTCTTGTTTCTCAATAACAGGTGCTGTACCTGTTAAGAAAGGAACGTGAACGTAAGCTGTTTTTCCATTATATTCGAATTGTAACCACTCATTTTGTACTTGGTTCGTTGTTTCAATCATATCATCTTTCTTAAGCGTCCCAAGAATTTCTGAGTTTGTGTTCGCTTCAGCACGTACGTTTAATACGTTAGCTGTTACGTAGTAGATGCTTTTAGTGAACTCTGCACTTACGAATGCGTCTTTACCATCTAAAGTGATTTTTGACCATCCGTTCTCTGTATTTTGAACATCTATTTTATTACCGTTTAGTAATTTACCGACAACTTTTGATTCAGTAGTAGGGTTTTCGCGTACATTTAGTACGTCTGTTGTTACAACAGTTTCTGCATTAGCAGATGATGTGAAAATCCCAAGACCAAAAACTGCTGCTGTTGCTATACCAATTAATTTTTTCATGATAGCCTCCATTGCGTTTGTTTTCGTGTCCTCATTATAGCAACAGATTTTTTCGGATTTCGGGAAAACACACAATTACAAACCATTCGTAATAAGTCGTTAACATGCTGTAATATAACAAAAAATAGAGGAAAGCGTTTTTCATTCTATATGTTTAGTAGGTTTCTGATTATATTCAAAATATTTAATACAACATATTGTTTTCGGCGTAAATAAAAATATTACATAAGTGTTACATGATGTTTACTAAACGATTACATTCCTTGAGTATTTTACCGTTTTATGGGTAATATAGTTATATAAACATAAACATTTCGTTTGTGAAACTATAAACACGTGCTATATACTAGCAAAAAAACCGCATAATTGTTACAAAAAGAAAGGGTTGCAAGGAAGAAAAATGCCCTTTTTTACATCTGTAACACATCCTTTTTTGGGAAAATACATTCCCATCCGCATTTTTCTCGCACAATTTGACAGCAGTATTTCGATCTTATAGCTCTTGCAGAGTGAAAAGATTATCCGGAAGGTAAGGCTGTCCATCAGAATTCTAGTTGGTGAAGGTGAAAGTAAGAAAATCACCGCAAAATTATAGTTTTCTATCCGATTTTACATATCGGAATTAATGTTATTTATAAAAGTAAAACCTACGAAGGGGGATTTGATGAGGAAACTGACAAAAACATTCATCGTTTCATTAACATTATGTATTGCATTTACACTTTGGGGGATTATTCCCGAATCTATTATGGGAAAAGGTAGCCTAGGAAATGTAACAACCGCAATTCAAACTGCATTAGTTAGTAAGTTTGGATGGTTCTATATTATTTCTGTTTCTATTATTTTAGGTGTGTCTATCTTTTTAATTGTTTCGAAATACGGTTCTATTCGTTTAGGTAAAGATGATGACGAGCCTGATTATAGTTATATGACATGGTTTGCTATGTTATTTAGTGCTGGTATGGGTATCGGCTTAGTCTTCTGGGGCGTTGCGGAACCATTAAACCATTTGTATGCACCTCCGTTTGGAGAGAGTGCAACTGAGGAAAGTGCACGTCTTGCACTGCGTTTTTCATTTTTCCATTGGGGATTACATCCTTGGGGACTATATGCATTTGTAGCGCTTTGTATTGCTTACTTTACTTTTAGAAAAGGAAAAGCAAGTACAATTAGTGCGACAGTAGGACCGTTATTTAAAGGCGGGGACCATGGACGTATTGCTCATTTATTTGATGTGTTAGCTGTTTTCGCGACTGTGTTTGGCGTGGCAACATCATTAGGTCTTGGTGCAAAACAAATTGCCGGTGGTGTTAGTTATTTAACATCCATCCCGAATTCATTAACGACTCAGTTAGTTATTATTGCAATCGTAACAGTGTTATTTATGTTATCTGCGCAAACAGGTCTTGATAAAGGAATTAAATATTTAAGTAATACGAATATTATTTTGGCATTTGCACTTATGATTATTGTATTATTTGCGGGTCCAACAAACTTTATTATGAATTACTTCACCTCAACAATTGGTGCTTACATTCAGGAATTACCAAGCATGAGTTTCCGATTAAGTCCATTAGATGAAGGTGGAAACCAATGGATTCAATCGTGGACAATTTTCTATTGGGCATGGTGGATTGCATGGTCACCATTCGTAGGTACATTTATTGCTCGTGTTTCACGAGGACGTACCATTCGTGAGTTTGTTATCGGTGTGTTACTCGTACCGACCGTAATTGGTGCCCTTTGGTTCTCTGTTTTCGGCGGAACTGGTATTCATATGGAGCTGTTCGGTGATGCACATATTTTTGAAAAAGTGAAAGAGATGGGAACAGAAGTAGGGTTATTCGCTATGTTTGACCAGATGGGAAGCTTTGGATCGGCTTTATCTGTTCTAGCTATTCTTCTTATTTCTACATTCTTTATTACATCTGCAGATTCAGCGACATTCGTTTTAGGGATGTTAACGACACATGGTAGTTTAAATCCACCAAATCGCATTAAAATGATCTGGGGTATCGTTTTAGCTGCTCTAGCTTCTATCTTATTATATGTAGGTGGATTAGAAGCCTTACAAACGGCAGCTATCATTGCAGCATTCCCATTCGTCTTCGTTATTTTCTTTATGATGGCAGCATTATTTAAAGAGTTACAAAAAGAAGGACGTATGAAGCGTCATAAATAATAGAAGGAAAAAGAGTTGATTATGTATCAGCTCTTTTTTATATAGAAGGAACTTGAACTGCAAGTAAGGGAAATAAAATACTTTACAGATTTTCCGAATAGGAAAGCCCACTACGGTGCGATAGTACCCCCTTTAGGGGTGGGATGATAGTGAGGTCAAATGCGATGTACAGATAAAATACCGAAAGTATGTTCTGTACATCGGGTATTTGAAATGGTATAATTTTCATAACAGACAAGTGAAAGTCTCTAAAACAATCTTGTTCTCTGAAAACAGAATACATACGAGGTTGGAGTAACAAATTCTTCTGCTCCGTAAAATGTATTGAGTCGTCAAGTACAAGACGCTAAAACACATTTGAGAACTCAAAATCTGACTCGTTTGGTAATAGAACGAGTGCCGTATCTGCTAGATGCACTGGATACGGAGTGGTGATGGCACACCGCAATCTTGCACGTCAGCGATACTAGAAATAGACGTCGCCTTTGGTAGCAAGAATCCCACTGACGTTAGTCAGCTTGCGGCTTTAGCCGTGGGAGTGTCAATA
>WPCI01359525.1_pt1 | contig 17283 bp, 15 predicted proteins | sample 5399871 | NCBI WGS metagenome assembly WPCI01 (sample SAMN12869469, study PRJNA574797) | sludge metagenome | isolation source: wastewater treatment of pH7 | place: China:Beijing | collected 2019-05-20 | reverse complement strand
AATGCGATTGAGTCGTTGGGTAAGGTTGATGGGAAGATTTTGGGTGTGGTGGTGACGATGGTGTCGATGAAGGGGTTGTCTGATGCTTATGGTTATGGCTCCTACACTTATGAGGCCTATCAGGAGACGCTCTCGTCAACGACTCAGGACATCACCCCACCAACGGCTCAGGACATCACCCCGTCAACGACTCAGGACATCACCCCACCAACGACTCAGGACATCACCCCACCAACGACTCAGAACATCACCCCACCAACGACTCAGAACATCACCCCACCAACGACTCAGAACATCACCCCACCAACGAACAAACCGGCGGAGCTCAATCTGGAGATTTCCAATAGTGACTGAGCGTTTCACCTTAGCCAGTCGTTTCGAAGGGAGTTGTCTGCTTATAAAGTACATGTGACGCGAGCATTGAAAGTTTGAGACATCATACAAGTGAGGGGCCCGCGCCTAATGACAATAAGAGTAGTAACGGAGAAAACCGAATGGGATCGGATCATCCACAGTTTCTCGTTTTGGGATGTAGCCCATGAATGGGGGTATTTTGAGGCCTATCGGGCAAGGGAGATGGAACGGGCATCGCGGCAAGTCCTTCTCGTGTATGAGCACGATGGTAATCGAGTCGCTTACCCTTTCTTCTTGAAGCCATCGGATACAGGAGAACTCACCCTCGAAGCAATCTATGGATACACCGGAGCGCTCACTTCGGGAGATGACCTTGATCGTATTTGGCCCAACTTCCAGCAAGGAATGAGACAGTACTGCATTGACAACGGCGTTTCGGTTGTTTGGGAACGTTTCCATCCGGTGCTGCAGAACCACCGTCCCCTACTACCAGAAAGTGCGCCGGAGCTGAAACGCCAAGTTGTCCTGGTGCAAACCACGCGTGATGAAGATCTTCTGAAGAGCTACCGGCGCAAGAACGTGAGAAAGCGTATTCGTTTGGCTCGAGAAAAGGGTGTGGTGATCACTCGAGGCGGTGCCGAAAGAATTGATGAGGCTATCAACGTCTACGAGCAGACCATGCGACGCAACGATGCGGACAAGGTCTACTATTTCGAGCGAGAGTTCTTCGAAGCGGTCTTCGAACGCCTGCCGGAACAATGCACATTCTTCTTCGCGCAGGTTGATGGTGTGGTTGCCGCGATGTCGCTGGCTCTCAATTCCCCGCATTGTGCGTTTCAACTGCTGGGAGGGATGGATACGGACTATCGAGATTACGAGCCGAACTATCTCCTGGAGCATGAAGTTCTCGAATACTACCGCGCCAGAGGGATTGCCCATCTGAACAACGGCGGTGGTAGGACGGGTGATTCCGATGACTCATTGCTCTTCTTCAAGAAGGGCTTCACCAAGGACGACCCCGTTGACTACTACATCGGCCGCACGGATGTCTTTTTGTAGATCGTATGGCCGACGTGGGCCAGCGAGAACCGCTGATCACAATGCTCTGGTGAGCCCGTAGTCAACGCAGCTGCCTGCGCTGTCGTCGTGGGATGGCGACGAGGAAACGCTGATGACAACGAAGGGGTCTGGGTATGCCGACGACGGTGTGGCCAGGCCCCTTCGTCTCAATCCCAGTTGGCGCCCTCATCGGATGATCGCAGCACGTTCTCGCCCGCGAGCAGCCACAGTGTGCCGTCCGGAGCCTCGGAGATGCTCGTTTGGCCAGCTGTTGACGCACCGGCGGGAACGCAGGTCTCGCCGGTTACTGAAAGCGATGAATCGAGAATCTGGAGCGCGACGCCGTCGGCGCACGAAGGCTGACCAACCGTGCCGGCAATCAGCCGGTCATTGGCAAACGTGAGTGCGTCGATACCCTCAATGGAATCGGACTGGTTCCAGGATGCGCCCGAGTCCGAGGAGCTGACGATGCGACCGTCGGTGCACACGCCCGCAACGGACTCGTCGCCGTTGGACGTCAGGCGCCCCAATGCGCAGGGGGCTTCGACATTGACGCCTCCCGGACCGATGAGTGCTTGGGGATTCGTGGGATCGAGATACCAGGTCGTACCCAAAGCCCTGCTCGCAATCTCCCAATCATTGCCGGAGGTATAGGTCTGGCCCGCAGAGGCAGAGGAGCAATCTTGGAGGTTCAGGCCGACGAACGAAGCGTAACCAGTCCCTCCGGGCGAGACGCTCTGAATGGCACCGATGCCAAGGCGAGTGCTGATGTCGAATGACGACCAGGTGGCGCCGCCGTCGTCAGTTGCATCAATTGATGAACCGCCATCAGGGCACGAACCGACGATCGCACGGTAGGCAGAATCCGTGCCGGTGGCAACGAGGATCTGAGTGGGGGAAGCAATGGCCGGAGAAGCGGGATCCGGCGCTTCAGCAGGGGTGGAAGACTCTGGTTGAGCAGTGTCAACCGGTGCGGAAACCTCAGGAGCAGTGGCGGACACGCTGGGGGCCGCGGAAGCATTGCCGCGACCGTGTCTAATCGCGAGGTAGCACAGTACAACCACAACAAGCGTCAGAACAATCAGAGCAATTGCCTTGAAAGTCGAAGGGATTTCGACTCTGGAGCTGCTTCGTGATCGCTTTGACTTCTTCCTCATTTTGAATACCGCCGATGCTTTCCTCGATCCGCCTTCGAGACTGGCAAATCGCGTGAAGTGAACATGATCCCGCTCCGGCCCTTCGCGTGATCGGGATTCTTTGGATTGAACGTGTGCTTTCCCGGCTGTCGCGAAGATGCCGTCGAATCCAAGCCTAACTGAATTCCCTTGCCGAGAGTTGGTGGGCCGTCAATCGGAAAGGATGGAAATTCGAACGTGTTCGTGGTGGCTTTTGGTCGAGGGCCGTCCTCGTGATCGAGGTGGCCGGGAAGCGTGGTTGAGGGGCGGGGGGTGGGATGAAGAGTTGAGCGTGACTTTTGCGGTGTATTCGCTGTTCCGGAAGGTGTTGGGGGATCCACTGCCTGCGATGGAGGCGGCGTGGGAGCGGGAGCGGGAGGTGCGGGTGCCGGCGAAGGGAGGGAAGATGAGTCCTGATTGCGTAGCGGAGTGGGAGGGAAAGTTGTGTCTTCAGTGGGTGCAGATGTTGGCAATGTCATACCCTGGCGGGTATTGAGCGTCGTGGTGAGTTGCTCGATCCGCTGCAAGAACTCCACGATCGAATGGTGCGCGGTAACGAGTTGCTCCGCGGACATGCGGTAGGTCTTCTTGTCCTCACCGAAAGGATCAACGATGTCATAGTCCTCGTCCCTGGCGGGCTGTGGGACGGTACCGCGCAGTTGGTGTACCGAGACGGCCGCGATCGTCAATGGGGGAATTCCCTGTGCGATGAGGTCGATGAGGTCGGTTTCCTTGACGTGGGGCGCGAGGTGGGCATACTCGCGCATGGTGAAGACGCGACTCGATGCAACGGGAAGCGTTCGCACGATACGACGGCGGTGGCGCAGCGTGGCGGTGAGAATCAGATCCGCATCGCGAATATCAGTGGCGGTTATCTGGCGTGGCTTGTGCTCCACAATGGCATCGAGACCGAGTTTCCGGGCAATCTTTCGCTGCCGTTCGGGAACCTCGCCGCCGCGGACGGCCCGGGTTCCGGCGCTGGAGATCGAGAAGTATTCGGGATTGAGCGCATTCTTCAGGAAATACTCAGAGAGTGGGGATCGGCAGATATTTCCCGTGCAAACAGCCACGATCTTGAGTGGCTCCATGAATATGCCCCCTGTGGTGAGTCGGATGATGGTAAGACCAAATGACCAATGTGGGCGTGATTTATGCCTGCCACGAGCTGTGGTGGTGCCCGTGAGGGAGAAATAACGACAGCTTCAAAGATACCCGAACAGGGATGTCCGTGGAGGTGATGTTCCTTAAGTGGGCGACGATATCAGGTGATCGCTGTCGAAGCGGGTTCAGCAATGCCGAAACCCGGGTTCTCGTCGGTTGAGTGGAAGCTGTCGGCTGAAGTCGAAACCGCGGAAGGTGTCAGTGCTGGTTGAGTGGAGGCTGTCGGCTGAAGTCGAAACCCGGGCGATCTCCTTGGGCATTTGTGCTTCTGTCACCCACGCGATTGAATATGGAGGGCCGACTACCGAGGTTCGAAGGAGAACAATATGAGCGTGCCCAATCCTGGCGATGAGTTTCTTGCACGAGTGGGACTCGGGAGCATGGAACCGGAGCTGCGCAAGTCCTTCTTGGCGTACATGTTCGAGTGGGTGCAAAACGAGATCGGCGACCGCCTCACGGACGGCCTTTCCGAGGAGCAGGTCGCGGAGTTCGAGGCCATCATGGCCGGGGACGCGGTTGTGGTGAATGGATGGATTGCGGAAAACGCACCCGGTTATCGCGAGGAAGAACTCTACCTCCGTATGAAACAGAGCTTCGAGAATGCGGATGAGGAGGAACTTCGCAAGGAGTATGCGAGTTCGCGCTGGATCGAGGTGGTTCGGCCCGACTTCAAGGAAGTCACCAAGGCAGTGTGGCTGGATGTTGAGAGCACCATCCGGCAGAACCGGGATGAGATTCTTGCGGCCAGTATCGAACCGAAGTAGGGATCTTCGGGTCCGAGCCGGTTGAGCAGTGTCGAAACCCGGGCAGAGCTTGACTTCGGTTTCGCTCAGTTCACCGGATTTCGACTCACTGCGTTCGCTCAATCGGCGGGGGAAGTGCGTTCGCTCAATTGGCGGGGGGAGGACGTGGTCTCGTTGAGCGTGACTTGCGGGTTGCGATTCCGTTTCTCCGAAAACTCCACTCAAACGATAAAGGCGCTGTGTTCTGTGGCCGATTGAGTGGAGGCCGCCGGCCGAAATCGAAGTCCGAGGAGCGGTGCAGCTACACTCCGGCCAACAGCTTCTCTATCCGCTTCGCACTCACCTTGCCCTGCGTGCCGAGTTGTTGCGCGAACAGTGAAACTCGTAGTTCCTCAAGCATCCAGCGAGCCTCGCGCAGGGTTCGCGCGCTCTCGGGATCATATGGTTGGCCAGCGGCCTTGCGCCGAGCTGCGTCAATCTTCTCCGAGACATCCTGCACCTGCCAGGCCAAGGCGTCGTCTGCGCCCGGGTTGAGCTGCGCCTTTTCGATGCGCAGCCGTGCCGCCTTCAAGTACCGCACAAGATGCGGCAGCTTGTCCTCGGGCGTCGCGAAAAGGAACCCGGCAGGCATGAGTTCCGTCAGCTGCTCCCGCACATCCGTGACAGTGCCCAAGAGTGCGATCGAGGAGTTTGCCTTGATTTCCTGCTGCACCCCGGCCCACTCGGTACAGATACTCGCCGCAAGCTGGGCAAGCCGATAGACCTCGTCCTCGTGGCGATCACGCACCCACGAACGCATGGCCTCCCACTCGCTCTTGGCCCGCAGCTCGCCCACGGTCGCGCGATTCGCGGCGCACCACTTGTCCGCCAAGTTGCGCGCCGAAGTCAGCTGCACGTCCTCCACCAGCGCGGACGTGCTCGGATACGGCGAACCGGCCAGCGCCAATGATTGTTGCCCGTTCCAGCGCGATGTCACCCGCGGCTCCGGCAACGCCACATTCCGCGCCAGTAACAGGATGACTCCCTGGCGGTGCTCGCGCACCTGGTCGGTCGGCTCGGCCAGCACCGAGAACTGCACCTGCTTGGCTTTTCCACCCTTGCCGGCGGAATCGGCAACGACGAGCGCCGGGTATCCGCGCACCACCATTCCATGCGGACCGGTCGTTTCGATGGAGGAGGGAATAATTCCTTCCGGCACGTTGGGCCAATCGGTCAGTGGCACGGCGGACGCCATCTGCGCTCTGGTCTGTTCCTGCGCCGCTCGAATTGCCTCGCGAGCCTTGACATCGCTGTTGCCACCGGCGTGATCCGCGCTGTTTGGCGCGACGCCAGAAGCATCTGCGCCGCCCTTGGAGTCATCGCCCAGCAAGCCGCGTCTGGCTTCGTCGAGTGCCATCGCCACGGCTCCCTTGACCACATTCTCCACCGCGGACTTCGCCCGCGGTGCCAACGAGCGCTGCACGTAGGCAAGACTGGTGGACTCCTCCAGAATCGCGCCTCGCTCGGAACGTATCCGGAAGTTCATTTGCAGGTGAGGCGGAAGTGCAACCTCTGCCCAATCGGAGCTCTCGATCCAGAAGCCGCGCAGCTTGAAGACGGCATCGGTGAACGCCTGCCGGAAGTTCTGGGACTCGTCAAGCAACGGGAGGATCGCACGGGCCACGTCCGGCGCGGGCACCAGTTGGCGGCGCACCCGCTTGGGTAGCGCCCGGATGGTGCCCACAACGAGTTCCTCGCGCAGGCCCTGCACCAGCCAGTCAAAACCGGTGTCCTCCACCTGCGGCAGGAGCGTGACGGGAATGGTGACGGTGACGCCGTCGCCATAGTTTCCGGGATTGAATGAATACTCCAGGGGAAGCGTCAAATCACCCTGTATCCACTCGGAGGGGAAGTCGCTGCCCGAAGCGAGAGTTTCGCCCAGTAGGAATTCTTGGGTGAAGCTCAGCAGATCGGGATTGTCCTGCTTCTCCTTCTTCCACCATGAATCGAAGTGACGGCCGGAGACAATCTTTTCGGGAATGCGTTCCTCGTAGAAAGCTGCGAGGGCATCCTCATCCGCAATGAGGCCGTGGCGGCGCAGTTTCTTCTCCGTCTCGGCGGCTTCCTCGAGTGCCGAGGCATTCTCCCTGAGGAACCTGTGGTGCGTGCGCCAGTCACCTTCGACCAAACCGTGCCGAATGAACATCTCGCGAGCAAGCTCTCGTGCCGACTCCGTGCCCACCGAGGAGAGCAGGATCTGCCGATCGGCCACCAGAGTCATCCCGTAGAGCGTCACCTTTTCCTTGCACATGGCAGCGCCATTGCGCGAACTCCAGATCGGTTCGGAGTAGGAACGCTTCGTCAGATGCTTGGCGAGTGGCTCGATCCAGTGCGGCTCAATGGCGGCCACGGTACGAGCGAACAGGCGCGACGTCTCCACGAGTTCGGCGGCCATGACCCAAGCTGGCGTCCGGCGGTGTAGGCCGGAGCCCGGCCAAATGACGAAGTGCGTGCCGCGCGCGCCGAGATAGTCGCGAGTGCGTTCGGACCAATTACCGAGGTTTGAGAGCAGGCCCACCAGCATCGAGCGATGAATGGCACCGGCCTCGGGTGTGTCTGCTGAGCGCCCCAGCTCGCGGCAGGCAGCGGCAGCCGAGCCCGATTCCGCAGTGGCGCCGAGCGTCGCGGGACCGGTCAGGTCTGCTTCGCGGATCTGACGTGACGATGGAAGTGCCAGTGGATGGATGTCCAATCCGAGTGAGCGTGACATCTGCTGCAACTGCGAGACCACGTCCGTCCACTCGCGATAGCGCAGGTAGTTGAGGAATTCCCCGCGGCACATGCGGCGGAATTGCGAGCCGGACAACTCGCGCTGTTGAGTGTGCAGGTAGCGCCACAGCGTCAGGTAGGCGAGAAAATCCGAGGAACTTGCGGTGAAACGCGCGTGCAGCTGATCGGCTTGGGCAAGCTTCTCCGTGGGGCGCTCACGCACGTCCTGCACGGAAAGGGCTGCGACGAGGACGAGCACCTCGGAGGCGCATCCGTTCTTCTGCGCTTCGATGAGCATGCGACCCAAGCGCGGATCGATGGGGAGCTTGGCCAGCTCCCAACCGATCGCTGTCAGGCGGGGGCCCTTTTGTTGGCCGCGTGGAGCGCGGGTGTCGATTGCCCCGATCTCCTCGAGCAGTTGGGTGCCCGCCCGTATGGCTCGCTCCTCCGGCGGGTCGATGAAGGGGAACTTGGAGACCTCGCCCAGCCCGAGCGACACCATCTGCAGAATGACCGACGCCAACGATGTCCGCTGAATTTCCGGTTGGGTGAATTCTTCTCGGTGCTCGAAATCGTCTTCAGAGTACAGACGAATGCAGATGCCATCGGCCACGCGACCGCATCGGCCCGAGCGCTGATTCGCGCTCGCCTGCGAAACCGGCTCGATCGGCAGGCGCTGCACCTTGGTCTTGTTGGAGTAGCGGGAGATTCGGGCCGTTCCGGGATCGACGACGTAGCGGATCCCCGGCACCGTCAGCGATGTCTCGGCGATGTTCGTGGCCAGAATGATGCGACGATGCGAATGCCTCTCGAAAATCCGGTGCTGTTCAGCGGCGGAGAGCCTCGCGTAGAGAGGCAGGACCTCGACCGCTCCGGGAACGGAGCTACGGCCGCCCGGTTCAACGTAACGGTTCTTCAGCTCATCCTGGAAGGCCTGCTGGGTATCGCGAATCTCCCCCTCGCCTGAGAGGAATACCAGAATGTCACCCGAGCCCTCGGCCATGAGTTCCTCACAGGCCTCCACGATGCCGGTGACCTGATCGATGGCCTCTGCTCGGCCCGGAGTTTGGGGCTTGGTCCTGCCCGATTTTCCAGAAGCGTTCGGCCTGCCCGCCTTTCCGGGGGGTGTTCGCTTTCCTGAGCCCGTCAGACCAGAAAGAGAATCTCGCGACTGTTCCTTCTCGTATATCTGTACAGATGCCCTTCGCTGCGCAGATATACGCGCGGCGTCGCTTATTTGTCCACTTGTGCGTTCATCTTCCGGGTCCCGTGCGAAATGAGAGCTCTCCGTTTCATCGAACAACGGCCGATAACGGATCTCGACCGGATAAGTACGACCGGATACCTCTATGATCGGTGCAATGTCACCGGGTCGACCGCCCGCATGGTGCTCACCGAAATGCTTTGCGAAACGTTCGGTGTCAATTGTTGCCGAGGTGATGACCACCTTGAGATCAGGGCGGCGCGGCAACAGCTGCGCCAGGTAACCCAGGATGAAGTCGATGTTCAACGAGCGCTCATGTGCTTCGTCGATGATGAGGGTGTCATAGCGCAGCAGATCAGGGTCTGACTGAATCTCGGCCAGCAGGATACCGTCCGTCATGAGCTTGACCAGCGTGTTTGGTCCGACTTCCTCCGTGAAACGCACCTGATAGCCGATGGCGCCGCCAAGTTTGACTCCGAGCTCGTCGCAGATGCGTTCGGCGACGGAACGAGCCGCGATCCGGCGTGGCTGCGTGTGTCCGACGAAGCCGGAGATTCCGCGGCCGAGTTCCAAGCAGATCTTGGGTAGCTGGGTGGTCTTGCCGGAACCGGTCTCGCCGGCCACGATGACCACTTGATTGTTGCGGATGGCCTCAGCAATCTCCTCGCGGCGTGCGGAGACGGGAAGCTGCTCGGGATAGGAGATATGCGGAACTGCGGCTCGACGCTGTTCCATGCGTTCCGGGCTCAGGGGCTTCGGTGGCCGAGGACGACGACGAGCAGATCTGCTCTCGGACCTGCCTCCGCTGGGTCTGCCACCGGTGGACCGGTTCTCGGACCTACCTCCGCTGGGTCTGCCACCGGCAGATCTGTTCTCGGACCGACCGCGGACTGATTGACTGATCCCGGATGTGGCGTGATCTGAACCAGCACTCGCCCCGTTGCGCGGCCTGCCGTCCGACTTGCCGCCGGGCTTGGACCTGCCGAGTCCACCGCCATCAGATCCTGGGGTGGATGAAGGGTTCTGGTTGTGATCACGCTGATTGCGCTGACGCTGCCCGCCGCGCGAATCGGGCTCCCGCGGGCTCTTCGAAGAGGGTGTTTGTGCCATACTAATGGCCATTCTTGCACGAAATCCACGAGAATCCACACGGGTATCTTTGACAGCTGACTGGTCTCCCCTCTCGCTGGCCTCCTGAGCGAAACAAGTGGGCGTGGAGCGTTGAGCGCTGCCAATAGAGGCACGGCTCAACGCCTCGTACCCACGAAGGGGAATGAGAGTCGATACTTCTCTGGTTTGTCCTTGCTGTTTCCACAGGGTGATCGAGTACGGTCCTCATCCACAAGAGAATCGGAGCGTTGGAGCTCCGTACATCGTTCGTGTTGAGATTTCCCATGCCTGGAACCGGAGTCTTCCATGTCAGTGAGCTCGAGAATCTTGGAATGTCAAGATCCTTGTTGCATGATCACGTCGAATCCGGCACTCTCCTGCGGCTACGGCGAGGTTGGTATGCACACCCGCAAGCCCCGGCAGACATTGTGCTTGCGATGCGCCAGGGAGCTCGGCTCACCTGTGTCAGCGCAGCCAGACATCATGGTCTCTGGACACCACTGAACAGGTCTCTCCATGTTTTCGCGGCGCACGCACCCATGAGCTGTCCTCCTCGTCCGTCATCCTGCATCCGCGGCCTCACCTGCGCAAGTGGCCCGACAACAACCCGATCGCACCACTTGACCTCACATTGCTCCACACGGGCCTGTGCCTGCCTGTACCGGATGCGGCCATCCTCTTTGAATCGGCGTTGAACCTCGGAAAGATGACGTTGGAAGATGCGCGGGCAATCGTTGACGAGCTGCCACATCACCGCCGCGTTCCTCTCTCGCGAATAGGTTCAGCAGCTCAATCCGGTACCGAGACGAAGGTGCGATGGTTTCTTGAATCACGCCAAGTTCATGTTCAGGCGCAGCCGATGATCGAGGGCGTCGGCCATGTGGACTTGCTCGTTGGGAAGAGCCTCGTCATCGAATGTGACTCTGCCAAGTACCACACTGATCCTGCCCAGTACCATGAGGATCACAGACGCGACATGGAGTTGATCAAGCTCGGGTACTTGCCCATACGTCTGACATGGGAAGATGTCTGCCTTCGTTGGGAAACGACCCAGGAACGGCTCACAGGCCTCATCGCAACGCGCAGGCATCGATATCTCCGTCCCAATTGATCGAAGTGGCTCAGACGCGAACGCAAGTGGGCGTGGAGCGTTGAGCGCTGCCAATAGAGGCACGGCTCAACGCCTCGTACCCACGAAGGGCAGCAAACCCCGGAGGCCCCCACCGGGAGTTATCCCCACTACTCTCTGGGCGCACACTCTAGGTTCTTTCAGCACACCGGACTATGCTCAACGGGCTGGGCGATGCTCAACTCGTTGCGAAAAGGAAAGGACACTGATCCGTGAGACTAACACCAATGCGTCTTGTCTGGGGGCTATTAGCCCTGATCATTGCTCTTGCATCGTTGGTGACGGTCAAGCCCGAGCTCTTCGACATCACAGCTGAGTATGCTCTGCGGGCTCCGTTCGCGCAGATTCTGGCCATGCGCGGATGGCTTGTCGTGGGGTTTGCAGCAGCGGGATTGTTCTTCCTGATTGTCGCAGCCATTCGCCGGGCGGTTGCGGGGCGCGGTCGTATCGCGTTTACGCTCGCACTCGCTCTCTTCCTCGTCGCGGGCCTGCACGGAGGCACCATGTATTCGCGCGGCGTTGAGCAGGCGGATGGTCTCAGCTCCGATACGGGCGTTGCCACCGGTACGGCGGGCGACGGTTCGATCACCGTACTGCAGTACAACACGTTGGGCGGTTCGGTTGATGTCGAGGCTCTTGCCGATGTCATCGAAACCAACGGTGTGGACGTGCTCTCCTTGCCGGAGACCTCCACACAGACCGCGCAGGATCTGGTGGTCGCGCTTGCTCAGCGTGGCAAGGGCTTCCAGCAATTCGACACCGGAACGTCCGGCTACGACGCCGACTACCGCTCGACGGCGCTCCTTGTTTCTCTGGCCATGGGCGAATATACCCAGACCGATCTCTTCGAGTCCACGAACGAACCGACTCCGTTGGGAGTCCGTGTGGTTCCCGCTACCGGCGAGGGCCCCGCGCTCATGGCAGTCCACCCCATCGCCCCTTCCAGTGCACGTCTGAGCGTGTGGCGCGAGGAAATTCGGCAGGTGTACTCGCTGTGCGGCAGCGAGCCGAATGCGATCATCGCGGGAGACTTCAACTCGACGGCCGATCACGAGGCGGTGCTCCGTCTCGACTCGACCTGCAACGACACGGTCGCCCAAGCCGGTTCCGGGGCCGTGGGTACCTGGACCGTGAAGCTTCCGGCGTTGCTCGGTTCACCGATCGATCGGGTTTTGACGACGGCGGCCTATGAGGGCAGCGAAGCGGCCATCATCGACTTGGGTGGTTCGGACCATCGCGGCATATTGGTTCGCCTGACACCCTCCGTCTGAGCCGAAGTGCTGAGATTGTGGTCGGCGGTTGGTTTGGTGTGACTGCGGATCGAGTGGAGATCGGGGTTGCCCGGGTTTCGACTCACTGCGTTCGCTCAACCGGCGAGCACCACCAACGGGCGAGCACCACCCAACCAACCGGAGGGGTTGCTCATGCCCAACCGCGCTAAATCAGCCCGGACAGTTCGCCGAGGCACGATTTCCAGAACGCCTTGGTCTCCGGAATTTCCTGCGCGGAGGGAAGCTTCGTGTGCGTGATGTCCACTCGTGTGCGGGGATTTCCGTCCGCTCCGCCTGGTAGAACATACAGCGCGATGGTGATGCGCGAACCATCGGCGGCCTGCATGCGCAGCGACTTCCCGGGGGTTCGCCCGCGCACCTCGAACTCGCAATCAAGCCACGCGCGCCGGCGTTCGTCGTCGTCAATCAACGGCCAGATTTCATCGGGAGTCAGGCGCAGCGACTTGCTGACGCTGGTCTCGAAGGATCCATCCGAGCGCTGACCGTGGCTACGCTTGCCACGCGCGTACTCGTAGTCCACGGTGACCGACTGCGCCCACCAGCTATCCACTTCCTGCTTGCCTCCCAACCAGCGGGCGATGCGCTTGTGATCCCAATCCTGAGCCCCAGCCTTGTCGAGAGCTTTGAACCACTGCTTGCGTGTGCGGCCCGTGGCCTCCTTGAGGTGTTCGTCGCTGATGAGCTGGCGAGTGGGAAGATCTGTGGGGGCGGGAGTTTTGTCCGGTGAGCCGGTTGTGGCGTGGGGCATGACGATATTGCCCGAGGCCGCAGCACCGGCGCCCGATGCGGGCCGAATAGGTTCTGGTGTGTCAGACATATTCGCTCCCTGAAGCCAATCGTGTTTTTCCAGTCTAAAACGTGTGTGCTGCAGATGCACGGGTTTTCCGGTGGGCCCGGGGGATTGCCCATGGGTGATCCCATGTGATTTAGGATCTAAGTGAGGTCGAAGAGATCCGACCTGCACAAGCAGGACCACAAGGAGAATCATGAAGATCAGAACACTGCTGTTGGGCGGAGCAATCGGCTACGTTCTCGGTGCCCGCGCGGGGCGCAAGCGCTACGACCAGATCCGGAACGCCTCGTCCAAGGTGTGGCACTCCAAGCCGGTGCAATTCGGCATGGACAAGGCCAAGGGTGCCGCCAGCGAGGTAACCGATGAATTCAAGAACCGGGCCGTGAGCTACGTGCCCTTCGTCAACTCTGCGCAGAAGGGCGCTCCCGCTGGTGGCGCCGGTTTCAGTGCCAGCCGTGACGGATCTGACGAGTCCACTGTGAGAGTCACTGCCGTGGAATTCTGACCCCACCCGTAGAGTTTGGGGCGTGGATCTCTCGGATATCTTTCCTACTGTTTTTCACGTCTTCGACGTCGGCGGAGTGGTCGTGGCTGGCATCCTTGGAGGTTGCGTCGCGAGGGAACGGCACTTCGATCTGGTGGGCTTCATGGCGCTCGCGGTCATGGCCGCACTCGGCGGAGGAATGATCCGCGACGTGCTACTCCAGATGGGCCCTCCGGTGGCACTCACCAACCCCTACTATTTGGCAGGCGCCTTCACCGGCGCACTTGTCGCTTTCCTCCTGAGATTCGATGGAAAGTGGTCGAGACGCTCCCTGATCGTTGCCGACGGCTTTGTTCTGGGAGCATGGACCGCCACGGGCACGCTCAAAGCGCTCGAAGGAGGGTTTGACGTCCTTCCCTCGATCCTGATGGGGGTCATCACGGCTGTGGGTGGCGGGATGATCCGCGACATGGCGGTGGGGCGGATCCCCTCGATTTTTGGCGGCAACACACTGTATGCGACGCCGTCGCTCGTGGCGACCGTTCCCGCCATCGTGCTGTGGGAGCTCGGCCAGCCGAGCCTGGCGACCCTCGTCTCAACGGTCGTGGGCGGCGGGCTTTGTATTTTGGCGCGCGCGTTGCGTTGGAGCCTACCGGTCAACAACGACTACTCGCTTCAGAAGTCCTACATGCGCCTGAGAATGTCACTTGCACAGTACGCTCGTGCCTATGACGCGGCCAAGAAGTCCAGGAAGGGCCACGTACAGTCGGGAGCGACTGCCGGCCAGGACGCCGCTTTGCGTGAGATTCAAAAGGAACAGAACTCGAAGGACTCCGGTTTGCTCGCGCGCTCGCGCCGCACCAAGCGTGAACGGAATCAAACAAATCCGTAGTGCTTGGGGCGTGCGCCTCGAACACGGATTGAATTGCCCTCGCGGCGGTGTTTCCCTCGTCTCCCTCCCGCAACGCGTCCAGCTGCTCGGGATCGGGGAAGAGTTGCCCTCGCGGCGGTGTTTCCTCACTGCCGGGGCCGGCCTGTTGTCCACGGCCGGCCCTGCGATGGCTTGCATGTGCCTATGGCTGGCGTGAACCTCATTGCGACATTCGTTGCGGACTTCTTCGCCAGAGTACGTTGATCGTAAGTCACGTGTGCCGCTGCACCCGCCTGCGAGTGGCGTTCCAAAGAATGAAGATGCAGGCCATGATGGTGACTGATAGAACGAAGAATGAACCATACCAATAGTGCACGCTGTCGAAGCCAACTCGTCCCCAATTCTCGAGAGCACAGATTGCAAAACCATAACGCACCGCATTGGCCAGCAGAGTGAGAAAGAGTGCGAAGAACAGCGCGAGAAAGGCTTGGCCGCGACGAGTGGAGCGAATCATCATGACCAAGGCGAAGGCAAGAAGGCACGTGATCCAGAGAAGCAGTGTGGAATACAGGAATGTGGCGAACAAGCCTGCCCGCGCGTCGTCGCCGAGATTGAACCACATGATCGAACCGCTCTCCCACGCAGATGTAGGGGACAGAATCTTTGAGGCGAGAAGGGCTTCGGTGGGACGCAATTTCTCTTGGAAGAACGCAATCGCAATGATGGCCAGAGCGGCGAAGAGATGAGCGAACTGAGAGGATTTTGAGCGATGTAGTTGCACCAGATGCCGCGAGAGAGGGGTCTGGAGTGGTGGAAGAGCCTGTTCTTTGCGTTGTGAGTATTTGTTGCGTTCGGAGGAAGGACGTGGCGTGAAGTTTTCCATGGGTGATCACCGTCTGATCGGAAGAAGTGCTATGGGATTAAGAGGCCAATTGCGTGTTTTGGCTGTTCAAAGCTTTTACGAAAGTAGTTTCCTCGTCAAGGCCGCGCAGGTCGAGGCAGGTGTTCGTAGCCGGTATCCGGGCGACTCGAGGTGTGCGTTGGCCCTATGGTCCTCCATCAGGGGGATGTGCCGTGGACTGTTGAAACCGAGGTGCTGCCAAGACGACAGTTTTCGTCACCATTGTCTTGATCATGGTTCAACCTCCCGGGGCGTGATGTGGGATACGAACGCCGGAACTCTATGCAAGATTCCGCGGCACGTCAATCGAAATACCTTGACGTCGAGATACTTTTCCCGCGAAAGGACTATTCTCGAACGCCGCATTTCTTGTGGGAACGTGAGGTTTCTTGTGGGACTGGAGAGTTCGACATCTTCCCTTTGTGCAGCGCGGTATATCGTTGTACCTGCATCAATATCTTGAATCGTTCAAGTAAATTGTGGGTTGACGTGCTCTTGGGTGGGCAAGATTTGGTGTTTTCTGCGGGGTGTATGCGGTGGAAGCGTGGAACCACTGGCCATCTTCTGGAAGGACTTTCAATCCTTATGGTGCAGGAAATTCTCACATTCTGAAAACCCCATGGGGTAGTTTGCTCGCTGAAGATCTACAGATCCTTGCAGGAAGAGTATTTCCACCCATGTGTGTAGTTTCTGAAATCGGGTTTTCCATAGCGATGTGTGACTGGAGTCAGTTGGTCCCTCGAGTGGCACCATGTAGCCAAGATGCATGGTCGGACCCTCGTTGATTTCCCCACCATCGTGATGTTCCTGTGGCGTGGGCTGGAATCGGCAACCCTCGCGTTTCCTCTCGAAGCCGGGGTTGTGAGGGCTGGCGGGGTTCTACCGGGATTGTGATGGCCCGTACCGGAGCTCATGCAGCTTTCGCAGCAGACCGAAGCCGTCTTTGGCAGAAATGAGCGGTACCGAATGCGGTGCGTGGGCGGATTCATCATTGCGTGCGTCCAATCCTCCCAGAGCTCCTTGTGAAAGTACCTTCTCCACCGGGTTCAGCTCGCGGATTGCGATTGCGGCAATGTGTTGGGGATGTTCACGCGCAAGCTCGCCATAGATGTGCGGGTCGTGCTGGCCGTCGTCGCCAACGAGAACCCAGCGAATATTGGGAAAGGTGATCATGAGATTGCGCAGTTGCCTGATCTTGTGCTCCTGCCCGGAGCGAAACAATCCGGTGGGGGTGGGGCCCCAGTCGGTCATGAGAAGTGGACCGATGGGCAGGCCATTGTTGTGGATGAACTGTTGCATGGCAGGAAGGGTGTTCCACGCGCCAGTCGACAGATAGAAGACCGGTGCGTTTGGATGGTCCGCGAGGATTTCACCATAGAATTCGGCCATTCCCGGAACCTTGGTGCGAGTGTTTGTGCGCAGGACGAACGAGTTCCACGCTGCCAGCATCATCCGAGGAAGCCATGTCACCACGATGGTGTCATCGATGTCGGATATCAGCCCGATCCGCGCCTGTGGGTCGACGACGACGACAGGGGCCAGTACGGGCTCACCCACCGTGGGTACGATACGCGCCTCGTGCCAACCCGGGGCAAGGCCGTGATCGTGTATCAGAAGATCGATGTAACCGTTGGAGTCCGTGCGGGTCTTGACGCTCTGGCCCGCGATCTCCACGGTCACCGGCAGGAAGCCAACCTGGGTGGTGAAGAACTGGCGCCATCCCCGTTGGGCTTCCTGAGCGGTCTGGGTTGCTTTCTCCACCATGTCGTCGACGGCGTCAATGGTGGTGCCATGACCCTCGAAGAACTGGGAGATTGGGCGCTTGGGCGTGGCTCCATGCGCATTCTTGGGCAGGAAGGGAAGGGTGAAGGGACGATTTTCCTCCGGGTCGGCCATGATGGCGCGGGCCATGATGTGCAGCTCGCTCGCCGACCCGTAACCGGTGAAAGGGAAGACTCGAGGTTGCCACCCCTGAGCCCTGCGGCGCACAATGCCGCGCTTGTTGACTGAGTTCTCAATTGCGCGCGCGATGTCTGCCAATGCCACGGTCTCAACTCTACTAAGCCTGTGGAGGGCCTACCAGCTTGACGGGCTTTCCGGAATCAATGGAGGACGAGTGAAACCAATGCGGAGAACAAAGGCGCCGTATACCAATTGTCAGTTTTATGGCGTGAATGTCCCGGACATGGCGAGGGTGGGTCGCGGTCGGCCATCCGACCGCGACCCACCCACAATAATTCAACGAGCCGGGACTGGAAC
>WPCI01097629.1_pt1 | contig 17296 bp, 14 predicted proteins | sample 5399871 | NCBI WGS metagenome assembly WPCI01 (sample SAMN12869469, study PRJNA574797) | sludge metagenome | isolation source: wastewater treatment of pH7 | place: China:Beijing | collected 2019-05-20 | reverse complement strand
ACGACGGGCTCGTCCGGTGCGGCAGGTTCGTCCGGCACGAACGGCTCGTCCGAGACGACGGGCTCGTCCGGTGCGGCAGGTTCGTCCGGCACGAACGGCTCCACCGCAGCCGGCTCGTCCGGGAGGGCAGGTTCGGCGGAGACGACCGTGGCAGCCGCGGTCTCCGCGGTCGCGGCCTTGACAGTTGGCTTGTCCACCACGGGGGGCTTGCCAAGAATGACCTTTGCGTCCGGTGTGCTGGACTCGCCTGGGTCTTGCTCGCTCATGGCGTTGAGGATACCGGGGCGTCCCGCCTCACCGCAGTTCCGACTCAATCGATCTCGTCGAGGTGGTCCTGGGTGACGAAGTCGATCAACTTCTCCACCTCCCGGATGAAATCGGGGTCAAGGTCACGGAAGGTGCGGACCCGTGCCAGCATCGACTGCCAAGCCCGCGCGATATCGGTCTGGTCGCGGTTTGGCAAGCCCAGGGCCGCCAACGTGCCCTTCTTGAAGTCCACGTCACGGGGCACGACCGGCCAGGCCTTGATGCCCATCACCTCGGGCCGGATGGCCTGCCAGATGTCGATGAAGCGGTGCCCAGTGATGTGCACCACGTCGCCGTAGCCACCCTTGGCCACCTCGGCGGTGATGCGCTGTTCCTTGGAGCCGGTGACCAGATGGTCGACCAGGACGCCGAGCCGGCGACCAGGTTCGGGACGGAACTCCGCGACGATCCCGACCAGGTCGTCGATGCCGCCCAGGTACTCCACCACCACGCCGACGTGACGCAGGTCGGAGCCCCAGATCTTCTCCACCAACTCGGCGTCATGGCGGCCCTCGACGTAGATCCGGCTGGGTAGGGCCACCTTGGCCGGGCGCTGCGGACCGACTCGTGAACCGGACGCTGTGTACTTCTTGGTCGAGCCCGTCCTGGGCGGGATGCGCAGCGCCACCGGTTTGCCATCCAGCCAGAACCCGGGCCCAACCGGGAAGCTGCGCCGCTTGCCCTTGCGATCCTCCAGGATGACCAGACCGTTCTCCCAGCCCATGATCTCGCCGACGAATCCGGACGCCGGGTCTTCCACCACCATGCCGAGCTGCATCGGAACGTCGGTGGTCTTGGGGCGGGCGTTGCGCCGCGGGTCCAAGACGTTGCGCCCGTATCGATCGTTGCGAGGGGAAGTCACCCCGTGAGGCTACCGGGCCTTCAGCGGGACGCTAAGCCACCACGCCTGACGGCCGCCATGGGGGCGCTGATCACCTGTGGCCTCCTTCACTGCGGTCAGAGCATGCTTGATGTCAGCAGGCGATGGATCGGGGCCAAGCCCCGCATCTTGCCAGAACCAGGCGGACTTCGCCCGCACGCACTCCTACCGGTCGCGCACCTCGGTCATGTCCCTTCGCTTTGCGTCGGTCTGCGCAGATTCAGGGATCCTGATCTGCCGGTTCTGCTTCAGAAACGGGGACCGACGCAGGTCACCGAGTTCAGATGGGGATCGTGAGTCCCCCGCCAACGAGCACCCAGATGCCAGCCGCGACAAGTGCCAAGCCGCTACCCAATCCCGCCAGGACATCACCGGAGCCCAAGAGCAAGATCAGAGCGGCGATCCCGCCCAGGATCAAGCCCACCCCGATCACGAGCCGAACGACGTTCCCAACACCATCGGCCACCGCCTCGGCACCCCGGGCCGCCGCGCCGACCGCTCCCTTCTTCTTGCTCGCCTCGTCCCACAGCCAGCCAATTCCAAAGAAGACTGCCAAACAGACGATCACACCAATTGCAGTGCTCATTCAACTATCCTTTCATGAAAAAAGTCCGCTCAACGAATATATTTGACTCACCAATATCTCGAGTTCCAATTGACTCCCTTGTCAATGGCAACGTCATGGTTCTTGGTGGCTCCTCCAGACCCCAACGTTCCGCAGAACTTCGTCAACGCCGAGTTAATTCCAGTCGTGTTGTCGAAGTGACTATCATCCAGATCGTGTTCTCGCAACATCGCCTTCTCGACACTGGAACGTTGACTGGTGCTCATCTCGCCGTACTCCCTGCAAGTCGTGTCGCCTTTTGCAGCACAACCCGAAAGTGTTGCCACCGCGAATACGGCACATAGGCATAAGATGCCTCGCCGGTGGATTGACTTGTTTGTCCGGACCATCTCATTCTCCTTCATCAGTGATTGCTTGGGCATCGCCAGCCACGCGACCCTCGGCTTCTTGGCGCCCCGAGGAAATCAATGCGGCTCTGTCTTCTCCGACTCCTGAAAGCGCTTCTTGTCTTCGGAGCTTTCGATGCGCGCTCTCATCTTCTGTGACAGCACCATCAGCACCAGGCCAGCGACAACCAGTCCCCAGACCATCCACTGCTGGCCTTCGTAGTATCCGATGAAGGAGCCCCAGATCATTCCGATGACTGCGAGAGCGCCGCCCACGAAGGCGAGGATTTTGGCACGACTTTTGGCGTCTTCAGGCATTTCCTCCCACCTCCTCCACGGTAACTGATGTTGCGCCACCGAAATGGCGGACAGCTTCATCGACATGGTTGAAGACACGCTCCAACTTGTCGATTCCATCAACGACACCTTCAGTTTCATGCCATTTCACGACTCTTACGCTCCCAGCGCAGCCTTGTCGAACAGGGCTGAGTACCAATGCGATTTCCGCATTGTTCATTAGAGGATTTCCAATAGCAAGCACTGCAATGTGATCGCCCTCTGCATCGATTTCGCGTGCATTCATGTACAAACCTCCCGCCAGAGGCGGCTTGTCCGACACGTCAAGGGTCTGAATGACACGATCAAGAAAACGTTCCGGAGACACCGGAGCGTTAAGCGCGACGACCCGGGTCGTTACTTCCTTGCCTTTCTTGTAGGCACCTGGACGAATGGCTCGGTGAATGAGTTCGCCGCCCTTTTCACGTGCTTTGTAGAGTACCAACACAAGCCCTACCATGACCGCAATGAACAAAATGGCTTCCATTGTCCGTTCCTCTATTCGCGAAGATTCGTTTTAATCTAGAAGATGTTGCTGATCGGTTGGTCTTCATTGCCTCCGGCACGTCCGTCGTAGATGTTGCAGTACGCGATGATCTTCAGATGGGCGGCAAGCACGTTCTGGTCATCATCTCGTTTGTCGTTTGCCGACAGCAGCTCCCGAAGCAGTGCGTCCTGATCGTCATTCATCTCCGTGAACAGACCGGTATCGGGAGCAAGCTGCGCATATTCGGAACAGGTGGCGACTGGTGGTTCGCTGCCACAGGCGGTCAGCGACAAGGCAATTGCTGCCGAGGCCAGGATGGCCATGGTTTTCCTCATAGGGTTCTCCTTGGTAAGTGCGTGCAGTGGTTCACCCGACTGCGTTCCGGCAATCGGCCGACTTGTGGGCATGGTCAATGGGACGGTTCTGTCCGTCCCCTCGAATCAACAGGGATCGTGGCAGTTGGATCGCAGTGCCGGGACGAGAATCCTCGACACCGTGTCTTGGACGCTACTTGGCCCGGGAGTATTCGATATTCCCGCTCGATGCGTACACTGATCCGTACGCGTTGTATTTATCGGTGATCAGCAGTTCGAAAGCGGCCGCCATTTTTGCTGTGAATGGCTGATCGGTTCCTGTTTCCGCATCAATGAGGTATCTGGCCTCGGAATCCTTGTAGCTGGCGACGATCAGTCCGTCGTACACATACAGATCGCGAGGGACCTTCCGCGGGACCTGGGTCACCGGGTCGGGATCATCTTCCTGCCACTCCCACAAGACCTCGCCGGTGAGCAGGTTGAAAGCGCCGATGGATGCCACTGGATTCTGACCACGGCAGACCATGACCCGTTCGGGCAGCGACAGGCAGGAGTTCTTCGAATACGCGAACGGGACTTGAGTCTTGGCTCCGGTGGTGGTGTCGAGGAGCATGATCTTGTTCGCCTGATGGTCGGCTTCATCCCCAGCGACAACCCAGCGGTCGATCACACCCACATACCACGAAGTCCGGTGGGCCTTCCCAGTGCTGTTGGTCAGCAACTGAAGGTCTGCCTCAGACTCGTATCGTGCCCACAGGGTCTCGAACCGACCGTTCTTGACCACGAACGATTCGGTACCTACTGGGCCTTGCGTGGCGTCGGTATTGAGGTACACGCCTTCAGCAAGGACGATGAGCTCACCGGTTCGTGCAGTGACCTCCAGCAGGGCAACCTGCGACCAGTTGCTGCCCTGCTGAACAACGCAGACCGTCGCGTCGTCACTGCAGTAAGGGGAACCGGCACCGCTGGTCTGCGGCAGGGCCGCAATCCACTTCTTGACACCGTGGCCGTCGAATGCCAGCAGTCCGCGGAGCTTGGCTTCCTTCTGTGATCCGATCTGCGGCCGGTCGATGGTGACGGGCACGACGAGCAACGTCTCAGCGTCCGACCGCAGGAAGAACGGCTTGCCCTGGGAGTCATACTCCGTCGCCTCCAAGGTGTCAGTATCCAAGGTGGGCTCATACCCGGGTCTGCCCACGGAACTGTCAGTGGTGACCGCCGCCACGCCGTCTGCGCCACCGAACCCGGTGGGGACGCACCACAGCCAGCGTCCGGTCGCCACATCGAAGACCCCGGAAGCAGCTTGGTTGACGAACCCGGCGTAACTCCCAGCCCTGGCCACTCCCAAGGTAGCGCTCGAGCCATCGCAGGTCATGGACGTCGTTTGGGGCGCGGTGAAGCCGACCGCCAAGTCCACCCGCTTGGCTGCGAACGGATTCGTCGCCGAAACCGAGGCGGTGGCCGAAGTGGAGGTCCGCGTCGAGGCTGACGCCGAAGGCGACGAAGATGGTGAGGACTTCTCTGAAGGCGCCACCGAGGCCGCCGGGCTCGGCAGCGCCACAATGGGCGAGCCGAACGGCAAGCAGCCACCCAGCGCCAAGCCCAAGCTCACCACCACAACGACCGCACCCGGCAGGACACGACCGCGCTTATCAACTTTCATCGTGCGCTCTCTCACTCACTTGCCGGCAGCGGGCGCCGGCCCCGTCGCTGCGCCCGCCACAGGGTTGGTCCTACTTGTTGGAGGCGTTGTCCTGCTCGGTGGCATTGGTGCGGGCTGCGGTGGCGGCATTCCGCAGGGCATTCGCCACATTCCGCAGGTTCACCATGTGGACCGTGCTCCAGTCGTTGCGGAAATTGGTGGCGTCAGTGCCCAACCAATCGGTATTGCCGAGCGTAGAATTCAACGTGTTCATGATGGTGTCGATGTCAGTCGCCTTACTGTCCATCTGGGTTGCCAATTGCCGAACGGCCTCGACGTCCATTCCGATGAATGCCATGGTGTGTCTCCTTTTCTCTGCCTTGCTTGTTGGAGTGTAGGCGGTTGGATCCCGCCCCCTCTCGTTGTTCTTTCGACCCCATACAACTCCATACGGGCGGTCTTGCAAATGGGTCGTCCTACCCATGCCTGCGGAATGCCTAAGCTCATTCCAGCAGCGGAATCTGCACCTTCGTACCCACCCCTCCCCTCACCCAGAAGCCCCGCCCAACAGGAAACTCCGAACGCTTGCAGCGCGGCAGGCTGGTGCGCAGCAGTACGTCCCCATCGGCTTGTTCGGGCTGCAGCATCAAGCCGCACCGCTGGTTGCGAACCTCGTTGAGCAATGGCCAGCCACCTGACCAGCCGGCCATCTCACCTTCGGCCACGACCAGATGTCCGTTCTTGCGGCAGGTTTGCAGCAACTCGGTCAGCGGGTACTCCAGCGAGGTGCCCAGGAAGTCGGGCAATGCTTCGACGAACAGCGCGAACCAACCTTGTTCATCGCCACCTCGCAACGCCCGGGCCTTCAGCGCTTCCAGTTCGGCACTGATCCGGTCTTCACCGATCAGACTGCGAGCCCACTCCCCCGAGGACGACAGCGGTGTACGCCGCAATGACAGGTGCCACAGTTCCACTGGCGCACCGGCGTTCCTGATCGACCTTGCCATCCAGCGCAGCGCGGAGGTCTTGCCCGAACCACTGGGCCCGGTGACCAGGATCATCGAGTGCGGGTCGAAGCCCATCGGCTGCAGGTCGACATCTGCCACCCCCAACACCGGCAAGCCCCGCACCGAAGCCGGCATCGTGGTTGCGGGGATCAGCGGCGGCAAGCTCCTGATCGGTGTTGGCTTCGTCGAATGGTATTGAGCGAAGGCCCGCGACATCTCCTCGATCAGGCGTGCCTGCGCCGCAGTCGCCACATCTTCACCCAGAATGGCCAGTTGCAGCTCCAATGGCTTGTCGGCCTGCATCCCCCGGCCGGCCGGGCTCAGCGGCCCGAGCACATCCTTCGGCACCCCAAGCATCACGTAGGCGTCCTCATCGGCTTGCCGCAACACTATGCGCCGGGAGAAGGCTGCCCCGATCGAGGTCGGCACCGCGGCCGGACGGTCAGCACTCATCGCCACGTGCACCCCGACCGACCGGCCGTCGACGAGCATCCGGGTGAACGCGGCGTACCAGCCACCGAAGAGGTTCTCGTACTGCTCGCGGAAGCTGCCGAAACCATCGACCAGAACCAGGATCCGCGGCTCGGCTGGGCGATCTGCCAAGCTGCGGTACTCGCTGAGGGTGGACGCCCGAGCCGCCGCGAACCGCGCGGATCGTTCTTCGATCACCCGGGACAGGTGCCGCAGCAACCGCTGGACGCGCTCATCGTCCTCGCCGGAGATGATGGCCCCCACATTCGGCAATGGCGTCAGAAAGGACAACCCGCCACCAGCGAAATCAAGCCCATAGATGTGCACCGGCCCGCTGCGTGGGGTGATCGACGCCGCAATCGCCAGCGAACGCAATGCAGTCGTCTTGCCCGACCCGCCGGCTCCGATGTACAAGATGTTGCCGTTGTCATCGGGGTGGAAGTACTCGACCTCTTGGGCCTGATGCTCCGGGTTGTCGAGCACGCCCAGCACGATCTCGGTGTCGCGGCGCTGCCCCAGCTTCGCCAGGTTGTAGATGGGACGCAACTCGTCGAGCCAAGGCCGCCGTGGCTGGGGGATCCTCGCGTTGGCAGCCGCCCGCTTCACAGTCTCGACGATCCGGTCGGAGTCCTTCGCCACGTCTTGCCGGCTCAGCGTCCGCTGGGGTACCGCCCACCGCTTGCCCGATCCGAAGTCCAGCTCCTCCACCTCAATCGGCGGGGCCGGTGGTTCATCGGTCGTGCGCGCACCCGGGTAGGCCGACTGGAAGGTGACCATCCGCCCAGGCCCCGATTTTGCCGCACCACGACCCGGGATCGAGGACGAGAAGAAGGCCGCCATCGGCGATCCGAGCACATCGGTCGAATCCTGCTCGTCGGCCATCCGCAAGGCAATGCGCAGGTTGGTGTTGGCTCGCAGGTTGTCCTTGATGACCCCGGCTGGGCGCTGCGTCGCCAAGATCAGATGCAGGCCCAGTGAGCGTCCCCGCTGCGCCACGTCAACCATGCCATCGACGAACTCGGGGATCTCCCCCGCCAGCGCCGCGAACTCGTCCACGACGATCAACAGGCTCGGCGGACAGTCCGGGTCGCCGCTCAGTTCCAGATCGATCAGGTCCTTCTTGCCCTTGTCGTTGAGCAGGTGCTCCCGTCGCTTCAACTCTGCGCGCAGGCTGGTCAGCACTCGGCGCACCAGGTAGGGGTTCAAGTCGGTGACTAGGCCCACGCAATGAGGCAGCTCGACGCATTTGGCGAACGCCGAACCACCCTTGTAGTCGACGAACAGGTAATTGACCCGGTCGGGGCTCAGTGCGTGCGCCAACCCGAGCACCCACGCCTGCAGGAATTCACTTTTACCGGCACCCGTGGTGCCTCCCACCAGGGCGTGGGGCCCGTCGCGGCGCAGGTCGATGACGAATGGCTCCAGCCCGGCATGCCCGACGATCGCCCGCAACTCCACCGGGTTATCCACTGGCTGGGGTTGCCTGCCATCGCGGACGATCAGTGACCCGTTCTCGCGCCAGCGCTCCACGACCGCCTCCGGCGAATCGGATTCCTGTTTGCCGAGCAGACTCACCAGCGACACCGAGCGTGGCAGGTCGGACTCGTCGTCGATGGGCGCACCGGCGTCCACCAGCGGCGCGAACCGGCGTCCGATGGCGACTGCGGTCTGGTGGTCCACGCCCTCGCAGGCCACCTCATGCACGTGTTGGCCCACCCGCACCTGGCCCACCGCCGGATGCTGGTGGTGAAGATCCAGGAAGGTGCGGCAGGCAGCCGGCAGCCCGTTCTTCTCCTCGGCCACCCAGACCAGGTGGACTCCGGCGTCCGGACCCAATTCAGCCAGGCGAGTGAGGCGCGCCCGGTCGACCTGCGGTTCATCGACGACGATCAGCACGCTCGGCACGACCGGGGCGGGCACCTGCTCGTCGTCTTGCAGGGGGCCCCGGACGAGTTGATCACGACCCTCGGTCTTGCGGGCCGCCACCAACTCCTCCAACTGGTCGGCAAGTCCCCGACTCGTGGCGGCGTCGGCCGCCAGATGCACCGACAGCGGAGAGTGCGGCGAACTGGTGTGCGGCAGCCATTCAAGCCACTGCCAGGCTCCACGTTGCACTGCCGAGGTCAGGCAGCAAATCACCAACTCGGCGGGCGAGTGCAGACTGGCGGCCTGCACGATCACCGCCCGGGCCACACCCTCGGAGTCGGCGCGGGCACCACAAATGCCCAGCGAGCCGACCGAACCCAGGTCTGCGACGATCGGTGCGCCGGTCAACTCCACGGCCGACTCGGCCAGGTCCCGCGTCCTGGCCAGATACTGCGGCAGGCCCTCGGCGGAGTTCAGCTCCGGGGTGATCGATGAGCGGGTCGAGCCCAAACCGAGCCGCAGCTGCAGGAACTCCGGCAGTTCGGGCCGGCGGCTCCACACCAGGTCGGTCTGGTTGTTCACCGCGGCGACACATTCGTTCACCGACGGATACAGCAGCAACCGCTGGGCACGTTCGGTGGCATGCAGGTGGGCCACCCGTTGCGTGGTTTCCGCCAGGGACGCCTCGAAGGCCGCGACGGCTTGTTTCTGCTGGGACTTCGCGTCCAGGCGGGCGGTAAGCCAGGTTCCGGCCATCATGATGGGGCTGAGGCCGATGAAGATCAGGCTCATCGGATTGCGCATGAAGACGAACATCACGACGCCCATGATCAGCGGAGCCAGCATGGCCAGCCAGGGGAACCGGGAGCGTTGCGGCACTCCCGGCGCCTGGGGCAATTCCAGCTTCGTCTCGGTGGGGCGTGCCAGCACCCGCGGTGAGCGAACGAAAGCAATATCTGTCGACTGCCAGTCGGGCCGGGTGCGGATCGCCTGCACCCGGATGATCGTGTCGCCCAGCCGCACATCATCGCTGGGAGTCAGCGTGGCCCGGGCGACCCGCCCACCCGAGACCAACACACCATTGGAGGAGTTGCGGTCAGCGATCTCGACCTTGTCCGGGCCGACGAGAATCTGTGCGTGGGTCTTGGACACCCGCAGGTCACTGAGCTGCACATCATTGTCGGCGGTTCGTCCGATAGAACTGGGCCCGAATGGCAGATGTACCTCCACGCCTTGGTCTGGCCCGGCCACGACCCGCAGGATCGCGGCTGCTTCACGCTGCGCCCCGCGTCCGCCAACGTCTTCGGTGCTGAGTTCGAGCACCGTGCCCGACTGGACGCCAGAGTCGATCAGGGCAACCCCGGCTGGCACCACGTGGGAGTGGCCGGTCAACTGGTCGTTCACCCGCAGGGTCAGGTTCGCGGGGGTGTCGTCGTGCCCCAAGGCGCCGGCCAGTGCCTCCGCGACGTCATGTACGGTGGCGGTCGCGTCCGCGGTCACCTGGATGTTGGACGCCTGGCGGGCTCCTGGCGCGCGCAAACTGACCCGCAGCTTCATCGCTCGGCTCCTTCTGACCGGCCCCGCCGCACCGCGGCATTCGCCATCGCCTCGGCCCGCAGTTTGGGCAGATCATTCGCGCTGATCAGCAACGTGTCGATCGCGTATTCGACCAGCCGGACCCGCCGGTTGGCGGCTCCCGCGCCGGTGCTGCCGCGCAGCCCGCTCACCCCGGCCCGTTCCAGCTTCTCGCAGACGTTGTCCAGCTTGCGGTTGAACCTGGTGATGGTCCAGCCCAGCCTCCTGGAGGCATCAACCGAAGTGGGCAGACGTTCGGCGCCGCTGCCGGGATTGCGCAACAAGGGTTCGGCCAGCGCCAGGATCGCCAGCAGTTGAGACTCGGTGAAGTCGGTGGCCCCCATTGTGGTCTCCCCCGAGGCGAGGGCCCCACTGGGTAGAGCCGATTCTGGGATATAGCCGTCGATTGGGGCCGTCAACTCGATCTCATAGGTGGTCGATCCGGCGCTGAACACCAGCAGAGTGACGTCGAAGACCAGCGGCGTGCGCGCACCGGGGGCCAGCACCGCCTTGAGGAGTCCGAGGCGGTCGGTCACCTGGATCGGCAATCTGCCCCCGACGTTGTGGATCCACCAGAATCCGTCGGAGAAGGTGATGACGATGAAGTCGCGGTGCAGATAGGGATTGTCGTCGATGACCAGATCGCCGCGCCGGCCGATGCGAAAGTCCGAACCCGGTTGCAGGTCATGTTCCTCGCCGGCGAAATCGATGTGCAGTGTGGCATCGGTCTTCATGACGTGCAGGCCTTCGCAGGGTCGGAGTAGCGGCCGTTGGCGCGAACCAGTTGCACCTGGACGCAGGTGCGTCCCGGCAAGGCGGGCACGGTGACCGAGGTCTGACCGGTGATCTCGGTGGTCAGCGGGGACGCCGGGTCGATCACGGCGTACAGATAGGAGTCGCCGTCGGCCGGGCTCGGGTTCTCCCAGCGGACCTGCACCTGTTCGCCTTCGGTCACCAGTTCCAGGTTGATCGGCATCGGCACGTTCTGCCCGATCGGGTCGCCGGGCTTGGCGCTCGACACCGCTGCGGAGGCGGTCGGCCTGGCCGCAGCAGGTGCGGTCTCTAGCAGCCGCACCCCGGCGTAGGCTCCGCCGCCGACCAGTACGGCCCCCAGCATCACGCCGATCATCAACCCGTTGCGCCGCCCCGCTGGAGCGCTGGCCACGGCAGGCAAGGACGCCGGGCCCCGCTCCACCGGCTGGTCGGTCTGCGGCAACGGCATCTCGGTGAATTCGACCGAGACACCGCCGGTCTGAAAGCCCCGGCCATGGCTGATGAACGGAGCTTGGGAACCGGACGACTGCTGCCAGCCGGAATCATGCTCACTGCCACCCGTCCCCCGCGACAGGCTGGCGTGGGCGGTGCTGTTGCCGTCGGGGCTGATCGATGCCGGGCTGACCACCTGGGTCCCGGTGTCGACTGGTTCGGCAGTTTGGTATCCGGCACTCTCATCGCGCACATCGATCGGGGTCACCGAATGGTGCAACTCGACCTGAACGTTCTGCAGCGCGCGGGCGAAGTCGAGCGCCGAGTCATAGCGCAGCATCGGATCCTTCGCCATCGCGGTGCGCAGCACCAACTCCAGCGACTGCGGGGCTTGCGGCAGATTCAGCGGTGGCAGCGGCAGCGTGCGCACCCGCTTGCTCATGGCGAACGGGTCATTGGGTCCATCGGGCAGTTCAAAGGGTGTGCGTCCGCACAGTGCTGTCCATAGCGTGGCAGCCAGCGAATAGACGTCACTGGCCGGACCCATCTGCTGGCCACTGACGAGTTGCTCTGGGGGCGCCCAGGGCACCGACATACCAACACCGAGCCCCTGCTGGGCCCGATCGGTGGTCACCGAAATGCCGAAGTCGGTGAGCGCGGGACGACCGTACTCGGTGAACAGGATGTTCGCCGGTTTGATGTCTCGATGCAGCACGCCGAGCCGGTGGGCCATCTCCACTGCGGAGGCAATCTGGATGCCGATCTCCAGCACCTTGGCCACCGAAAGCGGGCTCTTCTTCAACCGGGAGGCCAGATGCGGAGGCGGGCAGTACTCCATCACCAGATAGGGACGCCCGTCGGCGGCCTGCCCCCCGTTGTATACCGAGACGATGGACGGGTGGTTCGACAGTTTCGCCATCAGGTTGGCTTCGGCTTCGAACGACTTCTGTGCTGCCTCGCCCAGGTCGTGCAGCATCACCTTCACAGCCACCGTGCGGTTGAATCCCAGCTGTTCGTACTGGAAGACATCGGCGAAGCCACCCATGCCGACCAGGTTCACAAAGCGGAACCCGGGCAGATCAGGCGGAGTCGACGCCGGACGAGCGTTCATGGCAACTCGTGGAAGCTGAACTGAACACCGTGGCCGAGATCGACCACATCCCCGGCGACGAGCATCGCCGGTTGCTCAGGCAGCCGTACCGGTGGCTCACCGGCCCTGCGCAACAAGGTGCCGTTACGCGAGTGGAGATCGACCGCCATCACATTCCAGCCCTCCAACCGGATCTCCACATGGTTGGACGACACATGTCCGTGGGGCACGGCCACCAACCGGGGCATCTCCAATCCCTGCAACCGGCTCACCGTTGGTTTGCGCCCGATGACTACTGGGGTGGTCAAGTCGACCCGTTCGCCATCGCTGGTGCGCATCCAGCCGAGTGGTGGACGAGGGACCCGCTGCGGCTCACCCAACAACGGGGAGCCGCAGATTCGACAACCCGGCCGGTGGGGTGGGTTGGCGTGGCCCAACGGGCACAGGATCGCCACCACGCTGCCCGCGTTCACCGGCTGTTCGTTGGCCGGCGACGCCGGGACACCTGCGTACGTGTCCACGCTGAGGATCGTCATCGAATCGTGATCGTCGATCTGATCGAGGCTGAGCACCGGCAAGGGCGCCTCCGCTGGGTCGGGAACCGTCTCCGGTTTGGGTGTCGGAGCATCGGGGTTCGGCAGATAGGCGGCCGCCTGGTCAATATCTACTGCGCTTGTCTCGCCCCACAGCATCTCGAACTCACTGGGACCAGCGCGACGTTCCGGGTCCTGCTGCGCCATCACCGGCGGCGGATCGCCAGGAAGCGCAGTCTGCGACAGGAACGATTCGCCCGCCTGCGGTTGCTGCGCAGCCCAGATCGCGGTTTCGTGTGTGGTGGGCGCTGACGGCGGCGGGACGGCCGTGGCCTTGGATGGTTCCGGCACCTTCGAATCACTGCGTGCCATGACCTCCGTCACGCGGTGGCCTTCACTCGGCGTCCCGGACTGGGCAGGCGTCCCCACCTGGGACCCACGACGCAGCGCGACCGCCGGCACCAGGCCAGCCTGCAGCGGCCGGCTGGGTGGTGAACCAATACCCGCCGAGCGCAACTCGATGCCCTCCACCGCAGCCACTTGGCGCTCCAGCCAAGTCGTCACCTGAACGCCGTCGATCTTGTCGATACCAGAGGATGTAGTGAACTCAATGACCATGTCGCCTCGCGCAGCCATGTGCGTGGCCGAACCGGCGTCGAGAGCGACGACGAAGCTTGGGAGGGACAACAGGCTCGCCCCGCTGATCTGCGCCAGCGCCTCCAAGAACTGGCCCATGGTGAGGCCGTCGCGGCAGCGGTTCCACAGGCTGGTCGCCGCGTCCACGCCGATCTCGTCCGATACCAGGGCCAGCCCCTGATCCCAGACCAGACCATGCGCCTCACCCTGCTGCCAGAAGACCGTCTTCATGCGTGCCTCACTCCTTCGCCGTCCGAAGTCCACAACGCTTCATCGCCGGGCAAGGTGGCTTGATCCTCAATGCCGATCGGCGGGCCGCCGAGGGTGTCCTCATCCACGCCCAGCGTGTCGACGGCGCCCGTCACCTCAATCGCGTCGACCACCACGACCGTCACGTTGTCGCGTCCACCCGCGTTCAGGGCGGCGCGCACCAACTCGTCGGCAGCCTCCTGCGGCTCACGGAAGGCAAGGAGCGTTGCCGCGATCAGTTGATCCGATACTTCTGTGCTGAGGCCATCGGAACACAGCATCACCCGGTCACCCACCGCTGCTGGCATCAGCCATTGATCGGCCAGCACAGGGCTGGGCAAGCCGGCACCGATGGCCCGGGTGATCACATTTCGTGCAGCAGGGTTGGCTTGTCCCCCGGCGTCGGCGACCGCCTGCACCCGTGAATGGTCGACGCTGATCTGCTGTAGCCTGCCGGAGCGCAGCATGTACGCCCGAGAATCACCGACGTTGAAGATCATCCAGTAGGGCAGACCTGATTGCGCTGCCAAGCCAACCCCGACAACTGTCGAACCTGGTGCCCTCCCCACGCCGCCACTCGCTTGGACGATCACGCGACTCGCCTGTTCCAGCGCTCGGTGCAGGCCTTCCGGGGTCAGCCAGTCGGTCTGCGATTCGGCCTGGAAAGCCGCCACGACAGCCTGCGACGCCATCTCTCCCTTCGCATGGCCACCCAGCCCATCAGCCACCAGATACGTGTTCCGGCTGGCCAGCAGACTGTCCTCATTGTGGCCTCGCACCAGCCCCGGGTGAGTGGCCGCGCCGTGGCGCACCTTGAACCGGGTCGGCGGATAGCCGGGGCCCCTTTCACTCACGGTCGTGCCTTGATCTCGTGGGTGCCGAAGCGGACGACGTCTCCGGGAGCTACGGGGGTACTCACACCGGGTTCACACCGGGTGTGATTCCCCGAGGTGTGGACAATGGTCGTGCCGTTGGTGGAATGCAGATCCATCACCCACCAGGCCCCATCTTCCAAGCCCACCGCGAGATGAGTCTTCGAGATCTTCAGGTCGGTATCTGCCAACGCGATCGGCACAGCCGACTCCAGCGTCGGCGAGCCGGTCGGGTTGCGGCCCAACAGGGTGATCTGTCCATTCGGCAAGATCAAATCACCATCCACCACCAACTCGCGCAGACCACCCGTGGCAGGGGTGAAGACCGCGGCGTCGAGTACTGTCTCGCCGACGTCCACCTGCGGAACAATGTCGCGCTCATTGACGACGGCCGGAGCGCCGAGCAGGGGGGCAGGAAGCGGCGGTGCAGCTTGGGGTGCGGCCGAGGAAAACGGTGTCGCCTCAATGAAGGCGTCCGCACCCGGACGATCTACTGGAGCAATCGGCTGAATCGGCGCGGCTGTTCTTGGGCTGAAAGGATTCTGCAACGCAGGCGAGGATGCCGGGAGTGGGGGCAACGGCGCCGCCACCGAGGGTGGAGGCAACGGCGCCGCCGCCGGACTGGGGGGTGGAGACTGTGTGAAGGGGGCGGCGGCCAACGTCGACGTCTGGGCGAACCGATTCGTCGGTGTCTGGAATGGCGGCGGTGTTGCGCTGGCGAAGGGGTTTGCCGACTGAGGCAGTGGTGGCGGCGACGGCACGCCGACCGGGGCGATCACGGTCATGGGATAGGTCACCCGCGCGGCGCCGGCAGCGGCGGTGGCGGAGGGCATCGGGCCGTTCTTGATGTCGATCACCATCAGACCGGTCATGCGGTCGAACCAGTTGCGTCCAGTCGTGGATCTCATCGATACCAAGGCAATGATCAGGAACCCGATCCCGAGGGTGACCAGGTTGACGGCATACTGCAGCAAGAACTTCTTGAGCACCTTGCCCGGTGCAGGCTGGCCAGTCTCGACGTCGACGTGCGTGATCTTCAACAAGACTCCACCGAGCCAATGCCCGCGCTTCACCATGCACCAGACCTGCACGCCAACCGCGGTGAAGAACTGGAGCCAGCCGAGCACCTGCGGGCCTTGTTGCAGCAGCGTGTAATTGCCTTGAGCAACGCCGATCGCCAAGATCACTGCGTCAAGTCCCTGATAGACGATCAGGACGATCGCAGCTTCCAGCACCAGCGCGCCCACCCGTTTGCCCACCGGCGCCGGCACGACTCCGGCCAGTGCCGGGTAACTGCCTTCCTCGTCCGTGGGGATGGTCGCCATCGTCTGAATGCTCATCACAGGCTCCTGCTTCTCGATGATCGTGCGGACGCCGACGTCGGCGCGGGGTCGGTGGCGCGCCGCGGGCGCCACAGTTCGCTGTACCAGGTCTTACCGTTGGGTCGTTCTGCGGCGGGTCGCGCCAAGGAAGTCGGACGCACCCACCACGACAACCGCGTCAACCGGGCCGCACCCCGGCGCATCGCGACCGTGGTTGCGGCAGTCTGCGTCCACACCTGATCGACGAATTCTTCGCGCGGGGTGCCATCGCCGAAAACGCCGTAGTCAATGTGTGCAGCGAGGTCAGGAAGTTCAGCGACCGCTGTCCGTTCGGCCAAGGACGCAGCCACTTCGCGACGGGTCTGATTCTTGTCGACCTGCACCCCCAGATCGGTGGCGGTATCGACGATCTCGGCCCAACTGCCCGACAGCCGGTCAGCGGCGAGGGTCGCATTCCTGCGGATGCGGCGGCGCTGCGCCCGCACCAGGGCAAGCACCCAGACCGGTGAGGTCAGCAGGCCCGCCGCTGCGATCCCGAGCAGGATCTGCCGCAACATCAGCCAGTCGATAGACCAGTCATCGTCGGCGTCGGACGCATCGTCACCGAGACGCTGTGGCACCTCAAGGGGCTCCTTCGGCGGAATTGGCGGTGGCTGCACCTGCGGGCGGGGCTTCGGCTGCGGTTTGGGGACGCTGGTCTCTGGTTGCCGGTCGCGATCCGGGGTGGGATCGAAAGCAACCCAGCCCACCTCGTTGAACGGCACTTCGACCCACACGTGGGCGTCGGTCCCGGTGGCCGCCCACTCATCGGCCACGCTGACCTCTTCGGGCGGATGGAAGCCCATGACCACCCGGGCGGGAATGCCGAGGTGGCGCAGCATCAGCGCCATGGCCACGCTGTACTGTTCGTCGTCGCCGATCATCTGCGGATCACCGAGCAGTGCCGAGATCCTCGCCTCGTTGTGACCCGACAGCGACTGCCCATCAGAGCCATCGGAGTAGAAGCCTTGCTGCAATGCCTTCTCGATCGCGAAGACCTGCTCGACCGCTGTTGCGGCGCCCTCGGTGATCACTGCGACCTGCTTGACTACCGCGTCGGGAATGCGGGTCTGGCTGGGCTGGTGCACGGTGCGGATGCCGTAGTCGATCAAGGCATCACGGTCAACCTCCGGCGGTAGCACCAACTGCAGGTCGTAGCTGTCACCGGCGCCCACACCGGTGGTCACCAATGCGGTGCCGGTGTCGGAGTTGTAGTACAGCGACTGCGTCTGTTCCGACGCCTGCTCACCGCTGAAGCTGACCCCGCGAAGATCACCGCCGCCTGGGAGCCAAACCCCGGTCCACTGATCGATCAGCACGTGGACGGAGGTCGTCATGGCCTCTTTGGTGTCAGTGGACTCCTGACGCGGCTCGATCTCGGCACCAGCTCGGTAGAAGTCTGCCGAGCCGTCGGTCACCGAGTAGACGATGCCGTCGTAGGCGTCCATCACTGCCAGCCGCACGCGGGCACCGGTGGGCAGGCCTGAGATGGTGAACTGTGTGATCGTCTTCTG
>WPCI01237708.1_pt1 | contig 17373 bp, 19 predicted proteins | sample 5399871 | NCBI WGS metagenome assembly WPCI01 (sample SAMN12869469, study PRJNA574797) | sludge metagenome | isolation source: wastewater treatment of pH7 | place: China:Beijing | collected 2019-05-20 | reverse complement strand
GCCACCACCAGCCCCTGGACGTCACTGTGCAGTGCGTCGGCCATCAGGTCGTCGGGGTGGGCGTACTGGTAGCTGGGTAGCTGGAGAGCCACCCCTTGGTGCACTGCGCCACCGGTGAGGCGATCCAACTCGGCGCGGGTGGTCTGCAGTAACGAGATGGAATGCTGCGCGGCGTACTTGAAGATGTCACGCAGCCGGTCGTCCCGCTCGCTGCCCTCGGCCACATAGCCGGCCTTGATCGGCAGCCCGGCGGCCATCGCCTCCAGCACCGGGTTGCGTCCGACCACCCAGTCGGCGCCCGCCCCCTGGCCGTGGCTGCTGGGACGCGGTGAACGTCCGCCGGACTTGGTGCCGCCTTGTCCGGCGCCCTGCTTGGTCTTGTACGCCTTGTGGTAAACGCGGTCCTCCGCCTTGGGGGTGGGCCCGCGGCCGGCCAGGCCGCGTTTGCGCTGCCCGCCGGAGCCGACCTTGCGTCCGGTTGTCATGTGTTCTCCTCAGATGCTCCAGCGGACGCCGTCTGGGGTGTCCTCGATGGTCAGGCCAATGATGGCCAGTTGTTCGCGGATCGCGTCCGCGGTGGCCCAGTCCTTGCGGGCGCGGGCCTGGCTGCGTTGCACCAATACCAGGTCGACCAGCCCGTCAACGACGTCACCCAGGTCTGCGACACCGGCGGCGGCCCAGACCGGGTCGTGGGGGTCGAGACCGAGGACGTGCAGCATCGCCCGCACCCGCCCCAGCGCGTCCTCGGCGGCACCCCGGTCGCCGGCGTCGATCGCCCGGTTGCCCTGCTTGACGGTTTCGAAGATCACCGCAACGGCCGCCGGGGTGCCGAGGTCGTCGTCCATGGCCGCCACGAATTCGACCGGCAGCCGGGCCGGATCGAACTTGACCGGCGCGGACGCCCCGGCGCGTTCCAGGAAGGAGTCGATCCGCTCAAGCTGGGCGCTCGCCTCGGTCAGCGAGGTGGGGCTGAACTCGATCGCCGACCGGTAGTGCGGGGCGACAAGGTAGAGCCGCACCGCACGGGGCTCGTACTGCTGGGTGACTTCGCTGACCAAGGCGCTGTTGCCCAGCGACTTGCTCATCTTCTCGCCGGCCATGGTGACGAACGCATTGTGCATCCAGTACTTGGCGAAGTCGTGCCCGGCTGCCCGGGACTGGGCGAGCTCGTTCTCGTGGTGTGGGAAACGCAAGTCGAGGCCGCCGCCGTGGATGTCGAACTCGCTACCCAGATACTTCAGGCTCATCGCCGAGCACTCCAGGTGCCAACCGGGGCGCCCGCGTCCCCAGGGGCTGGGCCAGGACGCGGTGGCCGGTTCGCCGGGCTTGGTGCCCTTCCACAGCGCGAAGTCGCGTGGGTCGCGCTTGCCGCGTGGGTCGGCGTCGGTAGCCGGTGCCATGTCACCCACCCGCTGGTTCGACAGTTCTCCGTAGTCAGGCCAGGATAGAACGTCGAAGTAGACGTCACCTGAGCCGTCGGTGGCGCGATAGGCATGACCTCGGTCGATCAGCACCTTCACCAGTTCGACCATCTCGGGGATGTGCCCGGTGGCGCGCGGCTCGTAGTTGGGTGGTTGGCAGCCGAGCGCCCGGTAGGCGCGGTGCAACTCCAATTCCATCGAGTATGCGAGTTCGTACCACTGGATGCCCTGGGCGGCCGACTTGGCGAGGATCTTGTCGTCGATGTCGGTGACGTTGGCGACCACCTTGACGCGGTTGCCCTGGACGGTGAGCCAGCGCCGGAGTACGTCAAAGACGACTTCCTTGCGGATGTGACCAAGGTGCGGTGGCGCCTGCACGGTCAGGCCACAGTGGTAGATCGAAACCTCGCCGGACCTCAGCGGGACGAATTCGGTCAAGCTGCCACTTCGCTCGTCGTACAGATGAAAGCTCACCCCGGCAGTCTAGTGGGGGCTGGCGCCGAACCGGTCCGCAGGTACAATCGCCGCAGGTTCTTGAGCCGGGAGGATTGGCATGGCAGAGGTTCGCAAGCATCGCCCACGAACCAGTTCGATCGGCGACCAGGTTCGTGCCAAGGTCGACAGCGGGCCCCGTCCGCTCACCCCCGGCGAGCGGTACGATCCCGACTTCGACCCGTTCTTCTCCGAAGAGCCGAACCAGATGCCCGAGATACCCGAGACCGGCAACGCCGCCGCGGCGAGCGCCACCACCGGCTGGTTCATGTTCGGTACGGTCGCGCCGACTCAGGATGCTATTTCTGACGAGCCTTCCGAAGGGAATTGATGTCGAACCGGGACGCCTGGGTCAGGTCCACTTCGGCGGCCGCCTCCTCCCAAGGGTCGACCACCGCGGGCAGCACTTCGGTGGCCGGATCGTCAAGGTAACCCAGCGACGGGTCATACGGGCTTACCGGCACCCGGACGCCGGACCCTATCGACAGTGTGGGCATCACCTCGTCGGGCAGCTTGCTCAGCACATCACGGACGTAACCTTGGGCGGACTCCAGCAGCGGCACCTCACGGCCTTCGCGCTGCGACTGGTACCAGCGGTAGTCCAGCACCTCGTGGTAGATCTGCGCGGAGTCGCGCTTGCCCGTCAACTCGGGCGGCACGGTCCGCACCACGGGTTCGAAGTTTTCGCCGAACCAACGGTGTGCGGCGACCGCCTCGTCCATGTCGCGCAGGCCGGCACGCAGAATGTAGGTGTCGAGGTCGTTGAGCAGTCGACGGGCCTGGTTCTCTTCGGTGTCCAGGCCGGTCAGCCTCAGCAAGCGTCGCGAATGGTGGCCGGCGTCGACCACCTTGGGCTGGATGCGGACCGTGGAGCCGTCCGCCGAAGTCGAGATGTCGAGTTCGGCGATGTCGAATCCCAGCGCGTTGAGCCGGCGCACCCGGCTCTCGATCCGGTGCAGTTCTGAACCGCTGAACTCCTCGGCGCCGGTCAGCTCGTGCCACAACTCCGAGTACCGGCTCTCAATCGTCTCGACCATGGTCAGCGGATCGATCGACTCGTCGAGCATCCCGCCGGCCTCCAGATCGCAGAAGTCACCGAAGATGTTCACCCGGGCGATCGAGAGATCGTGGGCCCGCTGGCCCGGACTCAACTGGTCGTAAAGTTCGCCGGTTTCTGCATCTACCAGGTAGGCGGCGAATTCGCCGGCGTCGCGACGGAAGAGGATGTTGGACAGTGAGACGTCACCCCACATGAAGCCCGTCAGGTGCAGCCGGACGATCAGCACCACCATCGCGTCCACCAGGCGCAGGACGGTCTCGTTGCGGACACCCGGGGTGAACAGCAGGCGATAGGGCAGGGCGAACTGCAGGTGCTTGGTGAGCAGGATCGGGTCGAGCGGGGTGCCGTCGGGGGTGACGCGTCCTGAAACGACACCGATCGGTTCGACGGCGGGGGTGTCCAGGCGCATCAGATCGTGCAGCAGGCGGTACTCGTGCAGCGCGAGTTCCTCGTTCACCTCTTTGGCCGCGTAGACCTCGTCGCCCACGGCGATGAACCGCACCACGTGTCGCGAGATGCCGCGCGGCAGCGCGACCAGGTGTTGCTCCGGCCAGTCCTCCAGCGGGACGCCCCAGGGCAGCGGCAGCAGCCTGGAGTTGGGAGTGGCAGATAGGAAGCGGGGCATTGCCGGTTCTCCGTTCAGGTCGCCGCGGCGGCGCGTTCGAGGCCGTCGATGAGGTCAGCGAGCAGGTCGCCAGCCGGCTCGATGCCCACCGACAGCCGTAGCAGCGCCGGGGTGATGCCAGCCCTGAGCTGGGTCTCGGGTGTCATCGCCGCATGTGTCATCGAGGCGGGATGCGCCACCAACGACTCAACTCCGCCCAGCGATTCGGCGAGGTCGAAGACACGCAGTCCGCGGCAGAACGCGCGGACCGCTGCCTCGCCACCAGCCAATTCGAAGCTGATCATGGAACCGAAGCTGGACTGCTGACGGGCCGCGATCTGGTGCCCGGGATGGTCCGGCAGGCCGGGGTAGTGCACCCGTTGCACTGCGGGGTGCGCCACCAACGTGGGGAGCAGGTCGGCCGCGTTTGCGTCGTGGACGCGGACCCGGGCGTCCAGGGTGCGCAGGCCGCGCAGCGCCAGCCAAGCGTCGAAGGCGCCGCCGGTGAGCCCCAACACATTCGCCCAGTGCGTCAACTGTTCGCCAGCTTCCGCCGTGCTCGCGACGATGGCGCCGCCCACCACATCGGAGTGGCCGTTGATGAACTTGGTGGTGGAGTGCACGACCAACTCGCAGCCGTACTCGATGGGACGCTGTCGCACAGGTGAGCAGAACGTATTGTCGGCCAGCGTCAGCACGCCCGCGTCCCGGGCCATCGCCACGGTGGTTTCCAGGTCGACCACGCGCAGCAAGGGATTGGACGGGGTTTCGATCAGCAGCAGGTCGGCGGGGGATCGCAGGCTGGTCGCCAACGCATCGGCGTCGGTCTGGTCGACGTAGTCGACGGTGAAGATGCCGCGGTCCGACAGGTGGCTCAGCAGCCGCCAAGTGCCGCCGTAGCAGTCATGCGGCGCGACGATCCGGCCGCCTTGCCGCACCATCGCCATGAAGACCGTGGTCAGCGCAGACAACCCGGATGAGGTGACCACACCCCGCACCCCGCCCTCCAGCGTGACGATGGCCTCAGACAACAGGTCTCGGGTCGGGTTGCCGGATCGGCTGTACTCGTATTGCGGAGCCTCCCCCAACTCGGTGAAGGCGAAGTTCGTGCCGGGGTAGATGGGCGGGACGATTGAGGAGTACCTGGGGTCGGTATCAAGGCCGGTACGCAGGCCACGGCCCAACTGGGAGATCTCGCCGGTCATGTCTGCCAAAGATAGCGCGGACGGGACCCGCCACCGCGAGTCCCGTCCGATTGCTTTGGGGTCAGGAGATCCGCTCGCTGGTCTGCTTGTCGAAGACATGCACGGTGGCCGGGTCGACGCGCAACCGTACCTGCTCGCCGCGAGCCGGGGGAGTGCGGGTGGTGACACGGGCGACGATTTCCGATTCGGCGGCGCCGGCCAGAGCCTCCTTGGCCTGCCCCTTGAGTGCACCGTAGAGGTAGGAGTCCGCACCGGTCTCCTCGACTGCCGCGATCTCCATGGCGATGCCCGCATTCTCGGTGGACAGTCCGAAGGATTCGGGACGGATACCGATGACCACCTTGCTGGTGCTGGCGCGCTTCAGCACGTCGCGGCTGATCGGGATGATGTAGTCGGTCACCTTCACGCCGCCGTCGACGATGTCGGCGTCCATCAGGTTCATGGCCGGTGAGCCGATGAAGCCGGCGACGAAGAGGTTGCCGGGGGCGTCGTAGAGCACCAGCGGGCTGTCCACCTGCTGCAGCAGGCCGTCCTTCATGACCGCGACCCGGTCGCCCATCGTCATGGCCTCGACCTGGTCGTGGGTGACGTAGACGGTGGTGACGCCCAACCGTGTCTGCAGGGCTGCGATCTGGGTTCGGGTCTGCACGCGCAGCTTCGCGTCCAGGTTGGACAGCGGCTCGTCCATCAAGAAGACCTGCGGGCTGCGGACGATCGCCCGGCCCATCGCGACGCGCTGGCGTTGGCCACCTGACAGGTTCTTGGGCTTGCGGGACAGCAACTCTTGCAGGCCGAGCAGTTCGGCGGCCTCCCGCACCCGGCGATCGCGCTCCTCCTTGGCGACGCCCGCCATCTTCAACGCGAAGCCCATGTTGTCGGCGACAGTCATGTGCGGGTAGAGGGCGTAGTTCTGGAAGACCATCGCGATGTCGCGGTCCTTGGGTGGCAGGTCGGTGACATCGCGGTCACCGATCCACACCGCGCCGGCGTTGATCTCTTCGAGGCCGGCGAGCATTCGCAGCGAGGTCGACTTGCCGCAGCCCGAGGGGCCGACGAGGACCATGAACTCGCCATCGCCGATCTCGAGATTGAGCTTGTTGACGGCAGGGTGATCGGAGCCGGGGTAAATGCGCGTGGCATCCCGGAAGCTGACAGTGGCCATGAGCCATCCATCCTTTCCATGGGCAGGAACGTGCCCAACGATCCGTGGTAGAAGGACGGGAACTCCGTCCTGTGATTAGCATGCCACGCCAGGGGGCGATCTGGGAACCGCAGCGCGCCTATACGGGCTCGGCGAGCCAGGTCAGCAGTCGCCAGCGCCCGTCCTGGCGGAGAAAGACCCGCAGGTTGTCGAAGACCTGCACTTGCTGGGGGTCTGCGAGCGTCCACTTCTCCACCAGACAACTGGCCGTCGCCCGGTGGGCGCCGTGCGTCTCGACCGAGACCATGGTGGTGCGACGTTCGCTGCCGGGCGCCAGCCCGGCGAGGAACTCGTCCTTGGTAGACAACGCGCCGCCGGGGCGCCGCATGGTGAACCGTTCGTGCAGCAACTGCTCGAACCATGCCGAGTCGGCGGCGGACTCGGCCGGCCCGATGCGTTCGTTGATCGCCAGGAGTTCGGCCAGGGCTGTTTGATCGCTCATGGTGGAAAGCGTATTCGCGGCGCTGGGGCCCATGCCGGTAAGCAGGTAAGCTCGCCGGGTGGTAGATCAGCGTCCCGAGGACGAACTGAACCCGCCTGCCGTCGAGGCCGAGGCGGAGGCCGACGGTTCCGACCGGGAGTGGTGGGACGATGCGGCGATGCCGTGGAAGCACAAACCGACCCGGCAGGACATTGCGTGCCTGGCCTGGATCGGCTTTCTCGGTGTGTTCAGCATGGCCATGCTGCCGTTGCGGGCCTGGCTCCTGGGGGCCCCGGAGCGGCTGCCCTGGCTGGTCGGCCTGATGGGTTCACGCACCGGGACCGCGGCACTGGGATCGTTGGTCCGCGTGGGCACCGATGTGCCGTTCGTCTTGCCGATTCTGTTCGGCGCGTTGATGTCGATCAAGTTGGACTGGACGTATTGGTGGGCGGGCAAGCTGTGGGGACGCGGCATGATTGAGGTCTGGGCAGGCCAGTCGGCGCGCGCTGCCCGCTCCTACGGACGCTTGGAGCGCTGGGCCGACAAGCTCGGTTGGCTGGGCATCTTCATTGCCTACGTGCCGATTCCGCTGCCGCTCACGGCAGTGGTCTTCGTGCTGGCGGGCGCGCACGGCATGAGTTGGAAGAAGTTCATGGTGCTGGACTTCTTCGCGGCACTGAGTTGGCTGATCGGGATGTTCGTCTTCGGCTACTTGGTCGGCGAACCCGCAGCCGCGCTGCTCGAGCTCTACAGCAAGGTTGCCAACTACGTGGCGGTCGCACTGGTCGTCGGCGTCGTGACGGCAAGCATCTGGCGAAGCACGAAACAGGCCAAGGCGATGACCTGAACCGGTTGCCCGACTTCCATCAGCCGCGGCCAACCGAGCCGTAGGCTGGCACAGTGAACAGCGTTGAGCGCATCGACTGGGGCATCGCCCGTGACGGAAGGCCGGTTGGCCGCTGGCAACTCACCAACAAGGGTCAGCAGATCCAGGTGGCCGAACTCGGCGCCCGCTGGCTGGGCTGGCAGTTCGGCCAACAGAACCTTTTGTTGGGCTTGGCCGATGTGCCGGCGATCGAGCGTGACACCTGTTTCATCGGTGCGGTGGTCGGACGCTACGCGAATCGGATCGCCGATAGCCGGTTCACCCTCGATGGCCAGACGTACCAGCTGCCGCCCAACGAGGGAAGCAAGATCCTGCACGGTGGCGCTGGCGGGTTGTGGGCGAGCATCTGGCAGGGCGCTGCAGCTGAGGTGGACGGCTGTCCTGCGGTGCGATTCACCACATCCAGCCCAGCCGGCGACCAAGGATTCCCCGCGAACCTTGAGTTGCAGGCCACCTATGTCCTCGGGGAGAACTGGGTGCGGCTTGACTACCGGGCGAACAGCGACGCCCGGACGGTGATCAACGTGACCAACCATGCCTACTTCAACCTGGCTGGGGGCGGCGACGTGCTCGGGCACCGCGTCCAAGTGTCAGCCCATGACGTGTTGGCCATCGACGCGCAGTCACTGCCCACCGGGCAGTACTGGCCGGTGTCCGGTACCGACTTCGACCTTGGTGCCCTGCGGTCGGTGGCGGAGCTGTGCGCCTCGACCGACCCGCGGATCGCCACCCAGCGAGGCTTGGATCACTGCTACGTACTCGACCCGCAGGCCGAGGTGGCGGCTCGGTTGGCCTTCGGCGAGCTGACCGTGGAGGTGCTGACCGACCAGCCCGGTCTGCAGGTCTACTGCGGGCAGTGGTTGACCGGTGATTGGGGTCCATTTGCCGGCCTCTGCCTGGAGACTCAGCATTTTCCGGATTCCCCGAACCACCCCGAGTTCCCCAGCACCATCGTGGAGGCCGGCGTCGAGTGGCGGTCGTCCACCACCTATCGACTGGCCTGATTTAGCGGTCGGACGCTGATCCGGGCACAATGGGACACACGCGCTCTGCGTGCCTCCGTAGCTCAGCGGCCAGAGCATCCGCCTTGTAAGCGGAGGGTCAAGGGTTCGACTCCCTTCGGAGGCTCCAAGCTCAGGCGTCCATGCCGGTGGCGACCATGAATGCTTGGCCGTCACCGCTGGCGTGCACCTGCTCGCCGGCCCTGATGAAGGCCGACTGGCCACATTGCAGCACCAGTTCGTCGGCGCCGGTGGAGAGCCCGACCTCGCCGTCGGTCACCAACAGGATGCGTCCGGACAGCTCCGCCGGCAACTCGGTCATGCGCCCAGGCTTCGTGTCGATCCGCCAGGTCGCGAAGGCGAGCTCACCGGCTGCGTAGTGCCACAGCCCGGGAGCCTCCTGGTCGGGGGACAGGGTCAGCATCGGATCGGGGGTGAAGTCGACAACCTGCACCAGCGACACCGCATCGATGTGTTTGCTGGTCAGCCCGCCGCGCAGCACGTTGTCAGAACTGCCCATCACCTCCACCCCGGTGCCCGACAGGTAGGCATGCATCGTGCCAGGTGTCAGGTGCAGGGCCTCGCCGGGCTGGAGTGTGCGGCGGTTCAGCAGCAGCGCGGCGAGCAGGCTCGGGTCGCCCGGGAAGTGTTCGTCCAGCAGTACCGCGGTGCGCGCGAACTCGCCCAACTCGCCGGGGTCGTTCAAGTGGCGCACAGCAGCGGTGACCACGTCGGTGACCGCGCCGCGGCGCTCCTCGTCCAGCACCAGGCAGTCGAGGAAGACCTCTGCCAAGCCGGCCGACCCCTGTCGATGCCGTAACGGGGCGAAGATCATTTCCGTGTGCGGGGCGATGCCCAGGCGGGAGAGCAGGTCGGCACTGACCTTCGGGTCGCGGAAGCCCGCCAACGCGTCGAACTCGGACAGCGCGATGATCAACTCCGGCTTGTCCCAAGGGTCGCGGTAGGTGCGGTCGGGCGCGTCCAGCGGCAGTTGCGCGCGGTTTTCGCGTTCGAAGCCGACCCGGGCGTCGGTGCGGTTGGGATGAGCCTGCAGGCTGAGTGGCCGGGCGGCAGAGAGCAGCTTCATCAGGTACGGCAGCCGGCCGCCGAACTCCAGGCGCGCGGAGTCGCCGATAATCGTGGGGTCGGCGGCGATCGCCTGATCGAGCGGGGTGCTGCCGTCGAGGAGCGCGACCCCGAGTGGGTGGGCGCCCAACCAGTACTCGGCCAGCGGTCGACCGTCGTTGGTGATGCCAAGCAGATTGGGGATGGCGTCGACCGATCCCCAGTCGTAGCGCTTGATGCTCCCGATCAGCGGTTGCATCGACCCTCCTCGTCTTGTTGACCCTTGATGTTACCCAACACCGGGCGTGCGCGACTAATGACATGGATGTCATTCGAGAGTTAGAATCGAGCCCATGACCGAGGCAGCGCGCAGCCCCAAGATCACGCCCGGGATGCTGTCCGATCGTGAGACGGCGATCCTCGATTTCGAGAAGAGCTGGTGGCAGGCGAAGGCAGCCAAAGAGATCGAGATCCGCGATCGCTTCGACATGTCGGCCTCCCGCTACTACCAAATCCTGAATTCGCTGATCGACCGGCCGGAGGCGCTCGCCCACGATCCGCTGCTGGTCAAGCGGCTGCGTCGGATGCGCGAGCAGCGTCAGCGCAACCGGTCGGCAGCCCGGCTCACCGTCCGTTGACGCGTAGCCAAGGGGTCGGACGCAGCGGCGCGACCGCGTAGCCACCCTCGCTCAGGCCGGCCCGCACTTCGAAAATGTTGGCCCCGTGGTTGGTGCCCGTCCGGAATCGGCTCCAGGCCAGCGCCACCACGTAACTGGGCAGGAACGACAGGCCCAGGAGCGCCCACTGGGTGACATGTACCTGCTCGTGGTCGAGGATTCGTGGGGTGCGCCTGATCAAATCGTCCAGCCGGCCCCCAGGCACCAGGACGACGCTGCCGATGGTGAAGGCTCCCGCGCTGGGCAGGCCACCTCGACACTGTTCGGCAATCCACGTCCGATTCGGCCCGCGACGCAGTTGCGCGCGTCCGGCCCCGGCGACAAGCAGGCCGAGCGGGGTGGACAGGTTGACCCAGTTGGCGACGGCGCGCACGCGATCAGCAGCCACCGGGCCCACGCTACGCTCAGGCCGAAACGTTTGCACTCTCCCGGGTCGAGTGCTAAGAATTGGGTTGGCACTCCAGACCGAGGAGTGCCACCGCTTCCGATCATGGAGTCAGGTGAGGCCGAGTGGCCGTCCGTCGCGGGCACCAGAAGACATGGAACGAGGCGTGCCCCAACGGGCAATCACTGGACCACCAACGGGGCGTTGCCCCTGATGCCAAAGGATTTTTCACAAGACCATGGCAAAGCTAATTGCATTTGACAGCGAAGCGCGCAAAGCGCTCGAGAAGGGCATGAACACCCTGGCCGATGCGGTCAAGGTGACTCTCGGCCCGAAGGGCCGCAATGTCGTGCTCGAGAAGTCGTGGGGCGCACCGACGATCACCAACGATGGCGTGTCCATCGCCAAGGAGATCGAGCTGGAGGACCCCTTCGAAAAGATCGGCGCCGAGCTGGTCAAGGAGGTCGCCAAGAAGACCGACGACGTCGCCGGCGACGGAACCACCACCGCGACGGTCATCGCCCAGGCGATGGTGCGCGAGGGTCTGCGGAACGTGACAGCGGGCGCCAACCCGATGGAACTCAAGCGCGGCATCGACAAGGCGGTAGCTGCGGTCATCGCCGAACTGGCTGCGATGTCGACCGAGATCGAGACCAAGGAGCAGATCGCCCAGACCGCATCCATCTCGGCAGGCGATCCCCTCGTCGGCGAGATCATCGCCGAGGCGATGGACAAGGTCGGCAAGGAAGGTGTCATCACCGTCGACGAGTCCAACACCTTCGGCATGGAGCTTGAGCTCACCGAGGGTATGAACTTCGACAAGGGCTTCATCTCCGGCTACTTCGTCACCGACGCCGAGCGCATGGAGGCCGTCCTCGACGACCCGTATGTGCTGCTCGTGGACGGCAAGGTCAGCTCGCTCAAGGAGTTGCTGCCGGTACTGGAGAAGGTGCAGCAGACTGGGCGTTCGCTGCTGGTGATCGCCGAGGACGTCGACGGTGAGGCCCTGGCGGGCCTGGTCGTCAACAAGATTCGCGGCACCTTCAAGTCCGTCGCCGTCAAGGCCCCCGGCTTCGGCGACCGCCGCAAGGCCATCCTCGCCGACATCGCGGTGCTGACCGGCGGCCAGGTGATCAGCGAGACCGTCGGTCTGTCGCTCGACACCGCCGACCTCGAACTGCTGGGCCGGGCGCGGACCGTGACGGTCACCAAGGACGACACCACGATCGTCGAGGGTGCCGGCGACGCCGACCAGATCCAGGGCCGGATCAAGCAGATCCGCACCGAGATCGACAACTCCGACTCCGACTACGACCGCGAGAAGCTGCAGGAGCGGCTGGCCAAGCTGGTCGGTGGCGTTGCGGTGATCAAGGTCGGCGCTGCCACCGAGGTCGAGATGAAGGAGCGCAAGCACCGCATTGAGGACGCCGTCCGCAACGCGAAGGCTGCGGTCGAGGAAGGCGTGCTGCCGGGTGGCGGCGTGGCCTTCATCCAGGCTGCCCAGAGCGTCAAGCTCGACGCGCTGTCGGATGAGGAGATGGTGGGGGCCAAGATCGTGCTGACCGCCATTGAGGCGCCGCTCAAGCAGATCGCTGCGAACGCCGGTTTGGAGGGTGGCGTTGTCGTCGAAAAGGTCAAGGGGCTGCCCGCGGGCGAGGGCCTGAACGCCGCCAACGGCGAGTACGTGAACATGCTCAAGGCCGGTATCCTCGATCCGACCAAGGTGACCCGTTCGGCGCTGGCCAACGCCGCCTCGATCGCGGGCCTGTTCCTGACCACCGAGGCCGTCATCGCGGACAAGCCCGAGAAGGCTCCTGCGATGCCCGGCGGTGGCGACATGGAGGGCATGTACTGATCGGTTGATCGGTAGCAGAGCTGAGGGGCGGTCCCGGATGGGGGCCGTCCCTCTGTGTCTGCTCAGCGGCGCACAGGTTCGGGACTGAGCAGGATGCGCCAACCCCGGACCAGGGAGCTGTCCACGTCCGCTGAGAAATCTCGCCCGGGACGCACCTGGGGTCCGACCTGGAAGGCGCGGACCCCCGCCCGAGTCAGCCAGGCGACGTGCTCGGGGACCAAGCCTCCGCCGGCCAGCATCAGCCGGGCCGCGTCGGCGTCCTGCCTGGCCCTGGTGATCAGGTCCTCCAGCCCCGCCTCGATACCTCGAGCCGAACCCGCAGTGAGTACCTGGTCGCAACCGCGCATGCCCTTCAGCGTTTCCCAGGCGTCGTCCAGATCAAGGCAATGGTCGATGGCGTGGTCGAACGTCCAGGGCCACGACCCGTCCCCGGTCAACTCGGTGACCACCTCGACGTCCACCTGCGAGTAGCCGTCGAGGAAACCGAGGACGAATCCGTCCGCCCCCTCAGACAGGTAGCTCGCCACCAGGCCACGCAGCCGCGTCATCTCGCCGCCGTCGGTACGGAAGCCCTCCCGCAGCCGCAACAGTGGACGCACCGGTAGGGTGCAGGCGCGCCTGACTCGTGCAAAAGCGGCCGGTTCGGGCGAGGTTCCCTGCCCGGACAAGCCGCCGACCAGCATCAGCCGATCGGCGCCGCCCTCCTCTGCGCGGCGCGCGTCCTCAGCGGTGAGGACGACCACCTCGAGTAGCCCCGACATGTCACCATGGTGCCCCAACAGCGGGCATATGCCTTGCGGGCGCTCCGCGTCGCCGCACAAGTCGGCCCAGCCGCCCCCGAGACGCCGGAGTTAGTCTTGGCTTCCATGGTTAACGAATCGGACCGGCGTCCCATGGTCGCAGTGCCACCACCGCAGCGTCCCCTGCGTCAGCGGCGGGCCGCCCGGATCGTGGTCCGGGCAGCCGGGCGCGTGCTGCTGATGGCCGACTCCGACCCCGGTCTGCCCGGCTCCGGGTGGTGGGTAACGCCCGGAGGTGGTCTGGACGCTGGCGAGACGTCGCGTCAGGCGGCCGCTCGTGAACTGGCAGAGGAGACCGGATTGCGGGTTTACGCCACCGACCTGGTCGGGCCGATCGCCCACCGGGTCGTTCGCCACGGCTATTCCGACCAGGTGCTCGTGCAGCAGGAAGACTTCTTCGCCCTCGACCTGCCGGCGGTCTTCACCCCCGATGCGGCCGGGTTCACCCCCGAGGAGCAGGTCACCCTCTCCGGCTTCGGCTGGTTCACCGCCGAGGAACTCGGCGTCCTGGTGGTCTGGCCGGCGGAGTTGGCCCTGCTGTTGGTCGGCGCCACCAACACCCAACCGATCGACTTCGGCGAGGTCGAGGAGTCGACTGTGCCGGTCGCGCTCGGCCATCGCTGAAGCGGGCGGCCGATCACTGCAGCTCAGGCAGGGCCGGCAGATCGTTGATCACGACCGGCGCGACCCCCTCGGCAGCGACCACCCGGGCCAGCGGGACGTTCAGCCGTGGGCCGCCACGACGGACGAGGTGCGCTGCGCCCTGCCCGATGGAGAGCACACGCACCACGTCCAGTCCGAGCGTCCCGTCGTCGTTGACGTATGCCAGCCGCACCCAGTGGTCGTCGGTCGCCGCCTCGTCCAGCACACTGCGCCAATCCCCGGTGCCGAACTCACCCAGCAACCAGGCCGCGAGTGCGTCGAGCATCGTGGCCGAGATCTCCAGCCGGTCGTCCCCATCGATCGCGAACCTGGGGAGCGGCGGCAATCCGGCGTCCAGATCGTAGAGCCGGCCGCCGCGCCGCGCCAGGGCGACCTCGCGGGGCAGGATCACCGTCGAGGCGTCCACCGGACGCAGCAGCCCCAGCCGCAGCAATCGGTCGACCGGTGTCGCGTCGGAGGACGAGTCGATCGGTCTGGTGGCGCGTTCGACGCTGCCGTACGGCGGCCCCCAGACCATCCGGTCGAGCACGGTACGGTCCTCCTCGGTGGTGCGGGCCAGCGCGTCGGTGATCTGGTCGGGGCTCAGGGCCTCCGATGACGCCGGCGCCAGCCCGGCCGCCGGAGCCCCAAGGAGCTGCCGCACTGCGCGTCCGGGGTGCGGCGGAACGCCCCAGACCAGGCCGAGCACGGCCAACTCTTCGACCACCTCCGACAGCTGACGTGGACCCAGCCCGGTGAGCAGCTCCTCGTCCACCTCGGCGACCAGCCCGGACAAGACGCGCAACGCTTGGGCGTCCAATCTGGCCAGCGCACGGATTGAGGACGCAGTCGAGAGCGCACGGGCGACCAGTTCAGCCAGGCTTGCAGGCATCGGGCCGGCCAAGTCGGGCCGGGCATGCAGCAGTCGGGCCAGCGCCACCGGTCCGCCATCTCGCAGGGCTTGCGACAGCAACGCCCCATCCGACACCTCAGGTCCACCTCCGCAATGACTGGTAGGCGACGAGGGGGACGCCGACCAGGCAGATGGTGCACAGCAACTGCGCGGTCGCCTGCCATTGGCTGGTGGCGAGGTATCCCGCGTACCAGACGAAGGTCACCAGCAGCACCACGACGGCTGCGACCAGCACCAGGATCTTGCCCGGGCTCGACCTGAAGATCGCGATGAGCGCGGCCGCCAGCAACGCGAACGGGGCCACTTGGGTCCACAACATGCCAGCCATCAGCGCCGTCAGCACACCGATGTTCGACGCTTGCAGCACGTTCTGAAAAGTGATCGGCTGCTGAGCCGGACGACCGGGTGGCCGGGCACCGGAGGGCTGGCCCTGGTAGCCGGGGGCGCCCTGGCCAGGCGGATATCCGGGATACGGACCGACCGCATACGAGTTGGCGGGGTAGGGGCTGGGTGGCACTCCGGCGGGCAGACCGGTGGGTGGTGGCAACTGATCGAGTGCGGGGCCGGCGAGTCGCGGCGGGATGGCGTTGACCTCGGCCGGACCGGTACTCATGGCGGAGGCGCTCAGCGGTAGTGGCTGTGTGGGATGCCAGGACGGGGATTCGTCGGCTGCCGAGCCAGCCACGAAGGGTACTACGGGGTCGCGGCGCTGCGAGGGCGCGGGTTCGATCGATGCCAGCGGCGCACTCGGCTCATCGGGGGGCGCGAAGCCGTTCGGGGCTGGTCCTGGCGCGTCCTCGCCGGCCGGGCCGACGGACTCGGCCACCGACAGCGGGGGAGCCTTCGGCCTGGCGAACCCGAAAGGCCGGTCGATGGATGCCGAAGCGGTCGGCACCCGGCCGTTCGGAGCTGCCTGAATCATGGCGTCCAGTCTAGGCCGCTGGCCGCGATTGCCCTGCGTCGCTAGGCTTGACCAGCAGACACGGACGCCATCGTGCGTCCCCGGGACGAGTGAGGTAGCGGTGCCCAGCGGCAAGGTGCGTTTCTATGACGCAGAGAAAGGCTTTGGCTTCATCGCCAAGGACGGCGGGGGCGACGTCTACGTGCGCTCGGACGTCCTGCCCAAGGGAGTGACCGCACTCAAGGCCGGTCAACGGGTCGAATTCGGGGTCATAGAGGGCCGCAAGGGCGAGCAGGCACTGTCCGTCGAACTGGTCGAGGTGCCCCCGTCGCTGTCCAAGGCGTCCCGCAAGAAGCCGGAGCAGTTGGCCGTGATGTTCGAGGATCTGATCAAGTTGCTCGACCAACTGGGCAACGGCTACCGGCATGGGCGTTATCCCAACCCCCAACAGTCGGCCAAGATCGCTGGCATGCTCCGCGCCGTTGCTGATGAGCTCGAACTGTGAACGCGATAGACCAGATCATCGTCGACTCGGTCGACCTCGCTCGGGAAGCCGCCCAAGAGACGGCGGGCGACTTCGGAGTCGGCGAGTACTTGGGTGCGCGCGTGGAGCCGGGCAGCCGACAGGCCACGCACTTCTTCGAATGCCCGCATCCCGGCTACCACGGCTGGCATTGGGCAGTCACCATGACGCGGGCCGCGCGCGCCAGGTACGCCACCGTGAACGAGGTCGTGCTGCTGCCCAGCCAAGGCTCCCTGCTCGCACCGGCCTGGGTGCCGTGGGCCGACCGGCTGGAGGCTGGCGACGTCGCCCCGGGGACGCTGCTGCCCACCCCTGACAACGACCCGCGGCTGGAACCGGGTTACACCGGCGGCGAACTCGCCCCCGACGAAGACCCAGCCGAATGGGCGCAGACCCGCGCGGTGGCGAGCCAACTCGGCTTGGGACGCGAACGTGTCCTTTCGTGGATCGGTCGCGACTGGGCGGCGCAGCGGTGGCTGGCCTCCGATTCGGGTCCCGACAGCCCGGCGGCCAAGCAGGCGCCCGGCCCCTGCGTGACTTGCGGCTACTTCGTCCGGCTGGGCGGCTCGCTGGGTCGGCTCTTCGGCGCGTGCGCGAACGAGTACTCGCCCTACGACGGGCGGGTGACCTCAGTTGATCACGGGTGCGGTGGGCACTCGGATGTGGTCGCCGACGAGCGCGGGGTTCGGCTTCCCGAGCCGGTCTTCGACACCGTCCACGTCGACCATTCGCTCTTCGACTGACTGTTCAGGCGGTGGGTGGGGCGATCACCTTCGCCGCGTCCTTGGTGCGCTGGTTGCGGCGCCAGACACAGTTACCGGTTCCGATGACGCCGATCGCCGTGCCGGTCGGGGTGACTGTTAGCCACCAACGCTCGGGCGCCAGTTGGGGCATCAGCAACGCCAGCAGCAAAGCCAGCGCGAACACCGCGGTCCCGATGGCGAAGGCCCGGACCCCATCGTCAGACAACGGTTCAATCGGCGCCTGACGCAGCGAAGGTTGCCAGGGCGCCTGCTGGTTTGCGCTGTTAGCAGGATCCGAGCGCTCGGATGGCAGGTGCTCGCTCATGGAACCCATCGTAAGGGTCTGCAGCGATTACCCTACGATGACGCCCATGATCACCAATTCCCCGAAGGGGGCGCCGGTCTCGAGGCCCCAGAAACAGCAGTCGGCCATCGACGGATGGTTCGAGATAAGCAAGCGCGGCTCCACGGTTTCGGGTGAGGTGCGCGGTGGTCTGGTGACCTTCTTCACGATGGCCTACATCCTGGCCCTGAACCCGCTCATCATCGGGACCGCCGCCGACCGCGACGGCAATCTG
>WPCI01295236.1_pt1 | contig 17526 bp, 13 predicted proteins | sample 5399871 | NCBI WGS metagenome assembly WPCI01 (sample SAMN12869469, study PRJNA574797) | sludge metagenome | isolation source: wastewater treatment of pH7 | place: China:Beijing | collected 2019-05-20 | reverse complement strand
GGGTGGGGGGTGTTTTGGGGGGTCCGGCGGGGGGGGGGGGTGGGGGTATGCGGGTGGGGGTGTAGCTGAACGATGGCAAACATGCCCAAACGCTGGCAAAACCCCGACCCACACCCCCAAATCAGCCCAAACAGCCAACGTTTGCCAGCACTTGGATACGTTTGCCAACGCCAGAACATGGCAAACATGCCCAAACGCTGGCAAAACCCCGACCTACACCCCTAAACCGGCCTAAAGAGCCAACGTTTGCCAACACTTGACTACCTGTGCCATCAATTGGACACGTTTGCCAGCACTTGGATACGTTTGCGAGCACCCAGGCCGCAGCCGGACTACCGGCCCATGTTGATGACAGCGCGCCCCTGAATGTGCCCTTGGCGCAGTTGCTCGTACCCGTCGGCGACCTGGTCAAGGGTGAACTCGGCCGACACGATGTCTCCGTAGCGGATCACGTCCTCGGCCGCCAGCCGGACCACTTCGGGCAGGTCCTGCCGGGTCCGCGCGCCGTAGGAGCCAACGATGCTCTGCGAGCGGCGCACCAGCCGATTGATTTCCACCGGCGCCGTCTGCACGCCCGCCCCCAAGCCCACGGGCACCATCCGACCACCGTCGCGGATCACGTCGAGGGCGGTCACCCAGGTTTCGGGTCGACCCAACACCTCAAAGGCCACGTCCACTCCCCGCCCGCCGGTCAGTTCCAGGACCCGCGCCCGGGCGTCTTCAGTGGCCGAGTTGACGGTGGCTGTAGCGCCCAGTTCCACCGCTGCTGCCAGCTTGTCGTTGGCCACGTCGATGGCGATGATGTCCTTCGCCCCAAATGCCCGCGCCAGCTGGATGATGTTGGATCCAACCCCACCCACTGCCACCACGGCGACGGATTCGCCGAATTGGAGGTTGGCCCCGCGGCGGACAGCTCCGTAGGCGGTCATGGCCGCACAGCCGAGGATCGCGCCCTTGACCGGGTCGATCTCCGGGGGCAGCGGCGCCACCGAGGTCGCGGGGATGACCGCGTACTCGGCCAGCCCGCCCATGGAGTACATCTGGATGGGGTTCCCGTCCAGGTCGGCCAGGCGGGTCTGCCCGTCGTACAGGGTGCCGCGCAGCCGGTTCAGATCAAAGAAGGGTGCGCACAGGTCGTCCCGCCCGGCCGCGCAGGCTTCACACTGACCGCAGGGCATCAGGAACGCCCCGGCCACCGCCTCCCCCACCTGCAGGCCGTAGTGCTCGGAGGCCGGACCCAGCTCGACAATCTCGCCGGCAACTTCGTGGCCCAGCACGCAGGGCAGGGGGAACTTGATTGCGCCTCCGATGACGTGCAGGTCCGAGTGGCACAGCCCGCAGGAGTTTACTTTGATCAGTACCTCGCCCGCTTTCGGGTGCGGAGTGCGAATGGTTTCAATCTGGAGGCCCTGGTCGTAGTCTCGCAGGACCGCAGCGCGCATTGTTTCGGGAATTTCAGGACTCATGCTGGGCTCCTTAGCCAAAAGGTTGATGGATCGCATAGCCGGAAGAGCGATCACTTTTCATCGTAAGGATCCGTTCGCACTATGTCAATACAACGTATCCCGTAGAGCCGCCTCAACCTAACAAAGCTCAGGACGTGAGTCCCGGAAATATGACAAAAGCCCGGGGTGTATCAGGCACACCCCGGGCTATTTGTTAGGTCGCTCAGACGCCCAACTGCTCCCGCAGGTAGGCGCGGGCGATCAGCGCGTATTCGAGCGGGTTGGCAATGGCCGGGTCCTGCTCGGCCTCCACCAGGAACCAACCTTCGTAGTCGGAATCGACCACCGGCTGCAAGATGGCCTTGAAGTCCGTCGCACCGTCGCCGGGGACGGTAAAGGCGCCGGCCAGGATCGCATCCAGGAAGCTCATCCCCTCTGCCTTTACCCGGGCCACCACATCCTCTCGCACATCTTTCAGGTGCACGTGCCCAATCCGATCCAGGTATTTGGCCACGAAGTAGCTGGGGTCCTCCCCGGAGAACTTCAGGTGTCCCACATCCAGCAGCAGCTTGACCTTGCTCGGATCGGTCGCCGCCATCAGGCGATCAATCTCTTCGGTGGTCTGCACCCCGGTGCCCATGTGGTGGTGGTAGGCGAGGCGGAGCCCCTTTTCGGCGGCCACGTCACCCAGCTCGTTCAGCCCCCGGGCAAGGCGATCCCACTCCTCGTCGGTGAAGGAAGGCTTATCCGCAAAGACACTCTTGTCGCGCATCCCCTGGATCGAATGCCCCTGCTCTGCAATGTTGATGCAGTCAGCGCCCAGCGCGTGCAGGTAGTCGCGAAACTCGATGAAGCGAGCCTTTTCTTCCTCAAAGTCACCGGTGGTGAGGAACGCGCTAAACCAGGCGGCCGCGATCCGGATCCCCCGCAGGTCCAGTTCGCGCTTCAGTACCTGGGCGTCCTTCGGGTACTTGTTGCCAATCTCGGTTCCGGCATATCCGGCCAGCGCCACTTCGCTGAGGATCTGCTGGTAGGTCGTTTCGGCTCCCAGGCTGGGCATGTCGTCATTCACCCACGCGATCGGGGCGCACCCAACTTCAATCTTGCTCATCTTTGAGTTCTCCTTTTATCGGCAGCAGACTGCGATTTCGATCGGCCCGCACCTCGGTGCCGTTCTTATGTTCTATCATATAGGGCAGCTGACCGTTGACATAGGGGTCAAGGGTCCTTCCGAATCGTTTCGGACCTCCGTTGTCCCCGGCACTTGCCCCAGCTAGATTAGGTGAGACTGACAAAGGAGACCCGTGCGCACCCCAATTATCATCGACACCGATCCGGGCATTGACGACGCGATTGCGCTGGCCCTAGCCGCCGCCAGCGACGAGGTGGACGTGAGAGCCATCATCGCCGTAGCCGGCAACGTCGGGCTCGAACACACCGCCCCCAACGCCGCCGGACTGGCGGATCTGCTGGGCCTAGCCTGCCCGGTCGGCCGCGGAGCGTCGGGGCCGCTCTGGCGCCGCGACACCAAACCGGCCCGAGCCGTTCACGGGGAGGACGGCTTAGGCGGCTATCCCCTGGCCGCCTCGCCCCGCCTCGTCCAACCGGGCTTGGAACTGATGGCGCAGGCAATCGAAGACAGCCCGACACCCCCGGTGCTGGTGGCGATTGGCCCACTCACCAACGTCGCCGGCCTCCTGACCCACTATCCCGAACAGGCGGCCCAACTGGAACGGATCGTCTTCATGGGCGGAGGCACCGGCGAGCACCTGGGAAACGTCACCGCGACCGCCGAGTTCAACCTGTACTTTGACCCGGACGCGGGGGCGCGGGTGCTGGCCGGGGGCGTGCCGATCACCATGGTCGGCCTAAACGTCACCGAGCGGGCCCTGGTCTCCTGGGAGGACTTCGGCGAGTTGCGCCGGTCGGGCGGGCCCGTCTGCCACCTGGGGGAGCATCTGCTGGGTAACTACGGGTCCGAGGCGCGCACGGGGGGCAAGGCCCAGCACGACTCGTTGGCCCTGGCCGCGGCCATCTGGCCGGAACAGTTCCGGGTGGAGTCGCGCTTCGTCGACGTGGAGAACACCGGGCGGCTGACCTCGGGGATGACGGTGGTGGACTGGGCGGGCGCCAGCGGACAAGCCCCCAACTGCGAGGTGGTGGTTGACTTCTCGCCCACCTGGTTCCGCCAACTTCTGACCGAGCGCCTCGCCCTCCTCGACCAGATTTTGCGGTGACAGCAAACCGCTCCCCGGCAGTCTCAACTGAGGGCTGAGTGAGACTGGCGGGGAGCGGGGACTCGGAGGCCTACTTGGAGTAGCGGGCCTCCATTTCCTCTTCAATTTGCTCCAGGGAACGGTTCGACGTTTCGGGCATGATCTTCCAGAGGATGAACCCGAAGACCAGGTTGATGGCCGCGTAGATCCCGTAGGTCTTCGCCCCTCCCAGGGAGGCCATCATCGGCGGGAACGTCCAGGTGACAATCGCGTTGGCCACCCACAGGATGAAGACGGCGGAACCATTTGCCACCCCCCGCACCCGCGCGGGGAACATTTCACCCAGCATGGTCCAGACCACCGGCCCGTTGCCGGCCTGCACCACCAGCATGAAGATCCCCATCAGCGCCAGGATCACCAGCGGCGCCCACATCGGCGGGAAGATCCCCTGATCCATCGCGGGCTGAACCGTCAGCCCGAAGACAGCTGCAATGGTTCCCAGGGTCAGAAACACCCCGAACAGGCAGGTGATCAGGATCTGGCGGCGGCGGAACCGCCCGATCAGCCAGAGGGCTATGACGCACCCGATCACCGACATCACCCCGTTGGCAACCTGGGCGGTAATGGCGGCCGAGGTGCCCATCCCGGCGTATTCCAGCACCTTGGGAGCGTAGTACATCACCGTATTCACCCCCGTGGTCTGGTTGGTGATGGCGATGAAGGCCCCGACGAAGAAGAGTTTGCGCAGCCACGGCGTTCGCATGATGTCGCGGAAGGTTCCCCGCTTCAGGTGCTTCTCGCGCTCGTTGGCTTCGGCCATCTCCATGATCTCGTCGGCGATGGCACCGTCTTTGTCTTCTTCCCGGATCCGCTTGAGGGAGCCGATGGCGTGGTAGTAGTCCTGGTGGGCGGCGAACCAACGCGGGGACTCGGGCATCATCCGCATCCCGACCCAGAGCAGAATCGCCGGAATCGTGGCGATCAGCAGCATGATCCGCCAGCCGGAGCCGTTGCCCCCGGTGACCACCAGCTGCTCGACGTAGGTGTGCCACTGGGTTTCATCCATCGTCCCGATCGAGGTGGCCGACAGGTTCCGCACGTTGTCGAAGGACTGCATCCCCGGGGACAGCAGCCCGGCCGGGTCCTGCTCAATGTTCAGCTTCGGGCCGCCGTAGTAGGCGTTGATGATCGCGTTGAAGGTGAAGGCCATCAGCTGGCCGGTGACGATCATGACCTGATCGATGGCGACAATGGTGCCGCGAATCCGCTTCGGGGCCGTCTCGGACAGGTAGACCGGAACCGCACCGGAGGCTCCCCCAACCGCCATCCCGAGGACTACCCGGAACGGATACATCACCCAGACCGTCGGGGCGAAAGCGGTGCCGAGCGTGCCCGCCAGGAAGACGAAAGCCAGCCAAATAATGGTTCGACGCCGGCCAAACCGGTCTGACAGGTGGCCGGAAATGAGGGCCCCGACGGCCGCGCCCAGCAGCAGGGTCGCCCCCACCGCCCCCTCTTCGGCCGGGGTCAGCTGCAGACCCCCCGCCCCGAAAGGCATGTACATGTAGGGCAGCGCCCCGGAGATCACCCCGGTGTCGTAGCCAAACAGGAACGAACCCATGGTGACGACGAAGGCGATAAAGGTGATGCGTCGTTTCTTCCCGACGGGCTTGACTTCGTCTACCAGCTTTTGCGTTTGACGGCGCGAACGAAGCACATCTACGCCGTCGATGGTTGGGGCCGACATTGGCACTCCTCCAGTTCTGCTCGCGAGGTGATTAGTTGGCGTCGTAGGTGGTCGGGCCTTCGACCGGTTCCACCCGGTGCCAGGTGCCGTCCGCTGCCGAGGCGACGGTCGCCTCGTCCACGTTGGCTGCCGCCCAGGCGTCAGCGGCGGAGGGGGCCAGTTGGCGCCCGGTGAGCACAGACTGGACGAAGCGCGCCGCTTCGACCGCCTTCATGTCATCGAATCCCATCGACGTCCCCGCCCCGGGCTGGAAGGTGGCAAACTCGGGGAAGGACGGCCCGGCCATCACCCGGGTGTAACCCTGGAACTCGTTGTCGCGGCCCAGGCAAACCTCCAGCTCGTTCAGCCGTTCAAAGTTCCAGCGGAGCGAACCTTCGGTGCCGTAGACCTCGATCACGTACTCGGCGCGCGGCCCCACAGCCACGCGGGACGATTCGAGGGTGGCCAGGATGCCGTTGTCGAGGCGGGCCAGCATGGCCACGTAGTCCTCGTTCTCAACCGGGCCCAGCTCGTCGGAGATTTCCCACCCACCGTGGCCGATCCCCATCTTGGTTGGGATGGGGCGCTCGGGGATGAAGGTGCCGGTCGAGGCGGCCACCTCGCCGATCCGGCCGCACAGGTATTGGACCAGGTCGGCCCCGTGGCTCATCAAGTCCCCCACCACGCCGGCCCCGGCTTGCTCGCGGGAGTAGCGCCAGGTGAGCGGCCCCACCGGGGACGAGGCGTAGTCGGCGATCAGCCAGCAGCGGGCGTTGGTCACGCGGCCGAGGCGGCCCTCCCGAATCAGCTGGCGGGCCATCTCCACCGCGGGCGTGTGCCGGTAGTTGAACCCGACCGAGGTGACCAGGTGGGCTTGGGCGGCGGCGCGGGCAATCTCGGCGGACTGGGTGGCGCTCACCCCCATCGGCTTCTCAATCCAGAAGGGCTTGCCGGCAGCGGCCGCCGCCAGCGCAATCTCGTGATGGAGGAAGTTGGGCGAGCAAATGGAGACCACGTCCACCTGCGGGTCGGCCAGCAGCTCCCGGTAGTCGGTGTAGGCGCGGGCAAAACCGAGTCGTTCGGTTGCGTCCCGCTGGTTTTGTTCAGCCGGGTCGGCGGCGGCCACCAGGGTCACCTCTGCCTCGAGGGCTGGAAAGTACTCGCGCAAACGGGTGTAGCTGCGGGTGTGGAGCCGGCCCATCCAACCGAGTCCGATCACTCCAACCCCGAGGGTCTTCTTGGTCATCGCTTTCTCCTCCATGAGTGTGCGTCTTGCGCTTCTATGCGGCGGTAATGCCATCGTGGCACATGTTCTGACATTAATGCCACCACTGATCCGTTCGGAACGTTTCGGATGTTGACCTACCGCCAAAAAACCGCAGTGGGCAGGACATGAGTCCGCCACATGTTAGGTCTTATTTGTCGGGACAAGGACCGGTGGTTGCCCGGATAATCAGCTCGGAGTCGAGCGAGGCCCGGTACTCGTTGCCGGGGGTAACCAGCAGCCCGGACTGGATCCGGTCCGCCAGCAGTTGGAGGGCGCGCACGGTCATGTCCTCAACCGGCTGGGCCACGGTGGTGAGCGGCAGCAGCGCATCCCGGGAAATGGGGGCATTGTCAAACCCCACCACGCTGACGTCGCCGGGCACGTCCAGGCCCGCCTGGTGCAGACGCCGGATCAGGGCGTGGGCCGACATGTCGTTAAAACAGGTGATCGCGGTCGGGCGGTCCTCGGGCGCCAGAGCCAGGAACTGCTCGGCCGCCATCACCCCGGCCGCCGGGGTATCCCCGCCAGACCAGACCTGAAGGAAGCGGGACAGTCCCAGCCGGCTCATCGCCTGCCGGTAGCCGCGCTCGCGTTCCGGGCCCATCGGAATGGTTCCCCCGGAGACGTGCGCGATCCGCTGATGACCGAGCGAATGCAAGTAGTTGACCGCCTCGGCCACCCCGCGGATGCCGTCGGTCTTGATCACGTCAACCCCGGGCGCGTCCACATCCCGGCAGAGCGACAGGGTGGGGACCTGGCGGGCCACCTCGGAAAACTGCTCATCAGTCAGATTGGAGCCGGTCAGGATGACGGCGTTGACCCGCTCGGCCAGCAGCAGGCGAACGCAGGTCAACTCGGAGTTGTGCTCGGTCGCTCCGGCCAGGAAGATCTCCAGGTCGTGCCCGCGCGCGGCCAGGTACAGGTGATCCAGCAGGCCGGATTGGAACGACTGCTCCACCTCGTACACCACCCCAACCATGGTGGTGCGGTTTCGTCGCAGATGGGAGGCCCGCCGGTCCGGGCGCCAGCCCAACCGATTGGCGGCGGCAAAGATCCGAGTCCGCGTGTGATCAGCCACCCCGGGCGACCCGTTGAAGGCGGCCGAAACGGTGGAAATGGAAGTGTTCGCCAGGCGGGCAACGTCGCGAATCGTTACCCGCCGCACCGGTTGCGCCGGGTTCCCCTCGCCGAGCTTCGCCTCGTCCATTCCCTCACGGTCCACTGTGTTCCCTCCAAAAAACCAGGGTAGCAGCCCACCCACCCCTTAGAGCAGGACCGCGGACACCAAAGGGGGCCACCCGCAGGTGACCCCCTCATGGTTAGTTCGACGCTTACTCTTCGCGCTGGAACGACATGGTGGCGGCGTAGGTGCCCGCCTCGGAGGGCCAGCGGCTGGTGATCGCCTTTAGCCGGGTGTAGAACCGGACGCCTTCGGGGCCGTGAATGTCATAGTCCCCCATCATCGAGTCCTTCCACCCACCGAAGGAGTAGTAGGCGACCGGGGTTGGAATCGGCACGTTGACCCCGACCATCCCGGCCTGAACGTCGAGGGTGAACCGCCGGGCCACCCCGCCATCGTTGGTGAAGATGACCGCACCGTTGCCAAAGGGCGAGCCGTTGACCAGGTTGATGGCCTCCTCGTACGAGTCGGCTTCCACCACGGCCAGCACCGGACCGAAGATCTCTTCCCGGTAGGCGGGAGCGTCCAGCGGCACGCCGGACAGGACGGTTGGGGCCAGGAAGAAGCCGTCTTCGTGGCCGGCCACCTGGAAGTCGCGTCCATCCAGCACCACCTGGCTGCCGCGCTCCTGCGCGTCATCGATCAGACCGCGGATGCGTTCCTGCGCGGCCTTGGTGATGACGGCGCCCATCTCCACCCCCTCATCCATGCCGTACCCGACCTTGATCTGGCGAGCGTGGGCGGCGACCTTTTCAGCCAGCTTCGGGCCCACTCCCCCAACGGCGACAACCACCGGGAGCGCCATGCAGCGTTCCCCCGCCGCCCCAAAAGCGGCAGCGGAAATGTGCTGGGCCGCAAAGTCCAGGTCCGCATCGGGCATGATGATGGCATGGTTGTTGGCCCCGCCCAGCGCCTGCACGCGCTTACCGGCAGCGATGCCCTTGTCGCGGATAATCTTGGCCACCGGGGTGGATCCCACGAAAGAGATAGCGTCAATTCCGGGGTGCTCCAGAATCCCGGTCACGAGTTCTTTTTCCCCAAAGACCACGTTGAACAGGCCGTCGGGCAGACCGGCTTCCCGGTACAGCTCGGCCACGATCAACGAGGCGCTGGGGGCGGTCGACGGCGGCTTCAGGATGAAGGCGTTGCCGGTGGCCAGCGCAATCGGATGCATCCACATCGGCACCATCATCGGGAAGTTGAACGGGGTGATCCCGGCGACGACCCCAACGGGTTGGCGAACCGTGTGAATGTCGATTCCGGTCGAGGCGTCCACCGTGTGCTCACCCTTGAGCGCAGAAGCGATCCCGCAGGCGAAGTCCAGCGTCTCGCGCCCGCGCTGGATCTCCCCCAGCGCGTCGGAGTAGTTCTTGCCGTGTTCGGCCACGATGGCCTGGGCAATGCGATCCTGGTTGGCCAGGATCAGCTCACGCATCTTGAACATGACTTCGGTTCGACGGGCCAGGGACACCCGGGCCCACTGGGCTTGGGCCCGGCGGGCAGCTTCGACGGTTCGATCCAGGTCGGCCGCACAGGTGAAATTCAAGGTGGCGATCGCAGCGCCGGTTCCCGGGTTCTCCACCGCCACGCTGTCAGCTGGCGCGCCGGGGGAAACCTGGCCATCAATCCACTGGTTCAGGACTGGCAGTTCGGTAGATGTCATCAGTGTGCTCCTCTTTTTCCACAGCGAAAATCTCTAGGCATCCAGTAGGTCCCGGCGGCACCCACCGCGTCCTATGGGCCCACCTTAGCACAAATCGAGACTTTTGTCCTAACAATTAAAAGGTTGCCTGGGGCACACCGGCTTTGGTCGGCGGCTCGGGGAGCGAACTGCCCCCTACCGCGACGGGTGGCAGGGGGCAGGTCGATCAGTTGGGCCGGGTCAGAGGTAGAAGCGCTGCTCCTTCAAGGCCTCCTCATATTCGCGCCGGGCCTGGCGGGTGGACTCGATCCGGGACACCTCCGGAACGGCCACATCCCACCACGAAATCGAGTCGGGGTTGGGCCCCTTCAGGGCGGTCTCCACGTAGATCATGGTGGCCCGGTCCGAGGCTTCGGCCTGGCGGTAGGCCCGGCGGAAATCTTCGACCGACGACACTTCGAGCACGTCAACCCCCCAGGATCGGGCGTTGGCCGCAATGTCCACCCCGGGAATCCGCTCGCCGGTTTCGCGGTGAGTGGCGCCCCCCTCCTGGTACTGGGTCCCAAAGCGCTGCGATCCGCGCGACTCCGAGAGCGAGCCGATGGAGGCAAACCCGTAGTTTTGCAGCAGCACCAGGATCACTTTCTGGTTTTCCTGCACGATGGTGGCCAGTTCCATCGGCAGCATCTGGTAGGTGCCATCCCCGACGATGGCCACCACTTCGGAATCCGGAGCGGCCAGCTTCACCCCGAGGGCCGCCGGAATCTCGTAGCCCATGCAAGAGAAGGCGTACTCCACGTGATACTGCTCGGGGGTGGAGGCCCGCCACAGCGCCTGCAGGTCGCCGGGCATCGAGCCGGCCGCGTTGATGACAATATCGCGCTCGCCCATCAAATCGTTCAGCGCGGCGAAAATCTCCGTCTGGGCCGGGACCGGCTGCAACTGGCGATTCGCATTGCGGTCATACTCCTCGTCCCACTCTGCCTTCCACTGGGAAATCTGAGCGGCAAATTCTTCCTCAACCCGGTAGTCCGCCAGCGCCTCCGACAGTGCCCGCAGGGTTTCCCGGGCGTCGGCGACCACCATCTCCGCCCCGTGCTTGATCGCGTCAAACGGCAGCACGTTCACGTTGACGAACTTGACGTCGGGCTGCTTGAAGGCCGTATGCGAGGCGGTGGTGAAGTCGGAGTAGCGGGTTCCAATCCCGATCACCACGTCGGCTTCGGCCGCCACGTGGTTGGCCGAGTTCGAACCGGTTGAGCCGACCCCGCCAACCGCCTGGGGGCTGTCCCAGTTGATCGCGCCCTTGCCGGCCTGGGTGTCGGCCACGGGAATCCCGGTTGTCCGGGCCAGAGCGCGCAGCTCAGCGGACGCCTCCGAGTAGATGACGCCGCCCCCGGCCACAATCAGCGGCCGCCGAGCGGATTTGATCAGGGCCACCGCCCGGTCCAGCGCCGCCTGCTCAGGCGGGGTGCGCCGGACGTGCCAGACGCGCTTCTCAAAGAAAGAGAGCGGGTAGTCGTAGGCTTCCGCCTGCACATCCTGCGGGAAGGCGATCGTGACCGCGCCGGTTGCCGCCGGGTCTGTCAGCACCTGCATGGCCTGCATCAGCGAAGGAATCAGCTGCTCGGGCCGCTCGATCCGGTCGAAGAAGGCCGACACCGGACGGAACGCATCGTTGACGCTCACGGCCAGGGTCATCGGGTTTTCGATCTGCTGCAGAACCGGGTCGGGGCGCCGGTTGGCAAACTGGTCAGAGGGGAACAGCAGCACCGGCAGCCGGTTGGTGGTCGCGGTGGCAGCACCGGTGACCATATTCAGCGCTCCGGGGCCAATCGAGCTGGTGCACATCATGGTCTGGAGCCGGTTCTTCGTCTTGGCATAGGCGGAGGCCGCGTGGACCATCCCCTGCTCGTTCCGGGGCATGATGTAGGGCATGCGGTCCCCGTCGGGCTCGGGGTCGAGCTCGTTTTGGAGCAGGGCCTGCCCCAGACCCGCCACGTTGCCGTGCCCGAAAATGCCAAACGCTCCGGCAATTAGGCGCTGTTCCACGCCGTCGCGCTCCGAATACTGGTTGACCAGGAAGCGGATGGTGGCTTGGGCGGCGGTCAGGCGGACCGTCTGTTCAGAGTTTGCCATGAGGTTTCCTTAGTTCATCGGGGTCATTGGGAGGCGCGGATCGACGGTCTGGTCCGGCCAGGTGTCGCGGATCCAAGCGTGACGCGGGTCGTCGGTCATCAGCCACTGGGAGTCTTCGGCCGGTCCGGCCATGACGTTGAGGTAGTACAGGTCGTAGCCGGGGGCGGCCGCCGCGGGGCCGTGGTAGCCAAACGGCATCACCACCACGTCGCCGTTGCGCACCTCGGTGCAGACGTCGACCTCTCCGGCCGAGGAGGTGTAGACCCGCTGGAAGGCGAAGCCGTCCGTCTCCCCGGGGCCCTGGTGCACCTGGTAGTAGTAGATCTCCTCTAGCTTGCGCTCCACGTCGTTGTGCTCATCGTGCTTGTGGGGCGGGTAGGAGGACCAGTTTCCCCCGGGGGTGAGGACCTCGCACACCAGCAGGTGGGAGGTGTCCACCTCGTTTCCGAGGGCGTAGTTGTTCACCTGACGCGAGGAGGGGCCGGCCCCGCGCAGGGCGGTCACCACCTCGGATCGGGGGCAGTAGCGGACCGGAAAGTCAGCGGTGGCAACCGCACCGGGCAGGGCAAAGCGCCCACCGTGCTCACTGGTGAGGGTGAAGTCGCAGCGCCGCGGCACGTACAGATAGTCGGTCAGGTCGGTCCAGATCGACTCCCGGCCGGCCAGGGAGAAGTCCCGCTCCCCCACCGTGACCGTGACCCCGCCCGCGAGGGGAAGCACCAGCAGTTCGGCCTCTCCCCCCGGCACCTGAACGGATTGGCCCGGAGCCAGGTTCACCACCCGGATCGAGGAGAATTCCCACCCCGCCCGCTCGGTGGTCACGTCACATTCGAAGACGTCGTGGGCGGTGGACCCATCCTTGATCAGATACTTCTCGTTGTCACTCATAGCATCTCCACTAGTCGGTTGACGGCACCGTCAACATCACCGTCGGGTGGGAAGAGCAGGGACCTTCCGATCACCAGCCCGACCACATTAGGCAATTGTAATGTCTCTTGCCACCGTTTGTAAGTACCTTCTACATCTTGGCTGACGGCACCCCCGAGAATCAAGCTCGGCAGTGTGGTTGCCTCCATCACCCGGTCCATCTCGTCGACCGCCGGCAGTTTCAGCCAGGTGTGAGCGGTGCTGGGCCCCAGCCCCTGGGCAATGGCAATCGATTTGATCACGGCGTCCGGGCTGAGGTCGTTGACAATCTGGCCATCCTGCCAGCGGGAGATGAACGGTTCCACCATCGCATTGAGTTGGAGCCGGCCCAGTTCGGTCACCGCCCGGGCACAGTGCTCGATAGTGCGAGCCGAACCGGCGTCCTCATAGTTCACCCGCAGGAGCATCTTGCCCCCATCCAGCCCCGCCTCGGCCACTCCCTGAGCGTCATAGCCGGTGAACCGGTCGTCCATCTCAAAGCTGGCCCCGGCCAGCCCGCCCCGGTTCATCGACCCCCACACGTACTTTCCTTCCAGGGATCCCAGCAGGGCCAGATCTTCCACCAGGTCCGCCGTCCCCAAGAACCCACCCACCCCGGGGTGGGCCATGATCTGCTGGCACCGGCGCAGGACTTCCTCCCGCGAGGCCATCGCCATCGGATCACTGCCCGCCCCCAACGCTCCGCGAGCGGGGTGGTCGCAGGCTAGGACGAGGATTTTCTGTCCCGGGGCGAGGGCCGGGCCCCGCTGACGATCGCGGAGCGCACTTTCGACCGCGCCCGGCTCGTAGGCGCGACGGAATGAGAGTTTTTCAATCAGAGACATCGGTTATCGCTTTTCCACAGTGGGGGCAGAGCCCGGATTTTGGTCAATCATGTCGAAGACTTCAGCTTCGGTCGGCATCGCGGTGGAGCATTCGAGGCGGGAAGCCACGATCGCCCCGGCGGTCGAGGCGAACTGGGTGGCCCGAGCCACCTCCCACCCGGACAGCAGCGCGTGGCAGAAGGCACCGCCAAAAGCATCTCCCGCCCCCAGGCCGTTGCAGACCTCCACCGGGGTTACCGGAACCACGATCCGCTCTTCCCGGGTCTTGGCCAGGGTTCCGCGCGGGCCCTGCTTGACTACGGCAATGTCGAGCCCCAGGTCGAGCAGGGCGTCGGCCGCGCGGTCGGGATCGGTCTCTCCCACCGCGACCTGACATTCCTCCTTGTTCCCGATGGCGACGTTGACATGCTGCAGCATGTTCTGCACGTGGGTGCGGGCCGCCTCGGGCGATTCCCAGAACACGGGACGGTAGTCCAGGTCGGCAATGCTCCACTTGGCGTCTTCAGCGCGCGGGCGACCCCGCTGCTGGAGGGCGGCAAAATGAGCGGAACGGGAGGGTTCCACCGACAGACCCGTCACCGAAAGCCAGAACACCCGGGCCTGGCGCACGGTTTCCATCGGGATGTCCTGCACCCCGAGCTCCAGGTCCGGAGCCGAAGGGGAACGGTAGAAGTAGAGGGGGAAGTCGTCGGGCGGGAAGATCTCGCAGAAGGTGACCGGTGTGTGGAACGACGGATTTGTTACGACATATTCGGGATCGACTCCGAGTCGAGCCATTTCCTGCTTGATGAAGCGGCCGAACGGGTCGTCACCCACGCCGGTGACCGTGGCGGCAGAGTTGCCGTACCGGGCCGCCGCCACCGCCACATTTGTGGGAGACCCGCCCAGAAACTTGCCAAAAGACGTCACCTTTTCCAGACCAACTCCGGTCTGAAGGGGATAGATATCGATACCGCATCGGCCGATTGTCAGGACATCCAGCGGAACACCGGACGGCTTGCTGGGCGCTATGTTCATCATGAGCTGTCTCACCTCTTTGTTTGATCTGACACGTATATCATCGCTCATCGCGACCCCATAGTCAAGCTTTGTTCTAACATAGTCTTTCGCTCGGTGGGAATTGTCGCGCAAAACGGCTATACTGCTAGTCATCTATGTCACCTGTCTCAAAGGGGAAGACCGTCATGAGCCCGACAAAGACCTCTCGGAAGGGAACCGTTTCCGAACCCTACGTGCTCGATATTGAGTTGGACCGCAGCTCTTCCACCCCGCTGCACGCCCAGATCTCCGAGCCGCTTGAGCGCCTGATTCTGGCGGGGACCATCCCGATGAACACGTTGATTGAAGACGAAGTCTCGATGGCCAAGCGCCTGAACGTCTCACGTCCAACCACCCGTCGGGCACTCCAGGATCTGGTCAACCGGGGTTTGCTCACCCGCCGGCGCGGGATCGGCACCCGGGTCACCCCGTCCCAGGTCCACCGGCCGGTGGGCCTCACCTCGCTCAACTCCGACCTGCAAAAAGCCGGGTTTGAAACCAGTACTGACATTTTGAGTTACGAGGTGCGCCTGGCCGGGGCGAAAGAAGCCGAGCTGCTCCAGTGTGAAGAGGGAATCGAGATTGTTCGGGTGGAGCGGGTCCGCTTCTCCAACGGGGAACCGCTGGCGCTGCTGGTCAACCTGCTGCCGGGTGACATCTCCCCGACCCTGACCGAGCTGTCCGAAGGCGGCCTCTACGACTGCATGCGCGCGCGGGGCGTGGTGCTCTCCACCGCTCAGCACCGGGTGGGGGCCCGCAATGCCTCCGATCGGGAGGCGCAGATTCTGTCGATGCATAAGGGCGAAGCAGTCCTCACGATGAAGCAGACCGTCTTTGACAAGAACGGGCGCGCGGTGGAGTACGGCTCCCATATTTACAACCCTACGCTGTATCAACTGTCATTCACCTCCGCCGCCGAATAGGCTTTGTCTGCACAAAGGGTTGACAACGACGTCATATTGTTCTTAGCTAGTAGTGAAAAGGGTGCGTACATGTCGACCGTCGCCGGCCGGCCTGGTTGCGTCCTTGAACCTAGTGAAGACCCCTCCCTGGAGAAACCAATGACGATTGAACCAACCCCCGGTCCACTGCTCGAAGCAACCAGGCAGTTCCCCACCGTTTTGTGGAACGACTCCTCCGACCTGGATGAGCTGCGCCAGTCCATTTCGTTTGGCGGAGTGGGCGCCACCTGCAACCCGGTGATTGCCTACACGACCATCTCGGGCCACCCGGAAATCTGGAACGACCGCATTCGCCAGCTGGCGGCCGAGCACCCCACCTGGGGCGAATCGGAAATCGGTTGGCAGGCCGTGAAGAACATGTCGAAAGAGGCCGCTGCCCTGCTCGAACCCGCATTTGAGCGGTACGAGGGGCGCAACGGTCGCCTCAGCGTGCAGACCGACCCTCGCTTCCACCGGAATCCCGCCGCTTTGGCCGACCAGGCGGAGGAGTTTCACCACCTAGCTAAGAACATCATCGTCAAGATTCCGGCCACCAAGACCGGGCTGGTCGCAATCGAGGAAGCCACCTTCCGGGGCGTGTCGATCAACGTCACCGTGTCCTTCACCGTGGCGCAGGCGGTTCGCGCGGCCGAGGCGATTGAACGGGGACTGGATCGGCGCCAGCAGGCCGGCCACGACATTTCCCAGATGGCACCGGTGGTCACCATCATGGTGGGCCGCCTCGACGACTGGATGAAGAAGGTAGTCGCCCGCGACCAAATCTTCCTTGACTCCTCCGCCCTCGAGTGGGCCGGGGTGGCGGCCATGAAGAAGGCCTACGCCATCTTCCAGGAGCGCGGTTTCCGCTCGCGCGTGTTGGCGGCCGCATTCCGCAACGTTTTGCAGTGGTCCGAGTTCCAGGGCGGCGACGTCGTGGTCTCGCCCCCGTTCAAGTGGCAGCAGATCATCAACAACTCCGACTACGTCCCGGTGGAGCGAATGAGCGTCCCGGTCGACCCGTACTACGTGGACCAACTGCGGCGGATCCCCGACTTCAACCGCGCCTACGAAGTCGACGGCCTGACGGTCGAAGAGTTCGAGGAGTTCGGCCCCACCAAGCTGACCCTGCGCCAGTTCCTCGACGCCGACGCTAAGCTCGACGCCCTGGTCCGCGACGTCATCGTCCCCGCCCCGTAACCCAGAAAGGCCCGTCATGAAAATTGGAATCATCGGTGCCGGCCGGATTGGCCAGGTTCACGCCCGGGCCGTCGCGGCCAGTCCCACCGCCGAACTGTCCCTGATTGCCGACCCGGTGCCCGGAGCTGCCGAGGCGCTGGCCGCCCGCTACGGTGGGCGCGCCACCACCGATGCGGACGAGGTGATCAACAGCGACGTGGACGCCGTCATCATCTGCTCCCCCACCCCGCTGCACGCCCAGCAGGTGCTGGCCTCCACCCGCACCGGAAAAGCGGTGCTGTGCGAGAAGCCGCTGGCCGCCTCTGTCGAAGAGGCCGAGCAGCTGGCCCGTGACCTGGAAGGGCTGAACCCCCGGGTGATGGTCGGGTTCAACCGGCGTTTCGATCCCTCCTTTGCCGCCGCCAAAGCGGCTGCGGACCGAGGCGAGCTGGGTCAGGTCGAGCAGGTTTCCATCATTTCGCGGGACCCGGCCGCGCCGCCAAAGTCCTACATTGCTGTCTCAGGCGGCATCTTCAAGGACATGAGCATCCACGACCTGGACATGGCCCGGTTCCTGATTGGCGACATCGCGCAGGTGAGCGCCGTGGGCTTGAACATGGATCCGGAACTGGCCGACACGGGCGACTTCGACGGCGCGATCATCACCCTGATGTCTGCCGACGGCAAGGTCGCAACCGTCACCAACTCGCGTCACTGCGCCACCGGCTACGACCAGCGGCTGGAGATCTTTGGCAACGCCGGGTCCGCGGTGGTGGACAACCTGCGGCCCACTGCCATGGCGCTGAACACGGCTGACGTTTCGGCCGCGCGGGAACCGTACCTGGATTTCTTCCTGGACCGGTACGCCGAGGCTTACTCGCTGGAACTGGATGCATTCCTGGCCGGGGTCGCGGACGGCACCGCCCTGTCGCCCTCGGTCAGAGACGGCGTCGAATCGCTGCGCCTCGCGGTCGCCTGCGACCAGTCGGCCCGCAGTGGCCAGGT
>WPCI01381705.1_pt1 | contig 17530 bp, 20 predicted proteins | sample 5399871 | NCBI WGS metagenome assembly WPCI01 (sample SAMN12869469, study PRJNA574797) | sludge metagenome | isolation source: wastewater treatment of pH7 | place: China:Beijing | collected 2019-05-20 | reverse complement strand
AGTAAGTTAAGTAAGTTAAGTAATAATAATAATAATAATAATAAAGAGTAGGTATAGCTGGCCCTCCCTGGACTTTTCACTGCGCTTGGGATAATACTTTTTAGGCTGATGAACCTAAGCGCCGCTTGACTAACCTAAGCGCGAACCGGGGGAACCCTACCTGGGCACTCCGCGCCCTCGCAAATTTGGTGACTTCCCGCGGGCGGGCCCGAACAATCCTTGGCTAATGGTCGAGTGTCGCGGTATACTCGACGGAACTGCTTGGGCGTGAGGCCCAGGACTATCGCCGCGTGAAGCGGGCGGTTGATAACGAGTATGAGAGGGGGAAGCGTGATGCGCCCAATTGAGAAGCTCAAGCCAAAGCCGGTCGTCCCGTTTACGGCGGAGCGCAAAGAGTATTACCTTGAGATGTTTAGAAATCACCCGGAGTTCGGCGGCCGTAAGTATTTGTGCGCGGAGGCGGTCGGTGTTAGCAGCTCCACGATAGACTACCACGTGAAGTTGGACCCGGAATTTGCGGAGGCCCTAGAGGACGCACGACAGGCTTGGATTGACGAGAATCTGTTCACCAGCGCGTTGAAGCGGGCCCGGGACGGAATTGAGAAGGCCGTTATTGGGGGCAAGTTCCGCGATGAGATTATCACATATGACCGGATATACAGCGACTCATTGATGGCGCTCATGTTACGCGGGGCGCGTCCGGAGTATCGCGACGGGAAGGACGGGGCCTTGGCGGCCACGGGCGGAGGTAACGGGGGCGTGCTTATCGTTCCTTCAGCTCCGGCGACTATCAACGAGTGGCAGAATCAGTTTGGAGAAATGGCCCGGGGCACTACCGGACGCCCGAAGGCGGAGGACCCTGGGCAATGAAGCAGACTGAATTGAGTAAGGCCGTAGCGTTGGCAGCAAGCCCAGAGTACCCGGTTGAGTGGCGGGAGAACGAGAACGGTGAATTGCGCGGGTACTACGTCGACCCGGAGACCGGCAAGGAGACCGAAGCAACCTGGTGCCCGCAACCCGGCTCCCAGCAAGCCTTCCTTATGGCCCAACCGATATTCGAGGTGCTGTATGAAGGAACCCGCGGCCCGGGGAAAACCGACTGCCTGCTCATGGACTTCCTCCAACACGTCGGGAAGGGCTACGGCGCGGAATGGCGCGGCATATTGTTCCGCCAAACCTATCCGCAGTTGTCCGACGTAATCAACAAGACTCAAAAGTGGTTCCGCCAAGTATTCCCACAAGCGAAGTACAACCAGACCGCCCACAAATGGACCTTCCCGGACGGCGAAGAACTATTGCTGAGGCACATGAAGTCCGAAGAAGACTATTGGAATTACCACGGTCACGCCTACCCGTGGATTGGTTGGGAAGAACTTTGTAACTGGGCGGACGATAAGTGCTACACCGTTATGATGTCGTGCTGCCGCTCAACAAAACCCGGTATGCCCCGCTGCTATCGCGCTACAACGAACCCCTATGGCCCCGGCCATAACTGGGTCAAGTCCCGCTTCCGCCTTCCCCAAAGCCGCGGCCGCGTAATACTCGACGACGTCCGGGACGGAGAACGACAACCGCCCCGGGTCGCCATTCACGGTTCCCTTTATGAAAACCGAATACTATTACACGCGGACCCCGACTACATCAGCAAGATTAGGGCCGCCGCCCGGAACCCCTCCGAACTTGCTGCCTGGCTTTACGGGTCCTGGGACATTATCGCCGGAGGTATGTTTGACGACCTATGGCGCGGAGACGTCCACGTGGTTCCCTCCGTACCGCTCAGTGCTATACCGAAGCGGTGGAAGGTCGACCGCAGCTTTGACTGGGGTAGCTCCAAGCCCTTCGCGGTCCTTTGGTGGGCGGAGTCGAACGGTGAACCCTTCGAGTACAACGGCCGGGTATACGGACGTGTGCGCGGCGACTTATACTTGATTCAAGAATGGTACGGCTGGAACGGAACCCGGAACGAAGGTGTGCGAATGCTTGCCACCGAAATCGCCCAAGGTATCAAAGACCGCGAAGAAGATTGGGGAATACACGGCCGCGTCAAACCCGGGCCCGCAGACTCATCCATCTTCGACGTCGAGAACGGAAACAGCATTGCCGTCGACATGGAGAAGACCGGAGTGCGCTGGACCCCCGCGGATAAGGGGCCCGGCTCCCGTAAGCAAGGTTGGGAACAAATACGGAAGATGATGAAGGGCGCGACGCCTCCCGTGGGCGGTGGTCCGCGCGAAGTCCCGGGGCTGTTTTTATTCGACTGGTGCCAACAATCCGTCGAGACAACGCCGGTCCTTCCGCGCTCAAATCGCGACCTGGACGACGTCGACACCGACGCTGAAGACCACATCGGTGACGCCATGCGCTACCGGGTACGCAAGAAGCTCCGCGGAGCACAACAGAGTGTAAATTGACTATGGTTGGACGGGCTTCGTGAAGGAGCCCGACGAACCGGGAGAAACGAAGATGGCTGAAAAAGACCCAAAGAACCCCGCCACGACCAGTAGCGCCTATGACACGATGTTGCCACGTTGGCGCGTGATGGAGACGTTATTGGGCGGAACCGAAGCAATGCGCGACGCCGGGGAGACGTACCTGCCGCGACATAACGAGGAGACCGACCTTGGTTATCAGGAGCGCCTCCAGTCCGCGGTCCTTCTCAATATGGTGGAGCAGACACTGGATACGATGTCGGGCAAACCCTTCAGCGAACCGGTACGGCTAAACGAAGACGTGCCCGCGGCTATTGAGGAGCGCGTCATGGACGACGTCGACCTACAAGGCAACAGTATCGACGTGTTTGCCCGTCGTTGGTTCCGCGAAGGCATGGCCAAGGCCCTTTGTCACGTACTGGTCGACGCCCCGCGACCCGTCGAACGCGAAGACGGCAAGCCCCGTACTTTGGCGGACGACCGCGTGGAGGGCTTGCGCCCGTATTGGGTTATGATTAAGCCGGAATGCTTGTTGTTCGCCCGGGCGGAGGTCGTGAACGGCGTCGAGGTTCTCCAACACGTTCGTATCGTCGAGCACTACACGGAACAATCCGGGTTCGCGGAGGTCGACCGGGTCCGCATTCGCGTTCTTGAGCCGGGTCGCGTTATGTTGTACACGCCCGGGAAGAAGTCCGGCGACAAACAAGAGTGGGTTCTGGACGATACGTGGGAAACCGGCCTGAGCTATATTCCACTGGTCACGTTCTACGCGGACCGACAAGACTTCATGGTGGGCAAACCCCCGCTATTGGACCTTGCTTGGCTGAACGTCGCTCACTGGCAATCGACCTCCGACCAACGCCACATTCTGACGGTGTCGCGGTTCCCTATCCTTGCTTGTTCTGGCGCGTCCTCCGACGACTCGGACCCCATCGTGATTGGGCCGAACCGCGTACTGTACAACCCGGACCCCTCCGGCCGGTTCTACTACGTGGAACACGGCGGCCAAGCTATCGCCGCGGGACGTACCGACCTGAAGGACCTCGAAGAACAAATGGCCGGTTACGGCGCGGAGTTCCTAAAGAAACGCACCGGAAACGAGACCGCGACGGCCCGCGCCCTGGATAGTGCGGAGGCGGCCAGCGACCTAAGTGCTATGACGGGAGTGTTCGAGGACGCTATTGCCCAAGCACTGGACATTACCGCGGACTGGATGGGCTTGAACGTCTCCGGCGGCTCCGTAGAACTGGTCAAAGACTTCGACTCAGACGAAACCGACGCCACCGGCTTGCAGGCCCTACAATCCGCCCGCGACCGTCGCGACGTAAGCCGCAAGACATACTTGAACGGCCTCCGCCTTCGCGGCGTACTCCCGGAAGACTTCGACCCCGACGCCGATTGGCAGCAGCTTATGGACGAAATGGCCCCTGGGCTCGGGGCGGCGGGCTTCGACCTCGACCCGGCGCAAAAGGACCTTCCCGACGACGACGGGGAAGGCGACGACGAAGACGGAGCGCGTGATGCGTAACAAGGGGGCCCGATAATGCCTACAATGAACGAGGTATACCGCGACGCCGCCCTGCGCCACCAAGTCGACGTTCGCCGGTACTCTGCCCACGTCACCAAAAGGGTCGCCCGGCTACTTGAAGAAGCGGACCGGGACCTGACGGAGAAGCTCCGGGCCCGGCTTGACCGGTTCCAGGGGCGGCCCCTCGACTTTACCGGGGAGCGTTGGCAAGCCTTGCTGGCGGATATACGGACGGCCCGCGCAACGGCCCTCGGAGAGTACGCGAAGACGACCCGGGCGGACCTATCCACCCTGGCGGTTCTCGAAGGTTCCGCGGAGGTAGGCTTGCTCACGTCCGCAGTTACCGTTGAGGTGGGCTTCGCCGCCGTGAACGCCAATCAGCTTCGGGCTATCGCGACGTCAAGGCCCTTTCACGGCCGTTTGTTGAAAGATTGGTTCGCGACGATAAATGCGGGGGACCAGCGCCGCCTAGTACAAGCCCTTCAGCTTGGTATGGCTAACGGGGAGACGACCGACGACATTGTGCGCCGTATCGTCGGAACGCGCAAGAACGGTTACGCTGACGGCATATTAGCAATCACGCGTCGGGACGCCCAAGCGGTAGCGCGAACCGCTATCAACCACGTGTCTAACGTCGCCCGGAGCTACGTGTGGGACGAAAACAGCGACATCATCACGGCCCGGGTTTGGGTATCGACCCTGGACGGTCGGACCTCGGCAATGTGCCAAGAACGGGACGGCCGCGGCGTACCGGTCGGAGATAACGAGTTGCCCCCGGGCATGCTCCCGCTTACTCCGGCCGGGGCCGTACCTCCGGGACATATCAATTGCCGCTCCCTTATGGTCGCGTATATTGACGGCGTAGGTTTGTTGGGCAATCGTCCTACGGTTACGGATACACGGACCCGGGAGAAGCGTGAGGTGGACTTTCGGAGAATCGCCCGGGAGACGAAGACGCCCATTCAGGACGTTCGTGCGGCTTGGGCGGCGGAGAACGTCGGGCGGGTTCCGGCGGCTACGACCTATCAGAAGTTTTTGGAGAAGCAGCCCGCGAAGTTCCAGAACGAAGTCTTGGGCCTAACGAAGGGCAAATTGTTCCGCGAAGGGGGCTTGACGGTGAACGAGTTTGTGGACAGGGCCGGTAACGAATTGAGCCTGACGCAGCTGGCGGCCCGTAATCCAGGAGCCTTCAAAAAGGCGGGACTTGACCCCGCTGTATTTTAGCGGTTACACTAATGGTTGCGTGATGCATAAAGGCGGGTGAGCCGTCATACTTGAGGATACACTTATGGACTTTGAATTCAACCCCGTTGACTCCCTCGACAAGGTGCCGGAGCAGTTCCGCGCTATCTACACCGAAGGTTCCGACGGCAAATTTGTACCGGCGGAAGCCCACCGTGGCGTAGTCGAAGCGGTTACGGGCCTGAACCGTTCCCTGAAAGCCGCGCGTTTGGAAGCGAAGGGCCGCACGGCGGTCGACTTGAGCCCCTTGGCGGACTTCGGCGCGACGCCGGAAGAAATCAAAACGGCTATCAACGAGAAGCTAACCAGCTTGCAGAACGAGTTGGCGAAGGGCGGCGAAGCGAAGTTGAATTTGGATAAGGTTCGCCAAGAGTTAGCGGACGCCCACGCGAAGGACCTGAAGAAGGCCGGAGCCCGCGCCGAAGCGTTACAAAACCAGCTTTATGGTTTATTGGTTGAGAACTCCGCGACCGCGGCCGTCGCGGAATTGAAGGGCGTACCGGAGCTGCTGTTGCCGTTCATCAAGAACTAGGTTCAAGTCGTCGACCGTGACGGAGAGTTCCAGGTGTTCGTCGTCGATGCACAGGGTGACCAGCGTTACTCGGGCGTCACCGGTCAACCAATGACCATTAAGGAACTTGTTGCCGAAATGAAGGCCAACGAGAAATACGGCCGTTTGTTCGAGTCCGAAGCACTCCCGGGCGGCGGTATGCCTCCGCGCGGAGCCGCCCAAGCTCCACGTCAGCAGGGCAAAGCCTTGAGTGCTAACGAGAAGATTGCGGCGGGCTTGAATAAGGGCCAGTACAAAGGTCGTCGCGGCTAAACTGGCGGCCCCCTTCGCGGGGGCTTGCCTTTTGTACAACCTTGTATTATACTGATTGCACTTTTGGTTTATCGCCAAAGTGAGGGCCTACAGGAGTGATTCCAAGGGCTGCGACGTACTCCGGGTGACCCGGAACGGCTAAAACCATTGACTGAATCTTCTACCTTTTGGAGGGCCTCCCATGGCTTCTGTAACCTTAGCGGAAAGCGCGAAACTAGCCCAAGACGACCTTGTGGCTGGTGTAATTGAAAACATCATCACCGTCAACCGCATGTTCGACGTCCTACCCTTCGACACAATCGAAGGTAACAGCCTTGCGTACAACCGTGAGAACACCCTGGGCGACGTAATTATGGCCGGTGTGGGCACTACCTTCTCTGGCGCTTCCGCGGGTAAAGGCGCGGCGACGTTCACCAAGGTAAACTCGAACCTGACGACCATCATGGGTGACGCTGAAGTAAACGGCTTGATTCAAGCTACCCGCTCCAGCGACGGTAACGACCAGACCGCAGTACAAATCGCCTCAAAAGCGAAGTCCGCGGGCCGCAAGTTCCAAGACCAAATGGTCAACGGTATCGGCTCGGGTAACGAGTTCTCAGGCTTGATTCAGCTTTGCGCATCTAGTCAAAAGGCTACTACCGGCGCGACCGGTTCGGCCCTTACCTTCGCAATTCTTGATGAGCTGATGGACTTGGTTACGGATAAGGACGGCCAGGTTGATTATATCACCATGCACGCCCGTACCCTCCGCAGCTACAAAGCGTTGTTACGCGCGTTGGGCGGTGCTTCAATCAACGAGGTCGTCGAGTTACCTAGCGGTGCTGAAGTTCCGGCCTACTCGGGCACTCCAATCTTCCGCAACGACTACCTCCCGACGAACCAAACGAAGGGTGGCACGGCGGGTTGTACCAGTATCTTCGCGGGTACGTTTGACGACGGTTCACGCACGCACGGTATCGCGGGCTTGACCGCTTCTCAAGCGTCCGGTATCCAGGTTGTGGACGTCGGTGAAGCGGAAGACGCCGATGAGCACATCTGGCGCGTGAAGTGGTACTGTGGTATGGCGCTGTTCAGCGAGAAGGGCTTGGCCTGTGCTGACGGCATTACAAACTAAGGGGCCCGCCTCCCGGGCGGACCGCTTGGTCATGTAATTACCCGAAGGGCGGGCCGGTCATAGACGGGTCCGCCCTTTTGTTTAGGATATTGGAGAATGATATGCCAGCCTATTTAGTCACATTAGACCGCTCGAAGGGCGGCCACACTTTGGTTCACGGCGCAGACGCCATGGTTGTATTCGCGACGACTACCGCCGAAGCTAAACAACTAGCGGCTGCCCAATACGAAGGCGACGGCCTTGCTTGGATTAACGACGCGACTGCGACGGAAGTCACCGCAGCAGCAGATTGGAACGGTTGGACCTTCGCCGTTGATGTTATCGGCGGCGCGGCCCCAATTAGCGTCGCGACGACCGGAACGGCTACCGATAACACCGTGGATAAAATCGCCGCGGCTTTGGTCGTCGCCTTGAACGCAACCCCGACTATCGCGGCCGCCTCATATAGCGCCTCCACGAACGTCTTGACGGTAGCGGGCGCGGCGGATAACCTGGGCGACCTATCGCTTGCCGTTTCAATTACTCCGCCCGAAGGCAAGACGCCGGTTGCCGCGCTGGTGGGCACTATCGTCGACGGCGGTGCTGAAGCGGACCCCCTCACCGTAGTATTACCGGCGGACGCCACCGCGGTTCCGCAAGCCTTGGCTGCGGTCAAACAAGTAGAATAAGGAGACAAAATGTCTAGTACAGTGATGACGACCTTCGTTTTGACGGGTCCCTACGCGGGGAAGACGATTGCCTTGGGCAGTCTCCCGTACCCGTTCGTGAATGGCGAACTAACAATCACGGCTCCGGCGGACCAAATCGCCCTCCATGCTCGCTTCTTGGAGCGTAATTGGGAAGCGTACCCGGTCGGACATATTGCCTTGGAGGTCCTAAATGGCAAGCGTAAGATTGACGAAGATGAGTGCGGGGAAGTACCGGGCGACATACAGCCCGACGGGTCAGGGGTTGCGGACGGTGTCGCGCCAAACGACGGCCCAGGAACAACTGAGCCCGAAACCGGGGAAGGCGAAGACGCCTTGGGGGACGGACAACCGGAGGTCGTGACGGAACCGGTCGCCGCGGTAAATGTTAAATTACAAAAGGCTATCGCCCAACTAGACCCGGCGGACGACACTCACTGGACTAAGGACGGCAAGCCCGCTATGGTCGCGGTTGAGAAGTTGTACGGTTCTTCTGGTATTACCCGCCAGGACGTCGAGGCTGCGGCCCCGGGTCTTCTGCGTGAGTCGGTAGCGGGCTGATGAGCGTCGTCCCGGAGAAGGTATGGGCAGCGGCCGGAGGGTTATTGTTCTTGGTTCTTTTGTTCGGCGTCGGGTACGGCTTCGGACGGGCGGACGGACTAGAAACCGGGGCGGCCGCATTGGATAAATACAAGGACGAAGTCCGGGAACGGGAACGGGTCCAATTTGACTTACTTATCGCGGTTCAAGACCAATACCGCGAATTGGAGCGGGAGCATGAAACCAACGTCGCGAACCTCCGGGCCGAATACGCCCGGGCGAATACGGAAGCCCAAAGTATGGATAGCCGGGTTATTGATGATTTGCGTAGCGGTATTAAGCGGTTGCGCGTCCAAGTCGCAAGTTGTTCCGCTGATACCAACTCCGGTTCGTCTGGACCTTCCTCCGGCGGAGCTAATGGAGCCGGAGCCGCAGAACTTACGGGAGCGGCTTCTGAACACCTTTGGAGAATCGCCGCAGACGGAGACCGGGCCATCAGGAAACTGACGGCCCTCCAGGATTGGGCCCGCTCCGCGGTAAAACTATGCAACGTGCCGCCCAAGGCGGAAGGAGAAACGAAGTGAATGAACACCTGGTATTGTTTTTCAGCCGATTGGCCCGGCGCGTCGCGCCCTTCTTCGACATGACGGCTTGGGTTCTATTGGTTGTGAGTCTTATCCCGCTTTGGTTTATCGACCGCGGTATGGTCCTCACGCTGGTTCAATGGACGGCCTTTGGCCTAGCTTTGGCGGGAATCGCCGTTGTAATCACGCGCGTGGTCTTACCCCAGATAAGTCTATCAGAGTGGCTAGAATTGGCGAGGCGTGGAAGCGCGGCGGCCGGTTTAGTCGTTCTGGGGGTGACCGTCTTCGTAAGCATAACGATATTGAGCTTGGTATTATGGGCCCGGGTCTAATCCGCGCGGCCCGTATCGCGCTTGTTTGGGCCCTGAGCCTACCCGCTTGGGCTATCGACGCCAAGACCTTCATACCGCCGGGGGCAACGAAGTACGCCCCGGTGTTAGTCGAGAAACAACGAGAAGTTTGGCCCGCGGCTCCGGAGCCTTGGACCCTTGCCGGACTTATCGAACAAGAGAGTTGTATCAGCCTTACGCACTCACGCTGCTGGAACCCGCAGGCGGAGCTAAAGACCAGCCGGGAGTACGGTTTTGGCTTTGGGCAAATAACGGTAGCGTACAACAAGAACGGTTCCGTGAGGTTCAACAAGTTCGAGGAACTACGGGCCGCCCACGAGTCCCTCCAGGATTGGTCGTGGAACGACCGTTATGACCCTGGCTACCAACTGGCGGCGGTCGTAGAAATGAACCTGGCGCTTTGGCGTCGCTGGGCGTCGAACCCCGGGGCCTCGACGACGGACCACTGGGCCTTCGTCCTTTCGAGTTATAATGGCGGAGCGGCTAGTGTTCTACAGGACCGGAGGCTTTGCGCGAATACCAGGGACTGCGACCCGGCGCGTTGGTTCGGGAACGTCGAAAGGACCAGTATGAAGTCGAAGGTCCCGCAGCCCGGTTACGGCAACCGGTCGTGGTTCGAGATTAACAGGCAACACGTTCGGAACGTCTTGACGGTCCGTAGAAACAAATACAGAAATTATTGGGGGTTGTGATGGGTCTAATACTTCAGGACGACGGCGGATTGGTCGTGGGGGCGAACGCCTACCTCAGCCTTCAGTCCTTCAAAGACTACCACGCCTTGCGTAATAACGACTTGGGAACCGCGACGGACCCGGAGTTGGAGGCGGCTATCATTCGCGCTACCGACTACCTGGACAACCGCTTCCACTTCGTAGGCTCCCGGCTCAACGGTCGGAGTCAATCCACAGAATGGCCCAGGCGTGGAGCCCGGGACCGCGACGGGAGCACCGTGCGTGGAATACCGCCCGAAGTTACGGAAGCCTGCGCCGAATACGCCCGCCGGGCCGTGAGCGCGGAGCTAAACCCGGACCCGCTACGCGACGACACCGGGGCCCTCGTGCTATCGAAGGCGGAAGGCGTCGGACCGTTGAGCGAGTCCGTGACCTACGCTTCCGGAGCTAAAATTGAGTTGCCGCGATACCCGGCGGCGGACCAAAAGCTGATACGCTCGGGTTTGGTCCGTACCGGCGGCATGGTTTATCGGGGGTGATGTATGGCACGGTTTGATTCAGCTATCGCGCTTGCTAAACGACTCATCAAGAAGAACGGCCAGCCCGTTACGCTTCGCGGTTTTACGGCCGGGACGCCCGCGGACCCGAACAAGCCCTGGAAGCCGGGGGCGAACGTCGCGAACGACCAAACGATTGACGCGGTGTTCCTCGACTATGAGCAGAAGTATGTCGACGGCACGACAATCCGGACCGGTGACCAGCGCGTACTTATGCCCGCGGACGGACTAACGGAACCGCCCCAAACTGATGGGCTTATCCTACGCGGTACGGAGGTTTGGAAAATCATAAAGAACGAACCGCTGAACCCGAACGGTCAAACGATATTACACGACATGCAGGTGCGCCAATGAGTCTCCCTTCTTTTGACGACGCCCGGGACGAAATCCTTGGGCTATTCGCGACGAAATGGAACGCGGACACGCCTGCGGTTACGGGAACGGCTCCGCCCGTCGAGTGGCAAGGCGTCGATAGCGGAGAACCGCCCCCGACGAACGCCCCTTGGGCGCGGGCGATGGTTCGTCACGGAACGTCCCGCCAAGTCACCTTCGGCCCGGTCGGTTCCCGTCGCTTTACCCGACGCGGAATGGTCACCATACAGATGTTCACGCCCCTGTCTTCCGGCGGGGGCTTGTCTATTGCTGAAAAATGCGCGATAATCGCCCGGGACGCCTTCGAGGGGCGGGGCACGGCCAGCGGCATTTGGTTCCGCAACGTCGCAATCCGCGAAATCGGGCCCGACGGGACCCAATACCAGGTGAACGTCGTCGCAGAGTTCGAGTATGATGAACTGCGATAAACCCCTTGCCACTTGAATTGAGGATACAAAAACATGGCTAACAAAATTGACTCCAACGTCACGGGCCTTCGCTACGCGGAGGAGGAAACCATCAAGGTTTTACCCGTCGCCCCGGTTTGGTTCCCTTTGGAGCCTAACGGTTACAACGACTTTGGTGGGCAGCTAACGACTATTGCCCGGAACCCCATCAACCCTTCGCGCCAGCGTAAAAAGGGTGTAACAACGGACTTGGACGCCTCTGGCGGCTTCGGTCAAGACCTTACTCAAACGAACCTTACCCGCTTGCTACAGGGCTTCTTCTTCGCGGACATCCGTGAGAAGCTAACCAACCAACCAACAAACGGCGCGGCTATCCCGGTTGCTTCGGTAACGGCGGGAAGTAAGACATACACCTTTGGTTCGGGAACCCTCGGGACTTCCTTCACCGCCGGTGACTTGTTGTTTGCTTCCGCCTTCGGCCAAGCGTCGAATAACGGCTTGCTACAGGTTGCGAGTTCTGCCGCAACGACGGTAGTTGTGACGCAAACGGTATCGACGGAGACCCCGGCGGCTACGGCTAAACTACAAAAGGTTGGTTTTCAATTCGCCGCGGGTGAAGTTAAAATCGACGTGTCTGGAAGCTACCCCCGCTTGATGCGCGCCTCCGGTTCTAAGGACATGACCACCTTCGGGCTTGTCGTTGGTGAATGGGTCTTTATCGGCGGCGACGCGGCACTGACCAAGTTTGATACCGCGGCCAATAACGGCTTCGCGCGTATTCGCGCTATTGACGCGACGTACCTTGAGTTTGACAAAACATCAGGCACTATGGTTACAGACACGGGCGCAACGAAGACCGTGCGCTTGTTCTATGGTAACTTGATTAAGAACGAGCGCGACGCCAACTTGATTAAGCGTCGCACGTACCAAATCGAACGTACCTTGGGCCAGGATACTAACGGCACAATGTCGGAATACCTCGTGGGTGCGGTCCCTAACGAACTGAGCCTACAAATCCGTCAAGCCGATAAGGTAACGATGGACTTGAGCTTTGTTGCTACGGATAACGAACAGCGCGACGGTACGACCGGGGTGAAGACCGGAACCCGTCCCGACCTTATCGACGCCCCCGCGTTCAACACGTCGTCCGACTTCAGCCGTATTAAGATGCACTTGTTGTCCGCGGGTAACTCGAACCCCAACCCGTTGTTCGCCTTCCTTACGGAGCTTACACTGACCATTAACAACAACGTATCGCCCAACAAAGCGGTTGCGGTCCTCGGGGCCTTCGACGTCTCCGCGGGTACGTTCCAAGTGTCGGGTAACGTGACGGCATACTTCGCGGACATTGCGGCAGTACAAGCGGTTCGTAATAACTCCGACGTGTCGTTGGACTTCGCTTTGGTTAAGAACAACGCCGGTTTAGTCTTCGACGTTCCGCTGTTAGCCTTGGGCGACGGTCGCTTGAGCGTTGAACAAGACCAACCAATCACCCTCCCGCTATCAGTGGAGGCAGCGGAGAGCGTCGCGGGTTATACCTTGGCGTTCAATGAATTCGCTTACCTTCCGAACGCGGCAGACGTATAATCGACGAACCACGGGGGGGGGCCTTCGGGCCCTTCGCTTTACCTAAAGACGGAGAAACAGAGAATGAGCCTGTATAAATTGTTCCAAACTAGCGAAAACATGGAGACGGACGGCGTGTGGCTTGAATACGGCCTAACCTCCGCCGGTGCCCCCATTCGTATTAAGATTGCCCGCGCGGGCGGTCATAACGTGAAATTCAATAAGGCCCTTGAGAAGGCTACCCGCCCATACAAGAAGGCTATTCAAACCGGTATGCTTGACAACAGTACCGCGGACCGCTTGTACAAAGACGTATTCGCGGACACGGTGGTTTTGGATTGGATGAATATCGAAGGCCCGGACGGCGCTTTGATGGAGTTCAACAAAGATAACGTGCTGAAGTTGTTCGACGACTTGCCCGACCTATTCGCGGACCTTCGCGAACAATCTGGCCAGGTGTCTTTATTCCGGGAAGAAGCGCGGGAAGACGACTTGGGAAACTTTGGGACGTCCTCAGCTACGGCTTCGAGCAAGGACCCGTCGAGCAAAAAATAATTGAGCAGTGCGTCCGGTTCGGCATGCCCTTGCCGTCCCGGATTCAGAACGCCCCGGAGCTGTGGTTGGGGTCTGAATTATTTTACATGGCCTTCTTGGATTTAACGTCCTGCCGACAAATCGGGACGGCCTTGGGCCCAATACCGCTATTATCCATATTGGAGTATTGCGTTTTTCACGGTATAGTAGGCGAACAACAAGACGACCTTGTATGGTTCGTACAGCGTCTTGACCAGAAATACCTACAGTGGAGCGCGGGCCGTGGCAAATCTAAGTGAGTTTAGCAGACGCATTACACTCCGGGGCCGTAAGGTCGCGGAGGGCGCGGACGCACTCACGCGGAAGACCGCCCTGGCCGTAGACCAGGCCGTGGTAACGGGCACGCCCGTAGACCAGGGCCGGGCCCGTTCTAACTGGATTGTCGCAATAAACTCGACCCCTTCCGAAATCATAGACGCCTACGACCCGGGCAAAGACGGAAGCACCGCCGCGTCGAACGCCCAAGCAGCACTAGACCAAGCGGAAGCTGTCGTGCGTAATTACCAGCACGGCGACGAAATCCACATAACAAACAACCTCCCGTATATTGCCCGACTGAATGATGGCTACTCCGCCCAGGCTCCCGCGAACTTCGTGGAGCAAGCGGTACAAGAAGCCGTCCAGGTTGTTCAATACGGCAGGATAGTAGACGGCGACCCGGGGAGATAATCCATGGCCGAAGAACGCATTGACATAGTTGTAACGGAACGGGGCTCACGGGTCGTACAACGAAACCTAGAGGACATAGGCGGGAAGGCTAAGAACTCCGCCAGCTCCGTTGATATGCTCAAGAAGACCCTGGGCACGCTCGGGGCCGCCTTCGGACTACAACAGCTCATCAAGGTTACTTCAGCTTGGACGGACTTGACGAGCCGGGTGAATATCGCCGCCGGTTCTATGGCGAACGCCGGGGCCGTTATGGACCGCCTCCAGAAGATAGCGCGACGAACCTATGCGGACTTGGGCAGCACGGCGGAGATATACCTGTCCAATAGTACGGCCTTGAAAGAGTTGGGCTATTCTACTCAACAAACGCTGGACTTCACGGAGTCTATGACCAACGCCCTAGTTATTAGCGGAGCGAAGGCCGAACGCGCGGAGACCGTAATCAACGCCCTTTCAAAAGCGATGATGGAAGGCAAGTTGTCGGGAATGAACTGGACGACCGTACTACAGCAGGGCGGCCGGGTCGTCGAAGCCTTGGCGGAAGGTACGGGCAAATCAATTCTCGAATTGCGAAAAATGGCCGCCTCGGGTCAACTAACGTCCGACACCGTATTCACGGCCCTAACAAGCCAACTGAAGAAACTTCAGGACGAAGCGGACGGAATGCCCGCGACGGTCGGAGACGCTTTGGTGATTCTCAAGAACCGGTTTGTACAAGTTATCGGGGAAATGAACGAGGCCGGAGGCTTCAGTGACGCAATCGTCGCCGCGTTGGAAACTATCGCGGACAATATGGAAACCATCATCAAGTTGACCATAGGCGTCGCCGCCGGGTTTGTACTTATCGGCGGAACCGCAAAGGCTATCGAAATGGCCCGGGCGGCTATGCTGGCTTTGAATATCGCGATAGCCGCGAACCCGATTGGCTTCTTGTTGACCGTATTAACCTCGGTGCTTGCAACCTTGATATTATTCCGGGACGAAATCAACCTGGGCGTGGACGACGTAACGACCCTGGGCGACGTTATGCGAGCCTTGGGCGAAACCATCGGGGCGGTGTTCGGGGGCCTGTTAGACCTCGCTGAATCGACCTTTGGGCCTATGGTAGACTTGCTGCGCGATTGGGTCGGGGAAGTCGACGTGAGCGTGGTCGGTATTCTGCGCCTTGTGGCCCGGGGAGTTGACGGGTATATTGGGGCTTGGCGCGGAGCTATTAACGCGGTTGTGGCCCTGTTCAAGGGTCTTCCCGCCGCCCTGGGCGACCTAATGACCCGGGCCCTCAACGTCGTCCTTGGTAAGATACAAGGCTTTGTTAACGCGGCCGGACAACTATTGAGTACGGTCACGGAGTTCGCGGGCCTCGGAACGATTCAAGCAATTGACCTCCAGCTGACAAACCAGCACGAAGGGGCGGCGAAGAAGTTGGGCGAAGACGTCGGGAGCGCCTTCAGTAAGGGCTTCAACGACACGAATTATGCCAAAGACTTCCTGGACAAGACCGTCGCGCGTGCACAAGAAATCGGGAAGGAACGGACGGCGGGCGGCGGCGAAGTCGCGGACCTGGACCAAAAAGGACCTAAACCGGGAACGGTAGCGGACCCGGCGGCGGCAAAGGCGGCGTCCAAGTTGAAGGACGCCCTTGACAGCTTGGTGGGTTCCTACGATAAGGTTTGGGCGGCCCAACAGGAGTACCTCGACGGCGTCCGCTTACTAGAGCAAGCTGAGAAGGCGGGCTTGATAACCGCCCAACGTAAGGCGGAGGTCATTGAGCTGATGAAAGACCAGCTCAAGGACGCCCTAGACCCATTGGCTGCGATTAACCGGGAGCTGGAAGTTGAGCTTCAGCTACTTGGGCTGACCGCGGAGGCCCGGGCGATTGAGCAGCAGGTCCGGGCGATTGACCAAGACCTTCGTCAGCAGGGCGTAATCTTGGGCGAAGTCGAGTTGAGCCAGCTACGGGAGAAGCTACAGCTGATTCAGGCGGAGACCGCGGCGACCGAAACCCGGAACCAGGTCTTGTCCGCGATACTCGGGCCCCAAAAAGAGTTCACGGAGCAATTGGCCGCGATTAACGAGTTGTTGGAAGCCGGGGCGATAAGTCAAGCCCAAGCTAACAGCTACTTGGTCGCGTCGAACGCGGACCTGCTACAAGGTACGATAGAAGGCCAGCAGGCGATGCTGGACCAGTATAATGAGATGTACCTTCGTATTGATGAGATGCGCCAAGCGGACCTTATCAGCGAGCAGACCGCCCAACAACTGAAGGCGCGGGTCCAGGCGCAGATAACCGAACAGAATTTGTCGACGCAGCGCAACTTCTTCAGTACCCTATCCGGGTTGTCACGTTCGGAGAATAAGAAACTCGCTGCGATTGGTAAAGCGGCCGCGATAACGACCGCGACCATTGATGGGGTTATGGCCGTACAGAAGGCCCTAGCGTCCGCGCCGCCTCCGGTGAACTACGCCCTGGCAGCGGCAACGGGGGTCGTCGCGGCGGCTAACGTCTCCCAGATTATGGCCCAGACTCCGGGCTTTGCCTTCGGGGGTGACTTCGAGGTCGGAGGAACCGGGGGGACCGACTCGCAAATGGTCGCCTTCCGTGCTACGCCGGGCGAACAGGTGTCCATTAGGACTCCGACCCAGGAACGGGACGAAGAACGTCAGGGCGGCAACGGAGGGCAGCAGGGCGGCGGTTCGTCGGTACGTGTAATCAACGTAATCGACCCGAATATGATGCAGGACTATTTAACGAGCAGCTCCGGCGAACGGGTCCTGCTAAACGTAATTGAACGCAACGCTGGCGCGGTTCGCCAGGTTATGAATGGTTGAGGTATAACGAATGGCTCATGAAATCGGAACGGCTACGGGTTTGGACGACTTCTTCGGGAGAATCGTCAACTTTCTAACAACAAACTCCGCCATGGTGTCCGCGGGGCAAGCGTGGGAGGTTCTACGACTTCGCCGCGATAACCTAGAGTCATACACGACGAACCTTGACGAGAGTACGGCGGCCAGTAGTACCCGAACGCTCAAACATACGTTCCGCTACGACCCGCGAACTTTGAACACGGATAGCCTCACCAGTACGGACATGGTGTATTATACGACCGCCGCTGTGTTAGGCTCCAGTTATATCGCGATGAGTTTAAGACAACCCCGCCAAGTTAAGACGGTGAGAATCACCGTGGCCCCGTCGGGGAGCTACGTGAGTTATGCGGTAAAAGCCTTCCGGCTTCAGTATTCGGACAACGGGACTTCTTGGACGACGGCCCTGACCGTGACTAACGGCCCAACGCCCACGAGTACGGCGCGTCAAGACTTCGCGGTGCCAGGGAGTCCCGGGGCTCATAAGTATTGGAAAATAATACTAGACCAGTCACACTCCGGAACAACCAGTGGGT
>WPCI01326404.1_pt1 | contig 17530 bp, 14 predicted proteins | sample 5399871 | NCBI WGS metagenome assembly WPCI01 (sample SAMN12869469, study PRJNA574797) | sludge metagenome | isolation source: wastewater treatment of pH7 | place: China:Beijing | collected 2019-05-20 | reverse complement strand
ACCGAACTGGCTACGGTTGTATATTGGAGTGATGTAATCCAACTGGCAAAGTGCAGCCCCAGGAATAAACCGGCAAGAAGCAGAAAAAGCAGGTCACGTCTTGATGGGACAAAACGCTTTCTTATCCATGAATGCAATGCAAAAGGCAGCATGATCAACGCGGCGGCGACCATTCTGCCAGCGGCAATCACCAGTGACGGCATTTCCGTCTGCGCAAAACGGATAAATATTGAAGCTGTCGAAACAGCAAGGATACCAATAAACAGAACGGTTAATTTGACCGCGTTACTATTGGTTTGATTTGGCTTGACTGGTTCGTTCATCTTCACTCAATGAGATTTTTTATTATGAAACAACGACTGAGTGAATTTTACTGAAAAAACCTAAAACGATGGTCTGGTATCAGCGAGAGGCCAGGAGGTTAGGCAAGGATCAATGTTCTCTTATGATTACCTTCATTACCTGAAAATGATTGTGAAGAACTTGCCGTTCAAAAAAATGAATTTTGCGTTACAATAAACGCACACAATTCCAATTTGGAGGTTTTCAATGGCTCATGTAATTACCAGTTTGTGTTTACGCGATGGTGGTTGCGCAACGGTATGCCCGGTTGAATGCATCGTCCCGGGGAAACCCCAGGAAGAATGGCCCTGGTATTATATCGATGCAGATACATGTATTGATTGCGGCGCCTGCGTAGCAGAATGCCCATTCGAAGCAATTTTCCCTGACAGCGAAGTTCCTTCAGCCTACAAAGCCAAAGGCGGCGAACGGCTTTCAATGCCCATCGGTACTGCGGGCTATACCGAAGTATATGATGGCACCAACACTCATGGTGAAGCCGTTCACATTGAAGGTACCCGCACCCTCCCCGCTGGCGAGGTTGTTGATTTAACTTTCTGCATTGATACAAATGCAGATTTCTTCAAATCTGGTCCGGGTTATAACGCGTAAGCATTACTCGTAACGGTTAACAGAATCTACTTACCAGGCTGCCTGGTAACTTAATAATTCTGTTGCAAAACACGGCATTGATGCATTAATGCCGTGTTTTGTTTTTTCAGATAAGAGACGATTTTTAACGAAATTATTTATTACAGTTATTCGCAGCTTTTGCCAAGGTGTTCTTCGAAGGTTATCGAAAAATCATGATAGCCCGAATCATCACATAGCGCCCTGAAGTAATAATATGAACTCTCATCTGGGTATGCCACAGCTAAAATGGAAGGAAGATCCGGGTTGGAGATGGGCGCAGGCGGTAAACCATAAATCTGATAGGTATTAAAAGGTGAATCAACCTTAAGGTCATTGGTCAGTAAGGGTGTTTTCCACCAGCTGCCCCATTTCTCCGAAAAGCCAAGCGCATATTGCACCGTCGGGTCCGTCTCAAGCTTCATCCCGATAGCCAGACGATTATAGAATACCGAAGCCATTAGACCTCTTTCATCATCCTTAAAGGTCTCGCGTTGAATGATGGACGCCAGTGTAACCCCTTGGTAAAGCGACAACCCGTGGGATGAAACAGCAACCTTAATATCATCTGAAACGTTCTCATCGAAGCGCCTGACAAAGGTCAACGCCAACGTTTCAGCACTTATCTTTCGCTCAATTTCGTAAACACCCGGGTAAAGAAAACCTTCAAGTGAAGGAAACTCAGAGTAAACAGTTTGATTTTGCAGTAATTCAGGGTGATGAACCACGTACAAGAACTCATCAGGATCGACTTCAATGCCGGAACTTGGCAGTGCAGCAGCAATTTCTTCAGCCCGCCAGCCGGGGTAAATGTAAAAAGATACGGTCGATCCGTGAGAGGCTTGAATACGTTCCGCAATCTGGATACTGCTCATCGCTCCGGTGAGTATGAAATCTCCGGCTTTTATCTGTGAATCCAAACCCTTGTATACCAAGTAAGCACGGAAACCTGCGGCATTGTTTATCAACCCTGCCTGTTCCAAGCGCCGGCTGGTGTTGCTCACCGACTCGCCCGGGGTGATTGTGAATACAATTTCTTCCATCTGCGAATTGACCGGTTTCAACAGGTCGTTTCTGTGGATTAACAGCTGAGAACTAAAATTAAACTTTTGCAGCCTTGCAAGATAACCAGCCGGTTCACCAAATATTCGGCTGGCAAGGGTTGGCACACCGATCCACACCAGCAGCAGGGCAACTCCAATCAGCAGAATAAAGAGTAAACAACCTATGGCTGTAGTTTTGCGCTTACGAGCCATCTGCTCACCAGGTTTCATTCGCATCCAAAAAGTTTTGAAGTATCACCGCAGCCGCATGTTCATCCAGATGTCCGGCACGTTTTTTTTGGCTTACGCCGGCTGCAAGTGCGTTTTGTTGTGCAATTTTTGTGCTTTCACTTTCATCCCATAAGACAATTGGAATGGCGCTTATTTTCCTGAGAGTATCCGCCAGTTTATTGGCGTGCCGGCTCTGCGGCGATTCTTCGCCGTCAGCAGACAACGCCTGCCCAATAACAATCAAATTCACATCATGCTGGAGGCAAGTTTCTATTATTTTTCCACAATCCACTTCCAAGCTCACATGTCTGATCACCATAAGCGGTCTTGCCAGCATGCGCTCAGGGTCGCTGATTGCAATCCCCAGCCGTTTTGTACCTGGATCCACTGCAAGAATTCTGCCTTTCATCTTATTGATCCCCAGAAGTAGGTTTGAAACTCTGCCAAAAAGGAAGGTTCGTCCACCATGTTACCCATGAGTTTGTTGCTCCCTTATCATCGCTAGGGAGAATGGAATTAAGTTCTTGTATGGCCTCCTCGCGGCTGATTCCCTGTTGCTGCATCCTCAATGCATCAAAAATAGCCATAAAACCGAACTTGTGTGTTGAAGAATCTTGTTGAACATTTTCAACTTGTGTCATATTAGAGGATTCGCTTTTAACCATCTCACCATCTGAATGATCAAGAAATCCGCTCGTTGAAGGCATCAGCGAAAACGTAAGCGCCAACATCGCCAATAAAACCCCAATAAGAAGACCTATTGGCATACCTCTGTTTATTCCCTTTCTTGGTAATGCATCCCGCATTGCTGAAATTTCAGTTTTTCCCTTTCGCCTGCCGAACCCAGTCTGAGAGGGCTTGATTTTCTGCCAACTGCTCCTCTCCGCAGAAGGAATAGATCGGAAAATTTGAATATCGAGACTTTCGGCGTACACACAGGTGCGGGCATCGCGACAGACTATTGCCAGCAGCCCACCGTTCTTTTCAGCAGATCGCTTAAGAAGATGTAAATCCATCCGTGAGGGAAACTGACGATGGTGCCTTGGCAGAACTAATAGGATGCGATCCGATGGACTCCACAAAACTTTATCGCGGACAGAATGTACATTATCATAGATTTCGACTGGTACGATTGCAGTTTTCATTTTCTACTCAAATTATACTTGAGACAGATTAGGCTATGAAAACAAAATAGAAAATGCCTCAAATTTTCCGGCTATAATAAGCCCATAATAAGTGAGGTTAATATGTGGAAAACATTTGCAGTAATCCTTTTATTGACAATCCTGCTTACATCCTGTAATTTCCCTTTGGCAGCTACTCCAGATCGCGAAAGTCTGATTGCCACCAAAGTTGCCGAAACCCTCGCGGCGGTTGAAACTGAAGCTTTACCGTCGCCGGAAGCTACAGCCACCATTGCGCAAGATTTGACAGCTACGTCGCCAACGGCAACCCTCGAACCTACCATGACAGCCACGCCCCCACCCACCGCTACGGTTACCCCGCCTGCCAGCGATCCAGCTTCTCAATTGGGTGAGCCATCTTTCAGAGACACTTTTGACAATGGCCGTTCATGGGGTCTTGATAAACCTTACGAAGATACGCACATCACCATAAAAGTTGCCGATGGATCAATGGACTTTATCAATAAAGCCGCCAAAGGCGGCAGAAGATGGCGCTTGTCTTCAAGAAACCCGCAGAATCTATATCTCGAAGGCACCTTCAAACCGACCTCGTGCAGCGGTGGCGATAATTATGGCCTCGTATTACGCGCACCAGATTACACTGAAGGACACGGTTATTACTTTGGTGCAACATGCGACGGCCGGTTTAATTTCGTCCGCTGGGATAAAAACGGTGTGACAACGCTGGTAAATTGGACGGCCGATGCAAATATCCTTTCTGGTGCAAATCAAGTCAACCGCCTCGGTATCATGGCAACCAACGATACATTCAACCTGTATGTCAATGGACATCTCATCAGAGAGGTGAAGGACACTGGGATTACAGCAAAAGGGTTCATTGGTGCCTACACATCTTCAATTGAAGATCCGAACTTCACCGTACATCTGACTGAAATCTCAATCTGGAATTTGCCGTAAGCGGCTGAAAGACGAGCGCCATGAACAACCGCTCCCCTCATCAGGTTGAGATCAGTCAATTTGTGCAGCAAAAACTCAACCAAAAACCTGTATACCTCGATACCGAAACTACAGGGGTTTCAAGAACCGATGAAATTGTCGAAATATCGATCATTGATTCCGATGGCAGCGTATTGTTCTCAAAATTGGTGAAACCGAGCCAGTCAATTCCACGTGATGCAGAAAAAATCCACGGCATTGACAATGCACAAGTCGCAGCCGCCCAAGCCTGGCCAACGCTTTGGCCGCAAATCCGCCAGATTCTATATGGCAGAGTCATCGCTGCCTATAATTCTCCATTTGATTCGCGTATGATGGTGCAATCTCATCAACGCTACCGCCTGCCCTGGCGCGAAAACCTCGAGTTCTTGGACGTGATGCAGCTCTTCGCCCAATATCGCGGAGAATGGGATGCTTACCACAACTCCTATCGTCTTTACCGGCTTGAGGAAGCAGGCAGATACTTTGGGATTTCATTGCCCAATGCACATCGCTCCACCGCCGATTCCTTATTAACCAGAGCAGTCCTTCATTCGATTGCAGGATTAACCTATTGAGCACACTCGGACTTAATCCGGCTAATGCTTCAACACTGACCGACAACCAATTATCTGTAATCAATGCGCCAATTAAGGGCAGCCTTGCTGTCGTAGGTAAATCCGGTACTGGCAAGACAGCAGCCGCAGCCTGGCGCCTGCGATACCTGGTTGAACACGGCATAGCAGCAGAAAGCATTTTAGTGCTCGTACCACAACGCCGGTTGGCAGCGGAGTATTTGCACACGGTGCGGTCGCCTGATTTTGCGGCCGGCGGGCAGCCCGACATTGTAACCTTCAGTGGATTAGCGCAGCGCATGATCACGCTTTTTTGGCCATTGATTTCTCAGCAAGCGGGTTTTGTAAATCCGCCAATTTCTCCACGATATTTGAATTTAGAAACCGCCCAGTATTATCTGGCAAAAATCGTCAATCCCCTGCTTAAAGAAGGGTATTTCGAGAGCCTGACAATTGATCCAAACCGACTCTTCAGCCAAATAATTGACAACCTAAACAAATCTGCTGTTGTAGGTTTCCCTCCAACTGAAATTGCTGATCGTTTAACCAGAGCCTGGGCTGGCAAAGATGCAAAAGCGAACGTCTACCAACAAGCCCAGGAATGCGCTTTGAAATTTCGCAGCTATTGCCTTGAAAACGGGTTCCTTGATTTTTCACTGCAGCTTTCAGTTTTTTCGGATTATTTATGGCCATCACTTCTGTGCCGCCAATATCTGAGCAGCGTTTACAAGCACCTGATTTACGACAATATTGAAGAAGATTTTCCCATCGCGCACGATTTCATCGCTGAAATGCTTGACGGTTTCGAGTCCGCTCTCATCATCCAAGATTCCAATGCGGGGTACCGTTCATTTCTCGGTGCAGATGCCCAAAGCGCATCCCGCCTTTCAGATCGCTGTATTGGGCAAATGCATTTCAAAACGTCACTGGTTCAATCGAAAAACATCGAGCACCTTGAAATTGCGCTCCGCGACAGCATCATTGAACACCGGCTCGTTCATACAGAAGCAGCAAGCTTCAGTAATAGCTTTTCGATCGATTCATTCCGCTTTTACCCCGAAGTGCTTGATTGGGTGGCGGAAAAAACAAATGAGCTTTTACAAAACAATGTGAATCCCGCTGATATCGCCATCCTTACCCCCTATCTCAGTGATTCATTACGATTTTCTCTTACCAATCGTCTGGCAAAAGCTGGTATTCCTTATTCCACGTACCGGCCATCACGCAGTTTACACGACGAACCAGCCGTGAAGACCGTATTAACATGGGCAAAAATCGCCCACCCTTCATGGGAGCAAAAGCCCAATGTTGAGCATGTCAGGTCGGCGTTGGCGCAATCTGTCAGTGATTGTGATTATGTACGAGCAGATTTGTTAGCACGCTCGGTGTATCAGAGAAACAATCAGGATTTTTCATTAAATTCATTCGATGTCCTTTCTCATCAACTCCCTGAGCGCATTACCTTTCACGTTGGTGAATCCTACGAGCAGCTCCGCAACTGGCTGCTCGCCAACCGCGAGGGCGGGAACCAGGAACTTGACCATTGGATCAGCCGACTGTTCGGTGAATGTCTATCACAACCTGGTTTTGGCTATCACAGTGACTTTGATGCAGCCGCAGCCATCAGCCGGTTGATTGCTTCATGTAAGGAGTTCCGCAAAGCCATTGCCACGGATAACCCCATAGGAATAAAACCCAGTGTTGAATACGTTCGCACACTTGAAGAAGGGGTTTTGTCTTCACAATCTGCTTCTAATTTGAATGTCTCTGATGTAGCCGATGCAGTTTTTCTCTCGCCAGCGTATTCGTTCCTTATGCGCAACCGTCCGGTGAGCTACCAATTCTGGATTGATATCGGGTCTAATGGCTGGTGGTCGCGACTTGACCAGCCGCTTACCCAACCCTATGTGCTCAACCGCAACTGGCCAAGTGGTGAAAAGTGGACAGATGCCAATGAGTACGAGAGCAACCAGTTTACTTTATCACGCATCGTCACCGGTTTGCTGCGTCAATGCCGCAGCCACATTTTTATGACCAGTGTAAATATGAACGAACACGGTGTTGAAGAACGCGGGCAGTTATTGCTGGCAATGCAAACAATCATGAAAGAAATATCTAAACAAGGCGGTGAGCCGCATGTTTAAACCACGCCGCAACCAAGAAGAAATACTTGCCTACAAAAGTGGCATGATGGGTATCTCAGCCGTGCCAGGCAGCGGCAAAACTCACACCCTTTCATACTTGGCTGCTCAGCTTATCCTGAAAAGTGGTTTGCAAAACGACCAGGAAATCCTCATCGTCACGCTTGTCAACTCAGCTGTGGATAATTTCGCTAACCGCATCGCTGGATTCGTGCAAGAAGCTGGTTTGCTCGTGAATGTTGGCTATCGTGTACGCACCTTGCATGGATTGGCGCACGACATCCTTCAAGAAAGACCTGACCTCGCCGGAATTTCCAATCAATTTTCAATTAATGATGAACTTGAATCTTTCCGAATGATAGAGCAGATTTCAACGGCTTACCTTCACAGCCACCCGGAAATCATTGACTATTTACTCAAAGCCGATGTGGATTATGCCAGAGTCAGCCGTGGACGTTACAGTTTTCCCAGTTACATCAACACACTCAACAGAGATTTCATCAGCATGGCAAAAGACCTGGAAGCATTGCCGGAAGACATCCTGCTTAAGATGCAACAGCATGATGTCAGCAACCCACTGCTGGAGATGGCGGTTGAGGTTTATCAGCAATATCAGCGCGGCCTCAGGTATCGAAACGCACTCGATTTTTCTGATTTAATCAGGCTGGCGTATCTCGTACTCAAAAACGATGAGGATTATCTCTTCAGGCTGCGCTATCGCTGGCCATTTGTGCTTGAAGACGAAGCGCAAGATTCTTCCAATTTGCAGGAAAAATTGCTTCGACTGCTGGTAGGCGAATCTGGCAATTGGGTTCGCGTGGGTGATCCCAACCAGGCAATCTACGAAACCTTCACCACTGCCGACCCGATGTTCCTCAAACGTTTTCTAAAAGAGACCGGCGTTGTGGAGAAGACCTTGCCGCATTCAGGACGTTCGAACCAGAGCATCATCCGCCTTGCGAACAGTTTGATTCAATGGTCGCGATCGGAGCATCCGGTTCAGGAGCTGCAAGGTTCACTCGACCTCCCGCTGATTGAAACCACACCTCCAGGCGACCCTCAGCCAAACCCACCCGACCATCCATTGGCGATCTATATAAAAGAGTCAAAATACACTGCTGAGGAGGAAATCAAATTTGTTGTAAGGAATATACAAGCCTGGCTGAAATCAAATCCAGATAAAACTGTTGCGGTTTTATGTCCGACTGGTCATCATGGTGAAAGAGCTGCCGAAGAGCTGCGCCTCGCGGGTATACCGATGGTTGAACTATTAAACAGCAGCCAATCTACCCGGCGGGTTGCTGCCATCATCGCAGCAATATTGCAATCATTGGCTGAGCCTGGCAGTGCTCAGAAGCTTTCGCAGTCAGTCGAGAAAATACTCACTCAGGATAATCTTGAAGATGAAGCCAAACGTGAAATCAAGAAATTGGCTGGAGGAATTTTGAAAATTCTGCGGCTGGAAGATTTACTTTTTCCGCTGCCGGGGAATGAATGGTCAGAAACTATTGATCAGGCGAAATTATCCCCGCACCTCATGGAAGAATTTTCAGGTTTACGGATAAAGCTATTACGCTGGCAAGAAGCCTCTTTCCTGCCAATTGACCAATTGGTACTCACAATTGCAAACGACTTGTTCACCATTCCCGCCGACCTGGCGATGGCGCATAAGTTTGCCCTGCTTCTCGAGTTTGCAAGTAAACTCCACCCTGAATATGAATTAAAGGATTTTGCACGAGAATTGTCAGAAATTTCGGGCAGCATCAGAAAAATTAGCGGGTTCAGCGATGAAGAAATGCGTTTTGACCCAGATGCACACAAAGGGAAAGTGTTCGTCTCAACCTACCACAAAGCCAAAGGGCTTGAATGGGATCGTGTTTACCTTTTATCAGTGAACAATTATGATTTTCCCTCTGCTCAGCCTTTCGATTCCTACATCGGAGAAAAGTGGTTTATTCGAGAGAATTTCAACCCGCAGGCTGAACTTCTGAGCCGCCTAAAAGGATTGATCACCGATAATAAAGCGTTAATTCAAGCCCCAGATGGCTTAGCAACGCAAAACTCTCGACTTGAGTACGCCAGTGAACGGCTGCGCCTGTTGTTTGTGGGCATTACCCGCGCGCGGCATTCTTTAGGAATCACTTGGAACACCGGCAAGAATAAAGAGCAAAAAATGTCGCTCCCGCTTTCTGCACTTCATGCAATCTGGAAAGGGTCAGATGAAGCTTCCTGAAAATTTCACTTTCACCCAACAGAACCTTCAAGATTTCGTCGACTGCCGCTTCAGGTTCTATTTGAAATACATCAAACAGCTCGATTGGCCGGCTGTTGAGAGCGAACCTCTCGTGCTTCAGGAATTCCGTATGGAGCTTGGCAGACAATTTCACCTGTTGGTGCAGCGCTATTTATCCGGAATTGACGTGCCAACGCTGACCGCTTCCATCGTTTCACCTGAATTGCTGGCGTGGTGGGAAGCTTTCATGGGTCTTGAGCTCGACCGAAATTCGGCTATCAAATCAGCGGAAAAGGCCCTTTCCATGCCTTTCAAGGGGTACCGTCTTCTGGCAAAATATGACCTTCTGCTGGAAACAGAGACAGGCAGGATCATAATTTATGATTGGAAAACAAGCCCACGCAGGCCGTCTCCGCAGGTATTACAGTCTCGCCTTCAGTCGCGGGTTTATCCCTTCGTTCTGCACCATTCACGGGCAAACCAGCCTGTTGGCGAAATTGAAATGCGCTATTGGTTCCCGGCTGACCCTCAAAGACCTTTTCAATTCGAATATTCTGAGAAACAGTTTGCATGGGACGAAGAATACCTTAGCGCTCTGATTGAAGAAATCCTCACTCTTTCGGAAAAGGAAGCGTTAAAAACAGATGACGATAAACGCTGTCTTTATTGCCGTTACCGCTCATTATGCGACCGCGGGATCACTGCCGGCGAGCTTGAACCGGATAATGAACAAGATTTTACCGATGACGACTTCAATATTGACTTTGAGGAGTCTTAAACGGTCGTGATGTCTTTTCTGCTTTACCAAGAGAGAAATTGGGTTACAAAAGAGACACTGAAAGTGCCGCCAGGTTTTCTGCATGCTGCAGCCTATCCTGAAATCGTTATCCAAACACTTCTCAGACGCGGAATCTCCACCCTATCGCAGGCTGAACAATTCCTAGACCCTGGAAAATACATCCCCGCTTCCCCTTACGCCCTGCCAGAAATGGAGACGGGCATTGAACGCATTTTGCAGGCGGTCAAACTTGGCCAACGCATCGGTGTTTGGGGTGACTTTGATGTTGATGGTCAAACCTCAACTGCAATCCTTGTCTCTGCGCTGCGGCAGATTAATGCTGACGTGGTTTATCACATCCCCGTAAGAGGTGTAGAAACCCATGGGATTGGGGTCGAGTCGCTGAGAATATTTCTCAATAAAGGTGTGGATGTCCTCCTTACATGTGATACGGGAACTTCTGCAACTGAAGGCATTAGCTACGCGCAGTCTGCCGGAATTGATGTTGTTGTGACCGACCACCACCTCCTTCCTGAAGAACTTCCTCCCGCCTTCGCCCTAATTAACCCTCGTCGACTTCCAAGCAGCCATCCACTCGCCAGCCTGCCTGGCGCAGGAACCGCATTCAAATTTGCTGAAGCGCTCCTCTCTGCACATGGGAACAATACCTTCCATACCAGCCTGTATGACCTCGCTGCGCTGGGATGTGTAGCCGACCTGGCAGAATTAATTGGAGAAACTCGCTTTATGGTTCAATCGGGTCTCCACCTGATGCGCACGGCACCGCGGCCAGCCCTCGCTGCCATGCTCGCATCAGCCGAGATCAACCATGAACAGGTTTCAGAAGCCCACATTTCTTTTAATCTTGCGCCGCGGCTTAATGCGATCGGCAGGCTTGCTGATGCGAACCCGATGGTTGAGTTCCTGCTTACAACCGATGCGGTAAAAATTGCAACAACTGTCAATCAAATTGAAGGCTTGAACCTGCAGCGTAAAACACTCAGCGATCAAGTCTTTAATGGCGCAGTTGCAATGGTCGAACGTAATCGCAGTTTACTCGACCACCCTGTTCTCATCTTGCATCACCCCGAATGGCCGGGGGGAATTGTTGGGATTGCCGCCAGCCGTTTGGTTGAATTTTTCCATCGCCCGGTAATCCTCTTGGTCGCACCGCCTGGGATGCCCGCGCGTGGATCTGCGCGTTCGTTTGAAGGCTTCGATATTACCGCTGCCATAAGCGCTAACCAAAACCTTTTACTGTCATTCGGCGGGCACCCCATGGCGGCAGGTTTGTCTTTATTGCCAGAAAACATCGACCAGTTTCAACGCGCCATGGATAAAACCTACCAGACCATGACTATTGAACAAAAGCCTAAAGCGGATCTCTTTATAGACGGCTGGGTCAATTGCGCTTCTCTTACGCTTGATTTCGTGCATTCACTGGATGTGCTGGCTCCATTTGGGCAGGGAAATCCGCCGTTGTTATTTGCCGAAAAAGATTTACAGATCAGCAAGGCCACTCCGGTGGGAAAACTGGCAGAACATACCTTAATCGACGTGGAAGATTTGGACGGTTCCACAACACAAATAATCCGTTGGAATAGCAAAGGGCTGCCACTACCAGAGGGCAGGTTCAATTTAGCGTTTTCAGTACATGCCAGCAATTATCGCGGCGAGGAAAAGGTGCAGTTCGAATGGGTAGATTACGCTCTCCCGGAATCAGCTCCTGTCATTGAAATCACTTCACGCAAAAGTAAAGTCATTCACTCTGATTTCCGGCTTTCCACTGCGCCGCTGGCTGACCTTAAAGAAATCCAAACTGCTCATCAGGCAATTCTCTGGAAAGAAGGGTTTGATGAAACCTCCGTGACGGGTGTAGACCGTTTCTCGGTCTCTAAATCTCCTGCGCTCATCTTGTGGTCATCGCCGCCTGAGCTTTCTGTATTACAGCATCTCTTAAAGGCCGCGAAACCAAGCCAGGTCTTTTGGTTTCTCATCCCGCCGCAGCAGCATCAGATCCGTGAATTTTTACGTTCACTCGATGGATCGCTTGCAGCCGGCCTCAAACAAGGCCAGCAAGAGTTCTCGCTTTCCAAGCTTGCCGCCGCTACCGCCACCACCGAACGTATTTGCCTGCTTGGAATTCAATGGCTCACCAGTTCAGGCCGGGTTCGAATTATCGAACACAATCAATCCAACCTCCTCCTTGATCAGCATGGGATTGTGGATGCCCGGCTACAAACCGCTGCCCAAAACGATCTTAAACGCGCCTTTCAGGAGATCCGCTCATTTACTCAATACCTAAAGCGTGTTGACCTAGAATTTTTGGCTTTAGGGTTGGATTGACCCCTTGTAGTTTTTCCCCAATTTCATTGTTATAATCCAATACATTATGGCAAATAAACTCACGCGCAGAGATTTTCTCAAGCTCGGTGCTCTTGGGCTGGCCAGCCTTGCATTCAGACGCACAAATGATTTTGGTGAACTTGAAAACGCTGAAAGCATCGCTCGCGTTGCCATTGATGCCAGCCAGACCGTAAGTGTTTACAGTCAGCCTGATGACACCAGCACAATCAAGTTCCAGCGCTACCGCGATGATATCGTAAACGTGTACCACGAAGTCATTTCAGACAAAAGCCCAAAGTACAATCCGCTTTGGTACCGTGTATGGGGAGGGTACATCCATTGTGCCCATATGCAGCGGGTTCAGATCAAGCTTAACCCGGTACCAAACGAACTGAGTGAAGGTCTTCATCTGGTCGAAATAACGGTTCCGTACACCCAGAGCTATTTGCAGAGAACACCCGGGGCTTGGACGCCAATTTACCGCCTCTATTACAATTCGGTACATTGGGTTTCTGAAATCGTTGAAGGCCCAGACGGAACTCCCTGGTATCGCATTAAAGACGAACTGATTGGATACGACAGTTTAAATTACTATATTCCCGCGAAACATGCCCGCCTGATTCAGCCAGAAGAAACTGCTCCGATTTCACCTGATGTTAACCCCGATAAAAAATATATTGAGGTTTCTCTCGCCGATCAGGAGTTAATTGCCTTCGAGGAAGGGCGCATCGTTATGCGCACTAAGATTTCATCAGGCTTGGATTACAGCCCTCCCGGAGAAATTCCCTGGAAGACTCCCACCGGCAGATTCAACGTGCAAACGAAAATGCCCTCCAAACACATGGGAGGCGCCGAACTCACCGATAGTCTTGAAGCCTACGTCATTCCCGGCGTTCCCTGGGCTGCTTTTTTTGAGCCTGAAAACGGTGTTGCATTTCACGGCACTTATTGGCACCAAAATTTCGGCATCCCTATGAGTCACGGCTGCATCAACATGCGCACCGAAGAAGCGCTCTGGTTATTCCGCTGGACTACACCTGTGGCAGATACGACCAAGATGACCTCAATCGGTTATGGCACTCAGGTGCATGTCTACTGATCATCTAAATATTCGTAACCCACTGGTACTTTATTTGCAATAAACGCCGCAAAAACCCGGTTGCCAAACAGCCGTCCCTTTCGCGTTAACCGCAATCGCTCTCCATTACTCTCTTCGAGCAAACCTTCGTATGTTAAGCGCCTGATTTGACATGCAAATACATCGTGCACATCAACTCCATAACGGTTACGAAATGCTTGAAATGAGAGACCCTCATCAGTCATGCGCAGAGCAACCATTAAATTCTCTTGCATCATTTCCCATTTTGATAAGCGAGTAATTTCGTTGGCTGCAGGGCTGGCTGGAAAACCTGGTGTCGTCATCAGCTTGAGTTGATTGAGGTAAGCCGGAATCGCGGGAGTGTTAACCATCCTCATATTTCCCCAAAAACCATGCGCGCCAGCGCCGAAACCAAGGTAAGGCAGGTAGCGCCAATATTGCAGGTTGTGTTGGCTGCGTGCGGAGGGGTGCTTCGCCCAATTTGAAATTTCATACTGAGAATAGCCGTTATTTTCAAGATATGCCATCGCGTACTCATACATATCGGCAGCAAGGTCATCATCCGGCTCTGAAATAATCCCCCTGTCTGACCAGAATTTCAGGCGTGTGCCTTCTTCGAGAATTAACGAGTAGATAGAAAAATGGTCAACACTCAAGGTCAGTGCAAGCTCAAGGGTACGCTTCCAGCTTTCAAGGCTTTGTCCAGGTATGCCAAAGATTAAATCAAGGTTAATGTGGTCAAAGCCAGCTTTTCTGCAGGCATGTAATGCTGCCAACAAAGATTCATTTTTATGTCGTCGATCTAATACCTTCAAGTCAAATGGAGATGCGGACTGCATCCCCAGGCTGACGCGCGTGAAGCCGGCTTCTTTATAGGCTAGAATGGACTCTAAAGTTACAGTCTCGGGGTTGGCTTCCAATGTGATTTCAGCATCTGGAGAGAGGGTGGCGTGTTGTTGGATTGTTTGGAAAATTGAACGGTATTGATCTGGCGTTACTAAAGAAGGTGTTCCTCCGCCAAAGAAAATCGTGGTAACCTTCAAGGAGTCATGAACCTGTGATAGTACGTTTTCGACTTCGCAGCAGATTGCCTTGACATATGCGGGGATGTGGCTTTCCATGCCCGCATATGTGTTAAAATCACAATATCCGCATCGGCGGAGACAAAACGGAATGTGAAAATATAAACTGGATTCCATATATTTACGGTTAGAATAACACAATCTTTAATTGATGCAAAGGAAAGGGTGTTTAACTGAATAACTTTCAGCAACCATTCTTGTAAAAAAACATGGCTAAAGAAACCACAAACTCAACACCGAAAACATGTCCAACCTGTGGCACCAGGCTGAGCGAAAACGCCACGCGCTGCCTTGTTTGCGGAAGAACTTTTACTCCCTCAACAACGAAGAAGGAAGAAACCAGTCCGGTTCAAAGTCCCAAATTGCCTCAGTTGAAAATCAGCCTTCCTGCTGCTATCGCCATCGTCATTTTAGTTCTCGGGCTGGGTGCAGCGTTGATTTTCGTCGTATTGCAAACTACTGGAAGAGTGACTACACCAACAGCCACACCTACCATAACCACCACACCGACGTTGACGCTCACACCCACCACAACTTTCACTCCTACGCTCGGACCAACCGCCACACTCGAACCACCGCGTGAATACGTGGTGAAGGAAGGCGATCTCTGTAGTTCCATCGCATTTAACTTTGGCGTTTCTATTCAAAGCATCGCCACACTCAACAACCTGCCTCCAGATTGTGGGGTACTGTACCCCAACATGACCTTGAAAATCCCCCATCCAACCCCCACCCCCACTTCCCAACCAACAGCCACACTGAGCGCGGCTGAAGCCACGCAAATGGCTTGCGGTGTGGTTCAATACCAGGTTACAGATACTGATACCTTAAGCTCCATTTCGTTAAACTACAACATCAGCGTTGAATCAATCAAGAATTTCAACGCATTGACTTCAGATATCGTGTATGCCGGCATGACCCTCAACCTGCCGCTGTGTGAGCGAATGCCGACTCAGGGGCCAACCCCTACGGCGACGCTGTTACCGCCCTACCCAGCAGCAAACTTGCTCCTGCCAGAAGATGGCGGCGTATTTACCAATGTCAATGACCCGATTGTGCTGCAATGGTCTTCAGTAGGCACCCTGCTCACTACTGAAACCTATCAGATCACCATTGAGGATGTAACATCCGGTGGCGCAAATCGTCTTGTTTCGTACACAAATGAAACCAAGTTCAGCGTTCCCACAAGCCTTCGCCCGCTCGACAACACCTTCCACATTTTCCGTTGGTCAGTGGTAGTCGTGCGCAGCACAGGTACCTCCGCAGATGGGCAGCCTCAATACACCACTCATGGCATTACCAGCCTTGAACGAGTTTTCGGTTGGTCAGGAGTAGCTGGCGGCGTAACACCAACGCCATAAAATTCAACCGCCCTTCTTTGAAAATAGAAGGGCGGTTCTTTTTTAACAAAGCATTCCTATGAGGTTTTGTGAGAAAGATAGCGGTCAGCCGCAATTGCAGCAGCGGCACCCATCCCGGCTGAGGTAACAACCTGTTTAAAATTGGCATCAGCGGCTTCGCCGCAGGCATAAACGCCATCAACACTGGTAAGCATGTTTTTATCAACCACCAAATAGCCGTTTGAATCCATTTCCAGTTGACCAGCGTAGGGTAGATTATTCGGTGAATGTCCAATGAATACAAATACACCATCTGTTTTCAGCTCGGTTGTTTCTCCGCTTTTCAAGTTTTCTACTGAAACGGATGTGACCTTATCGCTGCCGTTAATCGCTTTAACCACCGAATCCAATATAAACGTAATCTTCGGGTTCTCGTGGGCGCGTTTCTGCAATAAAGCCCCCGCCCTGAACGTATCACGGCGATGAACCACAGTAACCTTAGCTGCAAATCTGGTTAAGAAGTTCGCTTCTTCCAAAGCGCTGTCACCACCACCTACAACTACAACCTCTTTTTCCTTAAAGAACCAGCCATCACAGGTGGCGCAGTAAGAAACGCCTTTACCGGTAAGTTCTTTTTCCCCTTGAACATTGAGCAGTACCGGGCTTGCACCTGTAGCAATAATCACAGTTTCACTAAGGTATTCCTTAGAATAAGTCTTCACCCGCAACGGTTTGGTGCTGAAGTCAACTGACATAACGGTGTCATACTCAATTCTGGCGCCGAATCTCTCGGATTGTTTTTGGAAAAGAGTTCCGAGTTCAGTCCCGCTTATCCCATCAGGAAAACCCGGGTAATTTTCGATGATATCGGTAAGTGATGCTTGTCCACCTGGCTGCATGCCAGAAAACACCAATGGTTTAAGGCCGGCACGCGCGCTATACAACGCTGCCGAGAGACCGGCTGGGCCGGAACCCAGAATAATTACTGATTCAATTGATTGATTTGCTTCCATATTCTCCTATTACTCAGTTACTGCTTGATCTGTAATCGTTAATGCCTGGTCAATTATCTCCATCCCCTCAGCTAACTGATCTTCGGTGATAATCAGCGGCGGGATGATGAGAATCATATTCCAATGTGTATATAGATAAAGCCCCTTGTCGAGCATATAGCGGCGCAGAGCGATCATCTCAGGGCTGTTGCTGCCAAATGGCGCCATCGGTTCTCTTGTGAGGCGGTTTTTCACCAACTCAATGCCAGCGAAAAGCCCAATTGAGCGAACATCGCCTACGCTGGGGTGCTTTTCTTTAAGGTCTTGCAGCATTCTCTTTAATACCACCCCGCTTGCCTTAGCTTTCTCCACCAGTCCATCCTGTTGCATCACCTCAATCACCGCCAGCGCCGCGGCAAGCGAAATCGGATGCCCATTGTAGGTCAGCCCACCTTCGTAGACTTTGTTGTCAAACGTGGCCGCGATTTCTGGTTTCATCGCCAACACGCCCAAAGGGGCATATCCTGATGTGAGGCCTTTAGCCATCGTCATCATATCCGGAACCACATTCCAGTGAT
>WPCI01465711.1_pt1 | contig 17624 bp, 19 predicted proteins | sample 5399871 | NCBI WGS metagenome assembly WPCI01 (sample SAMN12869469, study PRJNA574797) | sludge metagenome | isolation source: wastewater treatment of pH7 | place: China:Beijing | collected 2019-05-20 | reverse complement strand
CAATCTAAACCTTTACTCACAAAGAGAGAGAGAGAAGTATTTGAATTACTGGTTCAAGATAAAACAACGAAGGAAATTGCAGGTGAACTTTTTATCAGTGAAAAGACAGTTCGCAACCACATCTCAAATGTGATGTGTAGTATTTGCAAAGAAATGGAGATTTAATAAGAGGGGAATTTAGGGTTATTAAGGGAAAATCCTTAGGAATAATTATGGCTATTCCTAAGGGGCAACAACGGATAAATAAGAGTATGCATTTTTATAAAGAAGCTGATGGTAATCTAGAGGAAGAAATATGCTCTCTCGTAATTACACGCCATAGATGTGATGCAAATAAATCAGGTAGTGCAATCATAGTTTGATTGAATTTAATTGAAAATTTCGGATCAATTTGTTGTAAAGTTCGTGTAATAACAGCAGCTTCCATAGGAGTATCTAATTGTACGAATGAACTTAATTCCATGTAGTGTTCTTCTTCAATATTGTTTTCATAATCAGCTGTTTCTACTATGCCTGTAGCAATTCCCCTTGCGATAATTCCTTTGCCGTTGCTATATAAAAAAACTAAGTCATTTGGGCGAATAAGGCTAATGTAGTGTTTCCAAGGTGAATAGTATGCTGCACATTTTTCTTGTTGAATCATTTTTTGTTCACAATTTGGATTATGGGTAAGATTGGTATTGATAATATAGGCATTTCGCATTTTATGTTCTCTCCTCATATTGGAATTGAATGTAATTTATTATACCATATATACCCAATTTGGGCGGTTAAATTAAATATAGAGCGTATGAAGTTCATTTTCCATCAATGGATTACTGCTTTGATATACTAAATAGAAAGTTTAGTTACTAGAACTGATGGGGGAAGAAGCGTGTTGACACTAGATGAGTATATTGTCCGACGAAAGCAAGAAGATCAAATAAATGAATTTGATAAAGACGCATGAATGGAAAATTTACAAACATGTGTAAGTTATGTATTCGAGTATTTTAATAATTATTTGGATATTACCAAAATGGAAGAACAGACAAGCTTTAATAATGAAAGACTTGAAAAATATAAAAAGCGACTGCAACAATATGAGTTAGAAGTACAAGAATGGCTGATTACTCTTTACGAAGAGTATGAGTATGACATAAGGCAAAGCCATAATTTGTTTGACCTCGATAGCATATATAAAAGAATGTCGAAGAAATCATTTGTTAAAAGTAGAAAACAAGAGTTTGAAATTTTAATGATGTATTGTTGGTTTCATGATATAGAAAATGACGAACAGAAATATTGGCGGGAGTATTTAACGAAGGCATTAACGTGAATAAGCTACGTGTAGCTTTTAAGTACGGTGGAGAATTACATATTTATGTGATAAGGAGCCTGCACAATGAAAGAAATGCAATTACATGATTTATTAATCTCAAATCCAGATTTGATTGAAGAAGGGTGTACTTTTTTAAAGAGAGAAGTAAACCTACAAGGAAAAAGGTGTGACTTGTTATTTCAAGATAAAGAAGGTCGAGAATTGTATATAGAAGTAAAGCTGAAAGTTGATGATAGAGCGGTGGGACAATTATTACGTTACGATGGACTTTCAAATAACCCGCATGCACGCTTCATGTTAGCTGGTCTATCTTTTGTTCCTGGATTAAAGGACGCATTGACAAAACATAATTATGAGTACAAAGAGATTGCACTTAAAGATAAAGAAATTAAAGAGTTTCCTTCTAAACATCAGAGGATGGCTAGAGGGAAAACTAAATATAATAATGTAGAGGAATTAATAAATGAATTTGGTTCTGAAAAAATAAAGAGTAAAGTTCGAGAAATATTTGAGTGCACTTTGGCTTTACCAGAAGTGTTTTATTATTTGTCTGATGGAATAATGTTCAAAAGAACGGGAAGGAATTATAAGTTTTTATCAATTTCTACAAGAGGGAATAGAATACTGTTCCATGTGCCAGTTAACAGAAGAGATGAGATTTTTAATTTGTTTGAGGCAAGTGTAAATATTTATTTACCATCAGATCCTCGTGATAAGAATCAAATTGATATAATGTTGGAACATGTGAATTCTGTAGCGGATATCAAACCATTAATTCAAGTAGCGTATGAAAAAAGAGAGTAATGTTTTAGGTTAGTTCTAAGGAGGTTTCTGCATATAGTGGGGATGAGGTGGTTGCTATGATGAAAAAACATCCCCGATCAAACTTGGAAAAGAAACATTTGGTATCTTTGAAATTGAGAAAGCGTTAGAACTATATTTCATCCAACATAAAGGAAATAAAAGTTCCTAATCAATCAGGGACTTTTATTTTAACATTGAGTGAATTTAATGTGTTTATTTCTTCGAGAAAGTAGCTTTGAAAATATAAGAATGTTGATAAGTATTACGGTGTAATACTGTTTTTTAGGTAAATGGTTTTGTTATAATAATTAAGGAATCTACCAGACTTATAAAATATTCAGTGGGGTTGAAAATTATGGGGAATCATACGTTTTATGGAGAGTTAAAAAAGATTAATGATATTGAGCGATTATTTCATATGTTGCCCAACGTTATTAGCAGGGATAGTGGAAAAATTCATTTGGATTTATCTAAATTAGAATTCATTTCGCCTTTAGGGGCAATCTCTTTGTTATTGTTGGACAAGTTACAAAACACGGATTTACAGATAACTCCACCGAAAAGACATGTGATATCTTATATTGAAAGAATGAATTTTTTTGAAAATTGTTCTGAACAAGTGAAATTGTGTTTTGAAGAACATTGTAACTTGTTTTATTATCAAAAAAGGAGACGAAATAATACTGGACAAGTTTTGTTAGAAATAACGCCAGTTAAGAATGAAAAAGATATTGGTAATATCTTTGAATCGATACTTCATATTTTAACTAGTCATGGAATGAGAAGCAAAGAAGCAAATCAGATTGCATTCATAGCTAGTGAATTGGGAACAAACATTATTGATCATAGTGAAGGTGATGGTTATGCAGCTATACAGTATTATCCTTCTCTTAACAAAGTTGAAATTGGAATAGGTGATAATGGGATTGGAATTGTTAATGCGCTAAAACCTTCGTTATTGACACAAAAAGGCATAAAACGTATTTCAGATTTAGAAGTAGTGAAAAGTGCGTTTAAAGAAAGGATATCTTCTAAAACAAATATAACAAAAAGGGGTATGGGATTGTCTATTTCTAGAGAAAAATCTTTTCACAATACACAACAAACAAATTTTTATGTTCGAACTCACAAAGCTATTTATCAGATTTTTGATGATAATATTTGTTGTGTTGATGAATGTGACTATTTTCCAGGAACTTACATTTCATTAGAAATCTTTTTTTGAAGTTGACAGGGTCTTTTTAACATTGTATACTTACTTTAGATTTCAATTACGAAATTGAAAACGAAAGAGGATATTACAGTGATAAAATTAGAACTTCCTGTGTCCAGTAATCCGCATCTGTTGGTAAGACAAACTCTTATTCCTATAAAGGAAGATATTATTAATCGCATAGATCAACATCCAAAAGGAACAGTTTTTTTCTATGATTTTTCTGAAATCAAGGGAATTAATACTTCTGGAGTGGATGAAATTATTGCAAAAGTAATGAAACATCTTGTTTCCAGTAAACAAGAAAAGTTTCTTATTTTAACGAACTTAATGGAAGATATGTATGAACATAGGTTTAATATTGATTATTCTTTAAGTCGATTAGATGTAGGAATTGTTGAACAAATGCATGATGGTAAAGCAAATTTTCTTGGGAAAATTTCTGATTCACATCGTGAGCTGCTTGAGATGATTTATGAGCAACAAAATGTAACTGCAAGAGCAATTGTTGATCAAACTGGAAAAAAATTATCCTTAGTTAGTACACACTTAAATAAATTATTTTCTTTGCGATTGATTAACAGACGTGAGGATCAACTGTTGGATGGCGGTAGACAATTTGTGTACGAAAGTTTATTTTAGAGGAGAAATCCTCTAAAATTATTACACGGATTTCAATTATATAATTGAAATCGTAAATTTAGTTTTTTAATAGAATTAAAGTTCTATTTTATTTTTTATCCTGTTTTCAATTTTGTAATTGAAATCGATTTTGATTAATAATGAAAGGTGGGAAGTTAAGATGGCGAAAAACGGTTCACCAGGAAAAGGGCGTGTTGGAGCAGTCAAAGGTCGCAGTCAATTTTTAGGACCAAACGGAAATTGGATTAAACGGGATGCAGAAACGGGGAAAATTTTAGATCAGAAAACCAGTAATTCTGCTCCTTTCAAAGGAGTTAGAAAAGAAAAGTAAAGTGGAAGATAGTTTGTTTAAGTGAGTTTGACTAATTGAAAATTACGTATCACATTTTATGCGTTAACGAAACGATTCAATCTAGTATGTTTATAAGATTTATTAAATTTATATTGAAAATCAGAAAGGGTAGTGAAAGGTTATGACAAACACAGTTCAAGTATTATCGCAAGAAGCGACGGTTGTAGTAAATGGTAGTTCACGTTATAACGGAGGAAAGTTTGATGAAGTTATGGTACGCACTACAATTATAACTAATGCACCATTAACAGAGAATTACTATGTTCCGGGGGGAAGCTCACTATCAAATCAGGCTCTTGCATTGATCCAAGAACAAGGATTAGAATTCCGTCCTTATCGCGAAAGCGAATTGTTAGAAGGAACAGAAGATGTAATTGAGGTGTCTAAATCAGGTGATGTACAAGGAACCGAAAGAGATACAGCGCGTTTATTATTACGATCTGCTTTGATGAGTACGCCTTTAAAACAAATTGCACAACTTGAGAATGGACAATTTGTATATGAAGTGAAGTATGAGTATAAATTATTCCCTGTTCAGAATGATACGTATGAATTTCAAATTCGTTTACCGTTTGACGGAACAGAAATGATTGCCGGTAGTGAAGTGAAATTAACTGTACTTACACCAATTAACTGTACAATCGATGGAACAGCTACAAAAGGTACTGATGCAAATGGACAAGAAATTCAAGAAGTTGTGCAACAATTGATTGAAACTGGTCGGGCAGTAACAACATTCTCATACCGCTTAGATCCATTATTCAATGTACGGTATGTACATAATACCCCGATATTTACCAATCTGCTAGTTCAATAGTAAAACAAAAGACGGTTATTACTGTCTTTTGTTTTAAGATTATGTAAGAATTCTAGAGATAGTATGGTGTGAATGCATGGAAGAAAACGACACATATAGTAAAATATCCGCCTGTTTTTTAGAAAATTACATGTATAAATCAATTGGGGTAAAGGGATGGATAAAATGCCAACAGGAAAGGATTTTGCAGAAGAATTGTTGCATATTCTTAATGTTTCAAATAATGAATGTCAAGTTGAAACAGAGCAATCAAGTAAAGCAAGTGAAACTAAATATAGGATTAAAGGTACTTCAAAAATTATTCTTCGTGAAGATAATTCACAAACAAAGAAAATTATTACAGCTGCGCATGAAGTAGGGCATTATATTAATAATCGAAATAATATAGTAAGGTTTCTGGTTTTTAAACTAACAGGAATTATACTCAGCGCATTTGTATTATTGGGGATAATAGCAGTTGTAGTTAATCAATTTTATTTTGATATTCCGTTCATTGTTCTTTTAGGGATTTTTATACTGTGTTTTGTGGCTTCATTTTTGGCTAATTATATTAAGGTAAAGGATGAATATAGAGCAAATGTGAAAGCTTTTCGGTTATTATGTCGACATTCGGATCAATTTTTTAAAGCGAAAAATGATCCAAGGTCATGGAACAGTATTCAAAATGCATCAAAAAAACAACTAAAGAAGGGAACTCAAAGATATAGAGAATCATTTTATGTGTTGGCTATTTTTGGTTTATCACCAATCATTCTCCTTATGGTATTGAAATTTATTGATAAAATTTCTTGACTATTCTTTGCTGAAAATTACTATGGCAAGAGGGTGCGTAATGAATATACTTTACTTTGTCTTGCTACAGTTATTTTTACATGGATTAGTTTATTATTGTATGTATGTGGTCGGGAGATTAGAGAAAGAACGCGTGGAATGTAACCTTTATAGGAATATATCATTTTTTGTATGTTTTATTATTTTGTTATTTCATATCGTTATATTCTTTGGGTATCCAAACTCAGTTTTATTTGTTGTTAATTTAATTGGTATGTGGAGTTTAGTGTCAAATATAACATTTTATGTTTTTATGAAAAGGATCTTTTAATAAAAGGAGAGGTCCTTTCTTTTTTTACAGGATCCTTCTTTCTATTTATACATTACATTTTATATATCCATACAAATTTCTTGCCTATATAACTATCCCACTCTTTCCATTGCCAAGACGGAGGAGGGAGTCTTGATAATATAATTGATAAAAGATATTTAATCATTCAAGGGAATAATGGTTGATTTTTAAAGAATGGTATAACGTACTGGGAATCGGAAGGGCTTGCTGATACCCACCATTACCTTTACTTGAATGGTGGTAAATATGAAAATGTTCATCTAAAGATAACTTTTTTAAATCAACAGTGTAGAAAAGGAATCCATAGTTTTTCGCTGCTTCAAAGAAATCGGTAAGAGGATTAGCGTCTGGATATTTTTGGTGTTTATTTCATTATTTAATATGATGTGTACTGTTTACAAATAAAGTTTAATATAACATCGAATATACAATTAATAGAGCGTGCCTAAGAATTGGTTGTAGTATTAATTTTTTGTGAACCTTAAATCTTATTTTATAGAGAAAATACGCCTCTAATATACAAAGTATTTAACTGAAGATAAAATATAAATTTTACTTTTTAAATTGGTGATTTCAAAAGTTGTGAAGGTTTGACCATTTTTGACTAATTTGATATTATTGAAGTATTCGGAAATTAGATTTTGTATTTTGTATTTTGCACTATGCTGTTTATATAGAGGGGTGATGTCATTGAGCAAAGCAGTAGCTTCGAGAATTAAAGGGGATGACTATCAGGCATGCGTTTTTTGGAATTTGGCTTGTGGCTTATTTCATGAACATTCAAAAATTGAAAAAGTCGTATATGAATGTGAAGAAGTTAAATCTTTAGACGATGTTGTTGTGTTTTATAAAACGCCTATCCTTGATGAACGCGGTGATTATGTTACTGCGGACTATCATCAAATTAAATATCACGTTACACAGGGTGGATCATTTCGTTGGCAAGATTTAATTGATCCTTCTTTTATTAATGCGAAGTCTGTCTCATTTTTAAAAAGAGTACACGACGCACAAAAAAGGTTAGCACCAGAAGGAAAAGGAGTACGCTTTTACTTTGTTTCTCCTTGGCAAGTTCATCCAGATAATGAGCTTGCGGGATTAATAAGTAATACAGGTGGTGAATTACGCTGGGACAAACTGTCAAAAGGCGGGAATAGAAGTAAAATGGGTATAATCCGTGAAGAATGGAAGAAACACCTCGGATTAACTGATGATGATGAATTAAGAAAAGTCATCGCTCCCATAAGAATCATTCACAGCTCTGATAATATTGGAATGATGAATCAGCGCCTTAATAACAGTTTAATGGGTGCAGGATTAAAACCTATTGAAGCGGGGTCAATGGTAAATCCATATGTAAGTTTGATAAAAGGCTTATTAGTTAAAGAAAAAACAGAATTTACAAAAGAAAGATTATTAGAAATATGTAAAAGCGAGCACCTTTGGGTTGGACATGCTCCAGTAAATCAAGCGGTTCAAATTGGTGTTCGTAGTTTTTATAAATGGGCAGAAAATATGGAAGATGAAACAAAGGATATGCTTTGTTTGCTTGAACATTTTGATGGAAGATACATAAAACAGGGTTCAGCATGGAATGATCAGATTGTTAAGAATATAGAGAGTTTCTTAACACATTCTACTCGTGAAAGTGTTTCATATCACCTTCATTTAGATAGCCATTCCTCTGTAGCTTTTTTTGCTGGTTATTGTTTAAATTCAAAATCAGGTGTTGATGTGGCTCCAGTTCAAAGATATAAAGGGCGCCATGTGTGGAAACCTGATGAAATCTATAAAATTGAAGATTATTCTGGTTGGCAATGCGAAGAAACAACAATTGATGAAACCGCACAAGATATTGCAATAACTTTAGGTATAACACATAAAACTGTTGATGATGTGAATTATTTTATTGAGCAGGAAGAGTTGTCTATTAAAAAGGTTATTAATTGTACTGTTGGAGATGGACCAGGTGGGAATGTAATTCAAAACGGTACTCATGCGTGGATTTTAGCTGATAAAATAGCAACGATTATTAATTCGCGTTCTTTTAACGATAGAAAAGGACGCTTGCATATTTTTGGAGCTGTCCCCAATGCATTAATGTTCTTTATTGGACAGTATGCACATGCTTTTGGTCCATGTACTTTGTATGAATATGAATTTGAAAAACGTACACCAGGTGGATATATGGCTTCCATATCACTTCCGCTCGTTAAATGATGGTAAATATAAGGGGGATAAAAATGGCGAAATTATCAACGTATTTTAGTGACTTTCTTTCAAATATAAGATTAACAGAACATCAGATAACAGATTTAATTACAGGGCATAAAACATTAAGGGATCGATTAAATGGGGATGAAACACTATCACCAATTATTGTAAGTACATTTTTGCAGGGGAGTTACCGCCGTGCAACGGCAGTGCGACCGAAAAATGGTAAACGTTCAGATGTCGATGTTATCGTTGTGACTAAACTAGATAAAGATGAATATACTCCAGAAGAAGCATTAGATCTTTTTGTTCCGTTTCTGGAAGAACACTATAAAGATAAATATCGAATTCAAGGTAGATCAATTGGAATAGAATTGAGCTATGTTGATCTTGACCTGGTTGTTACAGCAGCTCCTTCTGAAAGTCAAATTGGTATTTTAGAGGCAGACAGTGTAAAAACGGATTTTTCAATTGAAAATCTTAACAATTGGACACTAACAAAATCTTGGTCTATTTCTGAACAAGATCAAGTTAATCCATTTATTTTTGCGGAATCCGATTCAAATGAGCCTGAATGGAAAACAGAACCTTTATTGATTCCAGATAGGGAAGCGGAGGAATGGAAGCCGACAGATCCTTTAGCACAAATAAAATGGACATGGGATAAAAATAGAGAGTGCAATAAACATTATGTCAATGTTGTAAAAGCATTGAAGTGGTGGCGACGTATAGATAATCCAGATGGGAACCATCCAAAAAGTTATCCGATGGAACATTTCATAGGTGAATGTTGTCCAGATAATATAAATTCGGTAGCTGAAGGAGTTACTTTGACTCTTGAGAAGATTGTATCTGATTATAAAGTAAAACCACATCTATCTGACCATGGAGTACCTGAACATGATGTTTTTGGAAGAGTAACAGATGAAGAATATGAAGTCTTTTATGATAGAGTAGTGGAAGCAGCTAAAATCGCTCGTGAAGCTTTTGATGCTGAAGAAGTTACTGAAAGTGCAAATTTATGGAGAGAGTTGTTTGGAAATAAGTTTCCAAAACCAAAAGTGGAGAGTAATTCTATTGAAAAAAATAGTGGTTTTACACCTCGTTCTGAAGTGACAACCATTGGGGGGAATAGATTTGCTTAATCTTTGTCCAAAAAGATTGAAACCAGCACTTTTAAATGCTAGGAGATCTATAGAAGACTTAGAAGGCGTAGAGATATTGGAAGATGTGCAATGGGACCCAACTAATAAAAATTGGGTTCTTCTTTGCCGTTTATCACCAATGTTAAAATCTAAGGGTCCTATACCACTTTCCACAAATTGGTATGTGAAAATTGATGATTCATATCCTTGGGGGGAAATAAAATTTGTTCCTGCAAAAATAGGGGGACTGTTAGGGACATTTCCCCATCAAAATTATAATGGTGACGTAGAAGAAGTGTTTCCTTGGCGAGATGGGGATCTATGCTTAAATAACAGCTCTAAAGTTTTTCGAACACTTGGATTTGATTCAGAACCTTTTGATTCAGCTAATAGATTGATTTGGCATTTTAAACGAGCACTTCTTTGGTTACAAGCTGCGAATAATGAAGAACTAATTAAATCTGGGGAACCTTTTGAATTACCCCACTTTCCTAAAGCAGCTCCTAAAACTATTGCTTTTTCTGAAGGTGGAGAATCATACATAAATTGGAGAAAAAGCAATAAGAAATATGGGCTTATAGAATTTAAAAAAGTTCTTGCTAAAGAATTAGATTTATATGTCACAACAAAATTTACTTCGATGGACAGTAAAGTAATTTATGAACCTTCATGGGGGGAGGCTATTAACCAATCTTCAACTTATTTGAGTGGAATGTGGATAATGTTAAATGAGGTACCAGTTCTGGATCCGTGGCAAGCTCCAACCTCTTGGGGAGAACTTGAATTTGTATGTAAGGAGCAGGGAATTGATTTAATCAAGATTATGAGAGTGATGGCTCCTAAATTTCGAAATGGGAACCCTCATATTGTTTTGCTAGGATTTCCAATACCAGCAAAATTCGGTGAGGAATCGGTTCAGATTTTTTGGCAACCAATTCAATTGCCTGCACTATCCTATGGAATAAAGAAAATAAAAGGCTTTCGTAATCTCGAAACAAGGCATTGGTATCGAGATAGACAATATGTGTTTGGGGCTAACAAACCGATTTATTGGTTGATGTCTGAAAATTGGAATGAAAATGAATTGTATAATCGTGGTAAGCTTCATTCCAACGTTGCATCATCTGCAATACTTCAAATTGGAGCAGGTGCAGTTGGATCAACGATTGCTGAACTTTTAGTAAGAACTGGACAAAATGAGTTAACTATCGTAGATGATGATCGTCTTCTGGCAGGTAACTTGGTCCGACATACGTTAAATATAGGGGATATATATAAACCAAAGGCTGAAGCATTAGCAAAAAAATTAAATCAAACTTCTCCTCATGTGATTGTTAAAGGAATTAAGACGGAATTTCCCCAATATGATTCAAAGGTTCTTGATTTAGATGAATTTAATGCAATTATTGATTGTACAGGAGAAGATGAGGTGCTACACCACTTAGCGCATATGGAAGGAGAAAAAGAAAGGAAATTTATTTCAATTTCTTTGGGATATGGGGCGAAACGTCTATTTGTTTTTTTGGCTAATAAAAAGAGATTTCCACATCATGCGTTTATGTCTCTTATTCAACCGTGGCTAATGAAAGAGCAAGTAGAAACTGCAGATATTGAGTTTCCAAGAGAAGGAATAGGGTGTTGGCACCCTGTATTTCCAGCTCGGGCAGAAGATGTGTGGTTATTGACTTCCGCGGCGTTTAAATATATAGAATCATCAATAATAACTCCCTATGAAAGACCAACATTAATTGTTTTTGAACAAAAGTGGAATGATGAATGTTTTGAAGGCATTTCACTAGTAAGTAAGGAGGAGTATAGTGAGTGAGATTCTGTATTTTAATACTGAGGAAGCGGTTGGCGTGTATTTAAAAACTGGATTAGTAGATAAAATATACCAACTCTGTGAAGAGGCTTATCCTAATGAAACGGGTGGAATACTTATTGGAAAGTATAATTCAAACTTTAAACATGCTAATGTAACGATGATTACTGGAGCACCAGCAGACTCAAAGGCGGGAAGAACATGGTTTTATAGAGGAACAACAGGGCTCCAGGAATTGTTGGACGAGTTGTGGGATACACAAGATAGTTATTATTTAGGGGAATGGCATTACCATCCTGATGGTGTGTCTTCACCCAGTATTCAGGACCTTATTGAGATGAAGGCAATCTCAATGAACGAAGAATATAATTGCCCTGAACCTCTATTATTAATAGTAGGGGGGAGCTCAATTCATCAAACATTTAATTGTAGTGTTTATATTTATCTTAGGGATAAGAATCGCTTATTTCCATTTTTAAAGAGTAAGTGATGGGCATTTCAAATTTTAGTATTTATTTTTTTATTAGTAAATTTGGTTATCTTTAAATGAGATTTATCCAATTGCTATTAAGGAATTATTGTAAATATTAACATTTGAAAATCAAGAAAATAACTTAGCGTATTTTGTGAAATTTCAAGATAAAAAGGCTCCCAACTAGGAGCCTTTTTTAAATAGGTGGATAATTAATATGATAGGAATAATTTTATATATCCATACATGTTTTCATCAGTATAAATTCTTAGCTAATTCCACTCCAAGGGGAAGGGACATCCGAATATTTTGCGCTATTTGTTCCTTATTTAAGGATAGTATTCACTTTTGTAAAATGTTTCTATTTGAATGGATGTTATTCCTACTAATATATGAGGCAATAAGACAAAATCTTTCTTTCATAAACTAAAGGAGAAGTATTGAGAGGGAAAGGAGTGTGAAAGGTGTAATTAAAGTTGTTAATACCAAGAAAAATGTTCCTATTTACATAAAAAATATTTCCTAAATAGTTGAGAATAGGATGATGAATTGTATACGAAATGGAGAAGGGATTGTTGGAGAATTTTAGATAATAATTCAAGGTTAGTCCTACCTCGATGTTCGCATATAGTAACATTGAGGTGATGAGCTATGAGCAAGTCGTCTTCTCCGTTAAAGTTAGGTAAGGAAACGTATGGGATGTTGAAAGTAGAAGAAGCATTCCTTAAAGCACTTGAGTTATACTTTAGAAAAGATAGAAAATGAATTATGGAGTAAAAGTATGAAGAGCCTCTTTTCCTTACTAAAGTGAGAAAGAGGCTCTTTGCTTTAAGGTTATGTAATATGTGACATCTGAAGTAGATAAGTCTCATTTGGAGATGAACAAAGTTAATAATGATTTTGTTATACTTTAAGGGCAAGGGGATTAAATAGTGATGGAGGTAAAGAAGTGTGCTGACATTAGAGGAGTATATTGCCCAACGAAAGCGAGAAGATCAAATAAACGAATTTAATAAAGATGTAAGAATGGAGAACTTGCATACTTGTGTGAGTTATGTATTCGAGTATTTTAATAATTATTTGGATATTACCAAGATGGAGGAGCGGACAAGTCTTAATAACAAAAGGCTGGAAAAGTACAGAAAGCAACTCGGTCAATACGAACCAGAAATACAAGAATGGCTAGTTAATCTTTATGAAGAGTATGATAAACAGATTAATCGCTCTATTAAACGTTTTTTGGAAAAGGAAGAATTGTTTCTCTTATGTAGCACAGATAGTGAATTTAGAAGTATTTCGTATGAGTGTTATGCTCATTTAAAGAAAAAGTACCCGTTTTTACGAGATCAAACTGAGATGTTATTCCTATTTATTAAGAATCATCATCAGATTCAAGGTCGAATTGCTATGGAGCATAATAAAATTTTTATTACAGCAGACATAAATGAATGGGTTGAAATGACATGGACAAGATATCAAGTGAATCTAGTAGCATTTGCTTTTGATTGGGTATATCGTTTTCATGATAATCCAGATAGGTGGCATGTAAAACATAAACGAAAAAGTCAAAGCGATTTTAGAAAGTACGAATACGATGTAAAACAAAATAATAATTTATTCAATATTAATAATCTGTATAAACGGATGCCGAAAAAAATATTTATTAAGGGGAGAAAACAAGAATTTGAAATTTTAATGATGTACTTTTGGCTTCATGAAATGGAAGGGGATGAAGAGAGTTATTGGCAAGAGTATTTGAATCAGACTTTAATATAAAACAATTCATTACAAGAGGAGCAAATACTTAAAGGTTTTGAAATAAGAAGTAATTATACAAGATAAAAGATATGACTTTTTATTTCGAGATAAAACAGATTGAAGCTGTAAGTTAATTTATAAAATGTGTTTACATATAGTGGAGATAAGAGAATTAATAATTCAAATTGAAAGTTGAAAATGAAACATCTGAATATTAAAGGGTTTCTTTTGTGTTGTAGAATGATGTTTGTTTTTAATAATTTAGAATGAAGGAAAGATATGTATTAATCGCTCATTACAAAGGGTGAGTGACTAAATGAAGGTTTTTTTAATAAAACACTTGAAAAGCACAGCTTATTTATTATAGTAGAAAAAAAGGGTATAATAGATGTACTAAGAGGAGAATAAGGAGAAGAAGTTGAATATTAAATTTAATTCGCAACACTATTTATACCATGGAACAATTGACTTATATGGTGATTTAATTGAACAAAAAGGAATTCGTATTATTCAAAGGACAGATAATGGAGTAGACTTTGGGGCAGGTTTTTATTTATCTTCTCATGATAAGGAACTGGCAGTTCGAACGGCGATTAGACGGACAGAGAAAACGCCACCACCATCGGATGAAATGCTGAAATTATTGGGAATGAGTAGAATGGAATTCTTGGTGAAAAGAAATAATGAAGGATTCAAACCGGTTGTACTAAAATTTCAAATTAATGATTATGAAGCATGGAATGGAAAAAAACATTTGCAATTTTGTATAGACGATGAAGAATGGCAAAAACATGTTTGGAACTGGAGGCGTAGAAATGGAGCACCACAAATTGATACAACATTCGGTCCAGTTGCCGATAATGGGCTTCGAGGAACATCACATGTAGATATTTTAGCGATTGAGAATGCAAACCAAATTGCTATTCATAATCAAGAAACGGCAGATTTACTTAATTTACTGGAGGTGAAACCATGTTGAAAGTTAATAAAAAAGAAGTATTACAAAAAGAAATTGATTTGCTAATTAATTCTATAATCGATGAATTAGAAGTTAAATTCGAAAAAAATACAAATCAGGCTGTACAATTAGTAAAAAAGGCTAGAGTTTATGAACATATTATGAAAGAGCCTCTGGGTTTACATGACTCGGCAGAACAGTGGGCTTTGATTGTTTTAGCCGATAATGATGATCTTCAAGCAATTGAAAAATACTATTCTTAAATTAAAGAATAGAAAGTAAAACTCCTGATTAATCAGGAGTTTTTTATTTTGGTGAAGAGGATAATGCAGTAGAAACAATTATTCAGTTTTATAAATCCATACGTAATTTTCACCTATATAAGTATCCCAATATTTCCATTGCCAAGGTGGAGGGGGTGTATCTTGATAATATAATTGATAAAAGATGTTTAACCATTTAAGAGAGTAATGATCAATTTTTAGCGAGTGATACAAATCGCTTGGAATAGGAAAAGCCAATTGATACCCCCCGCTACCTTTTCTTGAATAGTGATATATATGGAAGGATTCATTCAAGGACAAGTTTTTTAAATCAGCTGTGTAAAAAAGAATGCCGTAGTTTTTAGCTTCTTCAAAAAACTTAATAAGGGATTTAACATCTGAATATTGTGTGTGTCGTATGCCGGTGTTTAATGTGAGAAGTTTCATTAAAGAGCCTCCTAAAGTATTAAGGATTCTTCCTATCTATCATGCTTTCCAGATTTAATAAAAATATTCATTTATATAAAATGTTTTTATTAAAATGAATTTTATTTGTTTGTGTTATACAGTCATGAGACAAAATTATCTCTTCATACATTAAAGAAATAACTTACATAGAAAGAAGGAAGAGAGCATGAAAGGGAGGCTTATGACTGTTCGACTAAAACAAATTGTACCGATATACACAGAAAGTATTTCTGAAACGGTTAAGAAAAGGATGGTACGTTGCATACGGAATGGTGAAAATTTGTCAAAATACTTAGTTTTGGAGAAAGATCCAAATCACAAAAGATATTATTTACTATCAGGATATGTAGCCTATAAGGCATATAAGGAAGCGGGATTAAGCGCCGTCGATTGTATTATCAAACCTTTTTCTGATAGAACCGAACAGATGGTGCAGCTGTTACAAAATATGTTTCATGATTCTAGAAGTGATTGGATGGGGAAATCGGTTTTAATTTCTACATTGTTAGATAAAGGAACAAGCATAGAGGGAATTGCAAAACAAGTAGGCGTAAACGCTAAGGACTTGGAACGGTATTTGCTTCATCCAGAAATTCCATTGGAAATAGCGAATAGGGCTTATGAATTAAAGTGTGTACCCTTAGTTGATAAAGTAAGACGTTTATGTATTTCAGATATATTAAAATATCGTTTATATGAGAGAGCGATATTAGACAAGAGAAACCCTGCGCGCTTAAAGCATGATCAGTTACATAAGGTGAAGTGGTTGTTGAATCTAACAAGATTTTATGAACTGTATGACATTGAATCACAGTGGCAATATATATTGAAAATGATGGACTATAAAACAGTGTTAATAAGTATGCTACAGTACGAAATTGAAAAAGAGCTTTCTCATTGGGGGAGAGGTCCAGATGATAATGATGATTTCCCAAGGTTGCCGAACTAGATGTAAAGTGAGGAGAAGGGAGAAGTACATTTGCGTTTTTTACTCGTGATAATTGGAAATGGTGAAAAATAGGATAAATAAAAAGGGTAAGATGGTTGGTAATAAGTTAGAGGGTATTAGTTGGTAAGTAGAATTGTTATTTGATAAAAAACGAGAAACATGTATGTTACATAATTTCTCGTTTTTATGTTTGGTCAAAAAAATTTTCATTTATGAGGAATTGGATGTCCTTTTAATGGTGATTGCCCTAAATTTTGGTTTAGCTTTTCCTGTATTATTTGGTAAATCATTAAATCGTATGAAGGTGTATCGAATATAATAGTTAAAATTTCTTCAGGGTAAATGGGATCTGTGTAATCTGGATTGTTGTGTAGAAACTTGCATGTGAAGATAAGATCTTCTTCTGGTTGTAGATTCTGTTGTATCTGAATAGCAATCCAAAGATTTTTGTTTTCTTGATGATAAAGAAAACAAAAATCTTGCTCAATATGTGTTTTCCATTGTTTTTCTATCTCGACTCCACGTTTAATCTCTTTGAAAGCATTTAATGCAGAAGCATGTTTTTTTTCTAAGGCTGTTATAGAAGAGCCTATACTAGATATGGCATCTTCTAAGTTCGTAATATTAGCTTCGATATTTTGTTTTTGTTTTGTATAGGAATCTAGTTGTGTTGTTAAGTTGTTTTGTTTAGATTTTAATTCTTGCATTTCTTTTGATTCAGATCCAGTATAAATAAATCGAGTCCATCTACGGAATTTATTGCTGAATTTTTTTTCTGTTTCTTTGATTTTTGACTCGGTAATGCGAAGTTGCTTTTTTATATTTGCTGTGTCAATTAATAATGTGTTATGACGGACGGACATATTGTTTTTCTCCTGGATTTTTATTTCTTTTTCCTGAAAAAGAAGTTGCTGTTTTTGTTGGTTTTTTTGAACTGTTTGTTTTATTTGATTGATATACGTTTGACCTTGTTTGTAAAAATTAAACATTTCAGGATGATATGAATGAAGTTTACTATGATGAAATTCCATTGTGTGTGTAAGTAGTTTCTGAATTCGATTTATATTAATACTAGGTGTTCTAAAAGGACAAGGTTCATTTTTTTGTAAATCTAAAAATACAATTTGATGATGCAAAGAAAATAACTCTATTTTTGAATAGCCTTTATTATGATTTAAACGTCCGTAACATCCAATTTTTCTATTTTCTAAGCATTTTAAATCTGTTTCATTATAAATATGATAAGGTGATACTGACAAGCGGAATGGACGATCGGATTTATTTGAGCCTTGTTTAAATACAA